>Ga0210403_10003006_pt1 | contig 14973 bp, 12 predicted proteins | sample IncBWC19MmetaG_FD_150863 | JGI IMG/M metagenome (GOLD analysis project Ga0210403, IMG submission 150863) | Forest soil microbial communities from Barre Woods Harvard Forest LTER site, Petersham, Massachusetts, United States - Inc-BW-C-19-M | ecosystem: Environmental > Terrestrial > Soil >... | reverse complement strand
CACGATATACTTAAACCACGGAGACCAGAATTGCAAGCGCTTGCACTCATTAAAATCGAGGCAGTCAGCCAGTGGGGTAGGGAGCGCGAGATCACGGACGAGGGGCGATCGATTTGGGCACAACAAAGGAAAGGGATTCTTTAACCCGCTTAGCCCGCGCAGCGCCGGCGCCGGGATCTCCAGGGCCGCTCTCATTTGCCGCGCAGCTTGTCTCAGTCAAACCGAAATGGTATCGAAGTTGCGCATGCGTGCGCAGGTGCAGGAACAAAATGTGAGCGGCGGATAATTGCGTGCGCATGGGCTGCCTCACCGTTACGAGATCATCGGTCGTTCGTCCATGTCGGCGAGCTTTTGCAGGTCGGACGCAGCGCGGTCCATGGCACGCCTGCCGCCGCCCTCCTGGCGCAGGAATGCAAGCACCAGGGTCTCGGCTTTGCGGGCGGAAGCCGCGGTCAGCTTGCCGTCGATTTTTTCCTGAATGTGACCCAGGCGCCAACTGTCGAAGATGGCAGGGTTGATATAGGATTTGCGGCACACCGCCGGGGTATTGCGCAGTTGGGCGGCCACTTGTTTGACCACTGCGGCGATGCATTTCTTGAACGCATGCTCGCTGCGCGATTCCGGCAAGGGCGTGCATGCCAGCAGAGTAATGGCGTGCAGCGTTGCGCCCCAAGTGCGGAAATCCTTGGCGGTAAAATCGTTGCCCATGGCTTCGCGCAGGTAGTCGTTGACCTGGCCCGAGTCGATCGGACAGCGCTGACCGTCGTCGTTGATGAATTGGAACAAATGTTGGCCCGGAATCTCCTGGCAGCGGCGCACGATTTTCGCTATCCGCTTGTCGTCGATAAGGATTTCGTGCTGCACTCCGCCCTTGCCGCGGAAGTTCAGCACGGCGCGGCCGTCCCGTATGAAGCTCACATGGCGGTTGCGCAGTGTCGTAAGACCGAAACTCTTGTTGTCCCGGGCGTACTCGGTGTTGCCGACTCGAACCCGGGTGGCGTCCAGCAAGCTGACCACGACAGCAAGGACTTTTTCCCGCGGCAAGCCCGGCAATGCCAGGTCGCGCTGCAATTTGCGCCGCAGCTTCGGCAAGCGCTCGCCGAACGACACCATGCGCGAAAACTTCGCGCTGTCGCGCAATTCGCGCCACGCCGTGTGATAGCGATACTGCTTGCGCCCGCGTGCGTCCCGTCCTGTCGCCTGCAAATGACCTCGGGGTTTCATGCTGATCCAAACGTCGCGATACGCCGGCGGAATCGCGAGGCTCGCGATGCGCTTCAGATCATCCTGCGCCGCAAGCCGGCGATTTTCGGGCGTGATATAGCGAAAGCCTTTGCCGGCGCGCAGACGCCGGATACCAGGCTCCGTATCGGAGACGTAAACGAGCCCCGCTTCAACGGCCATTTGCGCCGCCTCGGCAGCGCTGCCGATCGGCTTGTCACTCTCCTGGGCGGATTTCAGCGTCATAGCGAATCGCTTTTAGCAGGTCGCCGCCCCGCGGGGCTATGGGCGCGCGCTGACGGCGTGTAGGACAGCGCACTTACGTGCGCAATTTGCGACGTGGTTCATGCTTGCGCTGTGACGGCCGCCGGCATGGGGCGGGTTGCCCGCGCCGATTCCCAGGCGCGAAAAATAATCTGTAAATTTACATATTGTTGCGCGATCGCGGCGCAACGCGAAGAAGGCGGTCACCGCTATTGCGCAACCGCCTGCGCAAAGCTCATGACTTCATCCGCCATCAGATCGAGAATTTGTCCGACCCTGGGCACCAGGCATCGACCGTCTTCATCGAACACATTTTCCGTCGAATTGATGGCGGCACCCAAAGGCGTGGGCCAGCCGCGCAGCGCATGTACGATTTCGCGCAAGGCGCTCAGGGTATTGACGGCACCCGGCCATCCCGCGGCGGTGGCGATGCAGCCGACGGCGCGCCCGCTGAAATAAGGCCGCGGATCGCTGCGCAAATCTTCGGCATAGTCCAGCGCGTTCTTGACCAGTCCGGAGATGCTGCCATGGTAGCCCGGCGATCCCAAGATGATGCCGTCGGCCAGGGCGAGTTCGGCCACCAGAAAACGCGCGCCCTCGCCTCTCTCGGGATTGTCGGGCTGATACAGCGGCAGTTGCAGCTGCGCGCCGCTGATGAGATTGGTGCGCGCGCCGGCGCGTTGTACGGCATTGAGCACGTGAATCATCGCCCTTTCGGTCGACGAATTGGCGCGCAGCGTTCCGCCGACGGCAAGAATGTACGGTGGACTCAAAGAGTACTCTTACGGAAGACCAAGCCTGGCAGCGATCCTACACGGATTCGATGCCCGGGAATCAGTGACCGGGGTTCGCCGCCCGCGCGCCAAACGGCGGCTTTGCGAACCAGATCAAGGGTATCAACAGCAGGAACATGAGGCCCAACAGGCTGAATACGTCGCTGACTCCCAGCGTCGCTGCCTGGCCGGAGATGACGGTATTCACGTATTCGGAGGCGCCGGCGCCGCTGATCCCATGAGCCGCAAGCTGCGCTTGATACTGCGTCCACGCATCGGCCGAATTTCGGATGTGCTCGGTCAGCACGGCGTGATGGTAGTCGCTGCGCCGATTCCACACCCAGACCGCGATGGCGGTCGAAAAACTACCGGACATGGTGCGCACGAAATTGCTGACTCCCGAAGCGGAGGCGAGGTCGTTCGCCGGGACGCCCGACAGCAGAATCTGATTCAGCGGCAAGAAGAAAAATGACACTCCCACGCCTTGCATCAACCGCGGCATTGCGAACTGCGCGAAACTCGCGGTCTCATTCAACGTCGCCGTCCAAAAAATAGCCGAGCCGAACACGCAGAACGCGAAGCTCGCCGCCAGCCGTAAATTGATGCGGCCGATGAACCGGCCCACGAAGGGCGTGATCACCAGGCTCAGCAGGCCGACCGGAGCGATCGCGAATCCCGCCCAGGTGGCGGTGTAGCCCACGGTGGTCTGCAGCCAGAGTGGAAAAATGATGTTGACGCCCATAAATGCGAAATAAGCCAGGCCGAGAGTGCAGGTGCCGACGCGAAAATTACGCCGCCCGAACAGACGCAGGTCCACGACCGGATGCCTGTCGTTGAGTTCCCAGGGAATCAGGAACGAGATGGCGATGATCGACACGACCGCGGCCGCCAGGATGAGCGGCGAATTGAACCAGTCTTTCTCGTTGCCGTTGTCCAGCATGAACTGCAGACTGCCGACACCGATGACGAGCAGCATGAGTCCCACGACATCGATGGGCAGTTTGAGGGTCTTGGACTCGCGATGCCGCAGAATTGACCAGATGGCGGCGGCGGAAAATGCGCCTACCGGCAAGTTGATATAGAACAGCCAGGGCCAGGATAAATTATCCGTGATCCAGCCGCCGAGGATGGGGCCGCAAATCGGGGCAATCATGATCACCATGGACCACATCGCCAGGGCGATGCCGCGCCGCTCGACGGAATAGTTGCGCAACAAGGTCGCCTGTGCCACGGACATCATGGGCCCGGAAACGAACCCCTGAATCAGGCGTGCGCCCACCAGCATCGGCAGGCTGGTGGCAAGCCCGCAGACCGCCGAAAACACCATGAACAAGCAGATCGAGGTGACCAAGGTTCTGACTTCCCCGAAGCGGCGCGCGATCCAGCCGGACAAGGGCTGCATGATTGCCGCCGCAAGCATGTACGAGCTGACCGCCCAGGTTCCTTCCGACGTGCTGACGCCGAGGCTGCCGGAGATCGCGGGCACGGAGACATTGACGATGGTCATGTCGAGGATTTCCATGAACGTCGCCAAGGCGATGGCGGCGGTCAGGAACAGCAACCTGCCGCCGTGCAAAGGCGGATATTCGAACGCGCCGGCCGCCTGGTTGGAATCAGCCATTCAGGCAAAAGCTAGTGATCGGCGCCGAGATTTCGGCGCACAATCGCATCGGCTTCCGAGTTCGCTTTTGCCAAATCCTGCGTATAGACCTGCGTGTCGCCCACGGAATTGTCGCTGATGTCCGTGGCCAGCACCGGTCCATTACGGGATGTCGTATCGACGGTGACCGTAGCGGAAAGCCCGACACGCAACGGCGACTTGACCAGATCGCCGTCGTCAATCTGAATTCGCACGGGTACCCGCTGCACGACCTTGATCCAATTCCCCGACGCATTTTGCGGCGGCAGCAGCGAAAACGCCGCGCCGGTGCCGGCGGACATGCCTTCGACGCGGCCATGATAGATGTAGGACCCGCCATACAAATCGCTGCGCACCTCGGCCTTCTGGCCGATGCGCAGGTTGCGCAGCTGCACTTCCTTGAAATTCGCATCGACCCAGAGGGGATTCAACGGAATTACGCTCATCAGCGCCTGTCCCGCCTGAATATGCTGCCCCAATTGCACACTTCGTTCGGCAACATAACCCGTGACCGGCGCGACCACGGCGTTGCGCTGCACGGCAATCCATGCATCGCGGTAGGCGTCCCGCGCCTGCAGTACCGCCGGATTGCTTTGCACCGCAGTTCCGTCCACCAATGCATGCGCGGATCTCGATTGACGCACCGCTTGCGTCAGCGCCGCACCGGCAATTTCGACGCTTTCGTGCGCGTGGCGCACTTCTTCCGCTGGGATGGCACGATCCGGCAACAAGGGTTCGCGTTTGGCGAGGTCGGTCGCCGCGCGTGCCAGCTCCAACTTGCGCGTTTCGATCACCGAATCGTATTGATCGGCGGTGGCTTTTTGCTGGCGCACCTGGCGCACGGCCTGCGCCAAGGCATTTGCGCTGCGGCTCAAGGCGGTTTCCGCATCGATGGGATCGAGCTTTACCAGCACCTGGCCCGCCTTCACGAGCTGGGTATCGTCCGCGAGGACCGCGACGACGGTGCCGGCAACCTGGGCGGAGATCGTCACCTTATTGCCGTTCACGTAGGCATCGTCGGTTTTCTCGCGCTTCGAGAGCACCAAAACCCAGTACGCCGCGGATAACGCGCCGATGCCGATGAAGATCAGCGCAATGACAAGCAAAATCCCGCGCCGCTTGCCATTCGTGGGACTTGCAGCCGGCGATTCGGCGTTCGCGTTCATGGCGTCGCGGTGCGCGAAGCGGCCGCTGCGGGCCGCGCCTGTGAGTCAGCGAGTTTTTGCCGGCTTTCATAGCCGCCGCCGAGCGCGCGCTGCAAGGCCACGTCGGCCGAGAGCGCCGCCGCGTCGAGCTGCAGCAACGCGTCGCGTTGCTCTATCCAGGACTCAGTGGCCTTCAGCTCGGTGCGGGAATCGGCGATCCCTTGTCGCACGCGCGCGGCCGCCGTATCCTTGATGCGCAGCGCCGCATCGACCCCGAGCGCTCGTTGCGTGCGCTGTGATTCGATTTGCGCGCGCGTCGCGGCCTGAGTCGCCACATCGCGCGCCGCGCTGATCACGCTGTCCTGGTAGGTCGAAACCGCAGCATCAATGGCAGCCTGCGCCCCGCCGTAGCGCGCCTTCAATCGGCCGGCATCGAATATCGGCAGATGAATGGCCGCACCTGCTTGGGGTACGCGGCTGCCGTATTCGAGCAGCTTACCGGCATCGATGCTCGAGAATCCGGCCAGCGCATTCACGGTCACATCGGGATAGAAATCGGCACGCACGGAGTCCAAGTTTCTCTCGGCGGCTTCGACGCGCCAACGACTCGCGGTGATGTCGGCGCGCCGCGATATCAAATCGATTTTCACATTGTCGGGCAATGCGGCCGGAAATGAGGGCAGCGATTTGCGCGTCAGCGGCGGCAATTCCCCGGCCGGCCGGCCGGCCAGCGCCGCCAACGCGACGATGCGCAGCCGCGCAGAACCCTCCAGCGCGGCGATTTGCTCGCGGGCGGCAGCCAGCGCAAGGTCGGAGCGGTTGATATCGTCGGCGAAGGCCAACTCTGCGCGTACGCGAGCCGCGATGACCTTGCTCTCCGACTCGATGGTGTTTTCGTTGTCACGCGCGAGAGCGAGCCGGTTTTGATCGGACTGCCAGCCAAAGTAGGTATCGGCGATGGAACTGGCGAGCATCAATGCCGCGGCGCTTCGATCCGCCTGGGCGGCATGCGCCTGGTCCATCGCGGATTCCACGGCGTTGCGCTGCTTGCCCCACCAATCGAAGGTGTAGCTGGCTTGCAGCCCTAAGTCCGACTGGTTGTACCATGTGAATCCCAGCAACCGCGGCGGAAATATGCCGTTGTCGCTCAGCCGCTGACGATCGGTGTCGGCGCTGGCGGTCACCTGGGCGCCCGAGGCGGCCGCCGCGAGTCGAACGGATTGCCGGGCCGAATCAAAGCGCGCGCTCGCGGTCGCGAGACTCGGTGAATTGGCAAGACCCAGCGCAATTAACCGATCCAAAGCGGGATCCTGATAGCGCTTCCACCATTCGGGCTCCGGCCAATCGCCGCCGCCGCTGAATTCCCCGGCATCGAGCGGCGCTGTTTCCGGCAAGCGCACGGGCTTTTGCTTTGCCGGAAATCCCGCGCAACCCAACATCAAGGCGGCTATCGACAGCGTGATCGCACTTGCCGCGGATCTCGCAGCATTCATACGGCGCGCTCCGCGATATCCGGCGCGGTGGCTTGCTCCAGCTCGATGCCAAGGCGCTTGAGTTGGGCATTCAAGTGCCGCTGCTCCGCCTCGGGAAAATCCTTCAACAGCTCGCGCAGCGATGCGAATAATTTGGGCAGCAGCTGGCGCACGAACTGCTCGCCCTGTTCGGTAATACGCAGCACCATGCGGCGCCGGTCGTGGACGCTCAAGACGCGGGTAATAAGACCACGGCTGACGAGTGCATCGCTGATGCGCGACATATTTGCCGGACTTTGCGAGGCGCGAACGCACAAATCGCTGGGATGAGCGACGCCGTCCGGCTGCGAAAATAGCGTAGTCAGCACCCGGAACTCCGCTTCGGCAAGCCCGAAAGGCCTGATTTGCTGCTCGAACATGGTCGCGAGTTCGCGCCCGATATGCAGGAGCAGGCGGCACATGAGAATTCCGGTCGCGGGCACGTCGGGCACGCGGGCGCTCAAGTTCTGGAGATTTGCCTCCATCAGTTCGAATTGGGATGATGTATAATTCGTTTGCATACTAACTATTCAATATAATATAGTTTACCAAGTGAATATATACTCGGCAAATAGTTTTGCGTTGAAAAACGACACATGTCATTTTCCTGCCGTGAATTTCCCTGAACATAAGGCGATGCCGGGTGGGTAGACCGCGCCGCGGGACCGAGTTCGCGCGCACCGCCCGGTCTCACCTATGAATCGACACCGCTTCACGCATTGCGCCGCCGCTGCGATCGCGTTGCTGCTTGGCAGCTGTGCCGTCGGCCCGAATTTCAAGGCACCGCAGGCGCCGCACACAGCTGGGTTCGTCCCGCCCGGCCGGCTCCCGGCGGAGACCAGCGCCGCACCCGAGGCTGATGTACAAGCGCAGCGCTTCATCGACGGGTTGGATATTCCCGGCCAGTGGTGGACATTGTTTCGATCGGCAGAGCTCAACGCGCTGATTGAACGCGGCATTGCCAATAATCCGACGCTGGAAGCTGCGCAGGCAGCGCTGCGGCAAGCCAATGAGACCGTGGCCGCACAGCGCGGCAGCTACTATCCGAGCGTGTCCGGCGCACTGTCCGCGCAGCGGCAGAAAGCCCCCGCCGCATCCTTGGGATTGCCGGTGTCGGGCTCGATCCTTTATACGTTGAACAGCGCCACGGTTAATGTCTCCTACACTCTCGACGCCTTCGGCGGAATTCGCCGTCAGGTCGAGGCGCTGCGGGCGCAAGCCGACTATGTGCAGTTCGCGCTCGAGGCGAGCTATCTTAGCCTCACCGCGAATATCGTCACAGCGGCAATTAACGAAGGTTCATTGCGTGCGCAAATTGCCGCGACCGAAGAGATTGCCAACTCGCAGCAAAAACAGCTGGACATCACCCGGCGCAGGGTAAGCGCCGGGGGCGCGTCGCGGGCCGACGTGCTCCAACAGCAATCCCTTCTGCAGGCCACTCTCGCCGGCCTGCCGCCGCTGCGCAGCCAGCTGGCCCAGGTGCGAAATCTACTGTCGGCCTATGTCGGATCGCTGCCTGCCGAATTCTCCGCCGCGGAATTCAATCTTGACTCATTGACTCTGCCGCTCGAGCTGCCCGTGAGCCTGCCGTCAAAATTCGTCGAGCAGCGGCCCGACGTGCGCCAATATTCAGCGCTGCTGCATCAAGCCACCGCAAATGTCGGGGTCGCCACGGCAAATCTGCTGCCGCAAATTACCTTGTCCGGTGCGTATGGCAGCGAGGCGGGTAGTTTTTCAGACCTATTTACGCCGTCCACGATGCTGTGGAGTCTCGGCGCCTCGCTCACGCAACCGATTTTCAGGGGCGGCCAACTGGTGCACCAGCGGCGTGCCGCAGTGGCGGCGGCGCAGGAAGCGCTCGCAAATTACAAGGCCACGGTCCTGACCGCATTTCAAAATGTCTCCGATGCCCTCTATGCGCTCAATGCCGATGCCGACGCAGTCGCCGCCCAGACGCTCGCCGCAAGCTCGGCTGCGGATAGCCTTGCTCTGGTTCAGGCGCAATACAAGAGCGGCGCGGCCAGTTATTTGCAGGTTTTGAGTTCGCAACAAAGTTATCAGTCCGCGGCCATCGCTCTCGTCAAGGTGCGCGCGCAGCGCTACGCCGACACGGCAGCGCTGTTTCAGGCGCTCGGCGGCGGGTGGTGGAACCGTTCGGATGTGGCGGCCAACGCGACGCCAAACGAAAAGGGGCAATTGTGAGCACATTGGAATCCGGAATTGCCGATGACGGCGCAAAGATCGCGCCGCGCAAGGCGATGATCAAGCCGCTGATAATCATGGCCGTCGCGGTGGCGCTGATCTTGGGCGGCATCTTTGCCTGGCAGTCCTTCATGGCCAAGATGATGAGCAAGTACATGGGCGCAGCCGCTACCGCGCCGCAGACGGTCTCCAGCATCGCCGCCGCCGAGGACAAATGGCAGTCGCGATTGCAAGCAACGGGAAGCCTGCGCGCGGTGCGCGGCGCCGATTTGTCGGCGCAGGCCTCCGGCATTGTCGATGAGATCCATTTCGACTCGGGCAACGACGTCCCCGCCGGCAAGCTGTTGCTGCGGCTGAGGCCGATCGACGACTACGCGCTGTTGCAGCAGCTGGAGGCCGCGGCCGAACTGGCCGGGCAAAACTACAAACGCGACCAGGAGCAGTTCGCGGCGCAGGCGATCAGTCAAGCCGTCATCGATTCCGATGTGGCGACCTTGAAAACGGCACGCGCCCAGGTGGCAGCGCAGCACGCCTTGATTGAGCAAAAAATCGTTACGGCGCCGTTTGCCGGGCGTCTGGGCATCCGGCAGGTCGATCTGGGTCAGTATTTGGCCGCGGGCACCACCGTTGTCACGCTGCAAGCGCTCGACCCCATCCTCGTCGACTTCTATCTGCCGCAACAGGCGCTTTCTCGGATCAAGATCGGTCAGGCGGTCGGCGCAATGGTCGACACGTATCCGGGCAAGCCGTTCAAGGGCGTCATCGAAGCGATCAATTCCAAAGTCGATGCCGCCAGCCGCAATGTGCAAGTACGAGCATCGTTTCACAATGCCGACCGGCTCCTGTTGCCGGGGATGTACGCCACGGTGAGCATCGATGCCGGCGATGAGATCGCGCAGATCACGCTCCCGCAAGCCGCGATCACCTACAACCCCTATGGCGACACGGTTTTCGTGGTCGAACAAGCCGGTACCGACGACAAAGGCAAGCCTCGTTCGATAGTCAAGCAGCGATTTGTAAAATTAGGCGCCACGCGCGGCGATCAAGTCGCCGTCTTGAGCGGAATCAAGGCGGGCGAGATCGTTGTGACGGGCGGCCAGATGAAGCTGCGCAACGGCAGCAGCGTCACGATCAACAACTCATTGACGCCGAGCAACGAGATCAATCCGAATCCGCCCAACGAATAGCAGCGTGGCCGCAACGTGAATTTTACCGATATCTTCATTCGCCGCCCCGTGCTGGCGTCGGTCGTCAGCTTAGGCATCCTCGTGGTGGGCCTGCGGTCCTTCGCCTCACTGCAAGTACTCGCCTACCCGAAAACCGAAAACGGCGTGGTGACCATATCAACCGCATACCCGGGTGCCGATCCGGACTCCATTGCCGGCTTCATCACCACCCCGATTGAGACCGCGGTGGCGCAGGCGAATGGCATCGACTACATGACCTCAACCAGCCAGAGCAGCGTCAGCAACATCACGGTCAATCTGCGGCAAAACTACGATTCCTCGAAAGCCGCGGCCGAAATCAACATCAAGGTCAATTCGGTGCTGAATCAGCTCCCGATCGGCGCGCTGCAGCCAACCATCACGGTCCAGGTCGGCCAGACCATCGACGCCATGTACTTGGCGTTTCGCAGTCCGGATATGGCGCCGAATCAAATCACCGATTATCTGACGCGCGTGGTGGTGCCGAAGCTGCAGGCAGTCCCGGGCGTGCAGACCGCTGAGATGCTGGGCCAGCAGACTTTTTCGCTGCGCGCCTGGCTCAATCCGGCCAAGCTCGAGGCGTACGGCCTCACCGCGAACGATGTGTCCGCAGCGTTGGCCGCCAACGATTACATTTCAGCCGTCGGCAACACCAAGGGACAGATGGTTCAGGTGACCCTCACCTCCACCAGCAATCTGCATTCATTGGACGCGTTCCGAAACCTCGTCATCCGCCAGGTCAATGGCGGGATCATTCGATTGGGTGATGTCGCCGAAGTTGCCTTGGGCGCCGACAGCTACGAGTCGCGAGTTCGCATGGGCGGCTTGAATGGGGTGTTCGTCGGCATACAAGTCGCGCCCACCGCCAATCTGCTGTCCGTGGTGAAGGGCATCAGGGCCGTGATGCCCGAGGTCGAGTCGCAGCTGCCTCAAGGGCTGACCGAGGCGGTCGCTTACGATTCCTCGACCTTTGTGACCAGCTCGATCCGCGAAGTAGCGATCACTTTGATCGAAGCGCTGGTGATCGTCATGCTCGTGATCTTTGCATTCCTGGGTTCGCCCCGCTCCGTGCTGATACCGGTCGTGGCTATTCCACTATCGCTGGTGGGTACGCTGGCGATCATGCTGGCCTTGGGATTCTCCATCAATCTCTTGACCTTGCTGGCTTTGGTTCTTGCTATCGGCCTGGTGGTGGATGATGCCATCATCGTGGTGGAAAACGTGAACCGGCACCTGGCCGACGGCATGCCGCCCATCGCGGCGGCGAGCCGCGCGGCCCGCGAACTAGGCAACCCCATCATCGCCATGACGGTGGTGCTGCTTGCGGTTTACATTCCCATCGGATTTCAAGGCGGCCTCACCGGCGCGCTGTTCACCGAATTCGCCTTTACATTGGCGGGTGCAGTCACGGTATCGGCGGTAATCGCGCTGACCCTCTCTCCCATGATGTGTTCGCGGCTTTTGCATGGCCAGAAAGCCGAGCAGAACAATTGGGAGTCGAGAATCATTCGATTCATCGACAAGCGATTTGATTGGCTGCACGACGGTTATCAACGGCTGCTGCAGAGAAGTTTGCGCTACACGCCGGTGACCGCGGCGTTCGTCATTGTGATCATGATCAGCATCTTTCTTCTATACCGCAGCGCCAAGAGCGAATTGGCACCGACCGAGGATCAGTCATTTGTGCTCGCGCAGGCGACTTATGCGCCGGATGCGACTCTGCAGCAAAAACTCATGTTCGGCAGCCAGGCATTTTCGCTGGTGAACAGCCAGCCCGGGGTTGCCACGGTATTTCAAATCGACGCGCCGGGACAGTCCATCATGGGTGTGCCGTTGGTACCTCGCGACCAGCGGAAATTCTCCGCCAGCGATTTCCAGCGGGGTTTGCAGACCGCATTGAACACGCTGCCGGCGCAAAAATTCGGCGTCTTTCAGCAACCCTCCTTGCCCGGAGCGCGCGGGCTGCCGGTGCAATTCGCGATCGAGTCCACCGAGCCTGCGCTGCGCCTCAACGAGGTGTCGCAAGCCTTTCTGGCGACTGTCGCCAAGAGCGGCATGTTCATGTTCATCGACAGCGACATGAAGTACGACGCGCCGCAATCGGTGATCGAGATCGATCGTGACAAAGCGGCGCAATTGAGCTTGACCATGAGCCAGGTAGGGTCGGCCTTGAGCGGCTTGCTGGGCGGCGGCTATGTCAATTACTTCAGCATGCAGACCAGATCCTATAAAGTCATTCCGCAGGTCGAGCGCATCTCCCGACTGAATGTCGATCAATTGTTGGACTACCCGATCGCCTCGATCGGCGGCGTCCCCATTCCCTTGTCGACGATCGCCACCGTTCGTCACGAGACGGTGCCCGAAACGCTGAATCACTTTCAACAGGCGAGTTCCGCGACACTGTCCGGCGTGCCCTCACCCGGCGTGTCTTTGGCCGATGCGCTGAATTACTTGAAGGCCACCGCGGCGCAGACGTTGCCCCAAGGCTACTCGCTCGATTACGCCGGACAGCTGCGCCAGTACCTGCAAGAATCCGCCGGCGTCATGGGCACCTTCGGTTTCGCCATCATCATCGTATTCCTGGCGCTCGCCGCACTGTTCGAGAGTTTCCGCGACCCGCTCGTGATTCTCATTTCGGTGCCCCTGTCGATCGCCGGCGCGATGATATTCATAGCAACCGGCGTCCACGGCGCGACATTGAACATCTACACCCAGGTGGGCTTGGTGACGCTGATCGGTTTGATCAGCAAGCACGGCATTCTGATCGTCGAAGTCGCCAACGAGGAGCAGCACAGCGGAAAATCCAAGGCAGCGGCAATTGTGGCGGCCGCCTCGGTACGTCTGCGACCCATTCTCATGACCACCGCGGCCATGGTGCTCGGCGTGGTGCCGCTGGTGTTCGCGAGCGGCGCCGGCGCCGCGTCCCGCTACGCGATCGGCCTTGTCATCTCCACCGGACTTGCTATCGGCACGCTGTTCACGCTGTTCGTGGTCCCCGGTGTGTACATGCTGATCGGGGCAAATCATTCAGCGAATACCGCCGAAGAATCGGCGACGTGACGACATCTTAGTTGGCCGTTCCGTCGATGAGGACAAGGTATTGTGTTTAGTTTTCAACATTGTATAAGTTATACATTAGATAATTTCTAGATAAACGGCCGGACCAGCCGCAAAATCCACGCTTGGACGCTGTTCAAAACTTTGTCAAAATGCACGTTGCGTTTTGTCGATTGTCTTGTATATTCCTGTCGCAGAGTCTTGATTTAATAAGAACAGCTGTAAGGTAACAACCTCGAAACCACTTTAGGTTTACGACTTTGATCACCGTAGGTCTAACATGATCAGCGCATGGGAATGTTTGCACTGTGCCACCCTCGAATTGGTGCGCTCGCCTCCGATCAAGCAACGCCTGGTGTGTGCATACCGGCGACACCTTTCATCCCTCCCCGAAGATCAACTGCCGGCCGAGATCCGCCCAACCTTCGCGCAAGCGATGCGCAGCCTGTGCGGCGTACAACCGTTGCCCGGTGAAGATGCAGTTGCTGCATCGGTACGCAAGATGTCGAATCAGGAAGCGGACGACTGCGCCACTTTGATCGTCGAGATGTTCGAGCTGATGTGCAAAACGCATGTCAATGCGCCGCGTGCCAACACGGTCGTGCAATTGCATCCCTTGGAATGCGTGCCCCAGGAGTTCGCCGCTCCGGCGATGATCGCCAGCAACTGATTCAATCGAGCTTGAAATCGATTGAATCGAAGCGCGTCGATTCCTGATGCCGCGCCTGGCGGCGCAAGGCGTCTATCAAACTTCGCTCGTTCCAAGGGCTCACCTCATCGGCGAGATCTTTGATGGCCTTGGGCAGTAAATCCGTGGAGCCGAAATTTTCCATGGCAACGATGGGCCGATCGGCGGCCTTGGCAAAGTTCATCTGAAACAGCACGAGCTCCGGCGCGATGCGATACACCGCCGGCAAAACGATGACGACCTCACAGGGCGCAATTTGGCGGCGCAAGTCTTCGCGCTGCGATTCTTTATTGATCGGCTGTTTCGCCTGCGGCTGGCTGGTATTGAAATAATAAAACTTGCCCGATGCCTCCAGGTACTCGAAAACGCGCGTGTAATCGTCATTCTCCACCCAAGCGTGGGTAACAAACAGGCGAATGGGATTGGCAGACATTGTATTAGTGTAGCGTGACGATGATCATGCGCGAAGTACCGCGCGCCGATACAATGGCTCGGGTGCGATTGCTGATTTACAATATACGCTATGCCACCGGAACCGGCCCGGCATTCCATCTCCCGGTACCGGGCGCCGGCTACCTTCGCTCCAGCCGTCAAGTCCTGTCGCGTATTACCGACTTCATCAAGCGGCAGGATCCGGACGTGGTGGGTCTGATCGAAGTGGACACCGGCTCCATACGCACCGGAATGATCAACCAGGCGGACTTCATCGCGCGCTCGTTGGGCCATTACTCGACTTATGAGTGCAAGTACGGCGTCGCGTCGGTAAATCACATGGTTCCCATAGTCCGCAAGCAGGCCAACGCATTCCTGGCGGCGCCGCGCGTCCGGGGCGAGCGATTTCATTATTTCGACACCGGCATCAAGCGGCTCATCATCGAACTGGAATTGGATGATATTGCGATCTTTCTGGTGCATTTGTCGTTGAAGTTCCGCCATCGCCAATACCAGCTGCGCTATCTCTATGATCTGGTGCGCAAGACCCGCAAGCCGGTAATTGTGGCGGGCGACTTCAATACCTACTGGGGCGAGCACGAAATCTACCTGTTCACCCAAGCCGCAGGACTGACGAGTGCCAATGCCGAGGGACTTCCCTCCTATCCGAGCCGCAGTCCGCGCAAAGAGCTTGATTTCATTCTGCACAGCGCACAGATCGAAGTGAATCGTTTCGAAATTCCCGATGTGCAGTTTTCCGATCATCTGCCTCTGATTTGCGATTTCACGATCCTCAAGTCCGCCCGACAGGCCGCATGAACGCCGCCCGCTGGTCG
>Ga0210403_10003002_pt1 | contig 14983 bp, 12 predicted proteins | sample IncBWC19MmetaG_FD_150863 | JGI IMG/M metagenome (GOLD analysis project Ga0210403, IMG submission 150863) | Forest soil microbial communities from Barre Woods Harvard Forest LTER site, Petersham, Massachusetts, United States - Inc-BW-C-19-M | ecosystem: Environmental > Terrestrial > Soil >... | reverse complement strand
GGTGATATCTGTAACCCCCGAGAATGTGGAGACGGTGCTTTCCGATCTGCCGCGTGTCGTTCGGCTGGCACTTGGCTTCGGCTCGCGGCTCAGGCGCGGCACGCTCGACGTGACGCTGCCCGACGGCCGCGTCATCCGGCTCGGCGGCCTGGAGCCCGGCCCGTCCGCGGCCATGACGCTCTACAATTTTGGCTTCGCGTCGCGGCTTCTGAACGGCGGCGACATCGGAATAGCCGAGGCCTATCTCAACGGCGAATGGGACACGCCCGACCTGACGCAGTTCCTCTATCTGTTCTGCGTCAATCACGACCTGATCCAGGCGATGCTCGGCGACAAGCCGCTGATACGCTTCGTTCAGATCGTCCGGCACTGGTTCAACCGCAACACCAAGCGCCAGGCGCGCCGCAACATCTATGCCCATTACGACATCGGCAACGCGTTCTATTCGGCATGGCTCGATCCGAGCATGACCTATTCCTCGGCCTTGTTCGAGGATCACACCCCTGATCTCGCGGCCGCGCAGAACAACAAGTACCGCAGGCTGGCCGAAGCGATCGATCTGCAGCCCGGCCAGAAAATGCTGGAGATCGGCTGCGGTTGGGGCGGCTTTGCGGAATATGCGGCGAAGACATTCGGCGCCAAGGTGGTCGGACTCACCATCAGCAGGGAACAGCGGGATTTCGCGCAGCGGCGAATTCAGGAGGCCGGTCTTGCCGACAAGGTCGAGATCCGGCTGCAGGATTACCGCGACGAACGCGACCGCTACCACCGGATCGCTTCGATCGAGATGATCGAGGCGGTCGGCGAGCAGTTCTGGCCGAAATATTTCTCACAGTTGCGCGACCGGCTGTTGCCCGGCGGGCTCGCCGGCATTCAGGCCATCACCATTCAGGACAGCCTGTTCCAGACCTATCGCCGCGAGGTCGATTTCATCCAGCGTTACGTTTTCCCCGGCGGCATGCTGCCTTCGCCGCAGATCCTGAAATCGCTGGGCGAGCGGTTCGGGGTGCCCGTCATCCGCGAACGCATTTTCGGGCAAGATTATGCCAAGACGCTGGCCATCTGGCGAAGCAATTTCCGCGCGGCGTGGCCCAACCTGATGCCGTCAGGCTTCGACGACCGGTTCCGCCGGCTGTGGGAATACTACCTCGCCTATTGCGAGGCCGGATTCCTGTCGGGAAATATCGACGTGCGCCAGGTGGTGTTCGCGAAGTCGAAATAGCTGCACTGCAAAAAGCAACGCAAAACCGGCTTCCACTTTGGATGACGCCGCTCTAGGGTTGTCGGCAGATTTGGCAACGAACTGGCGCTTTTCCTGACATGAGAATCAATAACGACGTCGTCGAGGCGATCGGCAATACGCCGCTGATCAAACTGAAGCACGCTTCCGAGGCTACCGGCTGCACCATCCTCGGCAAGGCCGAGTTCATGAATCCGGGCCAGTCGGTAAAGGATCGCGCCGGCAAGTGGATGATCCTCGAAGCGGAAAAGCGTGGCGATCTCAGGCCAGGCGGCCTGGTGGTGGAATCAACCGCTGGCAATACCGGCATTGGCCTTGCGGTGGTGGCGAACGCGCGCGGGTACCGCACGCTGATCGTCATTCCGGAGACCCAGAGCCAGGAAAAAAAGGACATGCTGCGGCTGTGCGGTGCCGAGCTGGTCGAAGTCCCCGCGCTGCCCTTCGCCAATCCGAACAATTATCAGCATGTCGGCAGGCGGCTTGCCGACCAGCTTCGCAAGAACGAGCCGAACGGCGTCTTGTTCGCCGACCAGTGGAACAACCTCGACAACGCCAAGGCCCACTACGAATCGACCGGCCCCGAAATCTGGCAGCAGACCGGCGGCAAGCTGGACGGCTTTATCTGTTCGGTCGGCACGGGCGGCACGCTCGCCGGCGTCAGCCGCTATCTGAAGGAGAAGAACAAGAACATCATCGTCAGCTGCGCCGATCCGCATGGCTTCGCGATGTACGAATTGTTCAAGCACGGCAAGGCCAAGTCGACGCCGGGCGATTCGATCACCGAAGGCATCGGTCTTGGCCGCGTCACGCCCGTAATCGAGACAGCCGTTGTCGATGACGCCTTCCTGATTTCGGACGAGGAAGCCGTGACCGTGATCTATGAGCTGCTCGAGCACGAAGGCCTGTGCCTCGGCGGCTCGACCGGCATCAATGTCGCCGGCGCGATCCGGCTCGCCAAGCAGCTCGGTCCCGGCAAGACCATCGTCACCATTCTCTGCGATTCCGGCAACCGCTATCAATCGAAGCTGTTCAATCCGGAGTTCATGCGCTCGAAAAATCTGCCGGTGCCGGAGTGGCTCGAGAAGAAGAGCAATATCGACGTGCCCTTCGAGAAGGTGTGACGGCCGCCGGGCGTCAATATTTCCGGTGACCGACCTGGGCCCCGGACGCGCGCGCAAGGCGTGCCGCGGCGATTGCGCCGGAGTCCGGCCTTGCCGACGACCGGTCAGGCTTGCTCGGCGTCCCGCCATATGTCGGCGTTTCATGATCGCCGCCCGGCCAGAACAGCAGCGCCAGAAACAGCCCCAGATTGACCAGCGCGCCGACGACCGTGCCGTTGTGTTCCTGCCCGACCGACCACGCCGGGATCTTGCCCGCCACGACCTTGTCGATAACGAGAATCGCGATCCACGCCGGGATCACGCAGACCGGATCCCAGCCGATATCGCGGATCCGCATCGACTGCAGCGTGAAGGTCATCCAGGCGAAAAACACCATCGCGGCGATCGTCGGCCAGGTCATCAGGCTCGCGGGCGAAAGCAGATCCGCAGGGCTCAACTGAATGAGATAGGTCGCGATCGCAAAACAGATGGCGGTCATGACGATCGCCAGCGCAATCGTGGCCAGGAAATAATGCATCCGTCCGAGACGGACGTGCAAACCGAACAAGAAACCCAACATTGGTCCATCCTTTTGGTGCCAAAAGGCTACACATTGCTTTCGGCAGGATGAACGGAGCCGGCGTTGGAAGGGCTATGGTTTCCAATAACTTGCGGGTAAATCTAAAAGTGGTTTCACCGTCACCGCAGGATCTGGCTGAGGAACAGCTTGGTCCGCGCGTGCTGCGGATGGGCGAAGAAATTTTCCGGCGTGTTCGATTCGATGATCTGGCCGGCGTCCATGAAGACCATGCGATTGGCGACTTCGCGGGCGAATCCCATTTCGTGGGTGACGACCACCATGGTCATGCCTTCTTTGGCGAGGTCGACCATGGTGTCGAGCACTTCCTTGACCATTTCGGGATCGAGCGCAGACGTCGGCTCGTCGAACAGCATGACCTTCGGGTTCATGGTGAGCGCGCGCGCAATCGCGACGCGCTGCTGTTGGCCGCCGGACATCTGGCCCGGATATTTGTTGGCTTGATGCGGGATCTTCACCCGTTCCAGATATTTCATGGCGGCCGCCTCGGCATCCTTCTTCGGGATATGGCGCACCCAGATCGGCGCCAGCGTGCAGTTCTCCAGCACGGTCAGATGCGGGAAAAGATTAAAACTCTGGAACACCATGCCGACCTCGCGCCGGACTTCGTCGACCCGCCGCAAATTCGGACCCAGTTCGATGCCGTCGACCACGATCTCGCCTTCCTGGAATTCCTCCAGCGCGTTGATGCAGCGGATCAGGGTGGATTTGCCCGAGCCGGACGGGCCGCAGATGACGATGCGCTCGCTTTTCGCCACGTTGAGGTTGATGTGGCGCAACACGTGAAAATCGCCGTACCACTTGTTGAGGCCGATAATGTTGACGATCGAGTTGTCGGTCATGATGAGCTACTCAGCGCCGGTGTGCGTTCAGCCTGTTCTCGACGAACAGCGAATAACGCGACATGCCAAAACAGAAGACGAAATAGATCATGCCGGTGAAGGCAAAGCCGGTGAACAGCGTGGTCGGCGTCGCCCAGACCGGATCGGAGAACGCGGCACGCAACGAACCGAGCAGATCAAACAGTGCAACGATCAATACCAGCGAGGTGTCCTTGAACAGCGCGATGAAGCTGTTGACGAGGCCGGGAATGACGTGGCGCAGCGCCTGCGGCATCACGATCAGCGCCGTCGTCTTCCACCAGGACAGGCCGAGCGCGCTCGCCGCCTCGCTTTGCCCGCGCGGGATCGCCTGCAGGCCGCCCCGGATCACCTCGGCCTGGTAGGCCCCCGCAAACAGCGCGATGCCGATCAGGGCGCGCACCAGACCGTCGACGGTGAAACCCGTCGGCACGAACAACGGCAACATGTAGGTGGCGAAGAACAGCACCGTAATCAATGGGACGCCGCGCCAGAATTCGATGAAGATGATCGAGAAGATCCGGATCAGCGGGATCGTCGAGCGCCGGCCGAGCGCGAGCGCAATGCCGACCGGCATCGAGGCGACGATGCCGGTAACGGACAGTACCAGCGTCACCAGGAGGCCGCCCCACAGCCGCGTATCGACGACAGTCAATCCGTCGCGGTCCAGCCCCATCGCCGCGATCACTAGTCCGATGCCGGCAAAAGTCGCGAGGCTGCCGATCAGGGGCCGCCAGCCGGACCGCGTGCCGCCCCCCAGCCAGAACAGCAGGGCCGTGACAATCGCGGCCGTCACAGCAAGATCGAGCCACACCGGCTGGCCGGACATCCTGATCTGATCGCGCAGCCAGGTCAGCGGCCAAAGCAGCCAGGAGATGCCGGTACTGAGCAGGACGACCAGCTTGCCGAGCGCCCCCAGCAGCGGGCCGATCACGGCCGTGGCCTGTCCGGCATTGGCGAGCTGACGGCCGGCGTCGCCGAGGCTGTCGTTGATGCCTGACAGGATTCCGGCCGTCCAGCTGACGCCGAATCCCTGCAGGCCGCCGCCATGCAGCAGGAAGAACGCGACGACCGGAAACGCGACGAAGAACAGCCCGGCATTGAGACCCTTGGCCGGCAACCGCGGAATCAACAAAGGCAGCAGCAGGATCGCGGCGAGGACGAAAGTCAGGTTGGCCCGCCAGCGCTCCGGCTCCGGATAGAAGCCGTAGATCAGCTGGTCGAACTTCGCCCGGATGAACGGCCAGCATGCGCCGACCGGATGTCCGACGTTCTCGGCAAGGCATGCGTTGCGGTCGGTGCCGCTCCAGACCGCATCGACAAGCAGGAATCTGATCGCGGGCACCGCAATGAACCACAACAGCAGCGCGCTCACGATCGTGAGCAGGATATTTGTCGGCGAATTGAACAGGCGCGTGCGCAGGAAGCCGACGAAGCCGGTGGTCTTGACCGGCGCGGCACGCTCGGGGAGGAGCGCGTCGCGGACGAAGGCGGATGCCGTGCTGTCGCTCATCCACCCATGCTCCGGCCAATCCGCCAACCGTAGAAACTCATGATTGCGCTCGTCACCAGCGAGATCAGGAGATAGACGCCCATGGTGATGCCGATGATCTCGATCGCCTGCCCGGTCTGGCTCAGCGTGGTCCCCGCAAACACCGAGACCAGGTCGGGATAGCCGATCGCCACCGCCAGCGACGAGTTCTTGGTGAGGTTGAGATACTGGTTGGTCAGCGGCGGCAGGATCACCCGCATCGCCTGCGGGATCACGATCAGCCGCAACACCGAACCGCGCTGCAGCCCCAGCGATGAGCCGGCTTCCATCTGCCCCTTGTGCACCGACAGGATGCCGGCGCGCACGATCTCGGCGATGAAGGCAGCCGTATAGGTCGACAGCGCGAGCGTCAGCGCGACGAACTCCGGAATGACGCGCGAGCCGCCGGCAAAATTGAAGCCTCTGAGAACTGGCACTTCAAACGTCACGGGCGCGCCGAAGATCAGCGCGGAGACCAGCGGCAGCCCGATCAACAGACCGAGCACATAGGGCCAGATCCTGATCACCCTGCCGCTGTCCAACAATTGGCGCCGCGCATAACGCCACAGCCCAACGGCGGCAACGATCGCGACGAGAGCGGCAATCACAAAGGGCTCGAAACCAGGATTGCCGACAGGCCTTGGAATTACCAGTCCTCGATTGCTCAGAAAGAAGCTGCCGAACAGCGAGATGCTTTGCCTTGGATTGGGCAGCGCGCCGAGCACCGCGAGATACCAGAACAGGATCTGGAACAGCAGCGGCACATTGCGGATCGCTTCGACATAGCCGCCGGCGATCCGCGCCAGCAGCCAGTTCGGCGAGAGCCGGCCCAGCGCGACCAGAAATCCGATCAACGTGGCAAAGAAAATGCCGATGACCGAGACCAGCAGCGTGTTGAGCAGACCCACGAAGAACACGCGGGTGTAGGTGTCGGATCCGGAATAGGGAATCAGGTTCTGGCTGACGTCAAAACCCGCCGTGTTCCTCAGGAATCCGAAGCCGGAGGCGATCCGCTGCGCCTCGAGATTGGTGCGGGCATTGGCGACGATCTCATAGCCGATCCAGACCAGGGCGGCAACGAACACGATCTGGACGAAGAACCCGTTCCAGCCCGCGCGGCCGCCGAGGGCGTGCCGCAGCTTGGCGGCAAACTGCGACGGCGGTGATCGGGGCTCGATGCTCATCGCCGCGCCGCGATCAGCGGATCGGCGGCGCGTACTGAATTCCGCCCTTGTTCCAGAGCTGGTTAAGGCCGCGGGCGATGCCGAGCTTTGAGCCGGCGCCGACATTGCGATCGAACGCTTCGCCGTAATTGCCAACCGCCTTCACGATCCGCGCCACCCAGTCCTTGGTGACGCCGAGCGATTCACCGAGATTGCCATCGGTGCCGAACACGCGCTTGAGCTCCGGCTTGTCGGATTTCGCCATGTCGTCGACATTCTTCTGGGTAATGCCGAGCTCTTCGGCATCGACCATGGCGAACAGGGCCCACTTCACGAGATCGAACCATTGATCGTCGCCATGGCGCACCATCGGGCCGAGCGGCTCTTTCGAGATCACTTCCGGAAGCACGGCGTGATCGGCCGGATTGGCAAGTTTCAGGCGCTCGGCATAAAGCTGCGACACGTCCGAGGTGAAGACGTCGCACCGGCCGGATTCATAGGCCTTGACGGCTTCGTCCGCGGTGCCGAATGCGATCACCTCATACTTCATGTTGTTGCTCTTGAAGTAGTCGGCGAGATTCTGCTCGGTGGTGGTGCCGGTCTGCACGCAAACCGAAGCGCTGTTCAGCTCCAGCGCGGAGTTCACCTTGAGCGATTTCTTCACCAGAAAGCCCTGGCCGTCGTAATAGGTCACGCCGGTGAAATTGGCGCCGAGCGAAGTGTCGCGGGAAAGCGTCCAGGTTGTATTGCGCGAGAGCACGTCGATTTCGCCGGATTGCAGGGCGGTAAAGCGATCCTTGGCCGACAACGGCACGAACTTCACCTTGGTGGGATCGTCGAAGATGACGGCGGCGATCGCGCGGCACACGTCGACGTCGAGGCCGGTCCAGTTACCCTTGTCGTCCGGCGAGGAAAAGCCCGGCAAGCCCTGGCTGACGCCGCAGGACAGCATGCCCCGGTCCTTGACCGTCTTGAGCGTTTGCGCTGTGGCGGCCTGGGTCGAGAAAGCTGCGGCGAAAGCAAGGGTGAAAACCAGAGATACGCGTTTCATGGCAAAGCCTTTCAAGGGTCGTCCGGGAACGTTTACTCGTCGTCGCGCACGCCGATGGGCCAACCCTGTGATCCACCGTCGCAAATGCCGTTATGACAGGCAGTTAGCGCGCAGTCCGGTCAAACAATGGATCGAAGATCGCGGCAGGCCCCTCAACGTGCAGCGACTGAATAGCTCGACCGCATCACAGAACGACTGGCGACCGGGGTCAAGGGGTTGACGGCCCACTTCTGTGTCCTGTTATTAACAAACCCGGCCCCGTATCCGCCGCCCGGCGGGTTTGCGCAACAAAAGGGCGTACATGGCTGCGGCAAAAGGTCATTGGTGACGAACGCATGAAATCCTCCGGAGAAAAAGGAGCATCGAAGCCGCGGAAGGCGGAGACCACGCTGGTGACCGCCGGGCGCGATACCAGGGCGCAGAAGGGTTTCGTCAATCCGCCGGTCGTCCACGGCTCTACCGTGCTTTATCCGACTGCGGACGATCTGCACGCCCATCGCGGCGAGTTCCAGTATGGCCGTCGCGGAACTCCGACCACCAAGGCATTGCAGCAGGCGCTGATGGCGCTTGAAGGCCCGCAATGCGCCGGCGTCGGCATTGCGCCCTCGGGCCTGGCTGCGATCACCACGACGCTGCTCGCGGTGCTGAAAGCCGGCGACCATCTGCTGGTCTGCGACAATGCCTACCGCCCGACACGAAATTTCTGCAACGGTCTGCTCGCCCGCTATGGCATCGAAACAAGCTATTTCGATCCGCTGATCGCCGCCGGCATTTCCGGACTGTTCAAGCCGAACACTAAGGCGGTGCTGGTCGAAGCGCCGGGATCGCAATCCTTCGAAATGCCCGACATCCCCGCGATCGCCTCCGTTGCGCACGCGCGCGGCGCGCTCGTCATCGACGACAACACCTGGGCGACCCCGCTGTTTCACCGCTCGCTGGAGCAAGGCGTCGACATCAGCATGCAGGCCGCGACCAAATATATCGGCGGCCACTCCGACATCATGTTCGGCACGATCTCGGCCAACGCCGAGGCCTGGCCGCTGGTGGCCGAAGCGATCCAGCAGCTCGGCGTCTGCGCCGGGCCGGATGACGTGTTCCTGGCGATCCGTGGTCTGCGCACGCTCGCGGTGCGGCTGGCGCAGCATCATCGCTCCGGGCTCGAGATGGCGCGATGGCTGGCGGCCCGGCCCGAAGTCGCCAGGGTGTTGCACCCGGCGCTGGAAAGCGATCCGGGTCACGCGATCTGGAAACGGGATTTTACCGGCGCGTCCGGGCTGTTCAGCATCGTTCTCAAGCCGGCGCCGCAACCGGCCGTCGATGCCTTGCTCGACACTGTCGAACTATTCGGCATGGGCTATTCTTGGGGCGGCTTCGAGAGCCTGGTCATTCCGTTCGACTGCGACAGCTATCGCACCGCCACCAAATGGGCGCCGGGCGGCCCGACCTTGAGACTCCATATCGGGCTGGAGAATGTCGAGGATCTCAAGGCCGACCTTGCCCGCGGATTTGAGGCCTTCAACGCGGCCGGCGGCGTCAACGCCTAAAGCGCGCTCCCGCTCGAGCCTTGAATCCACTATCACCGGGCGCGCGGTCGCCGGCGCACCGAGCGGCGGTTCTTCGTCACGGCCAGCGCCTCAAGCCATGGCGACGATAATCCGCCCCGCGCTCGAGCGCCTCGCCAAATGCTTACCGCTCCATAAGCGGACGCCGACAACCGGCCGGCACCGGATATCTACGGATTTGTCTCGCGAACGATAACCTTCCGTTCACCATGCGGACAAAACCCCGCCTTCCTTTCGGCAAACGCGCCCGTACTGCAAGTTCACTTATACTTTTACCGCTTAGTCATCCGTGCAGGGAAAGCTGTTGCCACCTTCGAATTCAAGTATCCCGGCGTAAAAGCAGCTAGTAAGCGTATGAATGTAGCGCGTATCGTCGTCCTGGCCATCGCTCTCAGTGCGGGCGGCGTTGCCGCTTATCTTGCGAGCGGCTCGGACAATACCAAGTCTGCCCCGGTCCAACCGGTTGCAAACCTCCAGACCGTGGACGTATTGGTGGCCAAGTCCGACATCGGCCTTGGCCAGACCGTCAGCCCTGACAATCTGCAGTGGCAAAGCTGGCCGGCCGGAGCCGCCAGCAACAATTTTATCCGCCGCAGCGACCGCCCCGATGCGACGACGCAGATCGCCGGCTCGATTGCGCGCGCCCCTTTCATCGCGGGTGAGCCGATCCGGGAGCCGAAGCTGGTCAAGGCCGACGGCTCCGGGTTCATGGCGGCGATCCTGCCCGCCGGCATGCGCGCCGTCTCGACCGAAATCTCGCCGGAAACCGGCGCCGGCGGCTTCATCCTGCCCAATGACCGCGTCGACGTCATTCTTTCAAAACGCGAGAAGAATGCCGCCGCTGCGGGCGCCCCCGACGCCGTCAAGTCCGAAATCATCCTGTCGAATATCCGCGTTCTCGCGATCGACCAGGCGCCGAAGGAAAAAGACGGCCAGAACAACGTGGTCGGCAAGACCGTCACGCTCGAGCTGAAACCCGAGCAGGCGGAGACGCTGGCCCGCGCGCGCCAGAGCGGCACGCTGTCGCTGGCGCTGCGCAGCATCGCCGACGTCAACATGGCCGAGAACAACACCGAAGCAGATCAGTCTCCGAAGCGAGGCGAAAGCGTCAACGTGGTTCGCTACGGCGTCCAAAGTTCGACGACGACACAGAAGTGACGGAAAGGACGTCCGAAATGAAATGCGGGGGAATTCAGCCGGCGATCCGGACCTTTCTGGTTCGCGCCCTGTCGTTTTCGGCCGTCGCAGCGCTGGCGCTCAGTCCGGTGCTGACGCCTGTGGTGGCTGCCGACTCCAAGGCCATACCGGCCGCCGCCGGATCGGCGAAGACGCGTTTTCTGTCGCTGGGCATCGGCAAATCCGTGATCGTCGACATGCCGCGTGACATCAAGGATGTGCTGGTCGCCGATCCCAAGATCGCCAACGCGGTCGTCCGCTCGCCGCAGCGCGCCTACATCATCGGTGAAACGGTTGGTCAGACCAACGTGGTGTTCTTCGATGCCGACGGTCAGCAGGTTGCGTCCTACGATATCGCGGTGAAGCGCGACCTCAACGGGGTGCGCGCGGCCTTGCAGCAATCCCTGCCGGGCGTCCAGATCGACGGCGTCGGCGACGGCGTGGTGCTGACCGGTTCGGTCGCGAGTCCGGTCGAGGCGCAGCAGGCGGGCGATATCGCGGGGCGGCTGGTGGGCGGCGCCGAGAAGGTCGTCAACTCGATCACGGTCCGCGGGCGCGACCAGGTGATGTTGAAGGTCACGGTCGCCGAAGTGCGGCGCGACATCATCAAGCAGATGGGCGTCGATCTCTCGGCCAGCATGAACTACGGCACCGCGGTCGTGCAGTTCAACAACAGCAACCCGTTCACCGCAAACAACGGACCTCTCGTCCCCACCAACGGCTTGCTCGGGGCAGCCTTGAACAGCGCTGGTACGCCGTCGGTCCAGGCCACGCTGCGCGCGATGGAGAGCGCGGGCGTGGTGCGGACGCTGGCAGAGCCAAACCTTACGGCGATCTCCGGCGAGTCCGCGACATTCATTTCAGGCGGCGAGTTTCCGATCCCGACCGGCGTGACCTGCCAAACGTCGACGACCGGCACGATCGGAAATTGCGTTCAGACGGTCAGTTTCAAGAAGTTCGGCATCTCGCTCAACTTCACGCCGGTCGTGCTGACGGAGGGCCGGATCTCCTTGCGGGTGATGACCGAAGTGTCGGAAGTCTCGGCTGAGAACGCTTTGACCGGCGGTCAGGGTGGAACGACGATTCCCTCGATCAAGACCCGTCGCGCGGAGACCACGCTGGAAATTCCCTCCGGCGGCTCGATCGCGATGGCGGGCCTGATCCAGGAGCAAACCAAGCAGGCCGTCAACGGATTGCCCGGGATCGACGAGTTGCCGGTTCTTGGAGCGCTTTTCAGGAGCCAGGACTTCGTCAACCACCAGACCGAACTGATGGTTATCGTCACGCCCTATATCGTCCGGGCGGTCGCCCAGAAGGAGTTGTCGCGTCCCGATGACGGGTTTGCGCCGGCAACGGATTCCCAATCGACGCTGCTGGCCCAGATCAACCGCATCTACGGCACCGCTGGCCGCGTCGAACAGGTCGGAAACTACCAGCCCAATTTCGGTTTCATCATTGACTGAGACGGCACTGCCCTAGCGGGACGAGGACAGAACGATGACAAACATGACACCGGCCGATCGCCACCGAAACCTGTGCCTGCTTGGCGCGCTCGCCGGCCTTTCCGTCGTTCTGGGTGCGTGCAACTTCACCAGCGGCGAAGTGGTGACGGGCAGCATTCCCGACGATTACCGCCAGCGTCACCCCATCGCGGTCCAGGAAGCCAACCGCTCGGTCGTGGTCTTCGTCGGTCATGCCCGCGGCGGCCTGTCCGCTCCGCAGCGCGCGGACGTCCTTGGGCTGGCGCAGACATGGGTTCGCGAAGGCACCGGCGCGATCGTGGCCGACGTGCCGGTCGATACGCCGAACGCACGGGCCGCGGCGAGTGCCTACAGCGAAATCCGGTCGCTGCTGGCGGCGGGCGGCGTGCCTCCCCGCGGAATTACATTGCATCACTACCATCCGGACGATCCGCGAACGCTCGCGACGATCCGGCTGAGCTATCCGAGGATCGCGGCGGTCGCCGGACCCTGCGGAATGTGGCCGGATGATCTCGGTCCCTCGCTCCTGAACAGAGGCTATTCCGAAAACAAGCCCTACTACAATTTCGGCTGCGCCTCCCAGCGCAACCTTGCCGCGATGATCGACAATCCGGCCGACCTCGAACAGCCGCGGTCCGAAACCGCAGCCTACACGGTGCGGCGCTCGGAGGCGTTCGAGAAATATCGCAAGGGCGAGCCGACCTCGACCACCTACCCCGACGCCGAAAAAGCCAAACTCAGCGATACAGGCAAATGATCAGCGCCCGCCGAACCCCCGAAGAGCAGCCGGACACCGAGCCGGCTTCGAACGATTACATTTCTCCGGCACCTCGCGTGTCGGTTCAGGCCTTTTGCGCGGCGACGGAAACCGCCGCCGCGGTACAGGCGGCGGGCGAAGACCGCCGTCTCGCCAAGACCAACCTCACCGTCAAGATGGGCGGGATCGTCACGGCCATCGATACCTATCACACCCAACCCACCCCCAACGTGATCATCCTGGAGACCGAAGCCAACAGCGATATTCTCGCCGGCCTCGACGAACTCGCAACCGTCTGCGATCCCGGAACCCGCGTCGTCGTGATCGGCGGCGTCCACGATGTCGCGCCCTATCGCGAACTGGTGCGGCGCGGCGTCAATGATTACGTCATCGGACCGGTCGTCGCCCTCGACGTGGTGCGCTCGATTTGCAGCCTGTTCTCGGCGTCGGAGGCCATCGCGGTCGGCCGGATCATCGCCGTGGTCGGCGCCAAAGGCGGCGTCGGCGCGTCCACCGTCGCGCACAATGTGGCGTGGGCGATCGCCCGCGATCTCGCGCTGGATTCCGTCGTGATCGATCTCGACCTCGCCTTCGGCACCGCCAGTCTCGACTATAACAAGGATCCCGTGCAGGGGATCGCCAATGCGGTGTTCTCGCCCGACAGGCCCGATACCGCGCTGATCGAACGGCTGATGGCCAAATGCACCGACCGTCTCAGCCTGCTGGCGGCGCCGGCAACGCTGGAACGCGTCTACGACCTCGGTGAGCAGGCCTTCGATGCGGTGTTCGATACGCTGCGCATGACGACGCCCTGCATCGTGCTGGACGTTCCACATCAATGGTCGGGATGGGCCAGGCGCGCGCTGGTCAGCGCGGACGACATTCTGATCGTAGCCGAGCCGGATCTCGCCAATCTGCGCAACGCCAAGAACATGATCAGCTTGCTGAAGGCTGCGCGTCCCAACGATCAGCCGCCGCTGTATTGTCTCAATCAGGTCGGCATGCCGAAGCGTCCGGAAATCGACGCGAAGGGTTTCGCCAAGACCATCGAAAGCAAGCCGATCGCCTCTATTCCATTCGACCCGAAACTGTTCGGCACGGCGGCCAATAACGGTCAGATGATCGCGGAAATCTCCTCGCGTCACCGCACCACCGCCATGTTCCTGCAGATCGCACACCGCCTGACCGGCCGTGGCGACGCCAAGAAGCCGCGGCGTTCGCTCCTGGCGCCGATCCTCAAGAAGTTACGGGTGGGCTAGAGCGTTTTCGAGCGAAGTGGGTACCGGTTCGCGTGAAGAAAACGCGTCAAAACAAGAATCTAGAGCTTCGGTTCTGATTCAATCAGAACCGATCATGCTCTAGGTTTTAGTCAGAGGTCATTCAGGGCGGCCGGTAGCGGCCGCCTTTTTGCTGTCCGCCTCGGCGCGGGCGCCCTCCTTGCGGGACAACAGCCGTTTCAGATAAGCGACGCTCGCCGTCGCCTCCCCGGCCGGCTGATCGGCCTTCAGGATGCTTTCGGCCTCGGCCAGGCGGCCCTGCAAGCCGACCACCAGCGCCAAATTCTGCCGCACGCGCGGGCTCGCGCCGGTACGGCCATAGGCGCGGCGCAAGGTCTCCTCCGCTTTGGGCAGATCCTTCGAAAGCACGTAGGACAGGCCGAGATTGGACAGCACCAAGGGGTCGTCGGGCGCGATTCTCAGCGCGCTTGCATAATACTGCCGGGCTTCGTCGTATCGGCCGAGCTGATCGAGCACGGCGCCCTGGGCCAAGAGGATCCTCCAGTTGGGATTATCGGGACTATGGGCGCGGCCGAGAACGTCGAAGGCTTGCTCGAAATTACCGTTATCCGCCAGCGCGCGCCCGTATCCGGCAAGCAGCGCCTTGTTATCGGGTTGGGCAATCGTCGCCTGCTCGAGCAGGGCGACGGCCTGGGCGCGCTGCCCGGTGGCGCGCAGCGCCTTTGCGTATTGCAACGCCGCCTCGCCGTCCCTGGGATTGGCGCGATAGCGATCGCCATAGCTATCGAGATCTCGTCGCGGGTCGGCGGCGCGGCCTGCTTCGGCCTTCTCACCCAGCGAGCCCGTGATATCGGACGCTCCATCGGTCTGGCAGCTGCAAAGCCCCAGCACCAAAATTGCGGACGATACGATGGATGCAAGACGTCTCGCGGAGCAGTATGAGCGGAGCGACTGCCGGAGCATTTACTTTGACCTGTGGACGGCGACCGGCCAGAGATGCACAGGTTAACCCTAAATTCCCGTTAACCAGACGCTCTCCCCGGTTGCGGTCACGAGCGGCCCGAACGAATTCGCCGTGCCGGTCCCGTTGCGGCCGTCCAGGAAGCCCAGCCGGCCTCGATGCCCTGCAAGGGCCTTTTCGATCTAATCGACGAATTGCGCGCCGAATTCACAGCCGATCCGCCAGGCCAGCTTGCATTGGCGCGGGCGGCCTTCGGACAGAATGA
>Ga0210403_10003001_pt1 | contig 14985 bp, 13 predicted proteins | sample IncBWC19MmetaG_FD_150863 | JGI IMG/M metagenome (GOLD analysis project Ga0210403, IMG submission 150863) | Forest soil microbial communities from Barre Woods Harvard Forest LTER site, Petersham, Massachusetts, United States - Inc-BW-C-19-M | ecosystem: Environmental > Terrestrial > Soil >... | reverse complement strand
AGCAGGATCGAATCGCCGACCGCGATGCCGACGGAATCGTTGACCTGCTTGAAGCGGTCGAGATCGATCACCATCAGCGTCGGCCGCAGGTTCGGCATGCTCTTGGCGAAATTGGCGACCGCACCGAGGCGGTCGATGAACAATTTGCGGTTCGGCAGGCCGGTGAGATTGTCGTGCACCGAATCGTGCAGCATGCGCTCTTCGGCGTTCTTGATTTCGGTGACGTCGGTGAGCGTGCCGACCACGCGCGAGACTTCGCCGTCGGAGCCGACCACCGGCCGCGCCTTCAGCGCGAACCACATGAAATGGCCGTCGGGCGTGCGCAGGCGGAAATCCTGCACCAGCCGGCCGCGGCGCTGGTCGAGCACGCTGTCGAGCGCGGCGCGGAAACGGTCCTGGTCGAGCGGATGCAGCACCTCGAGCCATTTCGCGGCCGGGCCTTCCAGCGTGCCGCGTTTGAGGCCGAGCAGGCTTTCGGTCTCGGGGCTCGTGAACACCTTGTCGGCGGAGACGTCCCAATCCCAGATCAGGTCGCCCGAACCGGTCAGCGCCAGTGCGCGGCGCTCGACATCGGAGACCACGCCGGTAGAGGCGCCGCCGCCGGCGAAGGCGTGCTGCATCACCGTAAATCCGATCAGCATCACGATCAGCACCAGGCCGCCAAGCAGCGCCGGGCCGACGATGTCGTTGGTGACGCTGCCCGCCACCGTCATGCCGGCCGCGATCACCCAGACCAGCAGCAGGAACCAGGTCGGGATCAGCAGCACTGCGCGGTCGAAGCCGTGAGTCGACAGATAGACGATGAGGGCAAAGCCGGCGAACGCGATCAGCACCAGCGACATCCGCGCGATGCCGGAGGCGACCGCGGGATCGAACAGCGCCAGCGCCACCAGCGAGCCGAGGAAGGCCAGCCAGCCAACGGTGATGTGCGAATAACGCACGTGCCAGCGGCTGAGATTCAGATAGGCGAACAGGAACACCAGGAGCGTCGCGGCCAGGATCGCTTCGCCCGCCGCGCGCCACACCCGCTCGGCGTTGTTCGACATGTCGAGCACCTTGCCCCAGAAGCCGAAGTCGACGCCGATATAGACCAGCACCGCCCACGCCAATGCGGCGGCGGCGGGAAACATGATGCTACCCTTGACCACGAACAGGATGGTCAACACCAGTGCCAGCAGGCCGGAAATGCCGATCACGATGCCCTGGTACAGCGTGAACGAGTTGACCTTGTCCTTGTAGGCTTCGGGTTCCCACAGATAGAGCTGCGGCAATTTATCGGTGCGCAATTCCGCGACGAAGGTGATGACGGCGCCGGGATCGAGCGTGATGCGGAAGATGTCCGCGGTCGGGCTCTCCTGCCGTTCCGGACGGTCGCCGGTCGAGGGCGTGATGGTGGCGATGCGCGACAGGCCGAGGTCGGGCCACAACAGCCCCGAGGACACGATGCGGTAATGCGGCGCCACGATCAGGCGGTCGAGCTGGTCGTCGGTATTGTTGGCGAGTGCGAAGACCACCCAGTTCTGTCCGCCTTCGCGGGCGCGTACTTCGATGCGGCGGACGATGCCGTCGGTGCCGGGCGCGGTGGAAACCTGGATGCGGTCGCTATCGCTATGTTGATGATCGAGCACTGCGGTGAGGTCGATCGCAGGCGCGTCGCTGCGGACGCTGACGGCGTCGAGCGCGCGGGCCGGCTGCGCCGCGGCAAAAATCATGAGACCCAGCACCAGAGGCGCAAGGCACCTGATCAGTCGCAATGTCAGTTCTCCGCGATCAACGAACGTGTCCGGGTGAAGCAAACGCCCGGCGTGAACGGATAAATGACATGAAAGCGAAGGAAATCAAAGGGTTTCCGGTTGCGCTTGGCTCGCGAGTGTTAAACGGCCAACACAATTTTGCCAATATGTTCGGAGGTCTCCATGCGCCGGTGCGCATCCGCGGCCTTTTCCAGCGGGAATGTGCTGTCCATCAGGGGTTTTATCCGTCCCTGCCGCAATAACGGCATCACCTTGGCCTCGATGGCCGCGACCATCGCCGCCTTGTCCGCATTACTACGGGGCCGCAGCGTCGAGCCGGTATGGGTGAGCCTCTTGACCATCAGCTTGGCAAAATTGACGGTGGCCTTGGGTCCGCCGAGAAACGCGATCTGGACCACACGCCCGCCGACCGCGGCCGCGTCGTAATTGCGCTCGATGTAATCGCCGCCGACCATGTCGAGAATGACGTTGGCGCCCGCGCCGTCGGTTGCGGTCCGCACTTCGGCGACGAAATCTTCGGTCTTGTAGTTGATGGCGCGGTCCGCGCCTAGCTTCAGGCAGGCGTCGGCCTTGTCCTTCGATCCGACGGTGACGATCACCCTCGAGCCGAAGGCTTTTGCGAGCTGGATCGCCATGGTGCCGATGCCGGACGAACCGCCATGGATCAGCAGCGTCTCGCCGGACTTCAGTCCGCCGCGCTCGAACACATTGTGCCAGACCGTCATCAGGGTTTCCGGAATGGCGCCGGCTTCCTGCATCGACAGAGCCGGTGGCACCGCCATCGCCTGGGCGTCCTGCGCGATGCAGTATTGCGCGTAGCCGCCACCGGCCACCAGCGACATCACCTTGTCGCCGATCTTGTGCCTGACGGCACCGGTTCCGACCGCGGCGACTTCGCCCGCCACTTCGAGCCCCGGCAAATCGCTGGCGCCGGGCGGCGGCGGATAGGCGCCGGAACGCTGCGCGACGTCCGGCCGGTTGACGCCGGCGGCCGCGACCTTGATCAGGATTTCGCCCGGCCCGGGGGCCGGCACCGGGCGGGTCTCGGGCAACAGCACCTCGGGGCCGCCGGGCTTGCTGATGCCGATCACGGTCATTTGCGCGGGCAGCTTTTCCATGATTTGTCCTTGCGAAAGGCGGGAAACTGGAGCGGCATCTGATTAGCCAGCCGCGTTGCTGCTGGCAACCGCCTCTCGAACCCTCGAGCACGGAGGAGAAATATGGCGATCGAGGACGACGACCGGCCGAGGAAGAAAGTCACCCACGAGATCGGGCAGGACCTGTCGCTGCTGTCGGTCGAGGAACTGGCCGAGCGCATCGCACTGATGAATTCGGAGATCGAGCGGCTGCAGGCCGCGATGACCAAAAAGCGCGCGTCGAAGGATGCGGCGAATAATTTCTTCAAGTCGTGAGCGTGAGCGACGTAGAGTTCGCTCCTCGTCGTCCCTGCTTTCGCAATGCTATCGCAGGGAGGACTCGTTGAGAGGGCAACTCTCGGCCACTGGAGCAGCGCGCTGCGGCGATCGTGTCCGGGCTCGGCCAATGGCCGACATGGCAAACGAAAGCTGAAAGAAATCGTTCGTTTACGATCGATTAAGCTTTCTCGTCTATGACTGGCATTGTCCTCGTTTGGACACCGAGTGGCTCCTGTCCACTCTGTTTGACGCCTCCCTGTTATCAACTTCAAAGCCGCCGGAAACGGCGGCTCTTTTTTTGCAATGCCACCGGAAACGGCGGCTCTTTCTTTGTAGGTCTTCTTTCCGACGTCTTCGTCACCACGCTGGAAACCATATTCAGCCTTGCGGCTGGACTCTCGTGCGCGGGCGCGCAATGATTTGTTCATCATAAAGCCCGGCGCGAATTGAAGCGGGCCAGCGTAATCTGTGGCGTGAGGCGTTAACCATGTCGGACCGTTCGCAAGGCGAAACAGCTCTCGTACAATTCAGTGAGCGGCTCACCAATTCGGCGGCGTTCGGTACCCTGTTCCGGGAAGGCATGGATCTGGTCGAGGAGACCGCGGCCTATCTCGACGGAGACGGCCGCACCGAAGCCAAGACGCTCGACCGTTCCGTCAGCCTGACCTACGCCACCGAAAGCATGCGGCTGACCACCCGCCTGATGCAGCTGGCCTCGTGGCTGCTGCTGCACCGCGCAGTGAAGGAAGGCGAGATGACGCTGACCCAGGCCAACCGCGAAAAGACCAAGGTCAAGCTCTCGGCCGCCGATCCGGGCCCGGAGGACATGATCGAAAAGCTGCCGCAGCAATTGCAGGACCTGATCGCGCGTTCGATGGCGCTGCAGAGCAAGGTCCGTCGCCTCGATACCACCATCCACACGCCGCCGACCGAGCGCACCGCGATCGGCAATCCGCTGGTACCGCAGCTCAACCGCCTGAAGGCGGCATTCGAGCAGTAATTCCGGCAGATAGTACCGCACGAAAGAAAACGCCCCGGCAACCGGGGCGTTGTTCTTTTCCGGCCTCAGATGCGAGGGCGGAAAGCCGTCAAAAGGCTGAAAGCCATCAATCTTTCTTGAGGAAGCCCGAAAACTTCTTCTGGAATCGCGACACGCGGCCGCCGCGATCGAGCAGCTGCTGGGCGCCGCCGATCCAGGCCGGATGCGACTTGGAGTCGATATCGAGGTTCAGCTTTTCGCCCGCCTTGCCCCAGGTCGAGCGCGTCTGGTACTCGGTGCCGTCGGTCATCACGACCGTAATCATATGATAATCCGGGTGAATTTCGGCTTTCATGGCTTATCCTCTGGCGCGCCGGCGCCTCTCGATCGATTGTGCGGGACGGATTTGGGCCGCTCTATAACGCTTTAGCCCCCCCAAAACAAGCCAGCGACCTGAGGGATCATACGGATTTGCCTCTCGCGGCCGCGGGGCCTATCTGGGGGGCAGCAAATAGAACGGTTCAAATCTCATGAGCGCAGCGGAACAGCTTGAAGACGGCCTTGGTGAAACGCCGCCCCGGCGCGATAGAGTGCCCATGGCGGCCTCTGCCATTGAAACCCAATTGGCCGAGCCGGTGGCCAAGCGCCCTGCGCGGCTGCGCCCGCTGCTGGCGCTCGCGCCCTATGTCGCCCGCTACCGCGGGCGCGCCTTTCTCGCCCTGATCGCGCTGACGGTCGCCGCAATCACGACGCTGGTGGTGCCGGTCGCGGTGCGGCGGATCATCGATTTCGGCTTCTCGCCCGAAGGCATCGCCCTGATCAACAGCTACTTCGGAGTGATGATCGCGGTGGTCGCGTTGCTGGCCGGCGCCAGCGCGTCGCGTTACTATCTGGTGATGACCATCGGCGAGCGCATCGTCGCCGATCTCAGGCGCGACGTGTTCGCGCATCTGATGTCGCTGTCGCCGGCTTTCTTCGATTCCTCGCGCTCGGGCGAACTGATCTCGCGGCTGACCGCTGACACCACCCAGCTCAAATCCGCAGTCGGCGCCTCGGTCTCGATCGCGCTGCGCAACCTGATGCTGTTCGTCGGCGCCGCCGCGATGATGGTGATCACGAGCCCCAGGCTTTCCGGCTTCGTGCTGCTGGCGATCCCGCTGATCGTGATTCCGCTGGTGGCGTTCGGGCGCTGGGTGCGGCGGCTGTCGCGCAACGCCCAGGATACGCTGGCGGAGGCGACCGCCTACGCTTCCGAGTTGGTCGGCGCGATCCGCACCGTGCAGGCCTATACCAGCGAGCGGCTCGCGAACGCGCGCTTCGGCGGCGAAGTCGAGCAGGCCTATGAGGCGGCGCGCACCTCGACCCGGGCGCGCTCGGTGCTGACCGCGATCATCATCTTCATCGTCTTCACGAGCGTGGTGGCGATCCTGTGGATCGGATCGCACGACGTGCTGACCGGTTCGATCACCCCGGGCCGGCTCGGCCAGTTCGTGCTGTACGCGGCGTTTGCAGCGGCAGGCCTCGGCCAGCTCAGCGAAGTCTGGGGCGAGGTCTCGGCCGCCTCGGGCGCGGCCGAACGGCTGTTCGAGATCCTGAACGTCAAATCGCAGGTTACGGCCCCGGCCTCGCCGCTCGCGATGCTGGCGCCGGCGCGCGGCGACGTCAGTTTTGACCATGTCGCCTTCGCCTATCCGACCCGGCCGGATGCTCTTGCCGTCGACGGCGTGTCGCTCTCGGTGCGCGCGGGCGAGAAAGTCGCGATCGTCGGCCCCTCGGGCGCCGGAAAGAGCACGCTGTTCCATCTCTTGCTGCGGTTCTACGACCCGGCTTCCGGCGCGATCTCGTTCGACGGCGTGCCGATCAGGGCAGCCGATCCGCGCGAGCTGCGCGCCCGCATCGCGCTGGTGCCGCAGGAATCGGTGGTGTTCGCGACAAGCGCGCGCGAAAACATCCGCTTCGGCCGGCCCGACGCCACCGACGCCGAGGTCGAGCGCGCCGCCGATCTCGCCCATGCCACCGAATTCATTCGCCGTTTGCCCGGCGGCTTCGAGGCGCAGCTCGGCGAGCGCGGCGTGACGCTGTCCGGCGGCCAGCGCCAGCGTATCGCGATTGCGCGTGCGATCCTGCGCGATGCGCCGCTATTGCTGCTCGACGAAGCCACCTCGTCGCTCGATGCGGAGAGCGAAACCCTGGTGCAGACCGCGCTGGAAGAACTGATGCTTAACCGCACCACGCTGGTGATCGCGCATCGGCTGGCGACCGTGCTGTCCTGCGACCGCATCCTGGTGATGGAGCAGGGCCGCATCGTCGAGCAGGGCACCCACGCTTCCCTGGTCGCCGCCAACGGGCTCTATGCACGGCTGGCGAGATTACAGTTCGAAGGGGTCTAAACTCCGTGTGTCATGCCCGGACTTGATCCGGGCATCCATCAACCTTCGCAAAGCCTTTATCGAAGAGGATGGATTGCCGGGTCAAGCCCGGCAATGACGGCGCTTATAGTCGCTCTTACCCCTTCCACTCCATCTTCCTGACCGGCCGTCCCGAAGTCGGATTCACATCCTCGCCGGCATGAACAAACCCGTTGCGCTCGTAGAAGCGGATGGCGCGGGCGTTGTCCTGGTTGACCAGCAGCGTGATGCGGTCGGGCGACCGGCGTTTTGCTTCGTCGACGAGCGCCGTGGCCAGCTCCGATCCCCAGCGATCGGGGGCGACCACCAGCTGGTCGAGATAGCCTGAGGCATCGATGGTAACGAAGCCGACCGGCGCGCCCGCCTGCTCCGCGACGATGATCGCCGCCTTCGGCACCAGTTCGCTGCGCCAGCGCTCGCGCCACCACGGCACGCGCGCGGCAAAATCGATGGCGGGATAGGCGTGCTGCCAGCTCAACTGCCACAGCGCGATGAGCGCGTCCTCGTCCTCGCTGCGGTAGGGACGAAGGTGAATCGTCTCCGTCATCGCGTTGCGATTCTCTTTTTGGGGCATGATCTGGTCCGAAAACCGGTGCCCACTTTTCGGGATCATGCCCTCAGCGTTCCGTCAGCTTCAGCTCGATACGGCGGTTGCGCTTGTAGGCTTCTTCGGTCGCCGCGGTGTCGAGCGGCTGGAACTCGGCGAAACCGGCGGCGACGAGGCGCTGCGGCGGCACGCCGAGCGAGACCAGATACTGCACCACCGAGATCGCGCGGGCCGACGACAATTCCCAGTTCGACTTGAACACCGGGCTGTTGATCGGCCGCACGTCGGTATGGCCGTCGACCCGCAGCACCCAGGCGATTTCGCCCGGGATCTGCTTGTCGAGATCGATCAGCGCGTTGGCCACGTTGTCGAGTTCGGATTTGCCTTCGGGCAGCAGCACCGCCTGTCCGGTGTCGAAGAACACTTCGGACTGGAACACGAAACGGTCGCCGACGATCCGGATGTCCGGCCGATTACCGAGAATGGCGCGCAGGCGCCCGAAGAATTCCGAGCGGTAGCGCGACAATTCCTGCACCCGCTGCGCCAGCGCGACGTTCAGGCGCTGGCCGAGATCGGCGATCTTGTTCTGCGATTCCTTGTCGCGCTTTTCCGAGGCGTTGAGCGCCTCTTCGAGCGCCGCGAGCTGCCGGCGCAGCGCGCTGATCTGCTGGTTCAGGACCTCGATCTGCGCCAGCGCGCGCGCCGACACGCTTTTTTCGGACTCCAGCGCCTTGTTGAGCTCGTTGGCGCGGCCGGCGGCGTCATTGCCGGCGCCGGCGAGGCCTTCGTAGAGCCCCTTGACGCGGTCGCGCTCCGCTTCCGCCGACGCCAGCCCGGCGCGGAGTTGGGAGACCTGGTCGTCGAGGCTGATCTTGCCGAGTTTTTCCAGCGACAACAGATCGTTCAGCTGCGCGATCTTGGCGTTCAGCTGCTCCAGCGCCTTGTCCTTGCCGGTGACTTCCTGCGACAGGAAGAACTGCACCACCAAAAACACCGACAGCAGGAACACGATCGAGAGCACCAGCGTCGACAGCGCGTCGACGAAGCCGGGCCAGTAATTGAAAGCGGACTCGCTGCGGCGTGCACGGGCAAGGGCCATGGGTTTCTCCGCTGTTAGAGCCTGATCGGTTCTGATTGAATCAGAACCGAGGCTCCATCTCATCTGTTTGACGCGTTTTCTTCACGCGAACCGGGATCCACTTCGCTCGAAAACGCTATGGCCGTCAGCTCTTCTCGGGCTGGCGGGCGAGCCGCTCGAGCAGTTTCTTGATCTCGCGGTTCTGTTCGCCCTGGCCGTCGGCCCATTCGCGGATCATCTGCTGCTCGGTGCGCATATGCGCGACCAGGCCCTGGATCGCCTCGGCGAGATTGGCCATCGCCGCCGTGGTGCCGCGGCTGGCGCCGCCTTCTTCCAAAGTGAGCCGCAGCCGCTCGACCACAGCCTGCAATTCGCCGGCTGGAACGCCACCGCCGGCGCTGCCCTCGCTGGAATATCCGCGTACCGTGGAGGCAAGCCAGTCTTCGAGGTCGGTATAGAAGCGGTTCTGCGCCTGGCTCGACTGCAGATCAAGAAAGCCGAGGATCAGGGAACCGGCGAGGCCGAACAGCGAGGATGAAAACGAAATGCCCATGCCGCCGAGCGGCGCGGCGAGGCCTTCCTTGAGCGTGTCGAACAGCGCGCCGGCGTCGCCGCCGACCTTGAGCCCGTCGATCACCTTGCCGACCGAACCCACGGTTTCGATCAGGCCCCAGAAGGTGCCGAGCAGCCCGAGGAATACCAAAAGGCCGGTCATGTAGCGTGAAATGTCGCGCGCCTCGTCGAGGCGCGTGGCGATGGAATCCAGGAGATGCCGCATGGTCTGCTGGGAGATCGCCATCCGCCCCGTCCGCTCGCCGCCGAGGATCGCCGCCATCGGCGCCAGCAGCGTCGGATGCCGTTCGACGGCGAGGCCGGGATCGGCGATGCGGAAATTGTTGACCCAGGCGACTTCCGGATAGAGCCGGATCACCTGCCGGAACGACAGGATGGTGCCGATGAAGAGAACCGCGCCGATCAGGGCGTTGAGGCCGGGATTGGCGAAGAACGCCAGCACGATCTGCTTGTAGAGCACGACCGCGACCAGCGCACACAGCACCAGGAACACCAGCATCCGCACCAGGAAAATCCGGGGCGAGGACAGTTTGGCGAGTTCGATCTCCATCGCGGAGCGGGAAGAGGGGCCTGTTGGCATTGCCAATGTATCCATTGCGAGGAGACCGTTTCGGGACACCAATATGGCACAGCGCGCCCGGGATTAAAGCCAGTTGCAGCCCGATTGAGGCGGAAAAGGGATTTTCCGCATGAAACCGGGCTTGGTGGTTGTGCGTATTTCACAAATCTTCGGCGCCTGAGGCGGTTAGCGGATTTTTTTGCATGACGGTTGGGTATCTCGCGGCATTGGCCGGGATCGCGGTGTCGCTGTCGGTCCTCGCCTGGCTGGTGCAGCAGCGCGGCGGCAATTCCGGCTGGCTCGACACCATCTGGACGTTCTCGGTCGGGCTCATCGGGGCCGGCAGCACGCCGTGGCGATCGCAGGCGCGAGGCCGAACCCGTGGCCGTCAGGGATCACCAACTATCGGGCAAGAGGAAGCCTGATCCGGAAAGAGGCGCCGCCGTGATCGCGATTTTTTGCCCATATCAGCCCATTGTGCGCCTCGATAATGGTGCGCGCGATGGATAGTCCCATGCCCATGCCTTCCGCCTTGCTGGTGAAAAACGGTTCGAAGACCTCTTTTAGCTTGTCGTCTGGAATGCCCGGTCCGCGATCTGACACCGATAGCTGGGCAAAGTTCTCGACGCGCGAAGTCCGAATGGTGATGGTCCGATTTTCGCTCGGCGTGTCCTTCATCGCGTCGATCCCGTTCACGAAAAGATTGAGAATGACTTGCTGAAGTTGGATGCGGTCGCCGAGGATCGGAAGCGCATCCGGTGTAATCATGCTAATCAGTTCGACTTTTCGTCCGATGGCCAGCGTCGAAAGAAATTCAACGGTTTCCCGGACGAGGTCGTTGAGGTCTATTTTTTTCACCTCAAAAGGCGCTTTTTTCAACAGGCTGCGCATCCTCCGGATGACTTCACCGGCGCGCCGGTCATCCTGCAAAATATCCTTCACGATATCCTTGAGTTCAGCGATATCGGGGCTCGGAGAATTCAAGATCGCGTCTGCGGTTTCGGCGTTGGTCAGAATAGCGCCCAGCGGCTGGTTAATTTCATGCGCAATGGAGGCGGTCAGTTCGCCAGCCGTCGAGAAGCGGACGACACGGGCAAGCTCCGCCATGCGCTGCCGGGAGTGCACTTCGGCAAGTCGACGCCGACGATGCTCACGCAGCAGGGCCGAGATAAGCCCGGCCTGCAAGAGAATAACGGTGATGATGAGCGCGATTTGCCAGGAATAGCGCTCCCACACCGTTGGCTCCCGAAACAAGATTTCGCTCCCCGGCGGCAGGCGACTTTCGTTAATCTTCCATCGTTGCAACGCTGGCCATTCAAAGATGAGTTGCGAAGGGGCTCTGGCAACCGGGATATCCGATGCGCTCTCGCCGGCAAGGATACGCAACGCCATGCGCCCTGCCTGCTGTCCAATCGAATTTGACTGAACGATGTAGCCGCCAATGGCTCCCTTATTGAGGTAGGAGGAGACATTGACGACGACCGGCCGATTAGCCCACGCAACAATCTGGCTGACCAATTCGGCAGGAACATAGGATACGCCGTCGCTGGTGTAATAAATTCCGGTGTAGATGACGGCCGTATGGTCCGAAAGCGCTGCAAGTCGTTTTGCGAGTTCGGCCAGCGGAAGGTCCATCAGATCAACAATTTCGAGTTGTGCCGCAACAGCAGGAATCTCATCAGCGAAATGACGATAGAATGTCTGACGTTCCAGCGGATCGCCCACGATGGCGACCGCTTTGAGATGGGGTATGACAATCCGCGCAACCTTCACCATGTCCTGCAATGTCAATTGCATGGTTGCGCCGGTCACATTGTTCGGAAGCGTCCGGCGTGACATGGTGGCTTCATCGATTGCGGCGAAAACAACGGGCGCCGACGGCCAAAGCTGTTCGCGGCGACGCTCAATGAAATCAAGCGCCGATACCCCGACCGCGATCACGACATCGATGTGTCTCTCGCGGTATTTGGCTTTGAGGAATTGGACGACTTCATTTTCGTACTCGGGGCCGAAAAAACGATTCGCGTCGAGATTTTCAAAATAGAATGAAGTCGGTGACTTGCTGCCTGCGTTGACGGTCGATCTGATTGCGCCGGCCAATGCCGTACTGAACGGCAAGCCCGTCGAAGACTGATCAAGCACCAGGACCTCCCGCCGTGGCGGCTCGGCTGCCACCCGTCCTGGCAGCAACAATCCCGCGACCACAACGAGGTTCAAGAAGGCACGACCGCGCATCGAGTGTCACCGTCGGCTGGGCGGACTGCACCCTGTTCTGTGGTGCGGTATCGGGTGCTCCATGCTCTACAAGCTATGATAGCGCGTCAAAGCAGCGTTCGGAAAGTCCGTCAGGGGTCAATTGTGTCATGTTGACCGTGTGCCGCTCGCTTCCGGTTGTCCTCGATTAGCGCACATTCCCGGAGTCAGTCGGCTTGTCGCAACTGCCAGAAGCGGAAATTCCCGGACCGCTTTGCCAGCACGGCCATCGCCTGCGAGCGGCGGCGAAACCTACTTGCCGAGCGGCTTCAGGATCTTCACCAGTTCGGCATGGATTGCTTCGTTACCGCAGATCACGTTACCGGTCTTCAGCGGGTCGTCATTGCCTTCGAAGCCGGAGACAGTGCCGCCGGCCTCGCGCACCATGATCTGGCCCGCCGCCATGTCCCAGGACTGCAGATTGCGTTCCCAGTAGCCGTCGACGCGGCCGGCGGCGACGAAGGCCATGTCGAGCGAGGCGGCGCCGAAGCGACGAAGGCCGGCGACCTTGGCCTGGATCGCGCTCATCTCGACGCGCGACAATTCGAGGTCGCCGCGGCCCATATGCGGCAGGCCGCAGGCGATCACGCAGTCGGCGAGCTTGCGGCGGCCGGCCACCCGCAGCCGCTGGTCGTTGAGGAAGGCGCCCTTGCCGCGCTCGGCGATATAGAGCTCTTCATTAGCGGGATTGTAGATCACGCCTGCGATGATGGTGCCCTCGCGCTGCAGGCCGATCGAAATCGCGAACTGCGGAATGCCGTGCAGGAAATTGGTGGTGCCGTCGAGCGGATCGACGATCCAGGTGTGGGTCTTGTCCTGGCCTTCGCGCGCACCGCCTTCCTCGCCGATGAAGCCGTAGCCCGGCCGCGCCTTGGTGAGATCCTCGAGCAGCATCTGCTCGGCGCGCTTGTCGGCGAGGCTGACGAAATTGGCCGGACCCTTCAGCGACACCTGAAGGTTCTCGATCTCGCCGAGGTCGCGCTTGAGGCTGCGGCCGGCGCGGCGCGCGGCTTTGACCATGACGTTGATAAGGGCGGAATGCAGCATGATCTCGGCTCGAGGCGACCTGAGCGCCGGGTCTGGGACGGGGATAAGCGGGGTTTGGACTCTCGTTTTTTGAGCGCGGTCGGACGCTTTTGCTCGCCGCGCCCGTAGTGGGTGCCCTGCGGTTACCGCGGCGTCAAGACCGGACTGCCGAGCCATCTGCGCGCGTCGGCCTCCGCCTTGGCGCGGTCGTCCGGGCTCAAGCGGGCCAGTTCCTCGTCGAGCATGGGGTCGCCTTTTCCGGCGGTTTTGGCGACCAGGTGCCATTTGATGCCCTCGATCTTGTCCATCGGTGCGCCCTGGCCCATCACCAGCACGCGGGCGAGGCGGTTTTGCGCGATCGCACTGTTCTGTCTGGCCGCCTTGCGCAACAGCGCGACCGCGGCGGTCTCGTTCCTGGGCGTGCCGGTGCCGTTATAGAGCGCGATGGCGTATTCGACCTCGGCGTCGACATTGTCGGCCAGCGAGGCCGCCTGCAGCAGCCGGACTGATTTTTCGAGGTCCTTTGGAACGCCGGTGCCTTCCTTGTAGAACGTGGCCAGCGCGTATTGCGCCTCGGGGCTGCCGGCATCGGCGGCCTGCCGAAGCAGTTCGGCGGCGCGCTTGATGTCCTGCGGCAGCGACTGTCCGTCGAGGTAGAGCAGCGCCAGATTGTAGGCCGCCTTCGGGTTGCCGAGTTTGGCGGACGACGCCAGCAGCTTGACCGCCTCGTCGCGGTTTGGCGCGCCGCCGCGGCCCTCCAGCCGCATCATAGCGAGCGCAAACATGGCTTCGCGGTCGCCGGCATCGGCGGCGCGCTTGTACCAGCCGGCGGCCTTGGCGAAGTCGCGCTTGACGCCCAGCGCATTGGCGTAGAGTTCGCCGAGCATGGTCATCGCCTTGGGATCGCCGGTCGCCGCGCGCTGGCTCGCCAGATCGAACGAGGTCTTGTACATGCCGCGCTGATAGGCGCCGTACACCATATCGACATTGGGATCGTCGGGGGCGGGTGCGGGCATGACGGTGGCGGCCGGCGCCGGGGTGGCCTCCGGCTTCGGCGTCGCCGCTGGAGCCGGAGGCTTTTTGGCGACTGCGGGCGGTTTGGCTTTCGGCGCGGCAGCCGGCCTGGCCGGCTCGGCGGCGGGAGGCGTCGGCGAGATCTGCGCCGCGGCGTCGGCCGTCCACATCAGGCAGCACAGCAGAATCGATATGGGACGCAGGCGCTGCATTTTTGGCGCTATCCCTGTTCGGCCTGGGCGTTTCCGGCCGCCGTGTGCGCCTGCCGGATCGCCTGCTCGACGTCCTTCAGTGCCGCGGCCGCACTGCGCGGATCGGCCCAGATGAAATCACCGACCAGGACGAAATCTGCGCCATTGGCGGCAAATTCATGAGCCTCCTCGCGCGAGGCGGCAAAGCCGACGCAGGGCGGTTCGAACAATTCGGCCCACCATGACAGCCGCTCGGCGATGGCCTCGACCGACGGCCGCTGGCCCTTCGCATCGGGCTCGCCGAACAGCACATAATCCGCGCCCAGTTCGCCCGCGCTCATCGAATCGTGCCGCGTCGCCAGCCCCCCGACACCGGCGATGCGGTCGGGCTTCAGTGACGGCAGCGCGTCCTCGAGCGCTGCGATGCCTGTCAGATGCGCGCCGTCGGCGCCGCCGCGCGCGACCAGTTCGACATGACCGTCGAGCAACAGCGCCGCGCCTGCGTTCTGGATCGCAGGCGCTAGCGCCTTGATCCGCGAGATCATGGTGCGCTGGTCGGTCGGCCTCAGCCGCACCAGCACCGCGGCGACATCGGCGGCGGCGAGCAGGCCGGGCAGGCTTGCGATCAGCGATGAGGGATCGTCGACCTCGGGTGTCGCGAGATAGAGACGCGGCACGGGGCGCGGCGGAGCGGGTTTAGTGGCCAATCTATGCCGCCTTCTTTTCCAGCTCGGCCTTCCATTCGCCTTTGGTCGCCAGCGAATTCATCCGCGCGCGGTGAATGAAAGCGCGCTGGCCCGCGGCGATATTCTCAGGTCTGCCCGACCACGCCTTTTGCGGCGCCGCCTGCAGCGCGCGGCCGTAGGAGAAGGTGAGAGACCATGGCAGGCCGCCGATCCGGTGCATGGCGTCGAGATGGGCGGTCGCCTCCTCGTCGGATTGCCCGCCGGAGAGGAAGGCGATGCCGGGCACCGCGGCCGGAACGCAGGCCTTCAACATCCGGATGGTTTTCTCCGCGACGTCTTCCACGGAAGCCTGCTTCGGGCTCTTCTTGCCCGAGATGGCCATGTTGGGTTTCAGGACCATGCCTTCCAGCGCCACGCGCTGAACCCGCAGTTCCTGGAAGGTCTTGTTGAGCACGCGGCTCGTGACTTCGCAGCAACGCTCGATATTGTGATCGCCGTCCAT
>Ga0210403_10002998_pt1 | contig 14991 bp, 10 predicted proteins | sample IncBWC19MmetaG_FD_150863 | JGI IMG/M metagenome (GOLD analysis project Ga0210403, IMG submission 150863) | Forest soil microbial communities from Barre Woods Harvard Forest LTER site, Petersham, Massachusetts, United States - Inc-BW-C-19-M | ecosystem: Environmental > Terrestrial > Soil >... | reverse complement strand
ATAGCCGGTGCAGCGGCAGATATTGCCTTCGAGCTCATGCCGGACGGTGGCCTCGTCGAGCTTGCCGCCGTGGCGATGCACGATATCGATCGCCGACATGATCATGCCCGGAGTGCAATAGCCGCACTGCAGGCCGTGATTGTCGCGGAACGCCGCCTGCATCGGATGCAGCTCGTCGCCTTTCGAAATGCCCTCGATCGTGGTGACGCTGGAGCCTGCGGCCTGTCCCGCCAGCATGGTGCAGGATTTCACCGCACGGCCATCGACGTGAACCACGCAGGCGCCGCATTGGCTGGTATCGCAGCCGACGTGCGTCCCGGTCAGGTTCAGGTTTTCGCGCAGGAGATGGACCAGAAGCGTGCGGTCCTCGACATCGACGGAAACCGCCTTGCCGTTCACTGTCAGTTTGACTGTCGACACATATCCCTCCCGATTTTTAATTGGTCCAATTAGAGACAGGGGGCGGGAACTTTGCAACTGGGAAATTGGTCCCGAGCTTGCTCTGAAACTGCGACGTATGGGAGTCCCAGCCCGCCAGGGACGGCGGAGCCCCCTATATTTACGCAGCCTTATCCATTCTGCCTTAGGTTGCCTGATCGAGTCGGGAGCCCGCGTTTCCGGCTCGGTAGAGCTTGGCTGGGAATATCGGGGTTTTGGGGGGTGGCATGTCGGGAAGCGTCCGGTCGAAATCGTGGTTTTCCTGGCTTCCGACCCTGCGCTTCCGCGCCAAGATATCGCTCGGCTTCGCGCTGGTGCTGCTGATATCGGCCGTCAGCCTCGGCACCGCCTATTTCCGGTTCGAAGGAGTCTCAAAGGCCGTCGCTTCCTACCGCAACAGCGTTGCGGAAGCCGATCTCGCCCGCAATATCGACCGCGAGCTGATCTCCTACCGCCTGCTGGTCAAATATTACGTGGTGACGGCCAAGGAGGAGGATGCCAAGGCGGCGCAGGCAGCCGAAGCCAGCCTGAAGGACGCCATCGACAAATCCCTTGCCGGCACCAAGACGCCGGCGCGGCGCGAGGGGCTGAACAAGCTCGCGACCGAATTCAGGAATTTTGCCGCCACCTTTGCCGAAATCGTCAAGGTCAAGGGCGAAAGCGCGCTGCTTGTGCAGAATCAGCTGCAGAGCAACGCCAACATGCTCAAATACAAGCTCGACGATATACTGAGCAACGCCTCCGAGTCTGAACAGCAGGCGATCGAATCCGGCACCAGGCGGGTCACCACGCAGTTTCAGGCCGCAAGCGCCGCCGCCAACACGTTTGTCCTCAATGCCGACCAGATGGTTGCCACCAACGCGCTGGCGCGTCTTGACTTCGTTGCGGGTGCGTTCGACCAGGTCTACTCGATGGATGACAAGATCGTGGCGGAGCTGAAGGAAGCCAAGGGTTTCCTCGTGGCCTATCGCCAGGCGCTGCAAAAGCTGGTCGAGAACTCCGGGACGGTGGCGGATCTCGTCACCCAGATGAGCGGGTCGGCCGGTGCGATTAGCCAGGGCGCAGGCGCGATGAAGGCCGATCTGGTCTCAGAGCAGCAGCGGCTTGAAGCGCAGTCGGATGCGATGATCGGCGAGACCGAGCAGCTGATCATCATGCTCGCCGTCGGCGGCACTATTCTTGGTGCCATTCTCGCACTACTGCTCGGCCGCGGCATTTCCCGGCCGATGATCGCGATGTGCAAGGCGATGCGCGAGCTCGCGGGCGGCAATTTCGACGTCGTGCTGCCCGGCCTCGGGCAGCGGGACGAAGTCGGCGAGATGGCGGGCGCCGTCGAGGAGTTCAAGCTGCAGGCCATTGCCAGGGCCGAGCGCGATACCGCGGCGCAGGATGCGCAGAACAGGGAAGCGGGCGCGGCACGCCGGGCCGAGCTGATCCGCTTTGCCGACGATTTCGAGACCGCCGTGGGTTCGATCGTCTCCAACGTTTCGACCTCTGCGGTGCATCTCGAGCAGGCCGCCGGCACGCTCACACGTACGGCGGAAACCACGGAGGGCCTGTCGAGCCAGGTCGCCAGCGCATCCGAAGTGGCGTCCAGCAACATCGAGTCGGTTGCCTCCGCGACCGAAGAATTGTCGGCATCGGTCGATGCGATCGGTAGGCAGGTGCGGGAGTCCAATCGGATCGCGGAGGCCGCGGTCACGCAGGCGCAGCAGACCGACGCCCGCATCGGCAAACTTTCGCGCGCAGCACAGGAGATCGGGGACGTCGTCAAGCTGATCACCGCGATCGCCGAGCAGACCAACCTGCTCGCGCTCAATGCCACCATCGAAGCCGCGCGCGCCGGCGACGCCGGCCGCGGCTTTGCGGTCGTTGCATCGGAAGTGAAATCGCTGGCGAGCCAGACCGCGAAGGCGACCGAGGATATCTCCAATCACATTTCCGGCATGCAGGAAGCGACGCAGGAATCGGTCGCGGCGATCAAGGAGATCGGCGCGACCATCGGCCAGATCTCCAGCATCACCGCCTCGATCACCGGCGCCGTCGAGCAACAGGGCTCGGCCACGCAGGAGATCGCACGCAATGTGCAGAACGTAGCCCAGGGAACGCGCGAGGCGGCGGCCAATATCTTGCAGGTCAACCGCCGCACCACCGAAACCGGCTCGGCGTCCGAGGAAGTGCTGAACTCGGCCAAAGCGCTCTCCAGCGAAAGCACACGGCTCCGCGCCGAGCTCGACCGCTTCATGCAGAATATCCGCGCGGCGTAAGAGATCATTTCTCCGTCGTCATTCCGAGATGGCCCGAAGGGCCAGGCCCGCAATCCATACTCACGGCGCGCTTGGCCTTTGGGCCATTCGCGCAATCAAAATAGGCACGCGCGCCTTCTCTTCGTTGTCGCGAATGCGGCAAGCCGCACGCGCGATGGTGGTTATGGATTCCGGGCTCGCCGCTTCGGGTCGCCCCGGAATGACGAGTGGCGGGAACCCTCGCACCTCCACCGCGTTATTTCGCTGTGGCAGGCCACGCCTTCGCCGCATCAGCGCCTGAAAACCTCGGGAGCGCCGTATCCCGGGGTGTTTTGCATTGGTTGATCCAATGGCCTTGCAGCACAGTCCAGCCCTCAACGACAGCGCCGTCATTCCGGCTGCCGCTGCGCGCGCCGACGACCGGATCATCGAAACCTCGATCCCCCCGCGGCTCGATGCGCTCACCTGGAGCGGCTTCCACACCCGTGTCGTGCTGGCGCTCGGCATCACCTGGATTCTGGACGGGCTGGAAGTGACGCTGGCGGGCGCGCTTTCGGGCGCGCTGAAGGAAAGCCCGATAATGCATTTCTCCAATTTCGACGTCGGCCTCGCCAACAGCGGCTATCTTGCCGGCGCGGTGCTCGGCGCACTCGGTTTCGGCTGGCTCACCGACCGAATCGGGCGCAGGAAGCTGTTCTTCATTACGCTCGCGGTTTATCTCTCCGCGACTGCAGCCACCGCGCTGTCGTGGAGCGTTTCGAGCTATGTTCTGTTCCGCTTCCTGACCGGCGCCGGCATTGGCGGCGAGTACACCGCGATCAATTCGACCATCCAGGAACTGGTGCCGGCGCGCTATCGCGGCTGGACCGATCTCGTGATCAACGGCAGTTTCTGGATCGGCGCGGCGCTCGGTGCGGCAAGCGCGATCGTGCTGCTCGATCCCACCTTCGCCGGTCCCGATCTCGGCTGGCGGCTCGCTTATTTCACCGGCGCCGTGCTCGGCCTGATCGTGCTGGTGATGCGGATGTGGATCCCGGAAAGTCCACGCTGGCTGATGATTCACGGCCATCCCGACGAAGCGCACAAAATCGTCGACGACATCGAGCGCTCGGTGATCGGACACGACCAGGACGCACGAGACGAGACCTTTCCGAAGATCAGGCTGCGGATGCGCGATCATACTCCGTTGCGCGAGGTCGCGCACACGCTGTTCTCGGTCTATCGCCAGCGTTCGCTGGTCGGGCTTTGCCTGATGGTCGCGCAGGCGTTCTTCTACAACGCGATCTTCTTCACCTTTGCGCTGGTGCTGACCGACTTCTATGGCATCGCCTCCGACCAGGTCGGCTGGTACATCCTGCCCTTTGCCGCCGGCAATTTCCTCGGGCCGCTCCTGCTCGGCCGTCTCTTCGACACACTCGGCCGCCGCATCATGATCGCGCTGACCTATGGCATCTCCGGCGTGCTGCTCGCGCTGTCGGGCTATCTGTTCTCGATCGGCCTGTTGAGCGCGCAGACCCAGACCATCGCCTGGATGGTGATCTTCTTCTTTGCCTCCCCGGCGGCGAGCGCGGCCTATCTTACCGTCAGCGAAAATTTTCCTTTGGAAGTGCGCGCGCTCGCCATTGCGCTGTTCTATGCGGTCGGCACTGGCATCGGCGGCGTGGCGGGACCAGCGTTGTTCGGTGTCCTGATCGACACCGGATCGCGCGCCAGCGTTTTCGCCGGCTATCTGTTCGGCGCGGCTCTGATGATCGTGGCGGCCGCTGTCGCCTGGCGCTACGCCGTGGCGGCCGAGCGAAAATCGCTGGAAACTGTCGCAAAGCCGCTCGCCATTGTGGAGTAGAGTGGGATGAATCAGGATCTGGCCGACATGCGGAAGGACACGAACGCGTCGCGGGAAGATGAAGCACCGGAAGCCGTTCCGGTGCCGCATTTGAACGAGACCGCGTTGTTGCTCGACATCGACGGCACGCTGCTCGAGTTGATGCCGACGCCGCGTGAGGTCTGGGTGCCGCCGGGACTTTCCAAGACGCTGAACGGCCTGCTCGACAAAACCTCCGGCGCGCTGGCGCTGGTCAGCGGGCGCTCGCTCAACGATATCGACCTGATCTTTGCGCCCGATCAGTTTCCCGCCGTAGGTGGTCACGGCGCGGAGATGCGTCTCAACCCCGATAGCGACGCGGTGGCGACCCACGCGCCGCCGCTCGACAAGGAACTGAAGCGTCGTCTTGCCACGATCGCCAAGCTCAGCCCGGGAATCCTGCTCGAGGACAAGGGCTATTCGCTGGCGCTGCATTATCGCCTCGCGCCGCATGCGGAAAAGGCGATCTATGAAGCGGTGTCGCTGATTCGCGCCGATCTTCCGACCGCGCCGATCGAAGTGCTGCCGGGCAAGTTCGTCTGCGAGATCAAACATTCCGGTTTCACCAAGGCGAGTGGCGTGCGCGAACTGATGACGCTCGAGCCTTTCAAGGGCCGCAAGCCGCTCTTCATCGGCGATGACGTCACCGATGAAACCGTGTTCGCAATTATGCCTGATTTCGACGGGCTGGCCTTCTCTGTTGGCCGTCGTGCACAGGGCGTGGCAGGTCATTTCGATACACCGAGCGATGTGCGTGAGTTCCTCTCGCGCCTGCTCGATGACCAAAGCGTGACGCAAGCGCCATAGCCGGTGCGAGATTGGGGCGCCGCTGCGTTTTTCGAACCGCTAACGTGCTTTTCCTGCATCAGATTTTTTCTTTGTGTGCGGGAACCCGGGTTCCGTCGCCTACAGTCTGAATTCGGTTTCAATCCATGACAATTCTCAAAGGAACCATATTGATGAACGGCAGTTAAATGCCCGGAATATTCAGGAGGGCCTTGTGAACCTCGTCGTCGTTTCCAACCGCGTGGCCCGCGCAAGCGCCAATGAACCGATGACCGGCGGACTTGCCGCAGCGCTGCTGCCGGTGGTGGAAAAGTCCGGCGCGATCTGGGTCGGTTCGTCCGGCCGCGTGCGCGACGGCTTCCAGAAGGAACCGTTCGCCGAGATCGAAGCGCTCGGTGCAGGCGCGCTGGCCATGCTCGATCTGCCGGCCGCGCATTATGGCGGCTACTACGAGGGCTTTGCCAATTCCGCGCTGTGGCCTGCGCTGCATTCGCGCAGCGACCTGATCCGTGTGACGCAGGGCGATTATCTCTCCTACCGTGAAGTCAACGCCTTCATGGCGCGCGCGCTCTTGCGCTTCAACAAGGAAGAGACCGCGTTCTGGGTGCAGGACTATCACTTCCTCGCACTCGGCGCGGAGCTGCGCGAGCTTGGCGTCACCGGACCGGTCGGCTTCTTCCTGCATACGCCGTGGCCGGCGCACACCATCATCGAAGGCGTGCCGAATCATCGCGCATTGATCGAGGCGATGCTGGCCTATGACCTCATCGGTTTCCAGACCGAGGAGGACCGCGACAACTTCCTCGGCTATGTCAGAGCCAATCTGGAGCTGCCGGTTCACGACGACGTCGTGATCTCGCAACACGGCCGCACGCGCGCGGCGGTGTTTCCGATCGGTATCGATGCCGAGAAATTTGCGCAACAGGCGGCGAAAGCGATCACGCATCCCGACGTGTCGCGGCTGCGGCGCAGCCTGAACGGCGAACGTCTAGCGATCGGCGTCGACCGGCTCGATTATTCCAAGGGCCTGGTCAACCGCATCAGGGCCTTCGACCACATGTGGACGGAGCACCCGCATCTTGCGCGCAGCGTATCGCTGTTGCAGATCGCCACGCCCTCGCGCGGCGGCATCGAGGCCTATGGCCAGCTGCAGAGCGACGTCGCCAAGCTCGTCAGCGACGTCAACGGCCGCCATGGCGAAGTCGACTGGACTCCGATCCGCTATCTCAACAAGGGTTTTGGCCAGGCGGTGCTGGCGGGGCTCTATCGCACCGCGCAGGTCGGCGTGGTGACGCCGCTGCATGACGGCATGAACCTGGTTGCCAAGGAATACGTCGCCGCGCAAAATCCGGCCGATCCCGGCGTGCTGGTTTTGTCGAAATTCGCGGGCGCCGCCAACGAACTCGACACGGCGCTGCTCGTCAATCCACACGACATCGACGGCATGGCACGCACCATCGCAACCGCGCTGTCGATGCCGCTGACCGAGCGGCGCATGCGCTATGAAGCGATGATGAAGAAGCTGCGCGGCCACTCCATCCAGCAATGGTTTGCCGATTTCATCGCGGCGCTGCGGGAGAGCCAGATCGACAAGGCCGCGACCGGACCGCTCGTGGACAGGCCCACTCTGTGGCCGTTGCGATCGGCAGGTCGAGCCGCGCGCTACCACTAAAGCGCGATGAGATTAGGTTGAATCGTCATCGCGCTTTAGCTTTTTGATTGAGCATGATCTTTTCGGAAAACCGCTACACACTTTTCCGGATCATGCTCTAATAGCAGTAAGGCACGCCGTCGAGAGTCGGGCAGCGCGTCTGCGCGGCCGGATTCTCCATCGGCACCGAGCCCTTGCCGCGGCCGCCGACGATGACGCCCTGGCCGACGATGACCGACGATTTGTTGCCGACGATGACACTCGGGTGAGGCGAGGCGAGATTGGCTTTCGTCCCGTCGGGCCATACGATGGCATCGCCCGTGAAGATGCCGCGCCGTCCGTCGTCGCAGGTGACATCATTGCCTTGAAGGGTGCAGTTCTGTGCGTTCGCCGGGCCGGCGAATCCCGTCACAACCGCCAGCGCGACGACCGCGAACGCCATTCCTCGCTTGAAGCTCATATTGTCCCCCCACGTCAGCCTTCCCGTCAAATCAGTCGTCGGATTTGGACGGTTTTGGGTTCACCTGCCGCATGATCAGGGTTGTCCACGATCAGGATCATTCATAAAATATTCTTTTTGTTCAATATCTTAGACAAAATCCGCGCGTGGTTCGCGGCATTCGCTTGCAAAAACCGTCATGCCGCTTCAAGAGAGGGCTCCCCGGAGAGATGGCCGAGTGGCTTAAGGCGCACGCTTGGAAAGCGTGTGTGCGGGAAACTGTACCGTGGGTTCGAATCCCACTCTCTCCGCCACGATTTGGTGCGCTATACTGCGATTTTCCACGATTTGATGCGGCTTTTGGTAGCACGCAAGCCGCTTGCGTGCCGATGTCGCAAGCGGCTTTCGCCGAATGAGCGGTTATCGGACGCCACAGCGGGCGCTCACATCCAACGGTCGGGGCGAGGGCGCGCCAAACCTCGAGCTGCGATGGCCCCGCCGCTGCTTTCTAAACGGTCATCTCAACAGCAAGAGCGATTCCCTGACCGCCGCCAATGCACATCGTGGCGACACCTTTCTTGAGTCCATCTCTCCGCATCGAATGCAGAAGACGGGTCGTCAGCACAGCACCCGTCGCACCGATCGGGTGGCCGTGGGCGATGGCGCCTCCCTCAACATTAACGATGTCGGATGACAGTCCAAGCTCCTGCATGACCGCAAGCGCGATTGCGGCGAATGCCTCATTGATTTCGATCCGCTCCACGTCACCGATACTCCAGCCGGCGCGCGACAGGGCCTGTTTGACGGCGGGGATCGGCCCGAGGCCAAACATACCGGGTTCGACCGCGGCGATTCCATAAGCCACGAGCCGCGCTACCGGTATCAGGCCGCGCTTTTCTGCCCAAGCTTCGCTCGCCAACACCATCGCCGCCGCGGCCGTATTCAGCCCTGGGGCATTGCCCGCTGTGATCGTCCCGGTGTCGCGGAAGACTGACTTCAGCTTGCTCAACGATTCCAGCGTGGCGTCTGGGCGGTTGTGCTCGTCCACCATGAACGTCTTCGTTCCTTTCCGGTCAGGAACTTCAACTGGCACGATTTCGTTCGCGAATTTTCCCGCGGCCTGGGCGGCGGAGAAGCGTTGATGGGAGCGCAGCGCCCATTCGTCCTGTGTGGCCCGACTGATCTGAAACTTCGTGACCAGATCTTCAGTGTGCCATCCCGAGTGTGCATCCGAGAAGGCATCGTTGAGTCCGTCGCGCAGGACGCTATCTGAGAGGACCCCGTCCCCCAAGCGGTGGCCCCACCGGCCGCGCGCTATCACGTACGGGGCAGCGTCCATGTTCTCCATGCCTCCAGCGACGGCCGTATCTAATGAACCCAACTGGATCTCGTGTGCGGCCGAGACGATCGCCTGTGCACCGGAGCCACACACCCGATTGACCGTCATCGCGGGGACTTGAACAGGTAGTCCGGCGTGGATCGCCGCCTGTCGTGCAGGATTCATCTTGTTGCCGGCTTGCACTGCATTTCCCATAACCACCGTGCCAATCTCGTCCGGCCGCAGACCAGACCTTTGAAGAGCGCCGCTGATGGCCGTCGCTCCAAGCTCGACGGCCGGAATGTCCTTCAACGTGCCGCCGAATGTTCCGATAGCAGTACGGACCGGCTCGGCGATCACGACCGAGTGCAGTGATGTCATGGGAAGGCCTCCTATGAGGAAGACGAGATGAGTTGCTAGACGAGATATGCAAGGGACCGCGACCTCGGCAGGGCGATCTCCGCAATAACCATTATTCCTGTCCGGAATTTGCCAATCACTGCGCCAGCGCGAACGATATGGCCGTCGACGTCGTGTTCGGCACCGCAGGCGGTCGAGTTGATCGGCTGTTGACTCGCTGCGTATCAACAAGCTGCATGGCGGTTCCGCAGGCGGACGGATCGCCACCGATGTCCATTTTCTGGAAGAACCGGGTCAGGCCCAACCGGGCGCAATATGCACCTGATAGGCGTGAACGTGGGGAAGGGGTCCCTGCGAAGCGATGGTCAGGCTGGCCAGGACGAGGGCCACCACGGCGACCACGGCCATCCACACGGCTGAGTTGCGATTTTTCATGGTGAGACCTTCTTTGGCGGCATCGCGCGATCGAAAGAGGGGGCGCGGCCCTGGCTGAAACGGTCCTGACTCGCCGTTCTGCACGGCGTGCCAGGCGCGCCTCCTCTCGACCCTTGGGTTCGCTCTCATGCGATCAACGACCAGCGGGGGCCGACCATCCACCGGTGTACAGGGTTGATGGCACCTCAGGGACCGCTACGACGGCAGCATTGGCCCGGCGAAAGTGTTCGCTGGCGAAGTGCGGTTGGCGGAGCTTGAGATGGTCTTTAGCGAACGCTGTCTGGCTCAATGAGCTGACTGCAACCGATAGAACGACGGCGGAGACGAAAATCGAGAGATGTGACATTGGACACTCCTGGGTTTGGTTGAGCAACGCTTGCGGAGTGAATGTACGTCGTCGATATCGGACCTCGAATGCCAGTTGGTCGCGTTTATATGCTCTATCGTCTCGACTTGGGCGTGGCGGACCCAAGGGCTCATCTTCTAAGCGACCGGATGTCGCCGGGAGGATGAGGTTGCCGATTGGAATTCATCATGCTGGTCGTCACGGCCACAGTCAGCTTTTGAAAATTCCCCGCCCTTTCGCCATTGGGCGGGTGTTAGCCCCATGTGGCTCTTGAACGCGCGTTGGAAGGCGGCCTCGGATTGATAGCCTACTGCGTCTGCTATGGCTCCTGTTGACATGGAAGGCTTTTTCAACTCGTTCGAGGCGAGGGTCATCCGGATATCGGTCAGGAGATCGCTGGCGGAGCGCCCGAGCTTCTCTTGAAACTGTCGCGCTAGCGTCGCACGCGACATGTTGCAGAGACGTGCCAGCTCCGGCAGCGACCACGCGCGCGCTGGCTCGTTGAACATTGCTGTCAGCGCCGGAGCCAGTCGAGGGTTGCTGGCGATCGCGAGAAGTCCGATGGGTGCGTCTATCGCTTCGCTCGCCAGTCGCAGCACCAGCGCAAACAACGCGGTCGAAAGCGCATTCAGCATTGCCCGGCCGCCGAGACGATCGGCCTCGGACTCGCTGCGCATTAGCCCGACTAAACTTGACAGTTGAGCGGCCGTTCCCGTGTGCGCGGTCGAGGCGACGGTATCACCAGTGCGCACTACAAGAACGGATGGCAGATAGTTGCGCAGCAGGCGATCGTGAGGCGGAGCAATCGCAAAGTGACCGCACAGCAGGTCAAGCCGCTCGCCGGTACCGGCGTTTTCGCTGATCACAAGATTAAGGTGGTGGTGACTGCGCGCAGGTTTTGGCCGCGCGCCGCTTCCATCATGCATCACGTGCCGCGGATTTCCAGGCAACAGCAGGATGTCGCCGGCCTTCAACTGCACTGGCCGGCCACCACCCGGGTTCTCCAGCACCGCAGAGCCGGCGATGACCGCGTGATAGGGGATTTCGTTGGCTCCTCCCGGCCCCTGGTCGATGCGCCAGGGGGCGCCATAGGCGCAGCGCAGATCAAGCCGACCGCGCACCGTCACCATCTCGAACAAGCGGCTGAGCCAATCCGCAGCGGCCATGCACCGACCTCCATTTGAGACGCTTGCGCATATAAGCGATCCGCGAGGAGGGTCAACGGCTCAATAACGGTTCATAGGTTCGGCCTGCTCGCCGAAGAACTCGAGTACCAATCGATCGCGCTTCAAAGGGCGCAGCCAACCGGTAGTGGGAAAGCATACGAGCCTTGCATCTATACGGCGATGTCGCCCCCCGGCGCGAACTTGCCGACTGTGCCGCAAGATCATATGCTTCCTGCCGCTGTTGCGAATACGATTTCGGGCCTGATCGGACCTCCGGTTTTCGCCCGGGATGTTGCCCGCTGGTGGGTGGAGACCTACGTTCGCCGCTGCGTCAAGCAAGGACTTTGAGCGCCAAATGCGCGCGGATTCCGCGAAGAAGGGTCGTGCTTCCTCTCTAGCTGTTCCGCCTCGTACGGATGTCCGGGATGCCGACGCAAGAGCACATGAATGGTCGTCGCGATTTCCAGGCCAAGGGCGTCCTTTCCTTTGGCCCGTTCAGCCTGTCTCTGGCCGAGAGGCTCCTCAAGAAGGCTGACGATCCGGTACCGCTCGGCGGACGCGCGCTGGACACCCTGATTGCGTTGACCGAGCGGGCAGGCAAAGTTGTCAGCTACAAGGAATTGCTCGCAATTGCGTGGCCTAATGTAACGGTGGACGAGACGAATCTTCGTGTTCAGATCGCCACCCTGCGGAAAGCGCTGGGTGATGGAGAGGACGGCGCTCGCTACATTTCAAATGTTGCAGGTCGCGGTTATTGTTTTGTCGCGACAGTCACACGCGTCACTGCGCCGCCGCCGATTGTGGCCACGGGGATCACTGACAGGGGGGCACCTAGAAAACTACCGCCGCGATTGGCGCGGATGGTCGGGCGAGATGAAGCCGTTCGATCCGTATCGGAGCAGCTCATCATGGGACGCTTCGTAAGCATCGTCGGCCCAGGCGGCATAGGCAAGACAACGGTCGCCGTTTCGGTTGCGCATGCGTTGCTGAACGGCTTCAGTGGTGCCGTTTCCTTTATCGATCTGGGCGCGCTGACAAATCCGCAACTTGTTCCAGCGGCAGTCGCCTCGACGCTCGGTTTCATGATTCAGGCTCATGATCCCTTCGGCAGCCTCGTGGCGTTTCTCGGCCAGAAGAAGATCCTTCTCATTCTCGACAATTGTGAGCATGTGATCGACTCGGCGGCTGTTTTGGCCGAACGGGTCATCAGTGAGGCACCACAAGCGCATATCCTGACGACCAGCCGCGAAGCGCTACGTGTCGAAGGTGAACACGTTCACTTGTTGTATTCACTTGACTACCCGCCCGAGCATGCCGATCTGACCGCCGCGGAAGTGCTCGGATATCCGGCGGCTCAGCTCTTCATGGAGCGGGCCGCGGCCAGCGGCTATAGCGCAGCGTTGAGCGATGTCGATGCGTCAATCGTCGCCACGATCTGCCGCCGGCTTGATGGAATCGCGCTTGCCATTGAGCTCGCAGCCAGTCGGGTCGGGTCGCTCGGGATTGGTGGAATTGCCGAACTACTCGACAATCGCTTCAGCTTGCTCTGGCACGGACGCCGAACAGCGCTGCCCCGGCACCAGACCCTGAACGCAATGCTCGATTGGAGTTACAGCCTCCTCTCTGAGCACGAAAAATTCGTTCTATCTCGCCTTTCAGTCTTCGTCGGTGACTTTCTGCTTCCAGCCGCCTGTTCTGTTGCATCCGAGGAGGAGGGATACGAAGCGAATGTTGCCGATGCTATCGTGAGCCTGGTCGAGAAGTCCCTAGTATCAACGAATGAGATCGGCGAATCGACCTACTATCGGCTTCTCGACATCACTCGCGCATATGCGAAGTCTAAGCTCACCCAGGGCGGCGAAGTGGATAGCGTTGCCCGGCGGCACGCGATCTTTTACTCGAGATTCCTCCAAGACCAAGAAATCATCCAATCGCGCTTCGGCGAATACGATCTGTCTGCATTTAGCCCGCATATCGGCAACGTGCGGGCAGCGCTCGAATGGACGTTGTCGGACCATGGGGATGCTATAATCGGGACTGCACTGGCCGCCTGGGCGGCGCCGCTCTTCATCGGATTGTCGTTGTTGGACGAATGCAGACGCTGGTGTGGACGGGCACTCGCCGTTCTCGACGACACCGGCCGTGACACCAGACGAGAAATGATCCTTCAAGAGGCCATGGCCCTGTCGTCATTGCTTACCCGGGGCCACAATGATCAGATTCGTGCTGCACTCGATCGAGCTCTTGCGCTTGCGGAGGCTCTCGGGGACCAGCTCCACCAGGTTCAGCTTCTCGCCGGTCTGAGCCTCTTTCTTAACCGTCTTGGCGATCTTCGCGGGTGGCGAATGGCCGCAGAAAAGGGGGCCGCAATCGCACGGGAAGCATCGGACCCTGCGGGCCTTATCTGGGCCGAGTGGATGCTCGGCATCTCTCATTGTTTGGAGGGGAGCCAGGCAGAGGCGCAGTTCCATTGCGAGCGCGGCTTGGCATTGGCGGCCGACCTCGTTGGGCTCAACGTCAACTACTTCGGCTTCAACCATCGTGTCCGCGTTCTCCTCGCCCTTGCTCGCGCCTTGTGGCTGCGGGGCTTCTCCGATCGGGCGCTCGGAACTGCGCAGAAGGCCCTCGATGAAGCGGCGTCGCGAGAGGATCCGGTTTCGATGTGCTTTTCGCTGACATACACGTCGTCGGTGTGTCTCTGGGCCGGTGATTTGCCGAGAGCCCGAAGCTTGATTGAGCAACTGCTCGCTTATGCCAGTCGATACTCGCTGGAACCCTTTCAAGCTGCCGGCCTGGCGCTGAAGGGCGAGCTCGCCATTGCCTGCGACGAAACCGAAGGTGGAATCGCCTTGTTACGGGACGCGCTCAAATCCATGCATGAATATTACCAACTTCTCGTGCCGGCTTTCACCAGCGCACTGGCGGAAGGACTGCGAAAGACTGGGCGGTTCGAGGAAGCGCTCTCAACAATCGATGACGCCATTTCCGGTGCGGTAAATAGTGGAGTGAAAATTGAATTGTCTGAAATGCTACGCATCAAATCTCTCATTTTCGCGGCGAAAACTGATCGTGAGTCAGCGATATGTTGCTTGACCGAGGCGATAAAGATTGCACGAACGCAATCAGCGCTCGCTTTTGAGCTTAGATCGACAATGGATTTGGCCCGCCTTCGTTGCGAAGCGGGGCAGCGCGATCAGGCTCGCCATGATCTTGCTCTCGTCTATGACCGTTTCACGGAGGGATTTCAAACCGCAGATCTCAAGGAAGCGCGTGTGCTTCTTGAAAATTTGCAATCCTGATTGTGGGGCCGGCCACAGAGGAATGAACGATATCGCCGCGGCATCTGCCGCGCCGCGGAATGGGTGAGTTTGGCCCCAGCAGGACAAGCTCCGGCGCCCAAAAGGGTCAGCCCGCATGCATTATCTATCAAACGATAATTAGCTGTAGACTTAGCGCAATGGGACGTCATAATTGATCAAGTGATAAATATGGTATTCCTATATGGAATATACGACGGGAGCGTTTGCCAGAAAGCGCCTTTTGCTCTCAATCGAAGCGGCCCCGACGACGCCGGCTCCAAGCTTGTCGACTCCGCGCAGCCGTCGTGCGGCACTTCATTGTTTTCACTGCAATTTCGGTCCGTGGCGGGGGCATGCTCGGAGGAGCGCTGGCAGCCGACTCGCCGCGGCCAGGCATGACGCGGTAGAATACTGCGGGTCCCGCGGGGAACTCCCTTCGCAAAGAGATCCGCGATGCCGAGCCAACAGCGCGGAATGCTTGTATGAACGGTCATCGTAATGTCCAGCACGGGGACGCGCTTTCCTTTGGCCCCTTCAGTCTGTTCGTGGGCAGCAGGCTGCTCAAAAGGGCCGATGAGACGATACCGCTTGGCGGACGCGCCCTCGACGTCCTGATCGCGCTGACGGAGCGGGCTGGCGAGGTCGT
>Ga0210403_10002996_pt1 | contig 14993 bp, 13 predicted proteins | sample IncBWC19MmetaG_FD_150863 | JGI IMG/M metagenome (GOLD analysis project Ga0210403, IMG submission 150863) | Forest soil microbial communities from Barre Woods Harvard Forest LTER site, Petersham, Massachusetts, United States - Inc-BW-C-19-M | ecosystem: Environmental > Terrestrial > Soil >... | reverse complement strand
CCTACCGGAAGCTCATCGACAGCAAGGTCGCCGACCTCAACAACGTCTCGGAATCGGGCTTCGCCGGCGCGGTGATCGCGGCGCTCTACCTCGCCGAGTTCGTCTCGCCCAAGACGCCCTGGGCCCATATCGACACCTACGCCTGGAACCCGAGCTCGCGCCCCGGCCGGCCCGAGGGCGCCGAGGCGCTGGGCCTGCGCGCGCTCTACAGCGCGCTCCAGCGGCGGTTCGGCGGCAAGGCGTGATCCAGGAGCGCGGCCCTCGCGGTCAATAGCCGCGGGCGAGGTCGACCACGTTGATAAGCGGCCGGCCGTCGCTGAGACGGCGCAGGTTCTCGGCGACGCCCACCGCCGCCGTGGGCGCATGGGTCGCGGCTGCCGCATGCGGCGTCATGATGATCTTCGGGTGGCCCCAGAACGGATGCGCGGGCGACAGCGGTTCTTCCGAGAAGACGTCGAGCACCGCCGCCGAGAGCTGGCCGCTCTCCAGCGCCGCGAGCAAATCGGCTTCGACCAAATGGCGCCCGCGCGCCGCGTTGACGATCGCGGCGCCCTTCGGCATCGCCGCGAACAGCCTCGCGTCGAGGATTCCCTCGGTCTCGCGCGTGAGCGGCAACAAGCAGACCAGGATGTCGCTGCGCCGGGCGAGCGCCATCAGGCCCTCGCGCCCGTGGAAGCTCTCGATCCCCGGCGACCGCCGTTCGCTCCGGCTCCAGCCGCCGACCGAGAAGCCGAACACCGCAAGCTTGCGCGCGGCGTCGCTGCCGAGCTCGCCCAATCCCAGCACGCCCACCCGCCGCTCGGACGCGTTCGGTTGCGGCAGCTCGCGCCAGAGGCGCGCGTGCTGCTGCGCGCGATAGGCGAAATCTTGCCGATGCAGGCGCAAGACCTGGGTCAGCACGTACTCGCTCATCGCCTCGGTCATGTAGGGATCGACCAGCCGCACGACCGGCACGTGGCGCGGCAGGCTCGCGTCCTCCAGGAGATGATCGGCGCCGGCACCGAGGGACACGATCATCTTGAGATTGGGCAAGGATGCCAGCAGTCCCGCTGGTGGTTTCCAGACCAGCGCAGCGTCGATGTCCTTGGGATTGCCGATCTCGGGAACGACGCGCATCTCCAGCTCGGGAATGTGCCTGCGGAGCTCCGCAAGCCAGAGCGCCGCGGAATCGGAGCTGGACCGGTACAACAAGACCATGCGGCACCCGAACGATGAGACGGTACTCTAGCGGTCCGCCATGGCCGTGGGCAAATGAGCCTTGCGGTATCGCTAGGTTCGCACCGTGCCGCTCTCCTCCGCCTTGATCTCGAAGGCGGCGGCCATGAGGGCGCGGGTGTAGGGGTGTTGCGGGCGCTCGAAGATCGCCGCCGAGTCTCCGGTCTCCACGATGACGCCGTCCTTCATCACCAGCACGTCGCGCGCGAGCGCGCGCACTACGCGCAGGTCGTGGCTGATGAAGATGTAGGCGAGGCCGTGGCGCGCCTGGAGATCGCGCAGCAGGTCCACCATCTGCGCCTGCACGGACATGTCGAGCGCCGAGGTCGGCTCGTCCAGCACCAGGAGCCGCGGCCTCAGCACGAGCGCGCGCGCGATCGCTACGCGCTGGCGCTGGCCGCCCGAGAATTCGTGCGGGTAGCGGTCGATCGCGGCGGGGTCGAGGCCGACGGCCGTCAGCGCCTCCTCGATGAGCGCGCGGCGCGCCTGCGGCGTCTCGCCGATGCCGTGCACCTTGAGCCCTTCCTCGACGATTTGGCCGATGGAGAGCCGCGGCGACAGGCTCGAGAAGGGGTCCTGGAACACGATCTGGATCTCGCGGCGCAGCGGCCGCATCGCGCGCATGCCGAGCGCATCGAGCCGTTTGCCGTCGTAGACGATGGCGCCTTCGCTGCGCAGGAGGCGCAGCAGGCCGAGGCCGAGCGTGGTCTTGCCCGAGCCGGATTCTCCGACCACGCCCAGCGTCTCGCCGGCGCGCACGGTCACGTTGATGCCGTCGACCGCCTTCACGTAGCCGGTGATCCGGCGGAGCACGCCCGCGCGGATCGGGAACCAGACCTTGAATCCTTTGGCCTCCAGCAGAACCGGCGGCATCGCCGCGTGCCGCACCGGCTGTCCCTTGGGCGCGGATTCCAGCAGATGGCGCGTATAGGGATGCGCGGGGCGCGCGAAGACCTCGGCCGTAGCGCCGGTCTCGACGATCTCGCCTTTGGTCATCACGGCGACGCGGCTCGCGACCTTCTGCACGATGGTGAGGTCGTGGGTGATCAGCAGGAGCGCCATGCCGAAACGCTGCTGCAGGTCGCGCAGCAGCTTCAGGATCTGCGCCTGGATGGTGACGTCGAGCGCGGTGGTGGGCTCGTCGGCGATCAGCAGGTCGGGCTCGTTGGCGAGCGCCATGGCGATCATGATCCGCTGACGCTGGCCGCCGGAGAGCTGGTGCGGATAGGCATCGAGGCGCTTCTCCGCCTCGGGCAGCCCCACCAGATGCAGGAGCTCGATGACCCGCGCGCGCGCCGCCATTCCGCGCAGCCCCTTGTGGAGATAGAGCGTCTCCGCGATCTGCTTTTCCACGGTGTGGAGCGGGTTCAGCGAGGTCATGGGCTCCTGGAACACCATCGCGATCCGGCCGCCGCGGATCGCCTGCAGCCGGCTCGGCGGTGCCCGCACGAGATCCTGGCCCTCGAACAGGATGTGGCTTTCGCGATCGTGGCGCGCCAGCGGGTAGGGCAGCAGTTGCAGGATCGAGAGCGCCGTCACCGACTTCCCCGATCCGCTCTCGCCCACCAGGGCCAGCGTCTCGCCTTTCGCCAGGTCGAGCGAGACCCGCTTCACCGCCTCGACGCGATTCGCGGAGGTCTCGAAGGTGACGGAGAGATTGCGGATGGAGAGGAGGGGATCGGCCATCAGGGCTCAGCCAACATTCTTTCGCGGATCGAAGGCGTCGCGGACCGCCTCGCCGATAAAGACGAGAAGACTGAGCATCACGCCGAGACTTGCGAAGGCAGTGAACCCCAGCCACGGCGCATTCAGGTTGTTCTTGCCTTGGGCCAGGAGTTCGCCGAGCGACGGGGAGCCGATGGGCAAGCCGAAGCCGAGAAAATCAAGCGCTGTGAGCGTGGTGACCCCGCCGCTGAGGATGAACGGCATGAAGGTGAGCGTGGCGACCATCGCATTGGGCAGCACGTGGCGCACGATGATCACGGAGTTGGAGACGCCGAGCGCGCGCGCCGCACGCACATAATCGAAATTGCGCGCGCGCAGGAACTCCGCGCGCACGAGATCGACCAGCCCCATCCAGGAGAACAGCAGCATCAAGCCGAGGAGCCACCAGAAATTAGGCTGCACGATGCTGGCCAGGATGATCAGCAGGTAGAGGATCGGCAGAGCGCCCCAGATCTCCATGAAGCGCTGGAACAGCAAATCGGTGAGCCCGCCGAAATAGCCCTGCACGGCGCCGGCGGCGACGCCGATGATCGAGGAGAGGATCGTGAGCACCAGCCCGAACAGCACGGAGATGCGAAAACCGTAGAGCAACCGCGCCACCACGTCGCGGCCTTGGTCGTCGGTACCGAGCCAATTCACCGCCGAGGGTGGCGAGGGCGCCGCACCCGGCAGATTGTAGTTGATCGTGGTATAGCTGAAGGGGATCAGCGGAAAGATCATCCAGCCCTTGGCGTTGATCTCGGCGGCCACCACGGGGTCTCGGTAGTCCGCTTCGGTCGGGAACACGCCGCCGAAGTCGGTCTCGGGATAGCTTACGAGAAAGGGCACATAGAAGGCGCCGTCGTAGCGCACCAGCAGCGGCTTGTCGTTGGCGATCACCTCGCTGACCAGGCTCACGCCGAAGATCGCGAGGAAGATCCAGAGCGACCAGAAGCCCCGCCGGTTGGCGCGGAAATTCGCGAACCGGCGGCGCGTAAGCGGCGTCACGCGAAATCCGAGCACGCGCTCCCTCGCGTCAGAGACTGCTCCGACCGCGCTCATGTCCCGCGCGTCCCGAAATCGATCCGGGGATCGACGACGGTGTAGGTGAGGTCGGTGATGAGCTTCGTCACCATGCCCACGAGCGTGAAGACGTAGAGCGTCGAGAACATGATGGGATAGTCGCGGTTGATCGCGGCCTCGTAGCCCAGGAGCCCCAGCCCGTCGAGCGAGAAGATCGATTCGATGAGGAAGGTGCCGGTGAAGAGGATCCCGATGAAGGCCGCTGGGAAGTTCGCGATCACCAGCAGCATGGCATTGCGGAACACATGGCCATAGAGCACGCGGCGCTCGGACAGGCCCTTGGCCCGCGCGGTCACCACGTAATTCTTGTGGATCTCCTCCAGGAACGAGTTCTTTGTGAGCATGGTGATGCTGGCGAAACTGCCGATCACCAGCGCTGTGGTGGGCAGCGTGATATGCCAGAAATAGTCGAGAATGCGGTGCGGCCAATCGAGGTCGATCCAGTTATCGGAGGTGAGCCCGCGCAGCGGGAACCAGCTCCAATAGGTGCCGCCCGCGAACAGCACGATGAGCAGCACGGCGAACAGGAAGCTCGGGATCGAGTAGCCCACGAAAATCACGGTCGAGGTCGCGACGTCGAAGGTGCTGCCGTCGCGCACGGCCTTTTTGATGCCGAGCGGGATCGAGACCAGATAGGTGATGAGCGTGCTCCAGAGTCCCAGCGAGATCGAGACCGGCAGCTTCTCCTTGATGAGCTGAACCACCGGCCGGTCGTGGGTGTAGCTGCGGCCGAAATCGAAGGTGAGATATTCGCGCATCATCAGGAGGAAGCGCTCGACCGGCGGCTTGTCGAAGCCGTATTGCACCTTGAGCTGCTCGATGACCCGCGGGTCGAGGCCGCGGGCGCCGCGCGACTGGTTGGCGTTGGCATTGGCGCCGCCGCCGACATCGCCGCCCCCGCCGCCGCCGAAGCGCGCGGTGGCGCCGACCGCGGTGCCCTTGAGCTCGGCGATGATCTGCTCCACCGGACCGCCGGGCGCCGCCTGGATCACGATGAAATTGATCACCATGATCGCGAACAGTGTCGGGATGATCAGCAAAAGCCGGCGGACGATGTAGGCGAGCATGACTGGCTAGCGACCGCTCGCGGAAATTCGTGAGAACGCCCTCACCCTTTTACCGGCCGATCTCGGCCTTGCGCTTCTCGAGCGCATCGGCCTTGGCCTGATCGAACCACCAGGTGTCGTTGACGGCGCTGCCGTATTTCGGCGGGGTCTCTGGCCGCGAGAACTTGTCCCAGGACACCAGCCGTTGGTTGCCGTCGTACCACTGCGGGATGATGTAGAAGCCCCAGAGCAGCACGCGGTCGAGCGCGCGCGTATAGGCGATGAGCGTCTTGCGGTCGGGTGCCGCGATCAGCTTCTCCACGAGCTCGTCGGCCACGGGATCGCGCACGCCCATGAGGTTCTGGCTGTCGGGCGTGTTAGCCGACTCGGTCGTCCAGTAGTCGCGCTGCTCGTTCCCGGGCGACAGTGACTGCCCCATGGCGACGATGGTCATGTCGAAATCGAAATTCTGCAGGCGCTGCGTGTACTGCGCGTCGTCGACGCCGCGGATGCTGGCGATGATCCCGATGCGCTTCAGGTTCTCGACGAAGGGCTGCGTGATGCGCGTGAAGGCGCTGTCGGCGGTCAGCAGGATCTCGAATTGGAAGGGCTCGCCGGTCTTGTCGTTGGCGAGCCGGCCGTCCTTCACCGACCAACCCGCCTGCCTCAGGAACTCGAGCGCCTTGCGCAAGTTCTCGCGGATGTTGCCGCTGCCGTCGCTCTTCGGCGGCTCGTAGACCTTGGTGAAGACCTCGTCCGGGATCTTCTCTTTATACCCCTCGAGGATCTTGAGCTCGTCGCCCTCCGGCAAGCCGGTCGCGGCGAGCTCGGAATTGCCGAAGTAGCTCGTCGAGCGCTGATAGAGTCCGTAAAAGAAAGTCTTGTTGGTCCATTCGAAGTCGAGCGCGTAGCCCAAGGCCTCGCGCACCCGGCGATCCCCAAAGATCGGCCGGCGCGTGTTGTAAGCGAAGCCCTGCAGCGGCCGCACGCCGCCGCGCGGGATCACCTCTTTCTTGTAGAGGCCCGCGCGGAAGGCCGGGCTGTCATAGCCCTCCATCCAGTCGCGCGCGGTGAATTCGAGGCGGCGGTCGTAATCGCCGGCCTTGAAGCCTTCGAGCGACGCGCTGCGGTCGCGGTAGTAGATGTACTTGAGCACGTCGAAATTGTGCCGGCCGCGATTGACCGGCAGATCCTTCCCCCAATAGGTCTCGACGCGTTTGTACGTCACGGTGCGCCCGGGCTCGTAGCTGTCGAGCACGTAAGGACCGCTGCCGAGCGGCGCCTCGAGCGAGGCGCGGTCGAAGGCGTGGCTGGCGAAATAGGCCTTGGAGAGTACCGGCATCTCGCCCAGGATCTGCGCGAGCTCGCGGTTCTCGCCGTTCTTGAAGGTGAATGTCACGCTGTGATCGTCGGTCTTCTCGGCCTTGACGACGTCGGCGTAATAGACGCGGTAGAGCGGCCGGCCCTTCTCGCGCAGCGTGTCGAAGGTCCAGAGCACGTCCTCCGCGGCGATCGGCGTACCGTCGTTGAAACGCGCCTGCGGCCGCAGGTGATAGATCACCCAGGTGCGATCCTTCGGCATCTCCATCGATTCCGCGACCAGCCCGTAAGCCGTCTCCGGCTCGTCCTCCGAGCGCACCGTGAGCGTGTCGAACAGCAGGCCCGCGCCCGCGGCCGGCACGCCCTTGAGCACGAAAGGATTGAACGTGTCGAAGCTGGTGCCGACCGTGAAATCCCGCACCGTGCCGCCCTTGGGCGCATCGGGATTGACGTAGTCGAAATGCGTGAAGTCCGGTGGATACTTGACGTCGCCATAGAGCGAGAGCGCATGCGATTTGGTCACCTCGTCCTGGGCGAGCGCGGAGCCGAGCGGGACGGCGGCGATAAGCGTGACGAGGAGGACAGCGGTAGCGCGCATGATCGGGGTCCCTGGAACTGACGCCGCCACTCTAGAGCGGTTCCCGGCTGCATGGAATCGGCTCTCCACCCGAACCGCGCCCACTGATCTCATTCGATAAATTGGCTCTGCTAACCCAATGTCGAAATTCTCGCCCGATCGGCCCCGACGCTGGGCGCGCGGTGCCGCCGAGCTCCGCGGGCGGATGCCGCAAACGGGCTCCGCCCATCGCCGGCTTGCCCCTGGGCGTTCTGGGCCTGGTTCTCGCCTGCGCATTCAACCGGTTTGCCGCAATCTCCGCCGCGTTCGCCATCTCTCGCTCCTCTGCCGATCGGGGCTCGGCACTCGAAATTCCCGTCGATCGACAGCAGACCATCGGATTGTTCAGGCGCGCTCAACAAAGGCGATGCCCATCTTTCGACACGCGCCCCCTTCGGGCCGCGCGCCAGACTAACCCTAGTGGAAATCGCTATCTGGGAGCATCCCGCCGGCCGATGTCACGGCCTCTACGCAAGAAGGCCACGGGCGGCATCGGCGAGCCGCGGATCGCCGCAGGCGAGGACACGGCCCTCGGAGGCGAGGCCGAGCGGACCGCCCCGCCAGTCCGTCATGCTGCCGCCGGCGCCGGCGATCACCGGCACCAGTGCTGCGAAGTCGTAAGGCTTGAGGCTCGCCTCCACGACCAAGTCGATGAACCCTGCCGCCAGCAGTCCGTAAGCATAGCAGTCGCCGCCGAAGCGGGCGAGTTTGACGGCGCTTTTGAGGCGCTGAAAGGCGTCGGCATCGGCGGCCCTGAACATGTCGGGCGTGGTGGCGAAGAGCGTCGCCGCGCCGAGCGTCGGACAGGCGCGGGTCGAGATCGGCGCGCCGTTGAGCGTGCTCCGGAGTCCCCGCGCGCCCACCCAGCGCTCGCGCGAGATCGGCTGGTCGATCACGCCCAACACGGGCACGCCGCGCTCGACCAGCGCGATCAGCGTGCCGAACAGCGGCACGCCACTGATGAAGGACTTGGTCCCGTCGATGGGATCGAGCACCCAGACCCGCTCTGCATCCGCGTGCACAGAGCCATGCTCCTCGCCGAGAATGCCGTGATCGGGGAACCGCCGCTCGATGCGCGCGCGCAACGCCGTTTCCGCCTCGCGGTCGGCGACGGTGACCGGGCTCATGTCGGGTTTGTCGTCGACCGCGACACCGCGGCGGAAATACCGGCGGACGATCTCGCCCGCGGCATCGGCGAGCTCGTTGGCGAAGGCGATGAGCGCGGCGTCGACCGGTGCCGTCATGCCGCGCGGGACCTCATCACTGGCTCGCGAGCGGCTTCGGCGAATCCGAGAGCGAGTTGAGATAGGCGGTCACGTCCGCACGGTCCTTCGCCTTCGGCAATCCCACGAACGTCATCTTGGTGCCTTTGGCAAAGGCCTGTGGCTTCCAGAGCCACTCGTTGAGGGCGTCCGGCGTCCAGGTGCCGCCCTTCTGCTTCAGCGCCTCGGAGAAGGCGAAGTTGCGGTCGTGCGCGATCTCGTCGCCGACGATGCCCCAGAGATTCGGCCCCACCCGATTGGAGCCGCCCTTTTCGAAGGTGTGGCAGGCCGCGCATTTCTTGGCGACGTCTTTCCCCGCATCGGGGCTGGCGGAAGCGAGCAGCGGCTTGATCGGTTCCGGTCCTGCTCCTCCCGCCGGCTGCTCGCCGCCGGCGGGCTGCGCCGGCTGTTGGGCGGGCGCGGTCGCGACCTGGACGGCGGGTTTCGCCGGCATCTTCGTCTCGACCAGCTTGCTCGCCAGCAGTCCCGACACCCACGCCACGATCAGCGCGAGCAGCACCGAGGCCACGATTTTGTTGAGCTCGAACGACGACATTCCGCGTCCCTTCGGGGAGGAGCTGTGGCGGCAGCGGAGCCGCCCCACGCCGGACCCGCGCCGCAAGGAAGAAACCGAATTTTCGCTGACAACTCAAACAAAATGTGATTGATGCGGCCTCGGAGGGGAGCGCTTCGCCAGCCGGAATCACCCGTTCCCGTGCGGCATAACGCCGCAATCGTGGGAACGCAGCCGGGCGGCGCCGCGCGTCCGCTTCGCGAGTTCGGGAAATCCTTAGCCATGGTCCAGAAGCCCCGCAATCCCATCGTGCTGATCCCGTCGCGGCTCGCCTCGACGCGGCTCCCCAACAAGCCGCTCGCCGACATTCACGGCGAGCCCATGATCGTGCACGTCTGGCGCCGCGGCATCGAGGCGGGCGTGGGACCCGTGGTGGTCGCCTGTGGCGATGCCGAGATCGCGGCGGCCGTCGAGCGGTCGGGCGGACGGGCCGTGCTGACCGACCCCGCGCTGCCCTCGGGCTCCGACCGCATCGCGGCGGCGCTGCGTCAGGTCGATCCCGAGCGGCGTCACGACGCGGTCGTCTGCCTGCAGGGCGATCTGGCGACGCTGGCGCCGGAGGCGATCCGCACGGCGCTCGAGGCGCTCGGCGATCCCGCGGTCGACATCGGCACGCTCGCGACCGAGATCCGCGACGAGGACGAGCGTCAGGCGCCGAGCGTGGTCAAGGCCGCGGTCGCTTTCGCGCCCGGCCGGCGCATCGCGCGCGCGCTCTATTTCAGCCGCACCGTCATGCCTTGGGGCGAGGGGCCGCACTATCATCACATCGGGCTCTACGCCTACCGGCGCGAAGCGCTCGAGCGCTACGTCGCGTTGCCGCAAGGCGCGCTCGAGCGGCGGGAGAGCCTCGAGCAGCTGCGCGCGCTCGAGGCGGGCATGCGGATCGACGTGGCGCTCGTTGACACGCTTCCGCTCGGTATCGATACTCCCGCCGACCTCGCCCGCGCTCGCGAGATCCTGGCGCCCCGCCGTTAACGCCGCTTCCCCGCCGCTTCCCCCTCTCATGCGACGCTCGCCCGCCAACACCATCTCATTCCAAGGCCAGCCCGGCGCCTACTCGGACCTCGCCTGCCGCGAGGTGTTTCCGCGCCTCTCGACATTGCCCTGCGCGAGCTTCGAGGACGCCATCACCGCCGTGCGCGAGGGCCGCGCGCGGCTCGCGATGCTGCCGGTGGAGAACTCGGTCGCCGGCCGCGTCGCCGATATCCATCATCTGTTGCCGGAGTCCGGGCTCAACATCATCGGCGAACATTTCCAGCGGGTGAACCATCAGCTGCTGGCGCCGAAGGGCGCCACGCTCAAGACCATCAAGACCGTGCGCAGCCACGTGCACGCGCTCAACCAATGCCGGAAGATGATCCGCGCGCTCAGGCTCAAGCCGATCGTGGTCGCAGACACCGCGGGCGCCGCGGCCGAGGTCGCGGCGCGCGGCGACCGCAGCGAGGCCGCCATCGCCTCGGAGCTCGCGGGCGAGATCCACGGTCTCCTCACCCTCAAGAAGGACATCGAGGACGCCAGCCACAACACCACGCGCTTCCTCGTCATGTCGAAGGCCCCGCGCGTCGCATCGAACGACGGCGGCCTCGTCATCACGACGTTCGTGTTCCGGGTGCGCAACGTGCCGGCGGCGCTCTACAAGGCGATGGGCGGCTTCGCCACCAACGGCGTCAACATGACCAAGCTGGAAAGCTACATGCTGGGTGGCCGCTTCACCGCGACGCAGTTCTATTCCGATATCGAGGGTCATCCCAAGGACCGGCCGGTGAAGCTCGCGCTCGACGAGCTCCGGTTCTTCACGCGCGAGATGAAGATCCTCGGCATCTACCCCGCCCACTCCTTCCGCCTGGCGGTGAACCAGGCGGACGTGGATTGACGTCTAGACGCTAACGCCGAGTTCTTCCCTGAGGCGGCGCTGGCCCAGCGGCGTCACCGCGACGGCGCGGTCGTCGCGGCGCCGGCGGATCCAGCCGGCATCGAAGAACCGGTCGACGATGGCGGCGCCGAGCGCCCCCGCGAGGTGCGGCCGGCGCTCGGTCCAGTCGATGCAGGTGCGCACCACCGGCCGGCGCGAAGCCTCGAGCGTCTCGAGCTCGATGCCCCAGGAGTTGAGGAGCGCCTCGCCCGACCCGCGCCTCACCAGTGCCAACTCGGCGTCGGCGCGTCGGAGCACGCGCTTCCGGACCAGCCCCTCCGCGAGGGCCACGCCAAGCCGCCCGGCGAGGTGGTCGTAGCAGGTCCGGGCCCGGCGCAACGGCGCGTCCTCCGGCATGACGCGGCGGGGCGAGGAGAAGACCTGGATCGCCAGATCGCTCAGGGTCTCGACGGCATGCGCCACCGCCGGGCCCGCCAGCCGGTAATAGCGGTGCCGGCCTTGCTTGGCGACCGCCAGCAATCCGCCGTCGACGAGCTGGGCCAGATGGCCGCTCGCCGTGGGCAACGCCACTCCGGCGCGGAATGCGAGCTCGCCCGCCGTCAGCGCCTCGCCGCTCATCAATGCCATCAGCATGGAGGCGCGCGAGGGATCGCCCATCAAGGCGCCCACGCGGGCGATATCGAGTGTCTCGGACATGGCCCGAATCCTAGCTTGGCTCATACGGACATGGTTCGGTCTTAGCCGAAGCGACGCGCCCTGCAAAGCGCCGTCCCGCTGACGAGCTCGGCGCGCATCCGGCACCGAGTCGCGACCCCATTAGCCTTCGCGCCCTCAAGGTGCTAGCAATGGGCGCATGGCGCGAACCGAGCTCGACCCCGCTTTCGTCACCACGGCCTTCGAGCTGCCGGGCTATCGCATCGCGCGCAACCTCGGCGTCGTCCGCGGCATCATCGTGCGCTCGCGCTCCGTCATCGGCAGCATCGGCGCCGGGCTTCAGACCTTGTTCGGCGGCAACATCACGCTCTATACCGCGCTCTGCGAGCGGACGCGCGAGGACGCATTCAACCTTATGATCTCGCATGCGGCCGATCTCGGCGCCAACGCCATCGTGGGCGCCCGCTACGACGCCACCGAGATCATGTCGGGCGTCGCGGAGGTGCTTGCCTACGGCACCGCCGTGGTGGTCGAGCCCCTCGGATAGCGCTCAGCGCTGCAGCCAGTCCTCGATGAGGTGCCGCGCGATCGAGTCCCGGCGGGGCAGGCGGAAGCTGTCGTCCTCCGCGTGGCCCAGGATGAAGCCGCGGTCGAACCAGCGCGCGGCCTCGAGTTCCTCGGGATCGACCGTGAGCTCGGTGGTGACCGCGCGGGCGGTGAAGCCCAGCATGATCGAGGCCGGGAAGGGCCAGGGCTGAGAGGAGTGGTAGGCGACCTCGTCCACCACGATGCCGGTCTCCTCGCGCACCTCGCGCGCGACCGCCTCCTCCAGGCTCTCACCAGGCTCGACGAAGCCCGCGAGCGTCGAATGCTGGCCCTTGGCCCAGGCCGTCTGCCGGCCCAGCAAGGCGCGATCGCCGTCGGTCACCAGCATGATCACCGCGGGATCAGTGCGCGGGAAATGCGCGGCCTTGCACGCGGGCGAAATGCAGCGGCGGACGTGGCCGCCTTCCTCGCTGCGGGTCGGGTTGCCGCAGACGCCGCAGAACCGGTGCCGGCCATGCCAATGCACGATGCCGCGGGCATAGGCGAGGAGCGCGCCGTCGGGCCGCGCGAGGAGTGGCCCGACGCGGCGGAGGTCGGCGAACTCGACCGGCCCCTCCGTGCGGATCGTCTCCAGCGGCGCCTCGCGGTCGGAGAGGTCGAGGGCGAAATAGGCGCGCGCCTCGCGCAAACCCAGCAGCACGGCCTCGCCCTCGAGCGAGACCAGCGCCTCGCGCCGCACCAGCATCGCGGTCGGCACGCCCTCGGCGATGCCCGCCACCAGGTTCTGCCCGCGCCAGACCGGCACGAACAGCGTCTCGCGGTGTGCGAGCTGCTGGGAGAGCCAATCGGGCTCGCGCCGGCGGTGACCCGCCCGATCGAGCCCGTTGGCGGCATAAAAATTCGGCGGCTTCATGGTCGCGCGGACACTCGCACAGCGCGTATCACAAGGGCAAGCGACGCTTGGCCCGCGAGCATCACTCGGCCTTGCTTCGGAGGGCACCTCGCCTGATATAGTGGCGCGGGAGGTTGGCGGCGGACGGGCGTCTCGCCAACCCGGTCAGGTCCGGAAGGAAGCAGCCGTAACGAGTTTCTGCCCGGGTCGTTTGTCAGCCTCCCACCCGCGCCCGCGAGCGAATCGAAGCGCGCCCCGATGAGCGCATCTCCATGACCGATGGCTTGACCCCCTACCGCGTGCTCGCCCGCAAATACCGGCCGGCGACCTTCGCCGAGCTGATCGGCCAGGAGGCGATGGTGCGCACGCTCACCAACGCCATCGCCACCGGCCGGATCGCGCATGCCTTCATCCTCACGGGCGTGCGCGGCGTCGGCAAGACCACCACCGCGCGCATCCTGGCGCGGGCGCTCAACTGCGTGGGTCCGGACGGCAAGGGCGGCCCGACCATCTCGCCCTGCGGCCAATGCGATCCGTGCCGGGCGATCGCGGAGGACCGGCACGTCGACGTCTTGGAGATGGATGCGGCCTCGCGCACCGGCGTCGAGGACATCCGCGAGCTCACCGACGGCATGCGCTACAAGCCGGTGGCGGCGCGCTACAAGATCTACATCATCGACGAAGTGCACATGCTCTCGCGCCAAGCCTTCAACGCGCTCCTGAAGACGCTGGAGGAACCGCCGCCCGACGTGAAGTTCATCTTCGCCACCACCGAGATCCAGAAAGTGCCGGTGACGGTGCTGTCGCGCTGCCAGCGCTTCTCGCTCCGCCGGGTGCCGGCGGAGCTGCTGCAGGCGCAGTACGCGCGCATCCTGGAGGCCGAGAGCGTGGCGGCCGAGCCCGCGGCCGTGGCGCTGGTGGCGCGCGCCGCCGACGGCTCCGTGCGCGACGGCTTGTCGCTCCTCGACCAGGCGATCGCGCTCTCGGGCGGCGGCGCCATCACCGAGGCTTCCGTCCGCGACATGATCGGCATCGCCGACAGGGGCCTGGTGTTCGATCTGCTCGAGACCGTGCTCAAGGGCGATGCCGCGGGCGGGCTCAACCGGCTGGGCTCGCTCTACGACGGCGGCGCGGATCCCGTGCTGGTGGTGCAGGACCTGCTCGACCTCGTGCACTTCCTGACGCGCCTCAAGCTCAGCCCCGGCGCGGGCGAGGGCGATCCGACCGTGGAGGGCGAGCGAGGCCGCGGCCAGCCGCTCGCCGCCAAGCTCTTGGTGCCGGTGCTGGTGCGCACCTGGCAGATGCTGCTCAAGGGCCTCGCCGAGACCCAGACCGCGCCCTCGCCGCTGCAAGCCGCGGAGATGGTGCTGGTGCGGCTCGCCTATGTGGCGGACCTGCCGGCGCCCGCCGACCTCGTGCGCGCGCTCTCGGGTGATGGCGCGGCGACGCCGGCGCCTGGCGCCCGCCCGCCCTCGGGCATGAGCACCGGGACGGCGGCGCCCTCAATGCTGGGCGGCGGAACGGGCGGCCCGGGCGCGCGGCGCAGCGCCGTGGGCGAGACCGAACCCGCGGGAGCGCCGCGCATGCTGCGCGCGGCCGAGCCCGCATCCGCGCCCGTGCCGGCACCGGGGCTCGAGCCCATGCCGCAGAGTTTTCTCGAGGTGGTGGCGCTCTTCGACCGCAAGCGTGAGGCGCTGCTGCGCTCGCATCTGTTTGCGAACGTGCACCTGGTGCGCTTCGAGCCCGGCCGCATCGAGCTTCGGCCCACCGAGGGCGCGCCGCGCGATCTCGCCAACCGCCTCGGCAAGCTGCTGGGCGACTGGACCGGCGAGCGCTGGGTGGTCAGCGTCTCCCAGAACGAGGGTGAGCCCACGCTGCGCGAGCAGGCGGCGGCGCGCGACGAGACGCTCCGCCACGAGGCCGCGGCGCACCCGCTGGTGCGCGCCGTGCTCGACGCCTTTCCGGGCGCCCGCATCGAGGCGGTGCGCGATATCGGCCGCGATACCGCGGTGTCCCCCGATCCCGAAACGCTGGCCGACGAACCCGGCGAAGGAGAGCCATGAAAAATCTCGGACAGATGATGAAGCAGGCGCAGCAGATGCAGACCCGCATGGCCGAGCTGCAGGCGCGCCTCGGCGAGCTGGAGGTCGAGGGCCAATCCGGCGGCGGACTGGTGCGCGCGACGCTCAGCGGCAAGGGCGAGCTCCG
>Ga0210403_10002995_pt1 | contig 14993 bp, 10 predicted proteins | sample IncBWC19MmetaG_FD_150863 | JGI IMG/M metagenome (GOLD analysis project Ga0210403, IMG submission 150863) | Forest soil microbial communities from Barre Woods Harvard Forest LTER site, Petersham, Massachusetts, United States - Inc-BW-C-19-M | ecosystem: Environmental > Terrestrial > Soil >... | reverse complement strand
AACCTTCGGGCAAATTACCAGCGTTTTCCCTGGCACCAACCCGAGGCTCATCCAGTTCGGATTGAAGTTCCTGTTCTGATTACCACCCTGGGAATGCCCGGTATGGATGCTCCTGAGCATCCCTACCGGGCATAACTTTTTTATGGATGATTTTTTCGATCGGTTCCCTCCCCATGCAGCATCCCGGACTCCCGCTTCGTGTTAGCCTATTTGCGCATCCTAAGAGACATTGACTGCCGCCGCGCCGCGCGATAGCGCGTTCAAGGAGAATTGCGAAGAGATGCCTCGCCGACACACGCGCCGTGATTTCCTGAACTACGCAGCGATGGCCGCTGCCGCGCCAATCTTTGAGGTGAAACCCCTTCGAGGCGTCGATTTCCTTCTGCAGAATTCCCCCACCCCGCGAAAATTCCTGATTGAGACGATGCCGGGCGGCGTGGCCCTGTTCGATTACAACAACGATGGGCTGCTCGACATATTCCTGATGAATGGCGGACGCATCACCGAGGGGCTGCGCGTGCCGGAGAATTTCGAACGCAGCAATCCCCGCTATTGGAACCGCCTCTATCGCCAGAATCGCGACGGAAGCTTTCAGGACGTGACCCAGGCAGCGGGACTGGCCAACGCGGGCAATGGGAATTACGGCATGGGCGTGGCCGTCGGCGACTACGACAACGATGGGAACGCCGATCTTTATGTGACCAGCTACGGCAAAAACATTCTGTATCACAACAACGGAGACGGAACGTTTACGGATGTAACCGCCAAGGCCGGGGTGGCGGGCGGAGGTTGGTCGGTTTCGGCCGGCTTTTTCGATTACGACAACGACGGGAAGCTCGACCTCTTTGTGACCCGCTACATGGACTGGGACGCGGACCACAACAAGATCTGCGGCAGCGACTGGCACACGTACTGCCCGCCGAATGCATTTCCCGCGACGACCTGCCTGCTGTATCACAATCGCGGCGACGGCACGTTCGAGGATGTCACCGAGAAATCCGGCCTGGCCGCAAAGAAAGGCCGCGCACTGGGCGTAGCGTTCGCAGATTACGACGGCGACGGCTTCACCGACATTTTTGTGGCCAACGACGGCATGCAACAGTATCTCTTCCACAACAATGGCGACGGGACATTCACGGAATGCGGGCTGGAGTCTGGCGTGGCGTTTACCGCGGACGGCAAGGGAATGTCCGGCATGGGCACGGTTTTTCAGGATTACGATAATGATGGACGCCCGGACGTTCTGGTTACCGTGTTGCCGCGCGAAATTTACAGCTTGTATCATAACGAGGGCGGCGGGAATTTTAATTACGCCAGTCTGGAAGCGGGCCTCGGTGCGATGACTTCGATGAGCTCCGGCTGGGGCGTGGGCCTGGAAGATTTCGACAATGACGGGTGGAAGGATCTTTTCGTCGCGCAGGGGCACGTTTTGGACAATGTGCAGGACATTGACGCTTCCCTGCGCTACAAGGAAGTGCCGCTGCTCGCGCTGAATCACAAGGGACGCTTCGAGCGCGCCGATTCCGGCGTCACCAAACCAATGGCGGCCCGCGGAGTGGCCTTCGGCGACATCAACAACGACGGTTACATGGACGCCGTTATCTCGTGCCTGGGCGGCCCGCCGGTTCTGCTGCTGAACCGCGCCGGCGGAAATAATCACTGGCTTTCACTCTCGCTGCAAGGGACGCGCAGTAATCGGGATGGCTACGGCGCGCGCGTGAGCGTGAATGGCCAGACGCGCGTGGCAACCTCGACCGGAAGCTACCTTTGCGCAAACGACAAACGCCTTCATTTCGGGCTGGGGTCGGCGGAAAAAGCTACGATTGAAATTCTTTGGCCTTCGGGAGTGAAGCAAGTGTTGAACGACGTTCGCGCCGATCAGTTTCTTTCCGTCCGCGAACCGGAGCGCTCATGATTCACCTCTTCTTGCTTGCGTGGATTGTCGGGCAGGCCGCGACATCCGACGCCCAGCAGCACTTGCAGGCCGGCCTGGAGGCCCGCAAACAGCATCAGGTCGACCTGGAAATTACGGAATTTCGAAAGGCCACGGAGAGTGACCCGAACCTGGCCGACGCGTTCGTTAATCTGGGCAGCGCCTATATGGAAAAACGAGATTACGGCGCTGCGATCGCCCCGCTGAAACGAGCCCTGGAGCTCAGACCAGACTTGCTCGTGGCCCACCAGTTGATCGGCTACGCCCTGCTGTCGCAGGGGTATTCGGCGGAGGCAATTCCCCACTTGCAACGCGTTGGCGCGCTGGATGCTCTCGGCATCGCGCAGATTGAAACCAGCCAACTGACCGAGGCCGTTTCCAGTTTCACGGCGGCGCTTGCGCAGCGCCCGGGCGATCCGGATTTGTTGTATTACCTGGGGCACGCGAGCGGTTTGCTCTCGAAAGACGCGATCGATAATCTACTGGCCACTCATCCGGATTCCGCGCGCGCACACCAGGCGCTGGCGGAAAACTATTATGTTCTCCGCCAGATGCCGCAAGCCGAAAAGGAATACCTGGAGGCGCTGCGGTTGCGGCCGGACTTGCCGGGATTGCATCTGGAGCTCGGCCAGGTTTATGCAAACTCTGCGCAATGGTCAAAAGCCGAGGTCGAGTTTCGCGCGGAATGCAAACTTCGCCCGGGAAATGCCGAAGCCGCTTACCGGCTGGGTGCGGCGCTGATGCAGCAGGGCAAGGCGCATGACGCGCTGCCCGAACTGAAACGATCGAACGAACTGAAGCCCGAGATGCCGGAAACGCTTTATTCGTTAGGCAAAGCGTATTCGCTGATCGGGGAATCCGCTGGGGCTGAAAACGCGTGGCGCAAAGTGATTGAACTTGAGAAAAACACTTCCCTCGCCGCGCAGGCGCATTTTGGTCTCGCCGGGGTCTACCGCAAACAAGGCAAGGCTACGCAAGCGCAACAGGAGATGCAGGAGTTCCAGAAGCTTCAGAGCACGATTGGCCCTCCCCGCTCCGAATGACCACCTTTTGATTTTAAGGAATCGCGGATCCAGAAATAATTCAGCGCCAGGCAGAGATTGCCCGGCGCTGAATTGCTATGGTCGCTGTTATTGATTGGAATTAGAAGCGGTAGATCACGCCGGCCGATGGGTGAGCGGTGTTCGTCGTCAAGCCGGAGCGCAACGCGTTCACGCCAAAATCGGGGCGTCCGTAAACCAAACCACGATATTCCAGACGGAACATGAAGTGCTTGGAAAAATCGTAATTGACGCCGCCGCCGTAGACAAAGGTGGCTTTCGCCTGGTTGCCCGCGCCCGGCACGGTCGCTCCCGCATTTTGGGTCGGAGCAAAAACCAAGGCCCCGGTGCCCGCGAGAACGTAGGGGTTAAATCGCGCAGTGCGCCAGGGAAGGTCCATCACAGCGGCAACGGTCGTCTGGTGCACGTTGGATTGCACGTTCAAGGAGCCGGTGGAGGAAATATTCTGCTGAGTGTCGCGATTCCAGCCGTAGCTGACATCAGCCGCGAACCAGCGATTAAAATGATAGCGGTAACTTACAAGAAGCCCGCCGGAGTTCGTGCTGTGTTGATTCAAAACGTTGCTGCTCGAGTCTTTGGTGAAAAAACCCGTGCCCTGCACGCCGACTTCCTGGGTGTTACGCTCGTCGGCCCGGGCGCTTGCGATGAACATGAAAAATGCTCCAAACACAACTGCAGCTATCGATCGGAACTTCATTCTAGCTTTCTCCCTTGGTTGGTCTTGAATTTATGCGATGGAAATAAAAAAGTAATCGCATAAACTTCCTCACTTACAGAAACGCCGCTTTTTTGTTTGCGACGCTTCTTTTTTGTGTGGCATTGAGCCCTGGGTGAACTCGCCGCACAAATCCCGAACAAATGCTTTGAATCAACCCTTCGCGCGATTTGAGGCAACGATCGGGAACACGATTCCCTCGCACCTGACGGCACAGATGTCGATTTATTGCCGGTAATATTTATTTGTTTCGGACTTCTGTGACCCTGCTCACCCCTGAATCTGCAGCAGAACTTTTTCTGTTGTCCTCACAAGCTTAGATGAGGGATCGCGAAAAGAAGTTACTCCCAAGCGGCAATATTTTTGTACGAGCACATTTCGCACGGCAAATTTATTTCATTTTCGATTGTCGCGAATTATTTTCTACAGTCGCACGCGCAAACATAACCAAATATTTGTGTCCGGGGTGAAATCATAAGAAGAAATTAGCACAAGTACAAAAATGGGAAGAAAAATCCGCAAAATGGAAACCTGGTGTTGGCCGCACAAATAAATTGACTACTCGCGCCACCGAATGCAGCTGTGCTGCTTTGGCACCAGCTTTAACACTTTGCACTCTTTTTGTACGTTCCGCCCGGCCGCGAATCTGAATATCGCGCGGATTGTGCGCAACCAGGAACCGAGCTAGAGTAAGGTCACTTACAAAAGCCACATTATGTCCTTCGCAGGTACCCATACTTAGACGTGAGAGAAGCGCTCAGTTATGGCTGATCGAGGTATTCACGACTGGATGACGCGACCCATTGTGTCGCGCCTGCTGCCTTACGGAGTGGCAATCGGATCGCTGGCAGCCGCCCTTCTGCTGGAGATGCTTTTCACCCACTTTCACCTGCCGCATGCGTTTGCGGCATTGGCTCTGTCCGCGATTGCGATCACGTTCTGGTATGGGGGGGCAAAACCGGGAATCGTTGCGGTCTTGTTGGCGATTTTGATCCGCAGCTATCTGTTCGAATCCGAAATCTCCACGGTTTCACGGGTACTCTACGACCTGGTGTTTGTAATTTTCGCCGTGCTGATGAGCTGGCTGAAGCGCAGGCGGAGTGAGTTGGAAGAAAAGGTGGCCGAACGAACGGCGGAACTGACGCTGACGAACGAAGAGCTGAAGAAGGAAATCGCCGAACGCCAAAGGGCGGATGAAAAACTTCGCAGGAGCGAGGCATACCTGCTGGAGGGCCAGAGACTGGTTCACATGTTCAGCTGGGCCCATGACGCTGCAACGGGCAGGGTGACCAGTTCACCGGAGGTGCGACACATTTTCGGGGCCGCCCCCGGAGAAGACGTATCCACCACGGATTTCTTTGTTGGCAGAATTCATCCGGAAGATCGGCCCGGCGCGGAGCGTGATTTCGCCGATGCCGCCATTGCGAAAGTCAGCTACGAGTCCGATTACAGGATTATTTTGCCGGACGGTTCCATCAAGAACATCCACACAATCGGGCATCCCGTACTCAACGACTCGGGCAATATTGTGGAGTTTGTCGGGACCGCGATGGATGTGACCCAACAGCGCCGTGCAAGCGCCGAGTTGGAGCTGGCTTTTGATGAAATCAAGAAGCTGAAAGATCAACTGCACGACGAAAACGTGGCCCTGCGGGAACAGATCGATCAGGCATTCATGTTCGAGGAGATTGTTGGGTCCTCTCCAGTACTGCAAACCGTGCTTTCCAAGATTTTGAAAGTGGCCCCCACGGACTCTACGGTTTTGATCACGGGGGAAACCGGCACCGGCAAAGAGTTGATTGCCCGCGCGATTTACAAGAGGTCCCAACGCTCCGGCCGCGCGTTTGTCGGCGTGAACTGCGCTTCGATTCCGGCTTCGCTGATTGCCTCCGAGTTGTTTGGTCATGAAAAGGGCGCCTTCACCGGCGCGCTGCAGCGGCACCAGGGCCGCTTCGAACTTGCCCACTCCGGCACGATTTTTCTGGACGAAGTCGGTGAGCTTCCCCCCGAAACCCAGATCGCCTTGCTACGCGTTTTGCAGGAACATCAGTTCGAACGTGTGGGCGGCACGCGAGTCCTTCCGACCGATGTTCGTGTGATTGCGGCGACGAATCGCGACTTGCGCGCGGCCATCGCCTCCGGCGCGTTCCGGGCCGACCTCTTTTATCGCTTGAATGTATTTCCGATCGAGGTGCCTCCTCTCCGGCAACGGAAGGAGGACATTCCGATGCTGGTGGAATATTTTGTGAAGCGTTACGCGGAAAAAGCCAGCAAGCAGATCCGCAAGATCGACAAAAACACGATGGAGCTTTGCCAAACTTATCCATGGCCGGGAAACATCCGCGAATTGCAAAATATTATCGAGCGGTCGGTGATACTTTGCAGCGGGGATACTCTTTGGATCGATCCGGCCTGGTTAACCACTGAAGTCAAGCCTTCCCAGCCCGAGATCTCCGCACCTCTTCCCGAGGCCCTGCAAAGCCAGGAGAGGGAGATTATCGAGGCGGCCCTTGCAGCGTCGGGGGGAAGAGTGGCAGGCCCAAATGGGGCGGCAGCCAAGCTGGGAATTCCACGCTCGACCCTGGATTCAAAGATCAAACAATTGAGAATCCACAAGCAAAAATACGCGCCCGAGCCACAGTAGAGTGTCGACAAACTGACGAAAATTCGGCACTTCCCGAATTTTCGTAACCAACCCAACAAGTTACTTCCTTTATCTTCAATTAGTTGCATGTGGTCTAACCCTTGCTTCATATAGGCACTAGCTTGTCAATTTGTAAGGAAGGGGCGCGCAGTCCGGGTAGCAAAAGGGCCCACAGAGAACCTATGACCTTAAAGATCGAGAAGTCGGTGCGGCAGGGATCCACAGTTTTCAGCTTAGCCGGCCGAGTCGAGGCCGAGCATATCGAGGAACTGGAGGACCTCCTCGGCCCCCAAAAAGAGGCGAAGCCGGTTGTCCTGGACCTGCAAGAGGTGAGGCTGGCGGACCGCGAAGCAGTGAGATTCCTGGCACGGTGTGAAGCAGAGGGAGTGCAGCTGCAAAATTGCCCCGCGTACATCCGGGAGTGGGTGCGAAAAGAGAAGCCGTAAGCCAGCGCGGCGAAGTTGTCGAGGCTGGCTAGCGTAAGGAGCACGCAATGAGCAGAAACATGGCGGGTGCACGAAATACGAAAGTTGACGATGTGAACGCGACGCGCAACGTCGGGGCGTGGAGCGAAGGTGAATTGATAGCCGCCGCAAAAAACGGGCATGGCTCCGCGTTCGGCGTGCTCTGTGAACGGCATGAGGAAATGATTCTGCGGGTCACCTTTCGTATCACGCGCAACCGCGAGGACGCGGAGGACGCGGTGCAGGACTCCTTCCTGAGCGCATTCGTGCACCTCGCCAGTTTCGATGAGCGCTCGCGTTTTGCCACCTGGCTGACGCGCATCGCCATCAACTCGGCGCTGGGGCAGCTTCGAAAGAAGCGCGGAGTCCGGGAACTTTCACTGGACGAGCCTGGCGACACGGCAGAGTCACGGCCGCACCTTGAACTCCCGGATCGGGCGCCAGACCCGGAAGAAAATTACCACCGCCGTGAGCGCCTGGAGATTGTCGGCGCGGCGGTCGAGCGCTTGCGGCCACGCAGCCGGAAAGTCGTCGAGGTGCATCAGCTTGGGGAATTTTCCATGAAGGAAACCGCGCAGATTTTGGGCATCTCCATGGCGGCGGCCAAGGCCCGGATGTTCCACGCAAGGGCCGCCCTGCGCCGCATGCCGATGCTGCGAAGCGTGCGACAGGAAAATTGGTCAAGCGCCGGTTGAATCGGAGCCAGAGTCAGCGGCCATGCCGCTGCCAGCGCTCTTAAATTAATTTGGCCATCCAAAGCAAAACGCGCATCGAAGGTTGCAGAAAAGATTCCGCGTTCACGACTTTAAGTTTTAGGGGACCGGTACGGCCCTCGGACCCCATCAAGGAATGAAGTAATGTGGATCGTCAGGCTTGCGCTCAAACAACCGCACACCATCGTCGTGATGGCGATCTTGATCCTGATTCTGGGATCGCTGGCCATCGTCCGCACTCCCACCGACATTTTTCCAAACATCAACATCCCCGTGGTCAGCATCATCTGGACTTTTAACGGCCTTGCCCCGCAGGACATGGCGGACCGGATTATCTCGGTCACCGAACGGAGTCTCACCACAATCGTCGACGATATCGGCCATATCGAATCGCAATCCCTGAACGGGATCGCCGTAGTCAAAGTTTTTCTGCAGCCCAACGCGAGCATCGACAAAGCCCTGGCGCAAATCACGGCCAGTTCGCAGACCCAGTTGAGGCAATTGCCCCTGGGGACGACGCCGCCGCTGATCATCACCTACAGCGCCTCAACCGTCCCCATCCTGCAACTGGGACTGAACGGAAAAGGGCTTTCCGAACAGCAACTCAACGATTACGGTCTGAACTTCATCCGCACAAGATTGATAACCGTGCCGGGGGCCGCGGTGCCTTACCCGTACGGCGGGAAGCAACGGCAAGTCCAGGTGGACCTGAACACGACGGCGCTACAGGCCAAGGGACTCTCTCCGCTGGATGTGGTCAGCGCCATCTCCGCACAAAATCTGATCCTGCCCTCGGGCACTTCCAAGATCGGATTGAAGGAATATGACGTTGACATTGTGAATGGGGCGCCGCAGACCATCGCCGAGTTGAATCGCATCCCAATCAAGACAATCGGGACGACAACGATTTATGTAAGTGACGTGGCGTTCGTACGCGATGGTTTTCCTCCACAGACCAACATCGTTCGGGTGAACGGGCAGCGTTCAACGCTCGTGACCGTGCAGAAATCCGGTTCCTACTCCACGCTCGACATCATCGCCGGCATCAAAACACTGCTTCCCCAAATAAAGCAGACGTTGCCGGAAGAGCTGAATATCAACATGCTTGGCGACCAATCCATCTTTGTCAGGGGGGCGATTCAGGGAGTGGTGAAAGAAGCGGTGATCGCCGCGTGCCTGACGGGCCTGATGATCCTGATTTTCCTCGGGAGCTGGCGGAGCACTCTGATTGTTGCCGTGTCCATTCCGCTGGCGATCCTTTGCTCGATCATTATCTTTAGCGCCCTGGGAGAAACCATCAACATCATGACCCTGGGCGGACTGGCGCTGGCGGTCGGCATTCTGGTGGATGACGCTACCGTTGAAATCGAGAACATGAATCGCCACATCGACATGGGAAGCGAGATCGAGCACGCGATTCTGGATGGAGCGGCGGAAATCGCGACCCCGGCGTTTGTCGCAACGCTCTCCATCTGCATCGTCTTTGTCCCGATGTTCCTGCTCACCGGCGTGGCGCGGTATTTATTTGTGCCGCTGGCGGAAGCAGTGGTGTTTGCGATGCTGGCGTCTTACTTTCTGTCGCGCACGCTGGTGCCGACGATGTCCAAGTATCTTATTCGCGGGCATGAACACGATGTGGAGAGCCATTCCGTCGAAAGCCGCAATCCCTTTGTCCGCTGGCAAGTCCGCTTCGAGCATGGATTTGAGCGCCTTCGCAACGCGTATCGCGGATTGCTGGAGCGTTGCCTGCATCACCGGCGGGCGTTCGTGACGGCGTTTTTTGCGGCCTGCCTTGCGTCGCTGGCGGTTGTCGCGCCGTGGCTGGGGGAGGACTTCTTCCCGAGCGTTGACAGCGGAACTTTCAAGCTCCACGTGCGCGGACCAACAGGAATGCGGATCGAAGAGACGGCGCGTCTCTGCGACCTTGTGGAACAGTCAATCCGGCAGCAACTTCCACAGGGTTCTGTGGCGAGCGTAATCGACAATATCGGCTTGCCCTATAGCGGACTGAATCTTTCTTACAGCAGTTCCGCGCCGGTGGGAAGTTCGGACGCGGATATTCTGGTGACGCTCAACGAACGCGGCCACGTCACCGGCAAATACGTCCACGACCTTCGGCTTGGACTGGCAAAGCAATTCCCTGGCGTCACGTTTGCTTTTCTTCCCTCGGATATCGTCAGCCAGATTCTGAACTTCGGGCTTCCGGCGCCGATTGATATTCAGATCGTCGGCAACAATCTGACGGCCAACCGTCAATACGCGGATATAGTGCTCGCGAAGGTGCGCCGCGTTCCCGGCATTGCGGATCCGCGCATCCAGCAACCCTCCGATCAGCCGTATATGCACCTGTTCGTGGATCGCACCAAGGCGCAGGAAATTGGATACACAGCACATGACGTAGCCCAAAACCTGCTGGTTTCGCTGAGCGGCAGCTTTCAGACTTCGCCTACGTTCTGGGTGGACCCAAGAAATCGCGTCAGCTATCAGATTGCCACGCAGACACCGCAATATCGCCTTGGCAGCCTGCAGGATCTCGAAAATGTTCCCGTCACCGGAACCACTCCCGATTTTCCTCCGACCATACTCGCCAATGTTGCCTCCATACAGCGAGGCACCGGCGAAGCCGTCGTCTCGCATTACGATATTCAACCGGTGCTGGACATCTTTGGCTCCATTCAAGGCCGGGATCTTGGCGGAGTCTCGCGCGACATCAACCGCATTCTCGAACAGACGAAAAGCCAGTTGCCGCGCGGCACTCGCGTGGTGATGCGCGGCCAGGTGCAGACCATGAACGCTTCCTTCACCGGCTTATTCGCGGGCCTGATATTTTCGATTCTTCTGGTCTACCTGCTGATCGTGGTGAATTTCCAGAGCTGGCTCGATCCCTTCATCATCATCACGGCGCTTCCCGCGGCACTCACCGGAATTGTATGGCTGCTTTTCGCCACGCACACGACCCTGAGCGTTCCCGCGCTGACCGGCACCATCATGTGCATGGGCGTGGCGACTTCGAACAGCATCCTGGTAGTCCAGTTCGCGACCGAAAAAATGGCGGAAGGCAAAGATCCGCTGGCCGCGGCGCTGGATGCGGGGTTCACCCGTTTTCGTCCGGTGTTGATGACGGCGATGGCCATGATTATCGGCATGGTCCCAATGTCCCTGGGCCTGGGTGATGGCGGCGAACAGAACGCGCCGCTCGGGCGCGCCGTGATTGGCGGACTGCTCTTCGCCACGGTCTCGACACTGTTTTTTGTGCCGACGGTATTCAGCATCCTGCACGGAATGCGCCGTCGCTCCTCGGAAGGAACCGTACCGGTTCCGGGCGTCTGATGGAACGGAAGAGGTCACAACAATGAACTCGCAAACTCAACTCCCTCTGCCGCATTCGGTAGTCGATGCAAAGAAAAACTTGCACCGGAACGGCTGGATCTCCGGAGTCGTAGTCCTGCTGATTTTTGGCGGGGTGTTGGCCTATGGCATTTTCTCAAGAATGCGGGCAGGTACGGCTCTGCGCACGGAGACTGACAGTCTGGCGGTGCCGACCGTTTCTGTTATCACGCCGCAGCGCTCGGCGCCCACACAGGAAATCACGCTGCCTGGCAATGTGCAGCCGTTTATCACCTCACCGATTTTCTCGCGCACAAACGGATACTTGAAATCGTGGCATTTCGACATCGGGGCGCACGTCAAGAAAGGAGATCTCCTGGCGGAAATCGAGACGCCGGAAGTCGACCAGCAACTCCAGCAATCGCGGAGCAATCTGGCAACGGCCGAAGCCAATCTGAGGCTCGCGGAAATCACGAAAAATCGTTATCTGGACTTATTGAAAACCAATGCCGTCTCGCAGCAGGATGCAGACAACGCCGTCGGGACGTTCAACGCGAACAAGGCGATTGTCGAAGCTAATCAGGCAAACGTTAAGCAACTGGAGACGCTGCAATCGTTTGAAAAGATTTACGCGCCCTTTGACGGCATCATCACCGCGCGCAACACGGACATCGGTGATTTGATCAATTCCGGAAGCAACGGAAATATAAAGACGGACCTTTTTCATATTTCGCAACCGGGCGTTTTGCGCGTCTACGTGAACATTCCGGAAGAGTATTCACAACTCGCGAAGCCTGGTTTGACCGCGACGCTGACGCTGGCGGAATTTCCGGGGAAAACATTTACGGGGAAGCTCGTCCGGACGGCGGATTCCATCAATAACGCCACCCGCACGCTGTTAAGCGAAGTTGACGTGAACAATCCCACGGGGCAGCTGCTTTCGGGCTCGTTCGCAGAAGTTCATTTCAAGGTTCCGACGGAAGTCTCCACGTTCATTATCCCGGTTGACACGCTGTTGTTCCGCGCGGAGGGATTGCGCGTGGCGGTTGTAAATGATGGAAAAGCGGAGCTTGTCCCCGTGATGCCGGGCCACGATTTTGGGGAAACGATGGAGATCGTCGCCGGTCTGAAAGGCAACGAAGCCATCATTGTAAATCCACCTGACTCGATCGTTGCGGGCGAACAAGTGCAGATCGCGCAGAAAACGGCTGAGAGAGGCAAGCCGTGAAGTGGACCTTTCACGCCAACGCGTTCCAGGCCACATGGAAATCCGCCCCGTCGTGGCTTTGCCTCGCCGGAACGCTGGCGGTTGCAGGTTGTGCTGTGGGCCCCAAATATGTCCGGCCGGCAGCGGAAGTTCCGGCCGAATACAAGGAAACGGGAGATTGGAAGACGGCGCAGCCCAACGACCAGAATCTCGGCGGATCGTGGTGGGAAATCTTTCAGGACCCGCAACTGAACACCCTTGAAAAGCAGATCAACGTTTCCAACCAAAACTTGAAGGCGGCCGAGGCTGTTTACACCCAATCCCGCGCGCTGCTGCGCTATGACCGCGCGGCCTTTTATCCTGCGATCAATGGTGGAGCGGCGGCGACGCGGAACAGGATTTCGAACAACCGCCCGCCAAGCCTGAGCACGGACGGCGTGACCTACAGCGACTTTCAAATTCCCCTGGAATTGTCCTACGAGGTCGATGTGTGGGGCCGCGTGCGGAAAACGGTCGAAGCCCAGCGCGGCCAGGCACAGGCCAGCGCGGCGGATCTGGCAACCGTCAATTTGAGCCTGCACGCGCAGCTCGCCTTGTTTTATTTTCAGGCCCGCAGCCTGGATGCGCAGGAGCAGCTTCTGAATTCAACGGTGGAGCAATACCAGCAAGCCCTGGAGCTGACCGAAAGCCGCTTCAAGGGCGGAGTTGCTTCCGAAGTTGAAGTTCAGCAGGCAAGCACGCAGCTTGAAACTACTCGCGCGCAAGCCATTGACGTCGGCGTGCTGCGTTCCCAGTTCGAACATGCTATCGCCACCTTGATCGGGAAACCGCCGGCCTCCTTTACTCTGCCCCCGCTGCCCCTGACCGCTCCTCCGCCGGCAATTCCAGCCCAGTTGCCTTCCGAACTTCTTGAGCGCCGGCCGGACATTGCCGCGGCGGAACGTCGCATGGCTTCCGCCAACGCGCAAATCGGTGTCGCCAAGGCGGCGTACTATCCTGTACTCAGCTTGAATGCAGTGGGCGGATTCGAAAGCGGAGTCATCACCACGCTGCTTTCCGGCCCGAGTATTTTCTGGTCCGCGGGGGCGTCGGCAGCTGCGCCCATCTTTGACGCTGGACGCCGGCGGGCGAATCTCGATCAGGCACGAGCCGCTTACGATGAAACCGTGGCCAATTACCGGCAGACCGTGTTAACGGGCTTTCAGCAGGTTGAAGACAATCTGGCGGGGCTTCGGATCCTCGAAAAAGAAGCTGATACCCAACAACGCGCGGTCATCGCTTCGCAAAAATATCTTGAGCTGGCACTTACCCGCTACCGCGGCGGAATCACCAGCTATTTGGAAGTGACCACCGCGCAAAGCGCCGCGCTGGTTGACGAGGTGACGGCCGTAAATATCCTGGGGCGCCGCTTGAACAGCGCCGTTCTCCTGATTCAAGCGCTGGGCGGAGGTTGGGACCGCTCGGCGCTGCCGGAACGCCCGGAATGTTGCGGTCAGCTAACCGCAACCTCCAAGTAATTTCAGCACACCAGGTGTACTGCCTACCGGGCGGCCACGGGCTCACCCGGTTGCGCAACACTGGCCTTGCCCATCGCGGAATCGACCACTTGCAGCGCTTCTTCCACAATGTCGAGACCCTGGCGAAGTTCCTCTTCGTTGATGACCAGGGGCGGGCAGACCCACAGCATGTTGAAACGGCTGAAAGCGTAGACGTGCTTGGATTTCAAATGCGAGGCAAGCTTGGCCATTTCCGGGCTGCTGCCGTTGAATGGAGCCAATGGCTCGCGAGTCGTTTTGTCTTTTACGAGTTCCAGCACGCTGAACATGCCTTTGTAGCGGACGTCCCCCACGCAAGCATATTTCTTCTTCATCGCTTCCAGGCGGGAAGCCAGATAACGCCCCTGCTTCTCGACGTTCTCAAAAATCTTTTCCTCTTCATAGATGTGCAGGTTGGCCACAGCCGCCGCGCAACAAACGGGATGCCCGCTGTAGGTGAGCCCGCCCCACAGCATGTTGGTCTCGAAATATTTTGCAATTTTATCGGAGACGATCACCGCGCCAAGGGGCATGTATCCGCTCGTCAAGCCCTTTGCGCAGGAGACGATGTCTGGCTTGATGCCGAAGTGCTGCGTGGCCAGCCACTTTCCGGTGCGGCCGAAGCCAGCCATCACTTCATCATCGATCATCAGAATTCCGTATTTGTCGCACAGCGCGCGCAGCTTCGGATAATAATCGTCCGGCGGAATCAGCAATCCGTTCGAGCCGGTAATTCCTTCCACCATAATCGCGGCAATCGTGTGCGGCCCTTCCATCTGAATCACTTCTTCAATGTGGCTGACGCATTCGCGATGGCAGGTTTCGACCTTCTGGCCAAACGGGCAACGGTAACAATAAGGGTCGAAGACGCGAACGATGCCGGGAATACCCGGCTCCACAGCCCACCGCCGCGGATCGCCGGAAGCGGTCATCGAACCCATCGTTGCGCCGTGATAGCTGCGGTACCGCGTGATGATTTTGTCGCGGCCGGTGACAAGGCGCGCCATTTTCATCGCGTTTTCGTTGGCCTCGGCGCCGCCAAGCGTAAAAAAAGTCTTGGCCAGACCAGTTACTTCGGAAAGTTTCTTGCCAAGCGAGCCGCGCGGCTCCGTGGCAAAGCTCGGCCCGGCGAAACAAAGCTCATCCACCTGCTTCTTGATCGCCTCCAGCATTTTGGGATGCTGGTGCCCGACGTTGAGATTGATCAGTTGCGAGCTGAAATCCAGCCAGCGGTTGTCGTCGCCGTCCCAGAACCAGACGCCCTGGCCGCGCTTCATGTGAATCGGAGTCGATGCGCCCTGCACCGACCACGAAAACATCGTGTAGTCGCGATTTTCTTGCACCACTTTCAGCGATTTGGCGTCCATGCTCAATCATCCTTCCCAATCGGAATC
>Ga0210403_10002994_pt1 | contig 14993 bp, 9 predicted proteins | sample IncBWC19MmetaG_FD_150863 | JGI IMG/M metagenome (GOLD analysis project Ga0210403, IMG submission 150863) | Forest soil microbial communities from Barre Woods Harvard Forest LTER site, Petersham, Massachusetts, United States - Inc-BW-C-19-M | ecosystem: Environmental > Terrestrial > Soil >... | reverse complement strand
TGTGAGGTGCCAAATACGCTAATGGTCGCTTCTCCATTGGGGTCTGTCCACGCAACGAAATAGATTCCCCGTGGATGGTCGTACTCCTGAGTGTGTTCGTATGCAACATGGATTGCAGCCTGATCTGCTACGCGACCGTCCGGCCAAGTAACTCGGACGTGCACTTTTCGTTGTGCGAGGCTGTTCACCACCAAGTCCACGTTCTTGATGTGCTGGCCTTGCGCAATCTCAAAAACGTGTGCGCTAGCGATCTGAACTGCTGAGGGATAGTATTGCGGACTGTATGGCCATCCCTCGCCCGGACCATCTGGATTAACCATGATCACATAGCGACCTGCTGGCACCTGCTCGAAACGAAAGGAGCCATCATCACGGGTCCCACCCGTGTATCTCATGACAGGACCTAAGTCTTTTCCATCTGGATTTTGCAGCTGTAGCTGCGGATGAGCCGGATGGCCAGCGAGGTCTCTGACGGTGCCTTCGATCGTTCCATTCCAAACAACATGAAAGTCCCTTTCGATCAATGCTCCAGGGACGAACTCTGTTTTTCGTACATTTTGCCGTGTCCTCTGTCTGCCCACTCCCTCTGTAGAGATCTGAGTGTCTGGTAGCTCCAGTGTTAGCTCGTAATCGTCTGGAGAAAGGCCGACTATCTGATAGACGCCTTCGGCATCCGCAACAGCTGTCGTCCTCCCTGTCGAACTTGTGGCTGTGATTCTTGCTCCTGCTAAATATTCGTGTCGCTGAGGCGGCGTCGGTCCCTGACTAAATGGTTCAGGCTTTAGCACATACCCGATGATCCGAGCACCATTATTAGGAAATTGCTCGTGCAACACGCGCATCTCAAGCGTCGCATCGACCAGAGGCCTACTTCTAGCACATGAGCCAGCCTCCACAATCGGTAGATAGCGTGTGAGTAAACCCTCAGCACGTCGACCGTCGATGAAATAAGTTTGATTTTTCAAGAAGATGTAATTCGTCAGTAGTACAAAACGCGACCAATGAGGGAAGCCCCAGAAGCGTTCTTGTACAACGCCAATCGCCCAGTCACCAACCATTCCCCGAGGAAATACCGACTCTTGGGAAGTCCCACCAACGAAAACTAAGCGTGCTGTAAATACGTTATGTCCGGAAAAAACTGGTTTTGTAAATAGTCCTCTTCCTCCACAATCTGGCGTCCACGTTGAAGACCACCAGGCACTCAAGGCGAAGGTCTCAGCAGCATCTAGAAATGCAATCCCGAGGCACAACACCAAGGCCGTCAAAAGTCGTCGTCTCAGAGATCTCGGTCGTGTTGCAATGAGAGGAGCCCAGTCGCGCTTATCAGTTCCCATCCAAAACAGTCCGAAAATGGCGAACAGGGCTGACCATCCCACGAGTCTTGGGAGCAGAGACCGGGTCCAAGGTGAAAAGATGAACGCAGGGCTGACGGCAACCGCCGAAGCCACGAACAACAATAAACCGCGTTTTCGCTGACGGGTTAGAAATAAGGGAAGGAAGAACGGAGTGAAGAAGAGAAAACTTAGCCCCAAGGCTCTCGAAACGAAAGGAGAGTAGAAGATACCGCCCCTAGGCTCCCACCGAAGGAATCCCACGTCCGGAAAGGACAGACAGAACGCAACAACCGGAGCGCAACATAGAAAAACCCATCCCGCGCGCCTGCGGTTCCGAAGGCCAAGGATAGAGGCACTGACAAAGCTTAGCCCTAGCAAGGCCACACCTGACATTCGAATCCCAGCTTTGAACCAGAATTCGTTGCTTTCCAGAAGATGATTTGGCATCCCCCAAGTCCCGCATATCACTATGCTCGTAAGGCCGATCAGGAAGCCGATTGTTCCGGCTAGCCAACTCGTGACCTTTCTCACAAACAATGATTTCTTACTCAGTGGCAATCGTTCCGGCAAGGCGGCTCCGCCATTCGTGGAAGCATCTGGTACATACCGGTCTAGCACGCGAATAAGACGTGGGGCGAGGAGCAGTTCTACTCCCACTACAGCCAAAATGTACCCGAGGGCCAGTTCGTTGTCGGCGTACATCGGGACATGCAATGGAGACCAGTTTGTTCGGAGAAAGGTGTAGGTATCAAAAAGGAATGACAGGCCAGCAACAAAGAGCGCGTAACCGACCCATCTTCTGGGTGGCATCGCCATACTTGGATTAGACTCCACACAAGATCCTGATGTTCCAAGGCCTTTCGGGCAAGGGTACGTTCGTCGATCCGAGCGCTGATCGTGGCGTTGCGAGTGGGAATGTGAATTAGTTCTTCGCCGCGCTCTAGCGTCTTGAGCACGCCGAGGATGTCGCCGTAGTCCTGCGCGAACCTCTGTACGGCATCCTCGTTTATCTTCGAAAATCCCTGAGGTCGCTAATGCGGCTGATAACCAAACGGGGGGTTCAGCTTTTCGATAGGAACATCAGTCTTCTCTTCGTTGGCAATGAAGTACATCAACTCCCACGTGCTGCCGCCCTCGTCTTCCCTCCAGAAATAACGTGCAAGCTCCTTATTCCTAGCTTTCGCGGGCAATCTCACCCGCAAAACGAATCCGGCCCTTGTTGTAGATGAGCACCACGTCCCCGGGCGTCATCTTCTCCCAGCGGTTCTCATTCATCGGGCCCGGGACGGCACCCCATACAATGAAGTCCGAACCGTGATAGATCTTTTCCGTTCTCGATCTCGCGTGGGGGTAGGAATTCCCTGACTTCATCTAGTGCCCTTTGGCGCTGGATAGTGTCTTCAAAGTGTCGTTGCGCCGAGGCGTTGCCGCCGGCGACGACGAGGAACACTTTTCTGGAGATGAACAGAGACATGTGGCACGCCCATCATACGGCCAATCTTTTTGATGGCCACCGGCAGCCTGCGTTTGTCATTATTGGATCGTGGCACGAGTAGTACTATTGGCACGCATCCGCGCTGTTGTCACGGCGGAGGCCGCTCGGCGGCTCGACTGACATTCCATTAGCCAAGTGCTCTGTTGCACATCGATGGAATCAACTCGCTGCCAAATTCCTCCATGCCAATTGTGTGCATGAGTTCAGGTAGCACCCGAACCTCGCGTCCATCAATGCGCCGAACCTTGACTGGTTTTCAGCTGAAGGCTAGTTTGATGTTGCCACAAATTTCATAGTCCTATGCCGCTCGGTAGCGTGAACATCACTCTCCGGCCTCTGAGGCTGGCCTTCCTGGTTGATCCGGCCGACACGAGCGGAGTTATGGAAGCCATCGAATTGAACACGTTTCTCTGGGGCGGCATGTTTAACCCGATTGTGCCCGTCTACCGCCGTACTCCAAAGAAATGGCAGAGCAAGTTCGAACGCACCACAGTGCGAGAGGTCTCGGAGGGACTTATCCGCGCTTTCGATCCTGATTATGTTGTCCTCACCGGGAAATACTTGAATCTGACGATCAACGTTGGCCACAGGTGTGTCATAAAGGCGGCTGACGTTCTTGGCAAGGTCGAGGAGGATGGCACACCGAGCTACGGCATAGGGCTCTTTGAAGTTCTGAGTCATTTCATCCAAAAGGAAATGCGGTTTGTAAGGCGAACGCCCCTGGAGTTCCGCATCCCGTCGTTTACCGGAAGTGGTTCGTTGTTTCTGGCCAGCGTCTTTGGAAGCCTGCCGGCCGTGTGTCAGAAGATTTTCGACAAGCAGTTCGTCGCCGCCCTGGATGCCAAGCGCCCTTCCTGCAAGATCTCAGACTACACCCAGTTGTTGGAGCCGGAAATATTGTTTCTACGAAGACTCGGAGCGCTATATCTTGAGCCGCGTGCGTCGGGCTTCCGGAGGGACGACTGTGTCTTTCTGCTGGACGCTTCCCATCCCCCCGATACCCTGGAATATTGGAATCTGAGAGCAGTGGGCCGGCATGTCATTCCGGTTCCAATTCAGGCCACGCAATCCGCGCAGGTACGGGGTCTTGTTGAGAAGTTTATCGAAGAGAACTTCCGTCCGTTGCGCAGGAACAAGGACTTCTACAACACGACAACATTAATAAAAAGCCGATCTCTGACAGAAACGCAGCTATTTGATTTTGGAAAGGGCCTGAAGATTAAACCGTCGGGCGTAGAGAACTGGGGAAAGATCTCGCTTCAGCGTTGGTATCCGCGGATTTGGGACGAATGGGCATGGGATAAAGATGGATCTGAGCCGGCCGACATCGTGGCTGAGACTCGGACAATTGATTTTTCGGATCAGGATCAAATCAGTTTTCGGACGCTTGATCCGAAGTTCGCTTTTTACTCCATACACGGGACCGCCCGATTTGCCAATGTGGTGGATTTGAAGACCTATGGTGGCGACGGGCTTGGTGCCGAAGTAATCCCTGAGGGTGACAGTAATCTCGTGCGCGCGTTAGGCGCGTATGACTTGGACGGGTGGCGCTTCTCCAGAAAGGGCCCTGTATATCTCTCGCATTACCTGGATTGGTCCGTCCATTTGGGCGTGCCGGACGCCGAGCAAGTGTTTGTTGCTTGGCTACGCTCGCGAGGATGGAACGCGACGCTCTCACCGCCTGGGCTGCTGGCAAAGCAGCTCCTCAAGCAATTTAAGGGAGTCTGGGGCACCTCGCTGCTTGCCGATAACGGTATTGTTCAGCTCCTCGATGAAATGCAGGGTGATAAGACCTTGCAGCTGGACGCTCTGCTCGGAAGGCTCGCCAAGATCGCAAACGAATCAAGGCACAAAACCGATGCCGGGAAATTACTGAATCATTTGGTAACTGACGGCGTCGTGCGGCTGGGGATTGAGGTGCAATGCCCTATCTGCACGCAGCGGTCCTGGTATTCAGTCACCGAGTCGGACTATCGGCTGCAGTGCCGGAAATGCAATGAGCATTTCGACCTGCCAACTTTCTCTCCGAAGGAAATCAAGTGGTCTTATCGAACGGTTGGCCCGTTCAGCTTGCCGGGTCGCGCCTATGGCGTCTATACGGTCCTGCTTACCTACCGGTTCTTCTCGATGCTGTTGCATGAACCTGCGACGGCAATCATGAGCTTCGGCGCCGAGAAGGCCAGCGTGCAAATCGAAGCTGATCTCGGGCTTTTCGTGAAAGAGGTGCATTACGGGCAGACGACCATAGAGACCGTATTCGCGGAATGCAAAACGTACGACTATTTTCGCCAGGTGGATGTAAAGCGCATGGCGACCCTGGCGAAGGACTTTCCCGGCGCGATTGTCGTTTTCGCGACTCTCCGGAAGGAACTGAGCGAAGCCGAGAAGAAGCTGCTGCGCTCATTCGTAAACCGTGGCCGTAAATACTGGAAGGCCGAACGCCCCTACAACCCCGCGCTCATTCTGACGGGGACGGAGCTGTTCGCCGACTTCCGCCCTGAATATTCATGGAAGGAAGGGAGTCCTGCACACGTAGCGATGGCGCAAAAGATGCGAGGACACATGAGCCTTCTGGAATTGTGCGACGCCACACAGCAGCTCTACCTCGACATGAAACCCTGGCATGAATGGTTGCGGGAGCGGTGGGATTTGAAACGTGCGAAGGCCGCTCAGAAGGCGGCGATACCAAGTGTTAGCGCTTCGACACTCTAGTGGGAGAGTGCATGGTCGCCCATCGCGCCCTTTGCGCAGCGGCGATCTTCCTTCGCGCAGCTGCCGAGAGCGTCCGTCTCCCACGACTCGGGACAACCTTCGCCGATCCCCGAACCTTAGCCCATCGCGCTCTTTGGGCAGCCGCAATCCGTGCCCGGGCTGACACCGACAGCCTCCTGGTGGCCCTCCCCCTTCCGTATGCCTTGCCGAAAGCTGCGAGCGCCGCACCGATGCCTCGAAGTTCCCTAGTCATGCGATCTTGTTCCTTCTTTAATAGACGGACTACTCCCGCCAAATTGGACATTGAGTTCCCCCTCACGTTTTAGGTTGCCCAAGACGCCCAGAGAACAGTCTAGGTGTCGTAAACGATTCGGGCTGAGCTTACAGACGCTGGAGAACAGGAGTCAGATGGTCGGGGGGGTTAGCTACTGGCGCGGAAAAAGTGTCCCACCCCTCACCTCCACCGCCGTGCCTTTGGAGCGATTGGGTGAGCCAACTTTTCTTGCTCTACTCGTGTCACCTTGGGTCTAAGGTAGATGCCCGCTCTAGCATTAGTTAGAACTACCTGGAGTGAGGGTCTCCTTTACGTGCGTCTTTCAGACGCCTGCGGTATTCACGGGCCGCTCTTTCCGCATGATCTTCTCTCGCGCTGTTCGTCGCCAAGTGCCCGAGCTCATGCGCCATCCAGCGGCCCAGCCAGTCATCGCCGAGGTAGAGATCGTCATCGACAAAAATGGTCCGGCTCGGCAGGTGTGTGAACATTTTGCTAGCCATCCCTGTGGGGACGTGGAGTTGGTACATCTTGGCAGCATACAGATACTGCCAGTGGCGCACGAAGTGTATCCGGTAAGGAAGAACCGCTGGCCGCATCACCTGAATCTGGTGCCGCAGTAGGGCCTCGCGCTCGGGCGTTGCACCCTGCACGCTGAAGGTCGTGTCATTGTTGATGGCTGGGGTCTGCGCTGCAGCTGCGACTGCCAGGAAAAACAGAGTCAACCAAGGTGCCAGTTTCACGCTCCACCTCCGTGGTGGGGCCAAACTTGAGGAAGGTAGAGAGGAAGCTCAATGGACGGGCGCTTGACTGTGTCTTGATTGCGTCTTGACGGGTAATTGCAGCGATTTCAGCGCATTGCGGGGATCCCTTATCTCCATTTGAGGCCCGGTTCGTGCTAGACTCGACCCCTAAATCCGGGTGAGATCCCAAGATGCCCGTAGAGAGTCGACCTCCCGCACAGCTGCGCTTCGGGACCTTTGAGGTCGACCTGTGCGCCAGCGAATTGCGCAAGCAGGGCGCGCGCATCAAGGTCCAGGAACAGCCCTTCCTTGTCCTGAAGGCCCTACTGGGACGACCCGGTGAAATCGTCACGCGTGAAGAACTGCGGTCTCAAATCTGGACGGCGGACACGTTCGTCGATTTCGACAACAGCCTGAACACCTCGATCAACAAGCTGCGAGAGGCGCTGGGCGATTCGGCGGAGAATCCACGCTTCATTGAGACCCTGCCCCGACGGGGATACCGGTTCATCGCGCCGGTCAATGGCATAGATACACCAAGGCGACGCTGGAAAATTCCCGTACTGCTCGTGGCCTTTGTGGCGACTCTGCTTGCCGTTGGATTGTATTGGCGATTGCAGCGAGGTCAGCGACTGACTGTGAAAGACACAATCGTCCTCGCCGATCTCACCAACACCACGGGCGATTCAGTGTTTGATGAAACGTTGAAGCAAGGCTTGCGTGTGCAGTTGGAACAGTCACCGTTCTTAGATATCCTCTCCGACGAGAGAGTGGGCCAAGAACTGAAGTTGATGGGGCGGCAAAAGGATGAACGGCTGACCCAGGATCTCGCTCGCGAAGTCTGCCTACGCGAAGCAAGCAAGGCAATCCTGGTGGGCTCCATCTCGAACTTAGGAACGCGGTACGTCATCGGACTGAACGCTTTGGACTGCAATACTGGTGATGTACTGGTGAGCGAACAAGTCGAAGCCGACAGCCGTGAGAACGTGATTAAAGCGCTAGGCGCGTCAACCACTCGTCTGCGCAAAAAGCTGGGCGAATCGCTGACTTCCGTGCAGGAATACGACGTTCCACTGGAGAAGGCGACCACACGGTCGCTTGAGGCCCTGAAAGCCTACAGCCTGGGGGTGAAGACGTTGAATGTGAAAGGCGCTCCTTCCTCAGCCCCCTTTTTTCGCCGGGCCGTGGAACTGGATCCGCTGTTCGCTATGGCCTACGGCCGATTGGCCATCGCCTATGACATGTCAGGTGAAGTCGACCTGAAGACCGAGAACATGCGAAAGGCCTTCAGTCTGCGGGATAGAGTGAGCGCACGAGAGCGCCTCTATCTGGAAACTCACTATTACCACTCGTTGACGGGGGAGTTGGAGAAAGCCGAGCAGCTATACGAAGTGTGGCGGCAAATCTATCCTCGCGACCCCACGCCACATGACAATCTCCAAAACATCTACGCTTATCAGGGTAAACATGAGGAAGCGCTTACGGAGGGACGCGAGGCACTCCGCCTTAGGCCCTATGCCGTGTCCTCTTATGAGGATGTCGTCTCGTCCTCTCTTTGCCTCAACCGTCTGGATGACGCCCAAGCGATATTGCAACAAGCAGACCAGCGCAGGCTGCAGAGCGAGCTACTGCTGTGGCTCCGCTACCAGCTTGCTCTCCTGAAGAATGACGTTGGCGAGAGGGAACGATTGGTTGCACAACGTGCAGGCCAGAGCTGGCCTTGCTTCGAAGGAGAGGAGGGTGTTCGGCAGGCACAGCTCGGACGGCTACGGGAAGCGCGGGGCTTGTGGCAGCGGGCCATAAATACGATCCAGAATCATGGGCCCGCTGAGCTTGCGACTTATTATCGGGATACTGCTGCTCTAACCCAGGCATATGTCGGCAACCCGCAAGAAGCGCGCGCGGATGTAGCTGCTGGACAGAAACTTACCGTAAACCGCTTGAGTGAGCCATGGGCGGCCTTCGCTTTGGCGGTAGCCGGTGACGTCAAAGGAGCAGACAGGCTAACGGCCGAATTGAACAGAAGATGGCCCCTGGACAGCGTGGTGCAACATTATTGGCGGCCGACGATCGACGCCGCCATCGCCTTGAACAACCATAACGCACAGAGGGCGATCGAGTCGTTGGCGGCTATGGGAACCTACGAGATGAGCATAGAGGGTAATCTGGATCCGTCTTACCTGCGCGGGCAGGCTTATCTGATGCTGGGCAACGGTAGCGCTGCAGCACCAGAGTTCCGGAAGATTCTTGATCATCCGGGTCTCGTGGGGTGCAGGCCAATCGGCGCCCTAGCCCACCTTGGTCTGGCCCGCGCTTACGCGCTCCAGGGCTACACCGCCAAAGCTCGTGCCGCATATCACGATTTTATGACGTTGTGGAAAGATGCTGATCCGGATATCCCCATTCTAAAAGAAGCCAAGGCGGAGTACGCGAAGCTGAAGTAAGAGTCAGGCTTGTGGGATATTTGTCACTAAAACAGGGTTTTGTTTAGAGCCTCTAAGGAAATCCGTGATCCGTTGCATTGTGGTTAGTTTCACCTGACCTTTGTGTCGTATCCGGCGGATAATTCGGCGCGACAATCCCGTTCCCTTGTTTATTTCGCGTTCTGATAAATCATCCAAGGCGCGTAACGTTTCCGGTTCGGCGGTGATCCGTCCATTTGTATATACCGTAACTTTGAAGTCCGTTTCGTGATCTACCGGACCTTGCTCCAATTTTCGCTTCACTTCCTTCCCGCAATATTTGAAATCTGCGGCGATGATGTGACGACGCTGCAACACGCCGCGCGTCCAGGCATCACAGGGGGCTCCATCGGGTCCAGCAAACTTGGATTCCGGATGATAGAGGTATTGATGGAGGACTTGTCGATAGGTCTGGACCCGGCGGACGAAACGTCCCGCGAGTACGAAAGAGTTGTCGACGCAAATTATCTAGATCAAATCTGGACAGAAGCGAAGCAATTTTCCACGAAGCTTCTCTCTCGATAGTCCACAGTTGCGGAGTGCGCAATACGAAAAGTCAAGAACGGAAAAAACACCATCAAGCCTCGTTTCCTTCGAAAGCTGGTAGCAGCAATCCACGATCTGCAAAACAATAAGGATGAAGAATTAAGAAAGTGAAGGTGGAGTCGTACCGCAATTTGCGATGTAAATTCACGGGCCGGAATTCTCAGCGAGACTTGATCGGAATAGGCTGTCAGGGGCGATGAGTGTAGTCGCTGTGGTTTATCGCCGACTGATTACACTCAACTATGACAGTCCGTCTGGTGAAACCGGTGATTATTTGCCTCCCGCATCAGTCACCCGTCCCTGTAAGCGAGACCGCTTGCGGAGACCCCGCAGCGTTGTCGGTAAAACTCACCGAAGCACTTAGTGTTCCAATGCTAGTCGGCTTGAAGGCTATGGAGAGCACACAGTTGGCGCCGGGCGCCAAGGTACTACCGCAGTTGTTGGTTTGGGAAAACGACGCTGGATTGGTTCCGGTGATCTTAACTCCAGAGATACTCAGAGGGGCTGTTCCAGGATTCTGCACCGCCACGGTTCGAGCCGTGCTGGACGTACCGACTTTCTGGGTCGGAAAGGTAACGGCAGACGAAGAATACGACAAGAGCGGCACGAGGGGAGCGACGATGAACTTGATCGCATTCGAAGTTCCGCCCCCTGGCGCCGGATTGTAGACGGTAATTGATGCGGTCCCGCTAACCGCCAGATCGGCCGCAGGAACCGTGGCGGTCAGCACCAAGCCGGCCGTGTAGGTTGTGGCCAGGGCACTTCCATTCCACCGAACCACTGAGCTGGGGGCAAATCCCTGCCCGTTGAGCGTAAGTTGAAAATCGGAACCGCCCTTGGGGGTCGATCTGGGGCTGATCGAGCTGACATGGGGAACCGGATTTGAGGTCGCTGACGTGGCCACGCTGCTGGTAAGGAGATAAGGAGCCTGCCCATAAGGACTGGAACTCGGCCCCACGAACGCGAAGCCCTTCGAGCCCCATCTCACCAAGCTCTGCGCAGAGACTCCGTTTACCTGCGGAAAAGCCAGCTCGCCAGAGACAGCAAAGGATTTCTGTCCATAAGCTGAAAGAACCAGCGAGGAGGAATACAAATACGGCTGAAAACCAATGGAAAAGATGTGCCCGGACGCCACGTCCATGGCCAGGTAAGCCCAGTCATTGTAAGCGGTCACCGGGAAGGAGCCGACTTGAGTTTGGCTGGCCGGATTCCAAACTTCCCCCGAGCTTGTGTAAAGCAATGTGCCGTCGGAGACAACCTGGGAGCCCGTAGTGTTATTCCCGCCATAATTTCCGCCTTGTGGAGGCGTGTACTGCAGGCCCTGAGCATTGATTCCTATCACACTAAAAAAGGGATTTTGCACCGTTGTAAATGGGAGAGCATAGATCGTTAGCGGACTGCCGGCGAAGGCGAAGTTGTAAAAAGTCACCGTGGTTTGCAGTGAAGTAGGTACATAATTCACGAGACCCGCGTCATTGTACAGTGCCACTTCGCCATAAATACCGCCGTAACCATTGAACGCGATGACCACTTCCTGAGGTGAACTCGGAATACCTTTGAGGTCGACCGCCGTCTCTGCACCACAACTGCTGCAGTTCGATGGCGGGAATGGGAAGGTTCGGTCAACCTTCTTGGAAGACAGATTAATTCGTTGCACCGTCTGATCTTGATCTGTCTCGACAAAAAGGTACTTGCCATCGCTTGATGCAGCCAGCAGACGCGGGTTTTGACCAACGGGGATCGGAGTCCCAAGAGTCCCAGTGCTGGGATTGATCGGAATGACAGTGTTGGGATGTACCGTCGCCGAAGACGGAATCGAGGCGTAGACCAGGCTTGAACCTGGAACCGTCGCCAGGAAGGCAGCATCGAGGTTGAGCACTTGGTAGCGGGTCAACGGTATTGCGACGCTCGTCCCCCCGCCAGGTGCAGGATTGAAGACGCTCACAAAGATCTCTCCGATCGCGCCCGTCACGGTGGAGTCCAGCGTCGCTTGCAGTTGCCCACCGTCGGAGTAGGTTGTGGCCTGAGGCTTTCCGTTTACCCTCATCACCGACGCAGGATAGAAATTCGCTCCGCTAACCTGAACACTAATGGCGCCATTCTTGATCTGGACGCTGGGCGAGCCCAGTGAAGATACAAGTGGAGCGGCGTAGACTGTGTCTCCCACGCCGTTCAAACTCATCCCGGCATGCGGATACACTGGGTCATTCGAATTGATGAACAAAGTCCCCGTGCGAATTCCAGCAGCGCTTGGAGAGAACTTTATCGAGATCCCGCACGCATTATTGGGCTGCACTGTCCCCCTGCAAGAATTCTGAGTGATGGCAAAATCGCCATCCACCGCGACCGACGAAATGTTAAGCGTGGCGTTACCGTTGTTCGAAAAGAGAAGATTATTACCAGCGCCCGTAGTATTCACCAGCAGGTGTCCAAAACCTACGCTGCCCGATGACGGCGATAGTAGAGAAGCAACTCCCTGTCCCGAAAAACTGATGACTTGCGGTGAAATCACGGCGTCATCACTAAAGGTCAGCGTCCCTCCAACCAGAGAACTGTCACGAGGAGCAAACGTAACAGAAACCGGGCAAATCGAGCCTGCGTTGATTGCCCCGCAGCTGTTCTTGGCGGTAACGGAGGCCGCCGAAGAAACTATGCTCTTGAGATGGAGGAGGGCATTTCCGCAGTTCTTCACGTGCACAATCTGGGTGCTGAGATTCTTAGCGGGGACCGAACCAAAGTTCAGAGTCCAAGAATCCGGACATACCGACGGAGCGGCGACCGCCATATTGAGCTTCGTGATGAAACCATGACGGGCTTGGGTCGGCGGAGCGGACTGAAATGCACCCTTCGTCGTCGGAAAATCTGTCGTTAGTGTTTGCCCGACGACAATAAGATTGTTCTGATGATCCACCGCGACCGCGGAGAATTCCGATGCGGGAAAGACTTGATCAGTCGAACTTAGGAAGCTGCCGAAGAGAAGAGCACTTAGGTCCGGCTTCATTTCGGCGAGTACCATGTCAGAAATGGACTCACCATAGACCCATAGACTCACGAACGGATCGACCAGGGGAAAATCAGTTGAGCCGGTCATCCCGCCAACGAATACATTCGAGTTGCTGTCAAGAGCAATACTGCTGAATGAAGTACCTACATTGTAGTTAGCGACGGGGGTTCCTTCGAGATAGGTCGCCGCCGGAATCGCAGTTCCCGTCCCATTCATTTTCAGAATGAAACCGCTGTTGCACGTACAGGTCTGACCGGATTTGAGCGTCTTTTGGTATGCGTTGCTGCTGACCGGCAAATTGGACTCGCTGGTGCCACCTGTTACGTAAGAATACCCGAGGCTATCAACGGCCAGACCGCCGATGGTGTCCGTTCCAGGTACGTAGGTCGCGTAATTGATGGCGGAGGCTTTGGCATTCAACTGAAGCAGGAAACCCGCCGACGCATTCTGAGTATTCAGATTGTTAGGAAACGTTGGCTGAATCACGCCGGATGTGCTGGGTAATCCCGGCCCGGAGGTGCCGGCGATGGTAACTTGGCCGTTGCCGTCAACCGAGATCCCGGCAGGAATAAAAACGTTGTTCAAATATATCGTGATATTTTGTTGAGCTGTGCCAGGAATAATGGTGCTGTAGGCCAGTGCACCTGCGTTATCAACTTTGAGAATGAAAGTTGAATTGTAGGGGTAGCCGGGGACGGAATTCGAGAGCGTGCCAGGCGTGATCTGGAAATTCGCGTCGTCCGTTACGCTCGCAAGATAAGCGTTCCCGGCACTATCGACGGCCAGAACTCCACTTCCGCTCGATCCGTTCTGAACCGCTGTTCCCGCAATACCTCCGATCAAGCCCGCGTAGTTGAAGGCACTCCCGTCCGGTTTTAAAGATGCCAGGAAGAAGCAGTCGTTGTTCCCTTGGCAAGTCAACGAGGGCACCGAGCCCACGTGCGGAAAGTCGTTCGAGCTTGAGGTACCCGTGACGATGATGTTGCCCTTGGCATCCACTTTGATCGCATTGCCGTAGTTCCTGTACGACCCACCCAGAAAGGTGGAATAGAGTAGGGTATGGCCCGTGGGATCAAATTTGGAGACGAAAGCATCGGGACCGCCACTGTAGGTTGGCTGCACGCCGTTGACGATAGGAAAGTCCAGGGACCCCGTGAAGCCAGTTACGTATATGTTCCCACTGGAGTCGGTCGTAACCGCCGCGAGATTATCCGCGCTGCTTCCGGCCAGATAAGTCGAGAAACTGAAGACCGGATCGATCACTAATTCACGGTTTCGGTCATAGGGTCCCAGGCGGAACTGTACGGTTTGATCCGAGTTGAGCACGAACCGGGACTTAACCGGTTCGTGTCCATGGGACGACTCCTGATACGCGGTAGGTCTCTCAAAAACAACTTTTCCGTCCGTCAGAGAAATTTCGAGATTTCCCGCAGCATCCAGCGCCAGGCCATGTGTCCCCTCGATCGAGAACCGTACCTGGTCCGGGTTCCCTCCCGCTGCGATTCGAAAGTCATGTTCCAGTTGATCCCCCTTTCCGTGAAAAACCAAGTCAATGCCGGAATAGATCTCGGGATACTCGATCTCAGCGTAGGCAGGAACGCCACGAATCCACCTCGAGGAATCATTGCCCTGCAAATAGTTCGTGACACTCTGAAGGGGATCGTTTCCCTCAGGAGCAACATTCGGGCGCCACCCCGTGAATCTGATGCGGATCTGGGCAGATCCTTTTCCTTCGGGAACTAAGATGTCCACCCCAGCTCGGGAAAAGAGGGCTTCCACATTCCTGTGGCGCGACATAAACAGGTAAGAGGACGAAACCTGACCCATGTTCTTCTCGAACATGATCGGCAAGTGGACTACCTTCGAATCGCTAGGCTCCGCACTCAACACCGAATGAAACAGGGTCGGCGTTAGAAGGAAGGAGATAACGACCGAAGCGCACACTTTACGCATAAGGGGATGACTCCTGGAGGGGATTCGGCCAAAGGGCACAGAGATTATCACTTGTCAGGTTCTTTGCTGACAGTAGCATTCTCGATAATGGCGAAGTGATAATCACAAGCGCCCAGCAACAGAGGGGGCGGAAACGGGATCGGGGGGGACGGGGCCAGGGAGGGAGCGAATCCGCCTTGGATTCCAGATAAACCGCAAAATTTTCCGACTGATACCGCTGATACCGTTTTACGCGGAACTCTGGCGAATAGGAGAAACTATAGAAACTGTAGCCGAAGATAGGATTTGCTTGTAAGCCTATAAAATACAGACTATTATCGCGGAAGTGTAGGCGTCACAGTTAGATAGCGAGAATGGCGGTAATAGAATCCCTCCTTCTCCGCCAGATATTGATGGCAAAGGGTTTGTAGAAGAACTACAAAAGCTGCACTGATTTTCCGGACTTTCTGGGTATTTATCAGAGAGGGAAGAAA
>Ga0210403_10002993_pt1 | contig 14997 bp, 17 predicted proteins | sample IncBWC19MmetaG_FD_150863 | JGI IMG/M metagenome (GOLD analysis project Ga0210403, IMG submission 150863) | Forest soil microbial communities from Barre Woods Harvard Forest LTER site, Petersham, Massachusetts, United States - Inc-BW-C-19-M | ecosystem: Environmental > Terrestrial > Soil >... | reverse complement strand
TACCGGCATCATTCCAACCAAGATTGCGGTCGAGTTCAATGGGCAGAGTTTTTCGGCGCGCACGGTGCTGCGCCAGGAGGGTGGCCGCCTGTTCGTGTTGCCGGGTGAGGGTCACAACATGGACGCCGAAGATGAGCGCGAAACCTTTCACGTCGTGCTAGGGGATTAGGACATGGCGAAGTTCAAGAAAGGCGACAAGGTCGAGCAGATCATGCCCGCGCCTATCCGGGGCCGCGTCGACGCATTTTCGATCGACCAGGAATCGGGCGATCCGCAACTCCACGTGTCGTGGGAGGATGACAATCAAGTCACCCACTCCAAGTGGTTCCATGAACACCAACTCAAGCCGCAGGAGCCTACCAAATGAGCAGCGGCGTCGAGAAAGTCTTCGCAGATGCGGAGCAGAAAGCCCATATTCTGGCCGCGCTGAGCATGGAGGAGCGCTCACGCGTCGTCGGCTGGTTCGGCGTGAAGGTGTGGGAAGGCAGGCCCAACGAGAGCCGGCTGCTGCGCGACACTATTTTTCCCAACCTCGTGATGACGGTCGGCAAGAATCTGCTGCTCGACACCGGCTTCGCGGGTTCGGCTTATACGGTCACCGGGCCGTTCATGTTTTTGGTGTCGGCCACGTCGTTCTCGGCTTACGCGGCGGCGGACACCATGGCGAGCCACGCCGGCTGGCTCGAGGCGGGCAACGCCAACGCGCCCACTTATACCAGTCCACGCAAGACAGTAGCATTCTCCTCAGCATCGGGCGGCTCAAAGACCACGAGCGCGGCGCTCAACTTTGCGATGACCGGCTCGGGCACCGTGCAGGGAGCGGGTCTGGTTTACGGTTCGGGCGCGGTGAGCACGATAGATTCGACGGCAGGCACGCTGTGGTCGGCCGGCACCTTCACGGGCGGCACGCAGCCCGTCATTAACGGCAACACGCTGGCGGTGACCTACACCACGAGCATGTAAAAATGGTAAATGGCCCGCCTGAAATCATTCTACAGTACCGGCTGGCAATTGATCAGGCCGTGATCGAAGAAGGCGTTGTTGACATCGACCCTAACAGAAAAGCGCTTGTTGCCCGGATCAGCACGGGCAACCCACTCAGGACGGCGATGACCAGCCCGGCGCAGCGCGTGTTGTGGGACATTCTTTATGATGAAGTAGCCTCGGAGGCGGCTATCTTGGCGTATAACCCGGCCATCAGTAAAGTGTACCCATAATGCCGATTTTCAGAGGAAGTGGCGCGCGTTCATCGGGCGTCGCGCGCCATAACTTCGTTGGGCGCGGTTCTGGGTTCTCTCTTGATCCTGACATCGCTTTATGGCTGACGACTGTTAACCTTGCTGGTGGCCTTGTTCTATCGTCCGATTTGGTTTTGGCGAACAACTTCGCTCTTGGAATGAAGGCGATCAATCTGTGGTCGCTGCTCGATAACTGGTGGTTCACCGCACTTGGTAATGTCAGCACTGCTGCTGGCAAAATCGCGGCGCTGACCGACATCCGTTCGCGGGTCGTCGGTACAGAGATTGCCGGGCCGCTAACGTGGACCAACCAGCAAGGCGTGACGGGAAACGGAACGTCGCAGGGCATCGACCTCGGCACGATTGGCGGTTCTAAGTCTCAATACACGCTCAATTCGGCGTCGAATATGTTCTACTCGCTGATAAATTATGCGGCGCGCAATAATGTCGATATGGGGAATTCAGATAACGTTAATTCATTTGGTGAAGCCACAACGCTACGATATGGTGACGGTAACCTGTATTTTGCTTTGAACGATGCCAATGGTGATACTGGTCGTGCTGCGCCTACGGATACGCGAGGGTTTTGGGTAAATACGCGAGTGTCCAGCACGACTGCGATCATATACCAGAATGGCGGATCGGCGTTCGCATCGAACGGACAGGTGAGCACGGCCGTTCCCACACATAATTTCGGCATCGGCGGCGCGTATAGTCCTGCGGGGTTATGGCTGGAGTGGTCTACTAATCAGTTCGCCATGTGCGGAATTGGTGGTGGCTTGTCAGCGGCACAGCAGGCGCAGATTGCGACGCTGGCCAACAATTTTGCTAGGGCGCAAGGTTTTAACGTCTTTTAAGGGATCGCTAGATGTCACGTCAAGGCTGGGAGGAAATGTGGCAGTCGGACGGCGGCAACGCGGGTTCACTGCTCAACACCTACACCACGGCGAAGTCGGTGTTGCCGGCTGCGGGCGGCCTGCCGTCGATTCCGGCGAACTATATGCAGCTGGGCACCAAGTTCCGCTTCGCCTTTGCGGGGGCGACGTCGAACCGCGTGACTGGTCCCGACACCATGACGTTTCAGATCATGGTGAACTCGGGCGGCATCGTTGCTTGTACATCGGGCGCGGTCAATTTGACGACGACGGCCAACACGCTGGCGTCGTTTACCGGCGAGATCATGCTCAATACGACGGCCATTGGCAACGGCACGTCGGCCAAGTTCGAAGGAATCTGGGACCTGCGCGGCCAGTCGTTCGCCATGGCGGCGTCGCTGGCTAACAATGCGGGCGGCACGGGCTTCGCATTGGGGCCGCTCACGTCGCCCGGCGCGGGCACTGGCTTCGATTCGACGATCACCGAGAGCGTTGACCTGTGGGTGGCGCAGTCGGTGAGCAACGCGGGTAACGGCATTCGCATCGATTGGTGGACGTTCGAAAGCTATAACTGATGCCGCCGACCTTTCAGGCGCATCGCGCTCCGCCGAAGTTCAATTACGCGGTCCAATACGCGCCGGCTGCGCCTTCGGGCGGCACTATAGCGGTTTCGGTGAGCGACGCGGCGAGCGCAACCGATTCGGTATCGGAGGTTATGGCGGCGACTGCAGCCGTCAGTGACGCGGCGAGCGCGACGGATACGCCATCTGCCACCATGGCGGCCACGGCAGACAGGCAGGAGACGGGTTCGGTCATCATAGATACAGTGAGCGTCGTGGCCCTGGAAGCGGTCAACGAAAACGGGCCTGCGGCCACGGATTCAGTATCAGAGACCATGGCGGCGACGGCGAGCTTGACGGAGGCTTTAACTGCGACCGATTCGGTATCTGAAACGATGGCGGCCACGGCCACGATCTCGGAGAGTTCGCTCGCGCAGGACGCTCCATCGGAAGTGATGTCGGCGGCGGCGTCTATCACCGAAGCGCTGACGGCGACCGACACGGTAAATGCAATAGTCACCATTCCGGTGTCGATCACCGAGGCTTTGTCCGCAACCGACACCGTCAGTTATACGATTTCGATGAGCGGGGCGATTTCGGAGGCTGGGGCGGCGAGCGACACGCCGGCCGCGACCCTGGCCGCGCAGGCCAGTATTAGTGAAGCGGCAGCTGCAGCTGATCTGGTCTCAGTCGTGGCGACGATGGTGGGAGCGATAGTCGAGGCGAGCACGGCTGCCGATGTGATTTCAGTGCTGGGCGCGTTTGCAGCGGCGATCAGCGAGGCGGCAGCAGCTGCCGATGCGCCAAGCGCGGCCAACAACCCGTCGGCCGCCGTCGTCGAGGCAGTGAGTGCTCTGGATTCGGTGAGCGAGACCGCGACGTTTGTGGTGGCGGTAGTGGAGAGCGCACCAGTGACCGATACGCCGTTTGAACTGCTGGTAGTGGCGGTAAACATAGCCGAGACTGCGGTGGCGACCGACACGCTCACCAAGACTTACGGCCCGACGCCGGTTGGCGGTCCGCCCGGACTTCTGACGATGTTTTTCCCCTTAAACACGCCCTGAGGATTAACAACATGGCTCTCAAGCCCTACAATGCACGTGGACTGTCCAACTACGGGCAGGCGACGGCCATCGTGCCGGCAGACGGCGCGGATCAGGGAGTTTTCCAGGGGCTCTATATCGGAGCAACCGGCGACGTGACGGTTACGTTGGCCGGCATGACGGCGGGCACGTCGGTGCTGTTCAAGGCGGTTCCTATAGGCATCCTACCGGTGCAGTTCACCCGGGTCTGGGCGACCGGCACCACGGCAACGCTCATGCTTGGGCTGGGGTAGGGAGCGCGTCACATGCCGCTCACCTCCAAGGGCAACAAGATCATGGGCAACATGGAGAAGGAATACGGCTCCAAGGAAGCCAAGAAGGTCTTTTATGCATCTAAGAACGCGGGCAAGATAAGCGGCGTCGATGCGGCGCTCGATGGACTGATTGCGGGCGCGGCGGCGCTCAAGGGACGCGTCGATGCGCTGATGGCGGCCGACATGGCGGTGCAGATCGAGTACAAAGGACAGGTCATCGACAAGCGCGCCGAGGGTCACTACTACGTAGGTAGTCGCGTGTTCAAGACCGAGGCGCTGGCTAAAGAGTACATCGATGGCGAAGCGCGCAGCGATGCCAAGGTCACGAAGGGCATGCTGCAGGCGGCGACGTCCAACCTCGACATGATCCGTGAATTGTGTACCGAGAGCGGCAACTGGGATGGCAACGCGACCCAGTACCACGCGCCGCAGGCGAGCCGCAACATGGAAACGATCGTTGCAGGCGGCGGCACGCTGCCCGACTGGGCGGTGCGCAACAAGCGCTTCCTTGAAGTGCAGCGCTGGAAGTTCCCATGGGTACGTGGTGATGCAATCGACAATAAGAAAGCGGCCTATGATCTCGGACAGGCGATGCACCGGGATGCCAAGACCGAAGAGGCGGCGCATCACTACGCGACTAATAGTGGCAAGGCGATGGGCTATAATGTACAAGAAATTATGCGCGGTTATCGCGACGCACGCAAGGAAGCTCAAAAGACTGGTGAATATGGGCGAACGGCAGTAAAGCATGGCTTGCCGGGCACTAGAAAGTATGTTGATGACGCCGAAGTCGCGCCGACGCTGACCGGCGTTACCAAGTTCGTCGAGAAGATGAAGCACAACATCAAGTATCTGCGTGAGCAGCTGAACGGCGCGACCACGCCGGACGAGCGCGAGGCGTTGAAGCGCGACATTCGGACTTGCGAGGAGGCTATCATCGACGCCGAAGTCGAGGCGCGCGGCGACGGCGTCCTCGACATTTTGCAGACTATGATCGAGGCAGCGACGGCGCACGACCGGCACGACGCGGGCGACGATCTAAACAAGATTCCGCGCGCCATTCGCACTCGCTTTCAGACGGCGGCGCGCAAGGCGCAGGCATTCGAGGATGCCATACGCGCCGGCGAGAAGTCGAGGCGCGATCCGGCCGTTAAGCGCGAACTCGAGATGCTGCGCGCCAAGGCAGAGGACGCCGGGCGCGAATTCATGAAGGCGTCTATGAGCGGCGGGTTGGCAGGCACGTACAAGGGCGATGCCGAGATCAAGTTGCCCGAGCGCATTCCGGTTCCGGCGATGGAAGGCCGCGTGCTCAAGACCGGCGACAAGTACGAGAAGGACGGCAAGAAGGGTCGCATCATTGCGATGCGCGGGCTGCCCGATGAGAGCTACATCCTGTCGGTGCGCTGGGATAGCGTGCGGGTCGATGCGCGCGAGTACCCGTTTCACATTCTCATCAATGGCTCTGACGCGGGTGGCGGTGGCGGTTACTTCAAGACGTTGGCCGAAGCTAAGGCGGCCCTGCCTAAGGTGCGCCGCGAACTGGAGAAGAACCAGCGTGGTGTCGATGTCCCGTCACTGCAAATCATCAATGCGGATGAGAATGACAAAATCGTGTGGCGCGGTGATGAGTCGTCGTCTAAGGTGTTGGGCGACATTCCGTGGCTCAAGAACCAGCATAGGCGCGGCGATGCTGAGTTCCGAAGGGGTCAGAAGGTCACCGTAATCAACGGGCCGTTCAAGGGAGCCACAGGAACCGTTGAAGAGCCTGCCAGCACGTATGGTGGCGGATATTGGGTCAAGCTCAATGCCCCGCATCGCCAGACGCCTGACATTCCTGCCAAGGACTTGAGGGCCGATGCGCTTGAATATGAACCTTTGAAAGGACGTGCTCTGGTGGCTGCTCGCAAGGATTCAGATTTGCTGATGGTGCGCGACCGGCTCGACCGGCTGGCGTCGGGCGTCCATCGCACGATCCGCCGCGCCGATGCGCTGACGCGCAAAGACGTCGATGTTCGCATCGAGCCGAAAACTCCATCTCTCGGGATCGATGCTGCGTGGGACTGTCCGTCGTGCAAGGGTGCGGGCTGCCAGGATTGCAATGGCACCGGCAAGACGACGCGCAAGGATGCCGAGCCTGATGAAGTGGAGAAGGCTCGCCTTGCGTGGGAGGAGGCAAAAAAGACGCACGGTGAGTTTTCATCGCGGACGTCGACTGCTCATCGCAAATACAGGAAGCTGCGCGATGAGGGCAATTCTCGTTCTGATTCGACAAGAGGCAATATGAGGTTCAGTGAACTCAGCGCGGTTGGGCTGGCGATGCAGATCAAGGCGGGAAACCCGCTAGCCATCAAGGAACTCAACCGGCGTGCTCTTCCTCAGACGCGACATGATGCAGTGCGGACCCCGCCGACTTCGAAAGAGATGGACAGTAACGCACTTAGAATGCTAAGCTTGGGCGAGATCAAGAAGGCGCTCAACAATTCTGGATATGGTGATCTAGGCGACATCAAGCGGTCGCGGTTCTCCGGTTTCAACAAGGATGGCAGTGAGGCGGTCTACAAGATCACGTTCATGGACGACAACGGCGAAGAGGATGAAGGCAATGTCTTCATCTCGAGGAAGGGCGGCCAGTTCGTAGGTGAGTTCTAGGTCATGATCCAGGCGGCCGGCATCCTTATACTCGACACCAAGTCCAACTGCGCCTTGTTTCTCAAGCGCGGTCCGGGGGGCGACATGCCCGGGACTTGGGGTATACCGGGCGGCCGGCTGGAGGAGGGCGAGGACGCCCAGACGGCGGCCATCCGAGAGTGTTTAGAGGAGGCGGGATATCAGGCCGACCCTAAGGCTCTGCGGCCCTGGACGAGGCGCGTCGCCCCACGGGAGACTACAGGAGCTAACCCCACGACCCCGCCGAGCGGCGAGACCGTCGCCCCGGTCGTCGGCGTCACCGATCAGGTGGCGATCTTGGGCGGCGAGCAGGTCGACTTCACCACTTTCATCCTTCGGGTAGACAGCCAGTTTATTCCGGTCCTCGGACCTAGCGGCTCTCCGGAGCACGTTGGCTGGTCGTGGGCACCCATTACGGAGCCGCCCGAACCTTTGCATCCGGGAGTGCGCATTGCACTGCGCCGGTTCTCGATGCACGAGATGGACGTGGCGAAGGCGATTGCGGCTGGTGAGCTTACTTCGCCGCAGAGCTACGACAACATCACGTTCGTCGACATTCGCATCACCGGCACGGGCTCTACCTACCGCCAGAAATTCAACGAGCACGTGTGGCGCGACCCGTCTATTTACTTGAACCAGGACTTCATCGACCGCTGCAACGGCCTGCCGGTAATTCTCGAGCATCCGGCGACATCGATACTCAACACTAAGGAATATCGCAAGCGCAACATCGGCTCGATAGTCGTGCCGTACCAGAAGAGAGACGAAATCTGGGGCGTGGCCCGCATCATGGATGCGTCGGCTGCCCAGATGCTGTGCGAAGACAAGCTGTCGACTTCGCCGGCCGTGGTCTGGAAAGACCCCGATGTGAACAGCACGTTTAAGCAAGAGGATGGTTCGACCTTCCTGATTGAGGGCAAGCCTTCTCTACTCGATCACATCGCCGTGTGCGAACATGGCGTGTGGGACAACGGCGGCCCGCCAGACGGGGTCGAATCTACCATCGTGGACGACAACACCACTGTAAGAGGAGATGATGACATGAAGCTCGCACGCATCAACGGCGAGAGCGACGACGCCTACAAGGCCCGTTGCGACGAGATGGACAAGCTGCTTTCTACGGCGCGCGCCGATGCCGACGGCGGCAAGGAACTCGACAAGGTACTCAAGGGTATCGATGCCGTGGCCACTGCGCTCGATTCGACCAACAAGCGGCTCGACAACTTCGAAGAGAAGTTCAAGAAGGACGCCGAGACCGAGGAGCAGAAGGAAGCGCTCGAGAAGGCCGAGAAGGCCAAGGATGCGCGCAAGCGTGCCGATGCCTTCAAGTTCTCCAAGCGCAAGGACGAGGAGGAAGAGGACGAGTTCAAGGAACGCCACGACGCTGAGGAGCGCGACTGCGCCGACGCCGAGATGGAAGCGGGCGAGCCCGAGCCGGTCGCTCTCGACAAGGCGAAAAAGCGTCGCCGCGATGCCGAGGAAGAGGACGAGAAGGAACGCGCCGACAAGTCTCGTCGCCACGATTCGGAAGGCAGCAAGCGGATCGACGCGCTGCTCGCCCGCATCGACGAACTCGAGGGCAAGATTCCTGCTCAGCCGAGCGACGAGGATTATAACGGCCTGCTCGCCGTGCAGGCCCGCGCCGACGCGGTCTACAACATGTTCGGCAAGTCCGCGCCGCGCTCGCTCCAGGGCGAGACCAAGCTAATCTACCGCCGTCGCCTACTCGACGGCCTCAAGGAACACACTCAATTCAAGGACGTCGATCTCGGCGTGATCGCCGTCGATTCGGCTGGCTTTGACGTCGTCGAGAAGCAGATTTTGGAGCAGGCCGACGCCGTCGCGCGCTCGCCGGCTTCGGTTCCCGAGGGCGAGATGCGTGAGGTCGTTCACACCAAGAACGGCCACACCTACACCGATTTCATCGGTGACCCCAAGACTTGGATGAGCGGCAATCAGCCGGTCGGCCAAGCCGTCACGGGCTTCGGCTCGACCACTGCGGCCAGAAAGTAAAGGAGAAACCTCATGGCTGGCGTAACCATCAATCCCGTCCTGACTTCGAACGCGCCGGGTACTTTCGGCGTCTCGTGGGATGGACTCATGCAGGGCATGGCGATGCCCGATCCCGCCGTCCGCTTCTTTCTCGCGAGCGGCTTCCTCGATCTAGCGGCCCCGCTGCCGATGTGGGGCGGCGTCGCCATTTCGGAACTCGTGCCGACGTTTCCGGCATCGCCGCCGCTCACGCCCGATGTCTCGTTGCAGGGTCAGATCGACCGCGCAACCAACATTTCGACCGTAGGCGCGGCGCTATCTCTCACCGGCTTCTCGGTGTTCGACCAAGCCTACGGCATGGTCAACTCGCCGCAGTCGCCAGTTCCGCTAGGTTTCCCGGGCGGGCAGGTGATGTTCTATCGTCTCGGTTCGGGGGCGCGCATCGCCGTCGCGGCCGAGGCGTCGCTCGTCGGCCAGGGCTCCATCATCGCGCAGCAGGTGTCGTGGGACTGGGACACGCAGACCCTGGTGCCATTCAACGCGGCGTACGCCGCCAACCTGCTGACGGCGGCGGTATTCGCGGCGACCGGCGGTGGTCAGGTGACGTTCACCACGACTTCGGCGCACGGCGTCGGCGTCGGTCAGGTGTTCGACATCTCAGGCGGCGCGGGCGTCACCAACCCGGCCGGCTACAACGGCACCTACCGTTCGATCGCTGGCACGACGGGTTCGACCCTGATCGGTCAGCGCATCGTCAATCAGGGCGTCAACCCCGGAGCTTACGTTTCGGGCGGCCAGCTGGATGCTGGCGGCGGCGCTTTGCCCGTTCGCGTGTTGAAGGTCCAGCCGACCAACAACATGACCGTCTCATACGATCCGGTGGCCGGCTTTGCGACGTGGAATCGCAATGCTGCGGCTGCTCTGATCCTCATCTAGGAGCAACCACACATGAGCATTTCCACTCCCGCCTATATCACGGTTCAACCGGCATTCTTTGAACCGGAGATCATCCTGCCGTATGCGCAGGCATCGGGCGCATTCGATCTGATCGACGGCGGCGCGCCGCGCACTCGCTTGGGTGACGGCGATCTGTCGGTCTACATCAAGCGCATGGACATCCGTACGCAGATGGAAGCTGGCACGATGGGGCCGAACCAGCTGCCCGGCGTGGCCATCGCCATGTCGATGATCCAGACGCCCACCTATCTGCTGCGCGTCCGCGCGGAGTACGATCACCACGACACGGCGGCGGCGGGCCGCTGGGACTTCTCGCTGCCCGAGGCGTACCGTCTCGGCATGCGCCAGGGTCACTTCCAGCTGGCCCGCAATGCGCTGCTCTATGGCTTCCAGCCGCAGAATGGCGAGGGCCTGCTCAATGCGGCGGGCGCGTTTGCCATCAACCTGCCGCCCGATTCGTCGGGCCACACCACGATCTCGACGTACGACAACGGCGAACTGGCGTTCTTCATCACCTCGCAGTTTTCTGCGATGAAGACGCGCACCAACCAGCTGGGCATCGGGCGCGAGTTCACGATCTGTGGACCGCAGCGCCTGCTTTCTCAGATGGAGTACCAGGGCATCGTCCAGCTGGTTCAGTTCCAGCGGATTGGTGCGGGCTCCGAGAGCACGGCGGGCGTCGTCAAGGCGATTCTGATGACGAACGGCGACAAGCTGCTGTGGACCTACGACGACACGCTGATCGGCAAGGGCGCGGGTGGCACCGATGCCATCGTCATCACCATGCCGAAGATCGAGAAGCCGAAGGGCGCGCGCACGATCAACACCAACGTCTTTGCCGAAGTCAAGCCCGGCAACGATGCGTGCACGCTCATGTACTGCGACAAGGCAGCGCCGGTCGAGATCACTTCGCCGCTGGCGGGTGGCGCAACCGACGTGCTGTCCGAGTGGCGCGTGACTTCCGGCTGGGCTCCGCGCCCGGAGGCGGTCACCATCATTTCGGCCGGGTTCTAGGTCGACTGGGAGACGGCAAGTGTACCTCAAGATACTTGAACAGGGCGGATTTCGAGTGATCGAAGTTGCGTCCGCCTCGTTCAGGCGTCTTGAGGAACCTTGTGTTTTATACCGCGTAAAGGGAGAGGACGAAGAAAAGAAGCTAGTGCTGACGGGTAACGCGTTTTTGCTTAACTCGGAGGGCGATACCTTCGAGACGTTTCGATTCGAGCCCAAACAAACACTTAGGAAGGTAGGTACGTCATGAACTTCTATGCAGCCAACACGTCGCGACAGGACAGCCAGTTCAATTTCCGGCTCCCTGAGAACCCCAAGGCGATCGGGCAGCCGATCCGCATCGGCCAGCAGGTGGTCCTGGGTCGCGAACTCAGCAAGCCCGAAATCGATGCGCTGGTCGAGCAGATCGAGACCTACGGCGGTGTCCGCGTCGGTGATTACACCGGCGTCAAGGGCAAGGTGATCTCTTACCTGTACGACATTGACAAGGAAATCCCACGCAAAGAGATCGAGCGCGTCATGCGTCACAACACCGGGCAGCTGACGCTGATCGGCAAGGAAGCGCGCGAGCAGGCGGCGATCGCCGTCAACGAAGCCATGGAGAAGATGACGCCGGGTCTCGTCAACGAACTCGAGATGACGGTCCAGCAGGATTCGCCTCCGGAGCCGGGGCAGAGCCAGCTGGCCGAAGGCGTGATCGTGCGCGATGAGGCTCGCCGCTCACGCAACGAGAAGAGCAAGGCGAAGCGGCGATGAGCGTTTCCGGCCCGACTTTCAGCGGATATCTGAACTTCATCCGCACGGTCATGGCCATCTCAACGGCAGTGCTGCCTGATAACTCGATCTACATTCCGTGGTCGTATCAGATGGCATTGCGTTGGGTCAACACAAACCTGCAGCAGGTGCAGAGCCAGAGCTTTGCGCCGCCTGACGGGCTCGACCCGACGTACCCGTCGCTTTATGCGGTCGCCGTCTACAATCTGGCGGGCGACCGGCTAGTGAACTACGCACAGGACGTGCTGAACGCACCGCCGGTCCAGGGCGGCACGCTGCCGTATTTCGCCAACCTGCGTGCTACCTACAAGCTCAACGCGTTCGTGGCCGGTGCGGTAAATTCGACGTCCGACGAAGGCACGTCGGTGTCGCTTACGGTTCCCGAATCGCTGGGCCAGCTGACGTTCGACAACTTGCAGCGCATGAAGACGCCATGGGGCCGCGAGTATCTCGGCATCGCGCAGTCGCTGGGACCGAGCGCATGGGGGTTGACATGATGCGAGCGATCATCTTATGCCTCATGGTCCTGGCTTCGGGAGCCTCTGCGCAGTCGCTCGAGGTGATCAACCGGACCCAAACGGAGCTTGCTCGCAACGACGCTACTTTGAAAAGATGTCTGGCCAGCCCTACGGACAAGGCGATATGTTACGCTGCTCATGACGAGGCGCGGGCGGTCATCCTGGATAACTATTCGTCGACGCTTCCATCGTATTCGTCGTTACCTCCGATGCAGCAATACCAGATGCCGTCGACGATGACCTGCAATCGCATTGGCATCATTGTCACCTGTCGGACTGTGCCATGACCGTCTTCAATCTTGGCGTCATTGACATTCCATACGCCTACGAGCAGCAGCGTCTGAGCAAGAAGGGCAAGCCGCTTAAGCGCGGGCGTACCGTCACCAAGTCGACGACCACGGGCGAAGTGGCGGAGTACCTGGAGGACCAATATCACGTCATGGAAACGTTCTTTGAAGTCCATGGCGAGGAAGTAATGGAAGCGCTGCTCGATTCCTACGAGGGTGCGATCGATAACGTGTTGGCAGGCGGTGCGCTGCAGCAGGAGCCGGCGCGCGAGGCGTTTGAGAAAATCGAGCAGAGGTTCCGCGACTTCCTGACCAACGAGGAGATGAACGCTTTAGGTATGCCGGGCGTGCCCACCGAAGCATCCGGACAGGGCACGCGGGTGGGTGGCATCCAGCATCGCTTCGCTCACCCCTATGCCCGGGGCAACGTCAGCCGGCCGTCGTTCATCGATACCGGACTGTATCAGTCGTCGTTCAGGATATGGCAGGCGGAGTTCTAAATGGCCACGGCAGACGAGACCCTATCTGCACGCACCATACTGGGCGGCCCGCTGGCGACCGGCGTAGATACGGTCTCTCTGCGCCAGACCGTCACGTTCGACCTATACGTGCGCGTGGTTTTGCCGATTGACGGCTACGTGTTCTGGTTGAAAGCGACGCAGGCATCGGATTCGGCGCTGTTCAATGCGTCGGCCTTGAACCGCTTCGCCAACGATCAGGGACCGACACTTACGCCGCTGCCTCCAGGGTTGCCTGCCCCGCAGTTCACCGCACTGGGATCACTGCATTACGCGACCGATTCGCGGCAGACCGACGACGCCAACTTTTCAGCTAACCGCGTGGTGTTCACATCGGAAGAGCCGCTGCAGGATATGAACGCCATTGGTGCCAACCTGATGTACATCGGCACCTTTGATGGGCCGACTGCGCAGACGCCGGTTGCGCCGCGCACTACGACGCCGATCCGCTTTGCGTTCTCTTCGCGCGGCTCGTTCTATCGGCAGACCGACCTTTATCACTACACCGGGTACGCCGTCTACCCGACGATGTCTACGCAAATAGTTGATGACCCGGGCCTGCTGCAGACCAACCGAATGATCGTGTCGAACAGCCTGCCGATCTGGCTGTACTTCTCGCAGTTCACGCCGCCCTGGCCGGTCCAGGTTGCGCGCCCGTCGGTTCCGTTCTTTCCGTCGATGCTGGCTATAGATAACGAGAAGCCTCCGTTTGCGACCGTGCACATAGAGCCCGGGCAGACGACGTCTTACCAGGAGATGCCGACGCTCGACGTCATGTCCAACTCGGAGCAGCTGGTGCGCGATACGGTCGTGTTCACCATGTATGGCTGCAGCAACGATACTGCACAAGATTTGCTGTACTCGATCATGCAGTACAGCTACGATTCCGATACGTTGTTTGGCATCGTCAACATGCCAGTCATTCGCGACGAGAAGGAAGGCCAGAACGAGTTGAACACGCTGGCCCAAAAGAAACGCATCGTGTTCGAAGTAAGCTACAATCAGCAAGCCGTTCGCAACATTGCCCGGCAGCTGATTAAGCATTGTCTCATCTCCGTTCAGGTGAGCGATGTGGTCTTAGCACAACGTCCAATCATCAACCTGTAACCGACAACGATAGAAGATAGGAGATTCCAATGGCTCAGGCACCGCTTCCCGTCAACGTTGCTCTCACTTCTCCCACCGGCACCCCGGCCAACGCCCGCACTCCGCTGCGGGCCAACAATCAGGGCGCAATGACCGTCAATCAGCTGGGCGGCGAAAAGTACCCGATGGTACTGGACGGCACGCTCTATGACGGGGCCAATCAGGCCGGCGCGACGCTGTCGGCTGGGCTCGCCACGACCTACACTGGCCTGTGCCTGTCCAACCCGGCCGGCTCGCTCAAGAATCTGTTCGTGCGGCAGGTCGCCGTGACGATCGCCATCGCGCCGGCTGCCTTTCTGGCTCTCGGCTTCATTACCGGCTGGGCGGCGGGCGGCATCACGGTGCACACCACGCCGCTGGTTCCGCGTCCGGGCAACGTCGGTCGCCCGTCGGCGTCAGTCGCCAACATCGATGCGGCCTGCACGCTGGTCGGCGCGGGTGCGTTTGCTCCGGCGTTCTCGCAGTGGCTGACGTCGAACTACAATACGGCGGGTGGCGCATGGACCAGCATCGACATGCAGGCCGGCTTCATGGTTCCTCCGGGCGGATACGTGGCGATCGGCGCGAACGTCGCCGGCCCGGCTTCGGGCTTCTTTGGCTCCTTCGAATGGCTCGAAATCTAAGCTGACTGTCGGCTTAGTCCCATTCACCCCTTACTTTGAGGAGCAGGCCAGATGGCCAACCCGATCGTTACCGTCAATGTTACGCAGACGGTGGCTCCCACCCCGAGTACGCTCCAGGAGACTGGAGCGTTTATCTCGCAAGGCGGGACTACCCTTGCTGCGGGCAACTATGCTCTGTTGACGCAGGTGGCCGACCTCACGCCGTTACTGGCGGCGGGGTTAGCTCTCACCGGCATCGTGTGGGCTGCGTCGTTTGGTGGACAGGCGACCGTCACCACGACCGCCCCGCACGGCGTACCGGTCAACCAGCAGTTCACCGTGACCATCGCGGGCGTGCAGCCCACCGGTTACAACGGCACGTTCCTCGCCACGTCCACCGGCGCGAGCACGTTCACTTACTTCCTTGCCGTCAACCCTGGAGCCTTTTCCACGGCGGGCACCTACACGCCGCCATCCACGGCAGAACTGCTGTCG
>Ga0210403_10002992_pt1 | contig 14997 bp, 10 predicted proteins | sample IncBWC19MmetaG_FD_150863 | JGI IMG/M metagenome (GOLD analysis project Ga0210403, IMG submission 150863) | Forest soil microbial communities from Barre Woods Harvard Forest LTER site, Petersham, Massachusetts, United States - Inc-BW-C-19-M | ecosystem: Environmental > Terrestrial > Soil >... | reverse complement strand
CCGGCGGCGGGACTCGTTTGGAAGAGAACCGCGTCTATCAGATTTGGGCCCGATAAACCGCTTTGGCTAGGGCGCAGGTTCCCAGCTAAGCAACAGGAGTTTGAACAATGGCAGTCGTCAATACCAAAGGCACCCTGGTCGCGAACTACGACGCGACTCCGCGCGTGCTCTCTAGCGGATACCAGGCGGGCGCAAATGACACGGTAGGCGTCGCGACGGTAGCGGCTGTCTCCACCGACTCAATCGGTTCCACCTATCGCTTCGGCTTCATCTCTTCGGGCGTGCGCATCGAAGATATGCAGATGATGAACGATGCCACCACGGCGGGCGTGTGGCAGCTCGGCATCTACCTAAACACGCAGCAGTCCCTGAATATGGCAGGCCCGTCGGCCTCCGTGCAGGGATGGAGCTCAACCGTAGCCTATGTCCCGGGCAACGTCGTGCAGTTCAACGGTGTCATCTACTATTGCACCACGGGCAACACCAACAGCCAGCCGCCTTCCGGCAACTGGACCACGGGCGGCTCGGTGGTCGCGGCGCCTGGCGCGGTTGCCATCCCAAACAACAACCTGATTTTCGGGCAGGCGATTTCCACCGCGGCGGCAAAGAGTGTTTGGACCAGCGTGTACACCCCGCAGATCGGCGCGGTGGCCTTCACGGCTTCCAATGTCGGGCTTCGCGTGTGGGAGCTCGCAGGCTTCAGCGTTGATCCCGAGTACATGTTCCATCTGGTGCTCACGGCGTCGACGGCGCCTGCGGCGAATGGCAACATCTCGCTGCAGTACACCTTCGTCCGGTAAGGCTTGAAGCCAGGGGCAAGGATGCCCCACACGGCTTTGGAGTGGTAAATGGCAACGGTTCGCTTTTCAATCAACCCGCAGGACCCGATCGAATCCATCGTGATCGCAGTCGGTGCGGCCACGGTCACCAAGTCGATCGAGCTCACCGTGGACCAAGCGGCCCTCGTCACTGACTCCTCGAACCCGACGAACCCGCGCGCGATCAAGCGGGTCGAGGTGGTCATTGCGCTGCAAAACATCATTGCCGCCCTACAGCGCGACAACACCACGTTGAACGAATAGCGCCAGATGGCCGGCTACGTCACCGCATCGCCCGTCCATCCGGTCCGCCTCGTCGGCACCGGCGCCGTGCAGTGCAAGGCCGGCATCTTGGGCGGCACGGTCGCCGGCGTTGCGCTCGATACCGAGCTCTATGGCGTCTATATCCAGTTGAACGCGGTGACCGCTGGCACCGTGACGATCGCCGGCATGGCTGACTCCTCCGGCACCGCGCAGAACATTCTGCTATCGGGTCAAATTGCGACCGATACCGCGATCCTCTTCCCGGTGCCGTGGCTCAACTACGCCGGCGGCTTTGTCTTCACCGCCTCCATCGCGAATATCGTCTGGGTGCTCACTCGACCCTACATCGGCCAGGAAGCCCCGAACGCCGGCGGCTTCGAGTTGCGGTAAGGCTCTTTCATGTGCCCGGCCTTTGCGCCATAGTCCGGCGCCATGGCCTCACAAGTCGATATCGCCAATAACGCGCTGATCATTCTCGGCAAGCCCACCATCGCGAGCTTCGGGGATAACTCAAACGCAGCTCGTGCGATGTCGGTGCTATACGATCCGTATCGCCGGGCGCTCCTCGAGGGGCCCGGCATCTGGCGCTTCTCGGTCAAGCGCGCATCGCTCCCCTCTCTCGTGCAGGTACCAGTCTCCGGGCCCTTCACCACGATGTTCGCGATGCCGACCGACTGCATTCGCCCGCTGCAGGTTGGGGACATGTATGCGGGTCTCGATCTCTCCGACTACCGGCAGGGGCCCACCGATGCGGATTATTCGATCGAGGGGCGCAACATCCTTTGCGATTACGGCGCACCGCTCTCGCTCTCCTACATCTTCGATGCGACCGACACCACGCAATTCAACCCGCACTTTGTGCTCACATTGGGCGGCTTCATCGCGTGGAAAGGCTGCGAGCGGCTAACCGGGTCTGATGCCAAAAAGAAAGACGCCAAGGAAGCCTTCGAGGACGCGCGGCGCGATGGCCTTGCAGCATCGGCGCTCGTGAACCCGCCAAACTTCCCGGGTGATGAGACCTGGGTCTTGGCGCGGATGCAGTAGGTGGCACGCGCATCCCCGGCGATAGCGGCTTTTAACGCCGGCGAATTCTCACCGCAAATGGAGGGGCGTGTCGATACTGAAAAGTATCCGATCGCGACCCACATTCAGCAAAACTTCATCGCGCTAAAACAAGGCTGCTCGACCTACCGGCCTGGGACCGCGTACGTGCAGCCGGTCAAAGTCTCGGCGCAGCGCGCCTGGCTGGTGCCCTTCGAGTTCTCCTTCACGCAGGCCTTCGTGCTCGAGTTCGGCGGCGGCTATGTGCGCTTCTACACGAATCACGGGCCGCTGCTCAGTCAAGGCAATGCTGCGTACAACGGCGCGACCGCCTATGTGATCGCCAACCAGGTGGTTCAGGGCGGAATCACCTACTACTGCATCGCGCCGACCACGGGCAACGCTCCACCCAATGCCACCTTCTGGTATCCGATGACGACCTACACGGGGCCGGGCGGTGGCGCGATCTACGAGATCCCGAGCCCGTACGCTTCCGCTGATCTGACCAATGCAGCGGGCTTCTTCAACTTGGACATTGTGCAGCAAGGCGATGTGCTCTATGTCATGGGCGGCAGCGCCACCGGCGGCCCTGCGGGAATTGGCTACCCACCGTACACGCTGACTCGCTTCGCGAACGCTCCGCCCAATTGGCAGTTCTCGCAGTACTCACCCGTCGATGGACCCTATGCGGATTTCTCGCCGCTCACACCCGGCGCCGAAATTGCGCTCGCGGTCTCAGCGGTCATGGGCAACGCCATCACCATCACCGCCTACGGTGGCCCCGTGTTCGCTGCGACCGACGTCGGACGCCTCGTGCGCATCGGCAGCCAGTACTTCAACAACACCCCATGGGCGACCGCCACCGCGGTCGCTGCGGGCGCGACGTTCGTCAATAACGGCAACAACTACCTTGCGCTCAATGCTGCCACCACAGGCGGCTCGCCTCCGGTTCACACTTCTGGCGCGGCTTTGGATGGGCCTACCGGCGTGCGCTGGCTCTACACCGATTCGGCCTATGGCGTCGCGCAGATCACTGCCTTTGTCTCTGCGACCCAAGTCACGGCCAAGGTGCTCTCGCGCTTCCCGGCGAACTGTGTCGGTACCACCGCGGCGATCACCAACATCACACAGGCGAATCCAGCAGTAGTCACCGCGGCAAATGCCTTCACCGCAGGCGAGGCGGTCTTCATCACGGGCGTCAATGGCATGACGCAGATCAACGGCAACCCCTACACGAATCAAACCGCGGCCGGCGCCACCGTCACTTTAGCCGGCATCGACTCAACGGGGTACAGCGCGTACATCTCCGGCGGCACCATCATCGGCAATGCTAGCATCGAGTGGCAGCTAGGCGCATGGAGCAACACAACCGAGTGGCCGCGGGCGGGCGCTTTCTTCAAGGAGCGCTTCTTCCTTGCCGGCAAGCTAAAAGTGTGGGGCTCGGTGCCTGGCCTCTACACGAGCCACGCGCCAGACTTCTTCGGCCAGCAGACCCCGGACTCTGCGACCAACAACATCGTCTCGGGGGCGGATGCTTCCAATATCTGCTGGATGTCGGCCAACATCATTTTGATTATCGGCACCGAGGGCGGGGAGTACGGGCTTGATGCTGCGAATATATCGAGCCCATTGGGCCCGCAGAACATCGAGATACTGCCGCAATCGCAGTGGCGCGTGCGCGATGTGCATCCGGTAAAGATCGGCACCTCGCTCCTCTACCTGCAGCGCGCGGGGCGAAAGGTTTTCGCCGCTGATTACAATTTCTATTTGAACCGCTACGACTCGACCGATCAAAACAAGTTCGCCTATCACATTACGATCGGGGCGATCCAAGGCATGACCTACCAGGCCGAGCCTTGGAGTCTCTTATGGTCCTGGCGCGCCGATGGCACCTTCCTCTCGTATACCTTCAACCGCGAAGACAACGTGACCGCCTGGTGCCGGCACAACATGGGCAACGGCGGCAACGTCGAATCCATGGCGATCATCCCCTCACCTGACGGGGTGCGCGATGAATTTTGGGCTATCGTCAATCGCACCATAAATGGCGTGGTGATCCGCACCGTCGAGTATTCGGTGAAGCCATTCGAGGGCCCGCAGGCCGGCAATCCCGGCGATGCGCAAGCCTCGGCGTGGTATGTAGATTGTGGGGTGCAGGCAATCATTCCACCGGGCTTCCCGATCACCAATGTCACTAGCGCCGGCAACATCCACGGTGGCAACACAACCTATTCGTGTGTGAATAACTTCACCGCCGGGCAGGCGGTCTTTGTCAGCGGGGTGCAGTACTCTGGCTCCGGCACCTTTAACCCAAACGTGCAGGGAGCGATCATCACGGCGGCTAGTCCGACGAGTTTCCAGATCGCCGCCTTCGCCTTCGGGCAGACCTTCCAATATCTCTCGGGCGGTGCCGCGCCTCCGTCGGCGGTAGCTCCTCAGACCATCTCAGGTCTTCCGCCCGTGATGTGGAACCAGACCGTCTCCATCCTCGCCGATGGCGGCGTGCAGCCGCAGCAGGTGGTCAGCAACACCGGCAGCATCACGTTGGCCTCGACCTTCAACGTCGTCACGATCGGCTTCCCCTACCAAGGTAACCTGGTGCCGATGCGCCCGGAGGGTGGCGCGGATGTTGGCACCGCGCAGGGCAAGATCAAGCAGGGCGATAATCTAGTGATTCGCCTGATCGACTCGAGCGGCGGTGTCATCGGGCAACTCTCGACCATAAACGCGACCACGCAGCTGTATCAAAATCCCTTAGGGCTATTGACGCAGGCGCCGCAGAACATGGAAGCGATTCGCTACAACGATACGAGCACCCCGCTCGATTCCCCACCGCCGATTCAATCGGGCGACTACGCCATCAGCTTCCCGCTCGCGCAAGTCTCCGAGCAGGATCAGAGTGACCTCTACATCCTGGTGCAGCAGAACGATCCGCTACCATTCACGTGCGCCGGTCTCTTCCCATCGTACAAGGTGGAGGAGTTTCAATAATGGCCGGCGAGCCGATCACCATGGTGCGCCACGAGGATGATCGCGGCATGTTCTCCAAGTGGGTACCCGGGGATTTCTCCTGGGGAGCTCCGCAAACCGATCAAAGCGGCACATACCGCTATTGCTCGATGAAGCTGCCGAGCCGCGTGGGGAGCATCTGCATGTTGCCGGTGCGCGAGGGTGCGCGCATGGATAAATTTTGGTGGTGGAATGGGGACCTCGATAAGCCGACCTTTCGCGAGTCGATCCATCACGATCCACACAATCCCTTGAGCGACCACAATTGGCACGGCTTCGTGACGAAGGGCGTCATGCGCTTGGACAATCGCGATGATTGAAGTGCGCCCCTTCAAGGAATATCACCTCGAGCTTTTGCGCGTGCAGGGCGTGCAAGCGGCGCAGCGTGGCTCACTCTCCTACGTTCCTGGCGGCGCCGGTGTCAGCGCGTTCGCCGGCGATTCGATACTACTCTGCGGTGGGATCGCACCGATGCGTCCGAAGGTGGGCGTGTGTTGGGCGCTCCTGAGTGAGCGCGCGGCGAAGCACATGACATGGCTGCACTACGCCACCTTGCGCTACATCACGATGCAGCACTGGCAGCGCCTCGAGGCGGTGGTCGAGCAAGGCTTCGGGCCCGGGTGCCGCTGGGTCGAGCTCTTGGGGTTTCACAACGAGGGGCCCATGCCGAACTTCGGCGAATCGGGCGAAACGTATCTGCGCTATGGGAGGTATGGATAAATGGCTTTCCTGGCAGCAGCAGCACCCTACATTGCAGCCGCGGGCAGCGTGTACCAAAACGTACAGCAGTCCCAAGCGGAGACCTACAACGCGAAGGTGTCGCAGAACGAGGCTAACCTCTCGGTCAATCAAGCCAATGCGCAGGAGGGACTCGTGCGCAAGGCCTCCCGTCAAGAGATGGGCAAGCAGATTGCAGCCTTCGGCGCTTCGGGTGTGGGCTATGGCGGTTCGACCGCGACCGCGCTCGATCAATCCGCGGTCAACTCCGAGCTCGACGCACTCGACACACGCTATAAGGGCTCGATCACCGCCTACGGCTACAAGACTCAGTCCGGCATCGACAAGGGCCTGGCGAATGAGTACGGCGTCACGGCGGGCGCGGCGCTCTTGAAGGGCATCGGCTCAAACTACGCCTATGCGCCGAAGCAGCCGGGACTGCAGCAGAATAATCCGGGGCTCGCCGGATAATGGCGCGCGGCATCCAAGGCGAGGAGAGCTATACCCCGCAGGTGCAGCCTGAGGATCTGCCGCGCAAGATCATCCCGCGCATGGAGGCTGGCCCCATCGGGCCCGCGATAGCGCAGGCGGCGGAAGCTGCTGGGCAGAAGATGCAATCGGATTCCGCGACCTGGGCAGGGGATCAGCTCGCCGCGTTTCGCACCAAGGCGGTCAATGATCTGACCACGATGAAGGAAGCGGCTCCGGCCGGAGATCCCGGGGACTTCACGCCGAAGTATCTCGCTCAATTCGACAAGAGCGCGCAGGCCGTGACCAACGTGCCCTTCACGCAAACCAACCCCATCGCTCGAGCGATGATCGAGCGCGGTGTGGGGCAGCTGCGAGACACGCTCGCGCAGCACACGATGGAGTGGGAGGCGACGCAACGTAAGGCCTACCAGCTCGACTCCGTGCAGCAGAACTTGGATGGCCAGCTCCCGCTCGTGCGCTCGCACCCCGAGCTCACCGATCAGATCGGTTCGACCCTGAATGATCAAATTCAATCGCTCCATGCCGAGCCTGCTGACAAGCTAAAGATGCTGCGCTCGATGGACATCAAACTCACCCGCGAGGCTGCACTCGGCAAGGTCGACCAAAACCCTGGCGGTGTGTACCAGCAGCTGCAGATGGACAAGCCGACCGATCCGATCCTCTCGCGATTGCAGGACCCGGCGACGCGCCAGGAGGTGCTCGAGGCGGCAAGCCACGGACTCGTCAAGCAGATCGCCGGCGGTGCTCTCGATCAGTACCGAAACGCTGGACCCGATGCCGGCCGCGCCGCCTACGCTGCGGTCGATAATCTCACCGTCGATAAGGACCCGGTCAAAAACGATGCCTTCAAGGATCAGGTGCGCGCGACGATCCAGAAAGAGCGCGGCGAGCTGATCGCGCAGAATCAGCAAAAGTATGCCCCGCAGGTCATGGCGCTCGAGGAGTCATTGAAGGGCGGCCAACCGGACGCGAATCGGCGCGGCATGATTTGGGGCGGCTACCGCCAGAACTGGCTGACCCCGGAGCAAGCGGGCTCGATGTTGGGCGAGGATGATCGCATCAACTTAAAAGGCGCCGAGGACGGTGCAGGGCGCCAGTTGGTCCAAGACGCCTATGACGGCAAGTACTTCCTCGATCCAAAAAACAAAGACCAAAAAATCGACGCTAACAATTGGTTTCTCGACAAAGTGAATCAGTCGCAAGTGCCGACCGGCTCCGATGCCTACATCAATCTCGGTGCCGAATTCGCGCACCGCACCGGCATGGTGCCGGAGCCAGTCATGGATTGGTCGCGCGCCGTGATGGTCGCATCGAAGGACCCGCAGCAAGTCTATCAAGCCGCGGTCGCGGTCGATCGGATGCGGGCCGCCAGTCCACGCGGCTTTGAATACGCGGACGATGATCACAAGCTCGCGAGTATCTCAGACGGCGTGCTGCGCCTGACCAAGGCCGGCATGGCAGTGCCGGAGGCGGTCGCCACGGCGCGGGAGAATTACGCACGGGGCGAGGATCAGCGCAAGCTCATGGATGAGCAATGGAAAACGCAGCGCCCCTTCGGCAAGGATGATACGAACCTCGACGGGGTGCTCTCGAAGCAGGTGGCCGATGATCCGGCGCTCACCAAGGCCGGATGGTTGTGGGGTCGCAATCCCCTGCCGCATCCCCCGGCGATGCAGGCGGACTATGAGGAGCTCACGCGCTCGAAGTTCAATCACAACGGTGGCAACTTACCTCAAGCCGAAGCGGACGCAGCGCGGGACATCGGCACCAAGTGGGGCATCACGCAAATGAACGGGCAGCCCGAGCTCGTGAAATATCCGCCCGAGCGGATGTTCCGCGCTCCCGATGGCGGCCCTGGCTTGACCGCGCAAGATATCCGCACCGACATCGAGCAACACGCGGCGTCCGGGGACTTCAAGGATTCCTTCGTGCACTGGAATAACGAGACGCACAAAATGGAGCCCTTCAAACCCGACGCGACCAACATCAAATTGGTCTCAGTGCCGGGCGTCACCGATAACTCTGGCGGCAAGCGCTGGGGCGTGATGTACCAGGATGCGGACCTGCAGGCCCCCGAAGCGCTCTACGATAAAAACCATAATCCTCTGATGTACGAGTTGCCGGTCAAACAGCAGGACTATGTGAAGATGAAGACGCAGGCCTTGAGCGATGCGAAGTCTCGCGCCTTGAAGGAGCTCACCGATCGCAACGCGAGCGAGGAAGCGGCGCGCAAGGCGCTCGCGCAGGATCAGAGCTTTGGCATCCCGACCTACCAGGCGGACCGCTAATGCCGTTCGTGCAATCCCCTGATCCCACCAAACTCGACACGAGCGAGCTCGAGCAAGGTGCGCCACCGCAATCCCTGCCGGCGTATCAGGACGATACGGGTACGGGCGCCAATGGCCCGAAGTACACCACGGGCGAATTCTGGTCAGGCGTCGCGCGGCGAACGATCCCGGGCCAAGCGATCACGGATATCCGCGCAGCGAGGGCCGCAGGCTACAACCCCTTGACCGCCGGCGAATCGGTCGAGGACCCGGCAACCGCGATCCCCGAGGATATGAAGCCCTTCGCCGATAAGTACGTCGGGCTCTACACCAAGGAGCAGATCGCATACCGCACCTTTCAGCTGCGCCAATCGCATTGGGACGAGCTGCACGGCGGCCAATCGAAGTGGTCGATCCCGGCGAACCTAGCCGCGGGCCTGGTTGACCCGATCGGGGTGGGCTCGATGTTCATCCCGGTGGCGGGCGAGACCCGCCTCGCCAATGCGATCCGCATGGCAGCGGTCGGCGCCGGCGTATCCGCCACCGATGAGGCGGTGATGTCGCAGTTGGATCCCAATTGGACCTTTGCAAATTCCATGGTGGATGTCGGCGCAGGCACCTTGGTGTCAGGTATCTTAGGGGCGATCATTCGCCCCCACGCGAGCAGCTCGGAATTGGGCAAGCTGCGCGCCATGCTCCAGGAGGACCTCCATGCCGCACCGCCCGAGCCTCCAAGAGCTCAAAGCGGCGATTCTGCGGCGAACATCGCGGCCGATCTTCGAGCGGCGGTGGAATCTCATGGTCAAGGCCTTGAGCGCGCTGCCGAAGAGGCTCGGACGGCCAGCGCCAGCATCGACCCGGCTGCTGCAGCGCAGCGACTCCAAACCGCACAGGAAGCCTTAAGCGCGGTTCCACGTGAAGCAGCCCCGGAAGCCCAAGAAGCCGCTCTTAAGGCCAAGGCCGAGGAGCTAGGCACTGGCGAGGGCGTTCCTGAGCGATTGGCCAAAGCGTACGGGGACAAGGTTCCTGAGGTGCTCCAAGGGCGTGCGGCAAGCCTGGTAGCGGCCCAGAAGGCCTCCCGCGAGGCGATTGAGCGGGAGGTGTCCTCCGCGCAGGAGGACCTAAACCGCCTCGAGCAGGCCCGCAGCGCACAAGAATCCCTGCAGGCGTTTCACGAGACAGAGAAGCCACCGGCGGAGTATACTGGGCCCCATGGCGCTGAACCCCTACCATCCGGGATTCGACCCGGCGGTGAGCCGGGCGTACGACCCGAACTATCAGCCGAGCAAGGCCCTCTCGGAGCTGGTGGCGGACAACCCGGCGAATCAATTCCTCGCAGACCGACTGGCCGAGGAGCACGCGGCGGTGAAGACCGAGGCAGCGGAGCAAGCCAACGCGAGCCCGGGAAGAAAGGCGCAGCCGACGCCTTAGGCCGATCGCGCCAGAACATGGCGCACACGAAAGAGTTTCGCGCCATTGAGCGCGAAGGCATCGCCGCCATGCGAAGCCAAACCGAACGCGCCGAAGCGGTGCGCGCCGGCATCCAGACCGTTGAAGCACACGTAGCATCCCAGCTCGAGGCAAGCGGCCGTCTTGAGCCTAAGCAAATCGGCGCGAACTCCAAACTCATCGGCGCCTTCTACGGCACTCAGGCGCAGCGGCTAGGGCTGACCGCGGATGAGCTCTTTGCGCGTCACCCGCTGAAAGTCACGGGCGAGGCGAAGCGCGGAGGCTTCCTGCAGCGCATCGAGGAGCCCGGCATCGAGGTGGGCGAGCGTGGCATGACCCCGGAGGAGGAGAAACTCTTCGCGGGCCTGCGGGCGAGCACGCCTGGCAAGGAGCCGCTCACCGTGTACCGCGGCGGGCGCTCGTCCGGGCCATTGACTGCCGAGCACTTCAAGCCCGAGAGCTTCGGCAAGGCGACCAATCGCCCGAGCGCAGGCCTCGGTGTCTTCTTCACCAATCGTCCCGCAGAAGCGGGACGCTACGGCAAGGTGTCGACGCACCACCTCGACATGAAGCAGCCGCTGCACATTCGCAGTGAAGACCTACCAGGATTCGACTCGACCGAAGCGGCAACCGCCTGGGCGCGGGCGCAAGAAGCGAAAGGCTACGATGGCCTCATCATCGACGCGAGCCACGTCGGCGGTCAGACCTGGTATGTGCCGTTCAAACTAGAACAGGTGAAGCACGCTGGCGCCGGTGTCGTGAAGACCGAACCGGGCCGCTTCGCGCAAGAGAATCGCGGCAGCTACGATCCGGCGAGTCACACCATCGCATTGACCGACTCGGCGAACGCTTCGACCTTCCTGCACGAGTCCGGGCATCACTTCCTCGATCTGATGACGCAGCTCGCGGAGCACCCCGACGCGCCCCTCTCTATGCGCGAGGATGTGCAGAGCCTGATGGATTGGTTCAAGGTGAAGGACTTAAACGAGTGGAAGGACATGGGCCTCGAGGGGCAGCGCGACCTTCACGAGAAATTCGCGCAAGGATTCGAGCAGTACCTGCGCGATGGGGTGGCGCCGAGCTCACGCCTGCAGGGGCTCTTCGATCAGTTCCGGCAGTGGCTCTCTCAGGTCTATAAATCCGTCGTGAATCAGTTCGGTGATCGCTTGCCGCAGGATGTTCGTAGTGTGATGGACCGTCTGCTCGCAACCGACGAGGAAGCAACGCAGGCAACCGCCGAGCGCGTCGCCGCGGCGCCCAACCCCACCTTCGCGCGAATCGCCGGCGATGCACCCTTACGCGATGAGCTTCGCCACATGGCGGCCAATGAGCTCGGCTGGGACACCGTGGGCGGGAAGATGATCCGTAAGGAAGTACTCGCAGGCGGTCGCGGCAATGAATTCGACATATCTCGCACCGCCTGGATACCGCGCGCCGAGTGGTGGCCCGGGCGCCCGGGCGGGTATAGTGCCGAGGAGTCGGCGCGTATCGTGGATAAGGCACTCGCCGGCGAGAAGTTAGGACCGAAGCAGCAGCAGCTGCTCGAGTACATGACCGAGGTTGCCGATCAGCGTGTATCGAGTGAGCCGTTCCTGCCGCACGCGGATGAACTGAGCGCGCACGAGCTCGAGCACTCACCGGCAAATGCGTTTGAATCGGCGATGGTTGCGCGCCTCTCGATGATTGATGAGGAGGCGGTCGAGAATCTCGCTCGACATTTTGAGGACGATGACGCTGGCTTCATGGCCAAGGTCAAGGAGCTGCTCGATGCCCATGACGAAGACGCAAAACTTGCTCGCGGTGTCGCGCAAGATCAAGAGCCGCTTGGGCTCGCTCCCGACCGGGGAGCCGCCGGAGGATCTGCTGAATCGGCAAGTGCTCGAGGGGAAACCCCCGGCCGAGCCGCAGCAGCCGAAGGCGAACGCCCCGCCACCCGTTCCGCCCCTGCCACCGACCTCTTCGGCGAGCGCCCCACCGGAGCCCAAGCCCTCGCGGATGAGCAGCGCCGGCGCGACCTAAAGCGCAACAGCGGCCAGGAATCGGCCGAAACCGGCAACCCCGGCGATCTATTCAGCCAGGCGCGCCAGCAGGCGGATCTTACCGACATGCTCGCGAAGCTGCCGCCCGAAGCCAGGGCACCCTTCGAGGCGCGCATCGAGGCGCTCGAGGAGCCAGGGCACGCCCCGATCTATGCCGCGCCGGAGGGTGGGCAGAGCATGGGAGCTGCGGAAACTGGCAGGACGCGCGAGCAGCAGCTTAAGGACTACTCACTCGCTCGAGGTGGGCGGGTCTTGGGCAAAGCGCTCGGCTGGTTCGCCCCCGGGAGTCGCGCACTCTCAAGTCCCGCGCTCGCCATGCGCAAGACCATGGCGCGCTTGATCGAAACCCCGGAGATGCTGAACATGAACGTGCCGAGCCCCGAGCGGCCCTTTGGGCTGCCGACCCCGATCGCGGTGCAGACGATCTTGAAGAAGTGGGAGGGCAACTGGGCCAAGGCATTCGCCGCGCGTGATCAGATCTTTAGGGATTACCGCGCCCGGCCGCAGGCGGAGGTCGAGGGCCCAAAGCTCGGCAAGCACGAGTTCAACGAACAGGTCTCGATGGCCATGCGTCGCAATGACACCTGGTACATCAAGGAAGTCGAGGATGCGGCGAAGGCAACGCGCGCCATCGTGTTCGACCCATTGAAGGAGGAAGCGAAGAAACTGGGCTTATTGCCGCAGGAAGACCCCACGCTCGGCGGTACCGCTGAGAGCTATCTGATGCGCCAATACGATCGGGCGAAGATCCAGAAGGATCAAGTCGGCTGGCATCAAACGCTCGTGGACGGATTCGTTAAGCAAGGCGTGGAGGCAACCGAGGCCTCGGAGATTGCGCACGCGGTGACGCGCAACATCTTAGGCACCGAGTTAGGGCTGCTCGATACGAACAAGAGCGCGTTCCACAACGTGCCTCAGTCCGGGCGCTTGAAGGAGCGCACGCTGAAACTCCCGGACTTAGACCTAGAGAAATACCTGACCAATGATATCGACACCCTCTCGCACAGCTACCTAAAGAGCTTGGCGCCGCAGGTGGAGATGATGAAGATGTTCCGGGACGATTTACGAAACGACGGGCTCGATGAGAAGGCTCAAGGCTTTCGCGTCTTCACTCCTGACCCGCAGGCCGAGGGCAATTCTCTGAGCGGCCGGCGCAACCTCACCGGTCCCGCGAAGGACATCACCGACGAATATTCGATTCTCAAGCAGCGAGCTCTGGCCGCGGGCGATAACGCGCAGGCCAATGCTCTCGACAAGCGATTAAAATCGGACCTGCGGGATCTGGCGGCCGTGCGCGATAGGCTCTATGGCATCTACGGAGCTCCGGGCGATTCCTCGAGCTGGCTGCAGCGCGCCGGCCGCGTCATCCGTTCGGTGAATGCGCTGCGCTTGTTAGGTACCGCAACCTGGTCGCACGTACCGGATCTTGCCAACATCGTGATGAAACGCGGGCTCCCGCAGACCATGGCGGTCGCCGCCAAACTTTCGAGCTCGCTCGAGGCATTGAATCTAAACCGCGAGCAGATGCACCGCATCGGCACCGTGATGGACATGATCCACAACACTACGGCCGCGGCCTTAGGCGAGTTCGGTGTCGAGTCAAGCTATGCGCTGCAGAAGACGCTAAACCGCGCGACCCGAGCCTTTACGATCGCAACCTTAGAGACCCCTTGGATCGCGACCTGCAAGGCGCTCGCCGGCGCAGCCGCGCACGATGAGGTGCTCGAAGCGGCCGGGCGCGCCTCGCGCTTTGCGAAGCGCGTGGGCCCGGACCTCTCCACGAATGAGCGCATTCGCTTCAATCAGATGGGCTTAGATCAGGGGATGCTCGAGCGCATCGCCGAGCAATACGGCGAGTACGGCAAATCAGTGAACGGTGTGCGCTTCGGACTCTCGGACACATGGCACGATCAAGGCGCGGCGCAAGCGATCGACGCGGTCACAACCAACGCCGCGGAGGGCTCGACCCTCTCTCCAGGCGCCGGCGACACACCCCTGTGGACCTCGAACGAAGTTGGCAAGGCCATCTTCCAGTTCAAGACCTTCGGCGCGGTGGCCATCCGGCGCGTGACGATCCCGCTCGCGCAGGGACTTGCGCACGCGGACCTGCGAAGTGCCCAAGGCTTGGCGACGCTGATCGCCGCCGGCGCCGTGACCTACACGATGAAGCAGCTGCTCTCAGGGCAACCGATGGAGAAAGATCCCGGCCGCTACGCCCTCGAGGTCCTCGACAAATCGAACCTGCTGGGCTGGACGGGTGAGTACTTCTATCCGAGCCTCTGGCAGTTTGGCATGGGCAACTTCTCCCGCTGGGGCGATCGGCAGACCTGGGAGACTTTGGGCGGGCCGGTGGCCGGTACCGCGGTCGATGCGTGGGACCTTCGGCTCCCGGCGAAATTGATCGGCACAGCTCGAGGGCAAGGTCCGCAATTAAAGCGCTCGGATATACACCGCATCAGACGCATGTTGCCTGGCAATCAAGTCTGGTACCTTCGCCGCGCGGTAAATGCCCTTGAGGGCCACGTTGGGGATGCTATGGGACTGCCGCCGGCAGATGTCCCGGGGAGTACAGAATGACCATTGGTACAAATGTCGCGCGCGTGAGCTTTAACTGCGATGGCATCACCACGCTCTTCCCGGTACCGATCCAGGCCTATAGCGCCAGTGACTTTCTGGTGATTGTCACCAACAAGGCAACCGGCACCTCGACGGTACTGAACAATCTCAGCGACTACACCCTTGCGGTGAATAGCACCGATGCGCCGCCAAAGTGGGCGCTCACCACCCAGACCGGGCAGCTGATCTCTCCATACCCAGCCGGCACCGTGCTCCAGGTGATCTTAAACCCGGCCGAGGTGCATCAATCGCAGTACGTGCAGGGGCAGGCCTTCCCATCGCTCA
>Ga0210403_10002984_pt1 | contig 15013 bp, 19 predicted proteins | sample IncBWC19MmetaG_FD_150863 | JGI IMG/M metagenome (GOLD analysis project Ga0210403, IMG submission 150863) | Forest soil microbial communities from Barre Woods Harvard Forest LTER site, Petersham, Massachusetts, United States - Inc-BW-C-19-M | ecosystem: Environmental > Terrestrial > Soil >... | reverse complement strand
CTGACCCGCGCCTCGCCGCCGGCCCACTTCGGCGCATTGCCGCGAAGGCCGAGGCAACGTCGCTGGCCGCGCCACAGGCGAGGCCGGAATGCACGCCGATCGCCGCATAGAGGTCGGGATAGGCCGCCGCCAGAACGGCCGCGGCTGCCGCACCGGCCGAGAGCCCGGCGGCATAGACGCGCTCTTCGTCCACCGAGTAGTCGCTCATGACCTGACGGGTGATGCCCGCAATCAGCGCCGGCTCGCCTTGGCCTCTGACTTGGTCGCCCGGACGAAACCAATTCCAGCACTTGGAAACGTTGGCCGAAGCCGACTGCTCCGGATAAGCAACAAAGCAGTTGTATTCCTCTCCGCGCAGGTTCATCCGCGTGCCGGCGGCAAAGTCGTCGGGGGACTGGGTGCAGCCGTGCAGCATGACGATCAACGGCAGCGGCTGGCCGCGATATCGGCTCGGTACGTAGAGTTTATAGGCTCGGCTTCCGGCTTGGTTGCTGAAGGCTTTCGTCAGGAATTGACAGCTCTCCGACTCTGGAGCATCTGTCGAGGACGGTTCAGTCAGCTCGCCCCGGCCGGGCGCAAACCAGGAGGGGGTGCCCCGGTCGAGGAGACGGTGAAGCACGTCGGGCAACTGCGCCCGGAGTGTTCTTTCCGGCCGGCTGTGCGCGGCACTGGTTTCCTCGACAGCTTCGGACGCCAGGTCGATCGTCGGCGGCACGCCTGCGGTGCTGGCGTCTTCCACTCTGGAGCATGCGCTGCAGCAGTGCCGTCGCGTCGATGAGGCGGCCGGCTCGGGTAAGCCGGCTGGCTTCACGCATGCCGGCGTGCAGTCTGTCATTCATTACAACTTTCCTGTGTCGGAGGGTTCGACTGAGGGCGTTCGATTTGCTCGATGCGCCCGATTATCGAATACGGTCGGCCAGAGCGGCTTTCACAGCAGAACTGGCGTGCAATGCGCCAAGTACGGCAATCGATCCAATCGTCGCGCAGGCGAGCTCGGGAGTCACATCGTTGGCGATGCTGGCCAGGCCCAACACACGGATGTGGAGGATCTGCCCGGTCGCACGCACTGCTTCCAGATCCTCACGGCTGAAATGCCGCAGCCCGAGCTCTACTTTCTTTCGCACGATCGCCTGCTTGGCCGTATCGGCGTGCCGCTCGAGCTGGTTGCGGATCGCGGTACGGATGAAATCGGTGCGGTTCGAGTAGAAACCTTCCTGGACCATCAGGTCGATATGGCCGAGATCGACGTGACCCAGATTGATCGTGATCTTTTCACTATCCCCGACCCGTTCCGCCATTTTACCTATCTACCATCCACGTGGATGGTAGATAGGTAATGCAGAGGCCTTTTCAATGTGCAATGGCCAAACCTGCGTTGTCACCGAAGGGGCGGGTAAATGTTGCTGCATACTCGCGATGCAGAATAGGCTCACGTTTCGCGGCTGCAGGCGGATATGATGGTGAGTAGCGGCGCTGATAAAAACGAAAGGGGAAACGATGGATCCGATCGTCGGCAGCGGCAAGTACACCTACAAAGTGCACGAGGATTGGGCTTGCCCCCCCGAAAGTATCGAAGTGAGGGCATGCGCCGTTTCCGTCGACTCTCAGGACCGGGTCTACTGCTTCAACCGAAACGCCGAGCATCCGGTCGTCATCTTCGACCGGGACGGCAATTTCTTGTCGTCCTGGGGGGCGGGGATGTTCACCTTTCCCCATGCGATCCGCATCGACGAGAACGACTTCGTCTGGCTCTGCGACGAGCATCACGGCCAATTCATGAAATTCACCACAGACGGCCAGCTGTTGCAGACCATCGGCGCCAAGGGCCAACGCTCGGATACCGGGGTGCCCGCCGACGATTTCAGCTCGTCGGCGTGGAAGAAAGTCACGCATGGCGGCGGGCCTTTCAACCTGCCGACCGACGTCGCGTTTGCGCCCAGCGGGGAGATGTTCATGACGGATGGCTACGGCAACGCCCGAGTCCATAAATTCTCGGCAGACGCGAAATACCTGTTCTCTTGGGGTGAGCCAGGCAACGGGCCCGGACAGTTCAATTTGCCGCATGGCGTGTGGATCGACCGCCGCGGGCGTGTGCTCGTCGCCGACCGCGAAAACGATCGAGTCCAGGTCTTCGACCAGGACGGCAAACTGCTGACGATCTGGCCGACCGAACTGATCGGCCCCGCGTTCTTCTACGTCGACGACGACGATACCGTGTTCATCCCCGAGCACAATGGCGGGATGATCAGCATTCTGACGCTCGACGGCGAGCGTCTGGCGCGCTGGGGCGACGGCCCGATCAACCGGTCGTGCCACGGCATTTGGGTCGATTCACGCGGCGATCTTTATGTCGTTCAACCGGGCCAGTGGGGCCGGGTGCGCCGAGTTGTCAAATACGAACGGCAGTAACAGAACCATGCAAAGAGGAAGCGCTTAAAATGATCGAAGAAGAAGATAGTGGTTTAATTTTCAGCGACGAGGATTTCGACCGCCGCTATTCATCAGAAGGAGCATCGGGAGCAGCCGGCCCCTCCCGTCCCGCAGTCCCAACAACAAAGCCTCCGACGGCCCCGATCGGCCGCAGCCGTAACACATTTATGCGTACGCTGCTCCGCCGCCGCTTGGCTGCCGCCAGTCGCACCTAGGCTTGGTTCTCGATCAGCCTTTTTATCAGCCGGTTGACCTCGCCGGCTCTTTCCATATGCGGCAGGTGTCCGGTTTGCTCGAGGATGTGAACCGGAAGGTGTGATGCGAGCCCTTCGGCATGCGCGACCGGGATGATGCGGTCGTCCCGCCCCCAGATGATTTGCACCGGCAGCTTTAACGCCGCGACGGCGTCGCTGAGGGCGACGCGTTGCCGGCCGTCGGGGAACCATTCCTTGGCAAAAGCCGCCAACGCCTCCGGCACCCCGTCCAGCCTTTTATAGCGCAACACATCCTCGACCATCGTGCGACTGACAAGCGCCGGATCGTGGACCAGGAGCTTGAGTACCTCGACCGCCTCGCGGCGGCGCGCGGCGCGCAAGAAACCGTCGATAAACACCGCGTTGATCTCGGGGCCAAGCGAGGCCGATGATATGAGCGTCAGAGTCGCCACCCGCTCGGGCTCACTCAGGGCGAGCGAGATGGCGATGCCGCCGCCCATCGAATGTCCGACCAGGTGCAGCCGTTCGATGCCGAGCGCGTTCAGTGCATGGTCGACGATTGCAACCAGGCTCTCCGCATCGGCGCGGTCCAGCTGTTTGGCAGATCCGCCGTGGCCCGGCAGATCCAGCGCGATGACCCGCCTGCCTTCGGCGAGAGCGGGCTGCGTGAACATCCAAGTGTTGAGATCGGCACCGAAGCCGTGCAGGAGCAGCACGGCACGCTGTCGCCCTCGCCTAGCGCGAGATAGCGCAGGCGCAGGCCGGCTGCTTCCAATTCGCGAGGGCATGCAGTTTCGGCATCGACGGCCGTTTCGGCCGACGGCTCGGGGACCGCAAACCCGGCGACGAAGGTGTCGATCTCGCCTTCAGCCACCTCCTCCGGAGCCACCACCGCGAGCAAGGAGCCGACGGGCAACGTCGCACCCGCCGGCGCCACGATCCGCCGCAAAATGCCTCCCCTCGGCGCGTCGAAAACGTTGGTGATCTTGGTGGTCTCGATCTCGAGGAGTTCCTCACCCTCGGCAAAACTCCGCCCCTGGTGCTTGAGCCATCCGACAACCTTGCCCTCGGTCATCGTCAAGCCCCATTTTGGCATCGTGATCGCAGTAATTTCAGAGCTCATTTTCGTACCCGTGCGCCGACACCCTTACCCGCCTCGCTGCGCTCGGGGACCCAGCCCCCCAGGGCTGGGTCGGTGAGGGTGATTTCACCGATTGTACCCGTGGACTTCGCGCACCGCGTCGGCGATCCGCTCGGGGCTTGGGATGTAGAGCTTCTCCAAAGACGGCGCGAACGGCACCGGGGTGTGCGGCGCGGTTACCCGCTTGACCGGGGCCTTTAGAGACGCGAACGCCTTATCGGCGACCAGCGCCGCGATGTCGGCCGCCATGCCGCAGCGCGGCGTCGCCTCGTCGACGACAACCAGCCGGCCAGTGCGCTTCGCCAAACGGGATCGTATAGGGCTCGTCGGGAACCTCGGTGCGCAAATCGTACATCAGCTTGTGTTCGCAGAAGATCACCGGGTCGTCGTCGCGGATCGCCTGGATCAACAGACCCTTGGCGTCATAGGCATTGGAGGGCACGACGCATTTGAGCCCCGGCACCGAAGTAAAGAGATGGTAGAGGCTTTGCGAGTGTTGAGCCGCGGCGCTGCGCCCGGCGCCGATCATCGTGCGGATGACAAGCGGGGTCTTCGCCTTGCCGCCGAACATGTAGCGGAACTTGGCGGCCTGGTTGAGGATCTGGTCGAAACAGACGCCGAGAAAGTCGCAGAACATCAGCTCGGCGACCGGGCGCAGCCCGGTGACCGCGGCGCCCGCGGCGGCGCCCATGATCGCGGACTCGGTGATCGGGGTGTCGATGACCCGGCTCTCGCCAAATTCCCCGAAGAGCCCATTGGTGACGCCGAGCACCCCGCCATAGGCGTCGCGCTGCCCCTGCGACCCGGCGCCGCCCGCGACGTCCTCGCCGATCACGACAACGCGCGGATCGCGGCGCATTTCTTGTGCGAGCGCTTCGTTGAGCGCCTGGCGGATTGATTTCAGTGCCATCCCGCGCTCCCTCAGTAAGAGACGTAGACGTCGCGCAACAGAGCGTCCGTATCAGGAAGCGGGGCCGCCCGTGCGACTTCGACGGCCCGCTCGATCAGCGCGGCGACCTCGCTCTCGACCCGGTCGAGCTCCGTCCCGTCAAGGAGCCCGGCCTCGCCGACCCGGCGTCGGAAATGCTTCAGGCAATCGCGGTCTTCACGCAGGCGGCGCACTTCGTCCTTGGCTCGGTACAGCTGCGCATCTCCCGAGTGGTGGCCGTAGAAGCGGCAAGTGTCGACCTCGATCGCGCTGGGACCCCCGCCGGTGCGGGCGCGCTCGACCGCTTCGCGCGCCGCCTCGTGCACTTCGAAGAAGTCTTCGCCGCTGACCTTGACAGCGGGTAATCCAAAGCCGCTGGCGCGGCCAGCGATGTCGCGGCTGCCGACCGCATACTCGAACGCGGTGCCTTCGCCGTACTGGTTGTTCTCGAACACGAAGATCGCCGGCAATTTCAGCACCACCGCCATGTTCATCGCCTCGAAGGTGGTACCCTGGTTAGAGCCGCCGTCGCCCGTGAACGATACGGCAACGGTGTTGCGGCCCAGGGTTTTGGCGGTCAGCGCCGCGCCGACGACGAGCGGCGGTCCGCCCCCGACGATCCCGTTGGCGCCGAGCATGCCGCGGTCGAGGTCGGCGATATGCATCGACCCGCCCTTACCGCCGCACAGGCCGGTCTTCTTCGCGAACAGCTCCTGCATCATCAAGACCGGGTCGCAGCCCTTTGCGATGCTGTGGCCATGCCCGCGATGGGTGCTGGCGATGTGGTCCTGCGGCCCCAAATGCATGCAGACGCCGACGGCGGAGGCCTCTTCGCCGGCGTAAAGATGGACAAAGCCCGGTATGCCGCCTTTAGAGAACTCGTCCTGCACCCGTTCCTCGAACTGGCGGATCGTCGCCATGTCACGATAAGCTTTGAGCAATTCCTCGCGGCTCAGCTGCACGGCATCCTCCTTTTGCTTCGGCGCCGAGCTGCAATACTGCCCCCACCCTTCCCTCCCCCGCAAGCGGGGGAGGGTTAGGGAGTGGGGGATTACTCCGGCGGGATTTCCGGTCCGGTCCGCGGCGGCAGCGCGCGCCTGACGGCGGCCTGCACCTCCAGTGGCTGGGTCGCCAACGCATCGCACATCCGGCGCAGTTGGCGGCGCAGCTCGTAGACCTGGTCGAGAAGGCCCAGGACCATCGGCAGCGCCTCCTCGTCGATGGCAAATTCCTGGCGGATCTCGAGGATCAGCTCGACGCGGGCGACGTCGACCTCGTGAAAAAGCCAGGTCTGGTCCCGCCGCTCCGGCAGCACCCAGCGATTTTCCACCCACCGAACGAGATCGCGGCGGTCGAGCCCCTCCATTTGATGCAGCAACTCGTCGAGCCCGATCATGCGCGGGGCATCCCCTGCCGCGGATCGAACGGGTGTTGCGGCGCCCATTTTTCGAGAAAGGCCGCGAGCTCGGGATCCGAGCTGGGTCCGACGAACACCTTGAGAGTGACGATTTCGTCGCCCGGGCTCTTTTTCTGGATACCTTTGCCGCGCAGCCGCAATTGCCTGCCGGTATCCGACCCCTTCGGTATCATCATCGTCACCGGTCCCGTCACCGTCGGCACAGACACCCTCGCCCCGAGCACCGCCTCGGCGAGGCTCACCGGCAATTCGAGCAGAATGTTGTCGCCGTCCCGGCGAAACAGCGGATGCGGGGCGACGTGAACTTCGATCAGGGCATCGCCGGCGGTGCCGCCGCCAAAGCCGGGTCCGCCCTTGCCTCTGAGCCGCAGCACCTGACTGTCTTCGACCCCGGCCGGTATCGTGACATCGAGCCATTCCTCAGGCGCGAGCGACAGCCGCTGCTTACCGCCCGTCGCCGCCGTGACGAAATCGACGGTCAAGGTGAAATGCCGGTCGGCGCCGCGCGCTCTGAACCCCGCTCCGCCCTCGCCGCGTCGCCTGCCGCCGGCCGAGCCGAACGCCGCGAACAAATCCTCCAAATCGTTCAGATCCATCTCGCCTTCGGGCTGGTATCGCCACCCCTGAGCGCCTTCCGCATGACCTCTATAATAGCCGCGCGGCGGGCGCTCGGCACCGGTTTCGTCGATTTCGCCACGGTCGTACCGGGCCCGCTTTTCGGGATCGGACAGCAGGTCGTAAGCCGCTGATATCGACTTGAAGCGCGCTTCAGCTTCGGGCTTGCCGGGGTTCAGATCCGGGTGAAACTGCTTGGCGAGCTTGCGGTAGACCTTGCGGATATCATCCGCACTGGCGTCCGGCTTGACGGCGAGCACCTCGTAAGGTGTTTGCGCCATGCGCGATCAGCGCTGTCTTGTGCGCACGCGCTGCGCGGTTGTCGTCGCTTTTTCGACGCGGACCGCCACGCTGCGCTCCGCGCCGCCGCGCTCGACCGTTAGCTCCACCTCATCGCCGATCCGTGACAGCCCGACACGATTGCGCAGCTCGGTGCCGTTGCGCATCGGCGCACCATTGATCGCCACGACCAAATCGTTGGTCCGCAACCCGGCGCGCTCGGCGGGCGACCCCGGCTCGACGCGCGCGATCACCGCACCCTGGGTGTGCCGGGTGCCGAGCGCCTGAGCGAGGTCAGGTGTCAGATCCTGGATCGCGACACCAATCCGGCCGCGTTTGATCTCGCCGTAATTGACCAGCTGGTCCATGACCTGGCGGGCCATGTTGATCGGCACGGCAAAGCCGATCCCGACATTGCCGCCGCCCGGCGCCAGTATCGCCGTATTGATGCCCACGACGCGGCCCTGCAGGTCGACCAGCGGACCGCCCGAATTGCCGGGATTGATCGACGCGTCGGTCTGGATGAAATCCTCATAGCCTTCGATCCCCAGACCGCTGCGCCCGAGCGCGCTGATGATGCCCGAGGTCACGGTCTGGCCGAGACCGAACGGATTGCCAACCGCCAGCACGAAATCGCCAACCTGCAGGCGGTCGGAATCGCCTATCGGCACCGCGGTTAGGCCACTCGCTGGGATCTGCAATACGGAGATGTCTGTGTCGGGATCGCGGCCGATCAATTTCGCGGTCAGCCGCCGATTATCCTTGGTCGTGACTTCGATGCTGCTCGCATTCTCGACGACATGCGCATTGGTCATCACATAGCCCTGCGCAGCGTCGACAATGACGCCCGAGCCGGTTGCCTGTGTCTCGCGCTCGACCGGCTGCTGTTGCAGGTTGAAGAAGCGGCGGAACATCGGATCCTGCAGCAGCGGGTTGTCTTCCCGCACTTGACCGCGCACGGAAATGCCGACGACGCCTGGGGTGATCCGGCTGACCACCGGCGCCAGGGTCTGGACCGGCGTGCCATCGGCCAAGGGTATTGGCGCTCCGGCGAGCACAGGGGATACGATGCCCGTCGTCAGGGCAATTCCGCCGGAGACAACGAGCGCTGACAAAACCCGCTTCATCGCTGTGGAGACCTTAGGACTGGCAGACACCGGCTACCGGTAAACAACCCGCCAGAATGAATGTTTCCGGTAGTGATTTAATTAACCCCTCGCGCCATGGCTTCAAGGGATGCTCGTTGCCGGGGCTGGCAGCACTCTCTGCTGCTAGCTGCTAACATCCTGTTTCAGCCGAGTTTTTTGTTGCTGCGGCGAAACGGGCGGAGCATGCTCACGGTAAGCGGGAACGAGCCGAGAGGAGATCCGAATGACCGACGCCATTCCCCGCCTTGGTGATTATCGGCTGACGACCGCCGAGATCATCTACCGGATGCCGGACCACCCCGATTTGTTGCAGAGCTTTATCTGGCAGAAGCTCGACCTCGCTCCGGACTTTCCCGAGCTCCGCCGCTTTCTGGAATTCTGGAGCCGCAACATCGAAGGCAAGCTCCATTCGGTGAAGGTCGGACAAGCGCCGTCTGCCGGCCGCGGCCGGTTCCGCCACGTCAGCACATCGTTGCGCCTGCATTAGCCGCGGACTATGCCGACACAGATCGGGTATTTGCTGCCGACCCGGGAGCGGGTCATGGAAGGCCGGCCGGAGACCGCGCCTTTGCTGGAACTCGCGGCGCGTGCCGAGGGATTGGGCTTCGATTCGGTATGGGTCGGGGATTCGGTGCTGGCCCGGCCGCGGCATGATCCGCTCACTCTGTTGGCCGCGGTGGCGGCGCGTACGCGAAAGGTGGCACTCGGCACTGCCGTCTTTTTGCCGGCACTGCGCAATCCGGTGCTTCTGGCGCATCAGCTCGCGACATTGGATCAGATCAGCGAGGGGCGGCTCGTCGTCGGGGCCGGGATCGCCAGCGACCTTCCCAATATCCGGGCGGAATTCACTGCGGCGGGAGTGCCCTTCGAAGGCCGCGTCGGCCGGATGATGGAAGGCCTGCGTCTTTGCCGCGCATTGTGGACCGGCAAGCCGGTCGACTGGCAAGGCCGCTGGCCGATGCAAAGCGGCGTGCTGGGGCCGACCCCATACCGCGCAGGGGGTCCGCCGATTTGGATGGCCGGCTCGGTCCGCCCCGCCCTCGAGCGGGCGGCCCGGCATTTCGACGGCTGGTTCGCCAACGAGGCCGACCTCGCCCGCTGGAAGCAGCAATGGGTCGAGGTGCAGCAGACCCTTCGCGAAGCGGGGCGCGACGCCGGCCAGTTTGTAGCGGCGATCTATACGACCTTGGCCATCGATGAGGATGCGAGCCGCGCGAACCAGCGGATCGATGCGTTTCTGGAGAATTATTACGGCCAGCCGGCCGCAGCAATGCGTCGGCGACAGGCGTGCTTTGCCGGGCCCCGCGATGGTGCAGCCGAATTCTTGCGGGGCTTCGTCGTTGCCGGCGCCGCTCACGTGATTGTCCGGCTGGTCGGCGATCCGGACCGCCAGCTCGAAGCCGTGGCCGGGTTTCGCGCATAGCTCGGGAAATAACATCTAAACCGGGAAGCCGGCCCGGCGCGGCGATAGGCGGATGCCGCTGCGGGCCGCCTCGATCATGTAGTAGCGGGTCATCTGCACGATGTCGGTGCGCCAATAGAGCTGCTGCGGCTCGTCTTCGAGAAAATCGCTGCCGGCGAAAGCGTAGCAATAGGTTTCGACATAGCGCCGGCCGGGATCGCCGGCGATCGGCGCATCGCGCCAGCCGAATTTCCAGCCGGCATGCTCGGCGCCGATGCGCCACCGCCCGAGCCGCACCGCCAATGTGCTGGCGTCCAGCGCATCGAGCGCCGGCACCCGGTAGACGACGACGAGGCGGTGCACATTGAGCTGCAATTGCATCAGCAACTCGTCGCCAAACGCGTTGACTAGGTAAGTGGCGTCGGAAGCGCCGCGCACATGCCGGATCTCGACCCGCGAGCGCGCGACATCCGCCAGCTCGACATCGACGGGCTCAGTATCGAAGCTCGGCAATTGGTATTCGACCGCGCGCAACGCCTCCAGCATCTGGCCGGTCAGAAAAAGTTCGGTGCGGCGCTGCGCCTCGGCAATCGTCAACATTCCACGCTCCCATCGACACCGGCGAAAACGCGGGAGCTAGCGGCGGCGTTCCGGCCGGAAGCGCCGCGTTAGTCCGCCGGCGGCTGGGTGAGTGACCAGGCGTACAGTTCAGCGAAGGAGGCTTTGGCGAAGTCGGGCGGCCCTCCGGCAAAGCCCCGCGCCAGCGCCAGGATTTTGGCCTTGAAGGGATCTCCCCGCCCGCGATCCTGGGCCGGACTGCCGCCATCGACGCGCTGCACTTCCGGCGTGTCGGAGATCTCGGCGAGGGCCGCGGCGGCTTGGTCGGCGACACAGAGGCGGGTGGCCTGCGCCGCATCGATGCCGGCGCGCGCCAGCGCGCTGCGGATGACCGCGCCGATCGCGGCCTCGGCGCGCCATATGTGACGGCGGCGGATCGCGGCCGAGCCCCGCTCGGCGGCGTCGGCCGTTCGCCTCCCCTCCTCCCGATCGAGGCGCGTATCAAGCGGTCGGGGCATCGGCCGCCTCCAGCGCGCGCAAACGCCGCTCGAACTCGGTTGCCTCGACGGCACGGACATAGGCCTCGATGACGTGGCCCAATTGCATCGCCTCGCGCGGGGTGACCGCACCCTGCGCCGCGGCGTCGGCGACCGCGCCTATCGCAGCCGTCAAATCGGCGGCGTTGCGGATCGGCGGCATCGCGAATTCGACGGCGCGATCGCGATACGGCCCAACGATCCGTTCGAGGCACAGCCGTAATGCCGCCGGGTCGCCGGCAAGCGCCAGCTCGACGGCTTTGCGGGTCAGCGCTCGCCCTCGCCGGCGAGCAACAGCCGGGCAGCGCGGTTGACGTGGTCGCGGCAGCCGCGCGGCCGGCCGGCGGGATTGCCCGACCGGCCCTTGGAAAACCGCCCGTGTGATCCCGCGATCCCTGTTTCTCCTGTTTTATCTGGTCGAGATCAGGCATCGGCAACTCCCTCCAATGCAATCTCGCACCCACACCTGGGTGCCGATGCCGAGAAAGAGTACAATGCCAATGTGGCAATTAAATGATTGTCTTTTTGTTAAGCGCGTCGAGAGCAAGCGGCGGCAGGCGGGCCGCGGGAGTCGTTCGGGTTATCCCCGGCCCGGTGGCAATGCCTCGAGCAAGCGGAAAGCGGATGCAATCCGCCGTCTCGGCATCGCGGGACGGCCGCCGTTTATCGGCAAATAGAGGGCGGATGATTTCGCCGCCCTATTGATGGAGGGCGCCTGCCGTTCTTTTGGTGCGAGCCCGATCAGAGCATGTCGTCATCAACCATGCGGCGGCACATATGAAGAAGGTGGATTGCATCCGCCCTACGCCTGCCGGTTCCCCCCTAACCAGGCGCGCGAGGGAGGAGAGGATGGGAGATAACAGTTTGGCGCCGGAGCTGTGGCTCCTGATCGAGCATTTGCCTGCGGGGTTCGAGACTTTGCGGGAGGAGGCTCGTGGCGAGGGCTATTTGTTTGTGGAACGGCTCGCCGCTGATTGGGAAGCGCGTAGGATGCGCTTTGACCGTGACGGCGAGGCGCTGCTCGCCGCGTATGCAACTGGAGTGCTCGCCGGTATTGGCGGTCTGACAATCGAACCTGTTCTGCCTGGTGCTCTGCGTATGCGGAGGTTTTACGTCAGACCGCTATTCCGGCGAGCCGGCATTGGCCGCAAGCTGGCGACGGCATTACTCGAACGGGCGCGGATTATCGACGTGTTGGTGACCGTCAACGCAGCCCCTGCGAGCGTCTCCTTTTGGGAATCGCTGGGTTTTGCGCCGGACATGCGCGACGGGCATACGCACCTTTACTGCGGGTTTTGTTAGTGGGCAGCGCCGCAGGGGATGGCCAACCCGCGGTCCGTCCAGATAAATCGCGGTTAATGTGAAGCGGCTCACAAGTCTCCGGCGATTGGAGAGTTATTGATCGTATTGCCGCGCACCGAGCGCGGGCTGGTCGACGCCGGCAATTCGCTTCTACGGAGAGGAACCATGAGTATTATTTCTACAACCACCTCACCTAGTCATCGCGTCCCTAGATCCCTTGCATGTCGTACCCAGTCCGCCGGGCATGATGAGCTGGACCCCGAAAATGAGACAGTTGGCTAAGGTGGAGCCCTGCCCCTAGGAAGCGCGACAGCGCAGGAGCAGGACATGAAGCGGACACGGAAGAAGCACAACGCGGCGTTCAAGGCGAAGGTGGCGCTGGCGGCGGTCAAGGGGGACCGGACGATCGCCGAGCTGGCGAGTGAGTTCGGGGTTCATCCGAACCAAATCTACAACTGGAAGAAGCAGCTGCTGGACGGTGCCGCGAGCGTTTTCGAGGGCGGCGGTTCGGCGGTGATGGGAACGGCCAGCGAGGGGCAGGTTGATGTTCTGTACCGGCAGATCGGGCAGCTGAAGGTCGAAAACGATTTTTTGGCACGAAAGCTCGGCAAATGAGCCGAGCGCAACGTCGCGCGCTGGTCGAGCGCGAGGACGCAGCGCTGCCGGTATCACAGCAGTGCCGGTTGCTGGCGGTGTCGCGCTCTTCGGTCTATCGCCCACCGGCCGAGGTCGGCGAGGTGGACCGCGCCATCATGGCACTGATCGACCGGCAATATCTGGCCCGGCCCTATTACGGCTCGCGCCGGATGGCGGCGTGGCTGGCGACCCAAGGCCATGTGGTCAATCGCAAACGGGTCCGGCGCCTGATGCGGTTAATGGGCTTGGTGGCGATCTACCAGCGTCCGAACACGAGCAAGCCAGCCGCGGCGCACAAAATCTACCCGTACTTGCTTGGCGGCATCATGATCGAACGGGTCAATCAGGTTTGGTGTTCGGACGTCACCTACATCCCAATGGCCAAGGGCTTCCTCTATCTGGTGGTCGTCATGGACTGGGCGAGCCGCGCCGTGCTGGGGTGGCGGTTGTCGAACACCCTCGGCGCCGAGTTCTGTGTCGAGGCGCTCGAGGAAGCACTCGCGCACTACGGCCGGCCCGAGATCTTCAATACCGACCAGGGCAGCCAGTTCACCAGCGACGACTTCACCGGCACCTTGAAGCGCCACGCGATAACGATCAGCATGGATGGCAAGGGGCGCTGCATGGACAACATCTTCGTCGAGCGACTGTGGCGAAGCCTCAAATACGAGGAAGTCTACCTCAATGCCTATGCGACGGTCGCCGAGGCCAAGGCCGGCATTGGCGCCTGGCTCAGCTTCTACAATAACGAACGCCAGCATCAGAGCCTTGGGTACCGCACGCCACAGCACATCTACGAGGAGAGCCTGTGGATATGTGGACGATCGGCTTCGCCGACCGGCTGCGCTTCCCCCGCTTCCCGAGCCAGCTCGGAAAGCGGGGAAATGCTCCCCTTCGCCCACATACCCACAGGCGCCACAGCCAACAAAGGATTTAATATTGATGATGAAGTGAACGGTAGACTCGTCAAACCAGCCGTCGCTCACCGCGATCGGAGCCGAAATCAAAACCGGTAGGGCTACACCTTAAGACATGGCTCCGGCTGTCGCACAAACGGGGTCCACCTCATGATGCATTTATTCTGCCGCCCGCGCAGATCGATAACAGCGACGAAGCTCGCTACCCCGATAAGTCGGGGACCTACACAAAGGGCATTCTGCAGACCGGCGTCGGGCTGGTCGATCTTGCGGCTTACGAGTCCTTCACAAAGGCGCTGAAGAGCGGCGATCCGGCGGATTTCGAAAAGATTGTGCTGGGTGGGCCGCGCACGCTCAATGGTCCACAAGGGGGGCTGGCCTTCGGTCTGGCCTGCCTCGACAGCAGCCAATTCGCCGTGGCGCCGGCGCCAGAGTTGGCCGGTGAGGAATACGCAGCGGAACTGGTGGAACTCTATTGGGCGTCGCTTCTGCGCGATGTGCCCTTTACTCAATATTCCTCCGATCCGGTAGCAGTGAACGCCGCGACGGAGCTGTCTTCGCTGACCAGCTACAAAGGACCAAGGGATGCCAGCAGCAAGGTCACTCCGAACCTGCTGTTCCGGGGCAATTTCGCGGGCGACACGATCGGCCCCTATATGTCCCAGTTTCTGCTTCAAGACACGATGCTCGGGGCGTTGCCGATCACGCAGAAATACGTGACCTTCAAAAAAGGCGTCGATTACATGCTCGACAAGAATACGTTCCAGCAGGTGCAGAACGGCATCCCGACACGACTGACGCTGCAGCCGGACATGCCGCTCTATCTGCACAATGGACGGGGCCTGGCTGCTTACACGCATGCCGACGTGCTCTACCAAGCGTATTTCACCGCGTACCTCGTATTGAACTCACTCAATGCGCCGCTGAACCCTGGTAACCCATATAATACGTCAAAGACGCAAAACGGATTTGGAACGCTGGGTCAGCCCGACATTGCGGCGACGCTGACCACTGTGGCGCGTGAGGCGCTCAATGCGGTATGGTACCAGAAGTGGTATGTGCATCTTCGCCATCGTCCGGAATCGGGCGGCGCGATCGTTTATTTGATCCAAATCGGCGAAGGCAATCAGATCCAGGGGCACGTTAGCGGCAGCCCCAATCGTCATTGCGAGTGCATCGAAGCAATCTCGCGCCCATCGAGGCTCCTCGGCACGAGATTGCTTCGTCGCCTCCGGTTCCTCGCACTGACCCGGACCAAATTAGTCGAAATCTGCTCTCTCTAGATCAGGCTGCCTGGGCGAACGTGCTCTGCACCTCCTGCTCATATGCCAGCAATTTGCGCACGCTCGGCCGCTGCTGCATCCGCTCGAAATGCGCCATGCAATTCTTGAATTGGGAGAGATCGAGGTTGAATTGGGTGCCGCGTCGAAAGCACCAGAAGAAGTGGGCATCGACGGCGGTGAAATGGTCGAAGAACCATTCGCGGCCG
>Ga0210403_10002983_pt1 | contig 15016 bp, 9 predicted proteins | sample IncBWC19MmetaG_FD_150863 | JGI IMG/M metagenome (GOLD analysis project Ga0210403, IMG submission 150863) | Forest soil microbial communities from Barre Woods Harvard Forest LTER site, Petersham, Massachusetts, United States - Inc-BW-C-19-M | ecosystem: Environmental > Terrestrial > Soil >... | reverse complement strand
ATGGCATCTGCGGCTTCTATGATGGAAGCATTGCCGCAGCCAAGTGGGATCCCTGCACCGGCGTCGGCAGTCCCAAGGGATATGTTGGGAAGTGAGCTTTGTCACGGCGTGTGACAGGGCCCCCCTGGACTCGGGCCTTGCCGGAATGGCAAGGCCCTTTTTTCAACACTCGGAGACGATTTCACGAGCACGGCCCGACCGGATCACGCATATAGACCAACCACGACGCTTGTGACGACCCTCATTGCAACCCCGGTACTATGCCGATGCTAACTCCTCCTGCAGTCGCGAAATAGTTTGAGGAAGGGAACAATCTACACCCTCCCCGAAAGTGCTATCGCCAAGTGCTTGATTTAATGAGACCGTGTCTGGTAACTGGGTTGCGACCTTCGGGTGGACGAACAGCGCGCGAGGATGATTTTGACGAGCCGGTTCCGCGGACCGCGAGCTTTGACGATTCGGTCAAGCTTACCGACGATTTTAGCCACGATGTTGCTGGCGCTGCTCTGCCTGGCCGCTTGCGACCGTCCCGACGGTCCGCAAAGTCAAAGTGACGATAACGCCGCTCGCGCCGATCAGCATCAGGCTCCGTTTCAGGAGGGAGAAAAGCCACCCACTCCTCCGGGGAGATCTTCGGCATCTCAGGACAACGGCTCCAACCCGGGTCCCGGTCTGCCTTTCCACGATTCCCAAAACCTTCCTGCCGGCACGCTGCTCACGGTTCGACTGAAGAATCCGATTTCGGCAGCGAATCCTGGCGCCCACGCCACCTTCGTGGGCATCGTCGACGAGCCGGTCGTAATTGCAGGGAATAAGTTAGTTCCGCGTGGTGCCACGGTTGCCGGTCGAGTGGAGTCCGCCCAGGCCTCCAACCTCAGACACAATCGCGGATACCTTCGGCTGGCCCTCGAATCGATCCAACTCGGCGGCCTTAGCCTGCCGGTTCAAACCTCCAGCCTTTTCGTGCGTGCGACGGCGGCCGACCTCCACGCTGCCCAGACAGAGGGTCCACAGAACGCAGATCCGCAGAGCGTCGGTCCGCAGAGTGGCGGTCCCCACAGCGCCGCTCCACAGAGTGACACGCAACCGGGAGAATCCTCGGCCGCCGTCGTTTCTCTTGAAAAAGGGCGCCGGCTGACTTTCCGCCTGACCGAACCGGTTTATGTCGCGGCCAGCCAACATGGGAGAGCGGATCGGTAAGCTCGCTCCGCCAGGCTTCGCTCCGCCACACTTTGCTCCGCCACATGAGGCCGGAAAGTTTTCCACAGAAATAATTCCCGTTTTAGTGACATCTGCCCTTCGCAGGTGCGTTCCCGTTTCTCTATAGTGACCTCGAAACGGGATTTGATCCGGAACTAACGCTTACCCAATTCCCATTTCAGGAAAACCAAGGTCGTGGGCAAGCGAATAACCGGTTCCTTCCGGGAATGATTCCGCGCAGAGTATTTAAATGAGCACCGCCGCCGAAATTCCGTGGACGCCGCAGGACTCGCCGACCGACCTGCATCTTCTTTTCGCGACCGCGCCCTTCGCCCTGGCGCAATGCCAGCGCGCGGGCAACATTACCGCGCTGAATCCGGCGCTGGAACACATGCTCGGCGGCAGATCGCGAATCGTGCGCTCTCTGTGCTTCGCAGATCTGATTCATCCCAACGAGCGTGCCGAGGCGAAACGGCTGTTGGGCGAATTGTTTGACCGACAGCGCGACAGTTTTCAGATGGACTCGCAGACCACCGGTGCCAACAGCCACCCCGTGCGCTGGACGGCATGGCGCGTCCCGGGAACGAACGGCCATGCCGACTACGCGCTCGCCTCTGCCGAAGACGCATCGCGGCACCGCGAGGCCGAGCAGCGTCTCCGGCAGGCTGAGGGATTGGAATCCGTGGGGCGTCTGACCGGAGGCGTGGCGCATGACTTCAACAATCTTCTGACCGGAGTGCTGCTCTACTGCGATCTTCTCATCGCCAATCTGGAGCCCTGCCATCGGGTGCGCAAGTACGCCGAAGAAATCCGGAACGCCGCCATCCAGGCCACGGGCTTGGTGCGGCAGTTGCTCACGGTGGCCCGGCCGCCGAATTCAGGGTCGCGTCTGTTTTCCCTCAACGACATTGCCGAAGGCATGCGCAACCTGCTGGTCCGCCTGATTGGCGAAAACATTGAGCTGAAATTTCAGCTCGATGCCAACCTCGGATTGGTCAAGATGGATCCGGCGCAATGTCAGCAAATTCTGCTCAACCTGGTCCTCAACGCGCGCGACGCGGTGTCTGAGGCGATGTCCGAGGCAAGGCCCAGCGGCGGTCAGATCACGGTCGAAATCAGCAACTGCAAAGTGCAGATTTTGACCAAAACGACGGGCGCGGAATCGCCCGCCGCGGGCCGCGCCCTACTTCCGTGCGCGCTGTTGGTAGTGGCCGATAACGGCAGCGGCATGGACGAGGTCACCCGCACCCATCTGTTCGAGGCTTTCTTTACCACGAAGACCGGCACGGGCACGGGCCTGGGGCTGGCCACGGTCTACGACATTGTGACCAGTAACGGCGGCCTGATTCACGTGGAGAGTGCGCCCGCGTGCGGCACCCGCGTCAGCGTGCTCCTGCCGCTGGTGCCGGAGGCTGTTCTGAATGCATCTGCGCAGGATTCCGCTGCGGATTCTGAGGACCAGGAAGATTTTGCCAACCACGCTGTTACCAACCACGACTTTCAACTCGTAAGAAATCCGGGAGTACCGGTACCCAAAGAATAGAAGGAAAAGGAATGAATGCCATGACGTCCGCCGCCCTGAGCCCGATGCCAGCCACACCGCAGATTCAACCCGCCAATTTTCTCAACCTTCTGATCGTGGACGATGAACGATCGATCCGCGAAGCCTGCCGCGAAGTCGCGCAATCGCTGGGATACACGGCCTACGTGGCCGATTCCGCCGAGCATGCCTACCGTTTTCTCGATACGCAAGCCTTCGACGCCGTCCTGCTCGATCTGCGCCTGCCCGGCGCCGGCGGCCTGGACGCGTTGCGCCGCATCAAGGAGCGCCGCCCGGAAGCTGTCGTCATCGTTGTGACCGGATACGGCACGGTGCAGTCGGCGGTGCAGGCCATGAAACATGGCGCCTACGACTACGTCACCAAACCCTTCAGCGTTGACGAATTAAAGCTGCTGCTGGAGCGCGTAGCCAGCCATTTGAAACTGAAGTCAGAGAACCGCCTGCTGCGCGAGAAAGTGAAGTCCAAACAAGGCTTCGGCGGTATCGTCGGACGCGCCCCGGAAATGGAGAAGCTGTACCGCATCATTTCCAAGGCCGCCAACAGCGTGCACCCGGTCTTGATTCTGGGCGAAAGTGGAACTGGTAAGGAGATGGTCGCTCGCTCCATTCACTATTCCGGGCCCTTCCGCGACAAGCCGTTCATCCCCGTCGATTGCGGATCGCTGGTGCCCACTCTGATCGAGAGCGAACTCTTCGGTTACGTGAAGGGTGCGTTCACCGGAGCCAACCAGAATAAGGAAGGCCTCATGGCCATGGCCGAAGGCGGAACCATTTTTCTTGACGAAGTCGGAGAACTTCCCGTCGACCTGCAGGCCAAAATGCTGCGGGCGATCCAGGAAAAAGAAATTCGCCCGGTCGGCAGCACGCGGCGAGTACCCATAAACATCCGGCTGCTGGCCGCCACTAACCGCGATCTGGAACAGGCCGTCACGCAGGGCGAGTTTCGTCGCGACCTTTATTTTCGGCTCAACGTGCTAAGCCTGCGCATCCCCGCGCTGCGCGAGCGCCGGCAGGACATCCCGCTGTTGATCGGACATTTCCTCGAACGCATGACCCGAACCTCAGGCCAGGAAAAAATGCTCAGCGACGAAGCCCTCAAAGCCATGATGGCCCATGACTGGCCGGGAAACGTCCGCGAGTTGGAGAATTGCCTCGAACGGACTTACGCTTTTACGAGCGGTCCGCTCATCCACGCCACGGACCTGCCGCGGGAAGTTGCGAATCTGCCAATCACCGAAACCTCGAATACAAATGGCAATGGTGGCAGTCACGGGAAGATCATTCCCATGGCACAGCTCGAAAAGCAGACGATCCTGAGCGCGATTACCGAGCTGAACGGAGACAAGCTGCAAGCCGCCCGCCTGCTGGGCATTGGAAAAACGACGCTTTACCGCAAGCTCAAGGACTACGCCAGTCACGAATATCAATTGTGAGCAACCAATCGTGAACGACCCCGGTAAGCGACCGATTGTGAACTTGTGGGTGGGAACGGGAGTACCGCAACGGGAATCCGCTCTGCCCCACCAACGCTAAGCGTCGTATTTTCAACGCGCGACACTGTGGCGGCAGAAGTGCTATCGGAAAGGACATGATTCTACTCATCACGTCGTCAGCTAACGGCCCACAGTGCGCCGAGTCCCTGCATGCCGCCACTGGACAGGAAACGCACTGGGCCCAGACTCTGCAGGCGGCCGCCACCCGCCTGCGCGAACAAACTTATTCCGCCGCCGTCATCGATCAATTTCTGCTGGAAACCGAGCCCGTCGAAAGCGATCAGATGATCGAACATCTGGGCACCGCGTTCCCCGTCTACCTCAACTTCGCGGTGACCGGAATGGAACGCCTGGTGCGCGAGGTGCGTTCGGCCTTGCATCGCCGCAAGCGCGAAGAAGAGGCCGCGCGCCGTGCCGTTTCCGAACAGATGCACAGCGAAATGCGCGATACTCTCACCGCCATGCTCCTGTCCTGTGAACTAGCCATGTCCGTGCCAGACGTTCCCCACCCCGCAGTAGAGAAGATCCGTGTCATCGATAATCTCGCGCGGGAATTGCGACTGAGGCTGGAAGTGAACTGATCCCGATAGTGATAGTTGTTAGTTGATTGTTGATAGTGGTCGTTGGCCCTCGCCGTCCTCGTATTCCGCTGAGAATACCTCAGTCCTTGTTCCTCTGATCCCGCGCGTGCCTCATAGTATTTTTGCGCTATTGTATGCGTCCGCACGCTCCGCTAACGTTTCGCTGCTCATTCGTTCTGTGGACTGGATCGTTCTGGGGAAAATCTAAACCACGACTTGCATGATCTCGCGTGTTCTCTTAAAACGCGACGAGAAACTGTTTTGCGAAATCACTCTTGATCTTGAGGACAAATGGGGAAAAGCATGCGTAGCGCGAAGACGCTGACGTTGTTCCTGATGGCCCTGCTTACCAGTTTGAATGTTGTCGGACAGCAAATCACAGGCAGCATTCGCGGAACGGTGAGCGATCCGAGCGGCGCGATTGTGCAGGCCGCTAACGTTACGGCAAAGCAGATCGAAACCGGATTGACACGGGTTGCGATCACAGACCGTCAGGGAGAGTACCTGCTGGTCGAACTTCCCATCGGGCATTACCAGCTAGAGGTTCAGGCGAAAGGTTTCCAGACCTACTTGCAGCAAGGAATCTCGTTGGACGTGAACCAGACTGCGTCAGTCGGCATTCACCTCAAGCTCGGGTCGGAGACGCAGCAGGTGGAAGTGAACGCGAACGCGGCTTTGGTGCAGAGCACAGTCAGCAGTCTTGGGGAAACCGTGATGGAACAGGAAATCCTCGACCTCCCGCTCGACGGTCGCAACTTTTCTCAGCTAGGACTACTTCAGCCCGGCGTCGTGCCTTTGACTCCTGGCCTTCTCGAGGCTGGCGGCCCGGCGCGGCAGAATCAGGCTTACGCCGTCGATGGACAGCGTCCGGAATCGAATAATTTCTTGATCGACGGCGCCGACAACGTGAGCTCCGTGGACGGCGGATTTGTGCTCAAGCCGCCGATCGATGCGATTGCCGAGTTCAAAATTCTGAGCCACAACGCCAATGCGGAGTTCGGAAGGAACACGGGTTCCACGACCAATATCGTGACCCGGTCAGGGGCAAATTCCTTTCATGGGGCCGCTTGGGAATTTCTCCGAAACGATGCGATGGATTCGTCTGACTACTTCACGCAAAGCGTGCAGCCGCTGAAGCAAAACCAGTTTGGCGCCACGTTCGGCGGTCCGATTCTTAAGGAGAAGACCTTCTTCTTCGGATATTACGAAGGCTTCCGCAACCGGCAAGGTGAGACCGTGCCGGCAACCGTGCCTTCGGCGGCGGAACGAACCGGCAACTTCGGGCAGTTTTGCACCTCGATTCCCAACGACGCCTTTGTCGGCGGTATCTGTACCAACACCACAACGGACGCTCCCGACTTCAACGGCCAGCTACTAAACTTCGCCATGGGTCCGGCGCCGGTTCCAATCCCGAACAACCAGCTGCCATCGATCGACCCGACTGCGGCGAATGTCTTGCCGTTTTTCCCGATGCCAAACGTAGGAGAAAATGGATTCATCGCCACCCAGACCCTGAGCGAGAATAACGACCAATTTGGTGTGCGCCTGGATCATTATTTTTCCCGCAACGACACGTTGAATTTTCGCTACATGTTTAGCACCGGACCGACAACCGATCCGCTTTCGCCCGTAGGTGCAAACGTCCCCGGATTTCCGGTGGGCGAGTATGACCGCGCACAGAATTTTGTGGCCCAGGAAACTCATATCTTTTCGCCATCCATCATCGCCGTCGGGCGCTTTTCCTACCTCCGTAACACGTTCCTGCTCGACGAGCACCTGAATCACGAGTCGCCGGCGGAGTTGGGCTTTCAGTACGCCCCGACGTTGCCTTCTGCCGCTGGACCCCCGTTCATTCAGGTCGGTGGATACGCCTCAGTGGGCGACCCCATCACGGGACCGCGCAATACCTTCCAGAATACCTTTGATCTCTCCGGTTCTCTCAGTTGGGTCCACGGCCGCCACGAACTGAAATTCGGCGGAGGCTACCGGCGCGATCAGATCAACGCCTTGCAGGGTATCGCCAGCAATGGCTTCTTTGTGTTCGCCAACTTCCCCTATAGCGACGCATTTGCCAGCTTCCTGTCCGGCAGTCCGGTGGTATTTCTGCAAGGCGGAGGTGATTTCGCTCGTGAAATCCGCGATCGAGCACTGGACGCCTACGCCCAGGATACCTACAAGGTCAATTCCCGCCTGACCTTGAACATGGGACTTCGTTACGAACTGCCGTTCCCCTCGACTGAGAAGAATAACCAAGTCAATCTTTTCGTTCCTGGAGCACAGTCTCAAGTGCTTCCCACCGCTCCGGCGGGCCTTCTTTATCCCGGCGATCCGGGAGTGCCTGCGGGCTTGATTCCAACGCAGAAAACCGCTTTCGCTCCGCGCTTCGGCGTTGCCTGGGACCCGCGCGGAGATTCCAAAACCGTGGTCAGCGCGGCCTATGGAATTTTCTACGAGCCGTACTACACCGGCGAGGGCGGGCCGCTGCAGGATCCGGTCAGCTCTCCTCCGTATCTCAAGACGCAGCAAATCGGTTTTCCCGTCCACTCATTCGCCAATCCGTTTTATACGCCGAATCCTTTCAGTCAAGCTTTCCCCGAGCCGATGACGCTGCTTGTAGTTGCTCGCAACCTGCATCTGCCCTATGCGCAGGATTGGAACCTGAATATTCAACGGTCTTTTGGGGAAGACTGGCTCTTTCAGATCGGGTACGTAGGCACCACCGGCGTGCGGCTGCCGCGATTTATTGAAGGCAATCCACCCGCCTTTGTCCCCGGCGCGGTCACTAGCGGCAACGGCTGTACTCCGACAACCCCATGTCCGATTTCCACCGAGAGCAACGTAAATCAGCGCCGCCTCTATTCTGGATGCACCCTGGCGAATCCGAACAATTGCATCTACAGCTCAGTTGGTGAAATCGCCAGCGGCGCAAATTCCAGCTATAACGCCCTGGAAACCAGCCTGCGCAAACGCTTCAGCCACGGCATGTCGTTCCTTGCGTCCTACACCTGGTCGCATTCCATCGACGACGTTTCTTCTTTCAACATTACCGGCTCTGCTTCGCAACCCGTTGCCGGAGAAAATGACCTGGCGCAGAACCCCTTCGATCTCGCCGCCGAGCGCGGCCGGTCTATGTTCGATTCCCACCATCGATTCGTACTGAGTTATCAGTGGGCCCTGCCGTTCCTGCAACACTCCAGAAGTTGGTACGGGCATGTTTTCGGCGACTGGCAGCTGAACGGGATATTCACGGCCATGAGCGGCGGGCCGTTTACGGTATTCGACTCGAACGACGTCTCGCTGCAAGGGCAGGCGCCGGAGATCACCGGATTCTCCGCGAACCGCCCCAACCTGATCGGCAACCCAAACTCCGGTCCGCGCACGCCAAAGGAATGGTTCAACGTTAGTGCCTTTCAGCAACTCCAGCCCGATCCTCTAGGACGGTTCGAGGTGTTCGGGGACGAAGGCCGCAATGTAGTGCAAGGCCCGGGATACGTGAATTGGGACGCGTCGGCCTTCAAGACCATTCGGCTGACGGAATCCAAAGAACTTCAATTCCGCGGTGAATTGTTTAATCTGCTGAACCACACCAATTTCCGTTTGCCGGTCAGCGACATCGAAGACATCCAAACCGGCACCTTTGGGCAAATCCAGTCGGACGTAAGCCCGCGAGTGATTCAGGTGGCGCTGAAATTCTTGTTCTGACGATCCCAAAAGGTTCTACGTTTTACCGCTGAGGTCACGTTCCCATACACTTACCAGGCGCATTCTAGGCCCTAGGGCAATCGGACGGGTGCCCTATTTCTCGCGCGTCCTTTGCGTGAGAAAGCCTGCCCTGAGCTTGTCGAAGGGTGGGGACTTTCGACAAACGCGTAAAATCCCTTCCCGCCGCGCCCGATTCGCACTAAAATGGACGCGCCTGGAAGGCGGAGCGCCGCGTCCCTCGTGCCATTCCGCTAGTTCCCTCCGGAGGTTCTGTGCACGTCCTGGTCACCGCCGACTCGCTCTCCGGATCCTCGCTCTCCGGATCATGGACCTACACCCGCGAGCTGGTCACCGGCCTGGTCACGCGCGGGGTGCGGGTCACCCTGGTCAGTTTCGGCGAAATTCCGCTGCCCGACCAGACCTCGTGGATGGATCATCTGCACGGCCTCGACTACCGGCCCACCGCGTTTCGCCTGGAATGGATGCAGGAAGCGGAAGAAGACCTGCCCGAATCGTCCGCATTTCTGACCGCGCTGGTGCGCGAGCTGCAGCCCGACATTCTTCATCTCAACCAGTTTTGCTACGGAAATCTGCCGGTCGATGTGCCGCGCGTTGTGATGGCGCAGGGCGATCTGATTACCTGGACGCATGCGGTGCACAATCACGGCCCGCGCCGGGAGCGCTCGCTAGCCTGGTATCGCAATACCGTGACCGAGGGCTTGGCCGGCGCGGATGCGGTCGTCGCTCCTTCGGCGTGGATGCTCGATCGCATTTCCGCTTGCTATGGGCCTCCGCAGCGCGGAGAAGTGATCTACCCTGGGCGCAATCCGATTTTCTTCAACCCCTACCTGAGTAAAGACGATTGCGTGCTCGCGGTTGGCCGCATGGTCGACGCGGGCAAGCAGGTCTTTCTTCTCACCCAGCAGCCGCATTCTGTTCCAGTCTGCATCGTGGGTGCGGAACATACCGTGCCGGTGCCGCGCATTCCGATTCGCGCCGACGTGAAAATTTCCACCGACGAGACCTCGGTTGCGATTCGCGGCCCTCAAACCGAAGCACAGTTGCGAGCGTTGTATAGTCGCGCATCGATCTACGCCGCCACCTCGCGCTACGAACCGCTCGGCATGGCCGCACTCGAAGCCGCGTTTTCCCGCTGCGCCATCGTGGCCAATGACATTCCCAGCTTCCGGGAAATCTGGGGCGACGCGGCTCTCTACTTCCGCACCAACGATTCCACCAGCCTGGCCGAACGTATTCGCATGCTCAACGACGATCGCGCGATGCGCCGCGCCTACGCCGAACTGGCGTACTCCCGCGCCCGCGAACGCTTTACCACCAAGCGCATGATCGACGACTGCCTGCAGCTTTACCGCAGTCTGGCGTCGACGCGCTCACTTGCCGCCTGAGTCATTGCCGCTGGGTTGGAAATCACGGAGATGGCATAGGATGCGCTGGGCGTTGCTGCCCCTCCTGCCGAAGTCAAAGCTCCGTCGGAGCTCAGGTTGAGAACGCTAACGCCGCCACTTCCGCTGGTTACATAGACAAACTTTCCGGAAGGATCGACCGCGGCCCGCCACCACGCCGCTCCTGCTGCTGTGGTGCCGTTGGGACTTAAAGCGCCGGTGGTGGAGTCAATTCGGTACTCGGAAATCGTTTGGTCGTACCGGTTAACCACAAAAGCGAACTTACTGGAAGGATCGATCGCCACAAATGTAGGTTGGTTTCCTGCCGTCACGGTTTGCGTAGGAGTCAACACTCCAGAAGAAGAGTCGATGGTGTATTCCGAAACTATATTCCTGGAGTCATAAGTGTCCGGAACATAAGCAAACCTCCCGGAGGGGTCCACCGTGATATCAAAGGGGCTCTGCCCGGTGGGCACGGTGGCGGGCGAGGTAGGGGTGAGAACTCCCGTAGTTTGATCGATCGTATACATTGAAACCGTGTCGTCGTCCTGATTCGCCGCGTAAGCGAATCGCCCAGAAGGATCGACGGTAAGGCCGTCCGGGCTCCATCCCGCCGCGACCGAGGGAGGCGATGTGGGCGCTAGAACTCCTGTGCTTTGATTAATGGTGAACATGGAGACCGTATTGTCGTCGCTGTTTGCGGTGTAGACGAATCTGCCAAGTGGATCGATGGCGATCCCTTGCGGGAAGAATCCAGTGGGAACGGTGGGTGGGTTCGTGGGCGCCAGCACTCCAGTGCTTGAGTCGATGGTGTACATGGAGATGGTAGCCAAGTCGGAGGCGTTCGAAACCAGATTTGCCACATAGACGAATCTGCCGGACGGGTCGACAGCCATATCCTCAGGATCGCTTCCTGTCGCGACGGGGGCTGGCGCGCTCGGCGTCAGGGCTCCGGTGCAGGAGTCGACCGTGTAGGTGGAGATGGCGCCGTCTCCCCACGCCTGGAGGGCTCCCTCTAGCGTATATGCGAACGCGGGTTTGGACGAGGGAGTACAGGATGCTACCGCGGCACAGTGGTTTTTGGGGCAGAGCCTCCGCCGCAGCCAATGCTCGCGAATAGCAGGGCGAAAGATAAAAGATGCAGCGACCGGCGTTTCATGCGGATACTCCCTTGACTCAGACTCATCACTTCCCGCAGTTTAGAACCGAGACTCCTGTTCGGATGATCCTACTCCAAGTCTTGTTAGCTGGAAAGACAGCGGCGCACGGTTAATGATAATCTTTTATCCCTACTAGAAACCCGTAAGGTTGGAGGAATGAATCTCATGGCTCAGGTAAAAATCACCATCAGACCGAATGGCCCCTACCGCGTCGAGGCTCCAGAAGGCTCCGTCGAGTTGGTGGACGTCAACGGTACACCCTACGATCTCACCGGCAAGCCCGCATTCTCGCTCTGCCGCTGCGGCGGATCGGTCAACAAGCCCTTCTGCGACGGCACTCACAGCCGCACCGGATTCCAGGCCGCTGAGTTGGCCGTGAAGAAAGCGGATAGCGGTTCGTCTTCGTAAAGTAAATCGCAGTTGTCCTCAAGAGTCATCGCCGTCGCCATCGGCAGATGGTTTCGGGAAGGGCACGCCTTCAGTCGTGCCGCCGATGCCGCGCTGAACCGGGGCGTCACCCCCTGAGGTAAATGTAGTCCATCTGCGGAGGAGATCGTGCACGATTCACGGGACCATGATTCAAACGATCAAGAACTAGGGATGCATCGCAAAATCACCCGCCGCGACTTCCTCAACGGCGTCGCGATAGCGGCTGGCGCAGCGATGATGCCCTGGGACCTTTCCGCCGCCGTCCTTGGCGAAGGTCAGGCCGCAGTGGGACCAGAAAACTCTCCAAACTACTACTATCCCCCCGCGCTCACCGGCATGCGCGGCAGCCATCCCGGTTCGTTCGACGCCGCCCACAGCCTGCGCGACGGCACCTTCTGGGATTCAGCCGGCAAGCCCGAGGACACCGGCGAAACCTACGATCTGATCATCGTTGGCGGCGGTATCAGCGGCCTCTCCGCCGCGCACTTCTATCGCAAAGCCACCGGCGGCAAAGCGCGCATCCTCATCCTCGACAATCACGACGATTTCGGCGGACACGCCAAGCGCAACGAATTCCACGTCGGCAACGCTTTCCGCCTCGGCTTCGGCGGAACGTTCTCCATTGAGAGTCCCGCGCCCTACAGCGCTGTAGCCAAAGGCTTGATTGAAGAACTCGGCATCGACGTCTCTTCGTACTCCAAATACGTGAACAAGAAGGTGTATACCTCCGCGGGCTTGGGTTCCAAGATGTTCTTCGACAAAGAAACTTTTGGGGTCGATAAACTCGTGATCAATCCCAACCCCCATGGTGGAAGCGAGAGCGAAAACCCGGCCGGCCTGGCGCCGGAACTATTGAAGCAATTTCTCGCCGACGCTCCGCTGGCCGATCAAGCCAAGCGCGACCTGCAGCGCCTGCACGAGGAACCGAAAGACTATTTCCCCGGACTGACTTCGGACGAGAAAAAAGCGAAGCTGGCGCGCATCAGTTACGCCAGTTATCTGAAAGACATTGCCCGAGTCCATGAAGACATCATCAAGATGTACCAGGCCATGCCGCACCCGCTCTTCGGCGTTGGCATCGACGCAGTTGCTGCGCAGGATGCCTGGGGATTCGATCTGCCCGGCTTCGATGGCCTGAAATTGGACGACAAGCCAGGCAAAGGTATGAACCGCGACGCCATCCCCAACGAAGAAGCTGAGAAATATTTCTTCCACTTTCCCGACGGCAATGCCAGCATCGCGCGCCTGCTCGTGCGCAAGTTGATTCCAGATGCGATCCCCGGCAACTCTGTGTCGGACGTGATTCTCGCCAAAGCAAATTACGCCACGCTCGACGACTCCGGTTCGCCCGTCCGAATTCGCCTTAACAGCACGGCGGTGCGCGTGAAACACGTGGGCGACGCCGCCAGCGCCAAAGAAGTGGAAGTCACCTATTCCCGCGGCGGCAAGGTCTACACTGCCAGGGCGAAGAATTCGATTCTGGCCTGCTGGCACGTCGTGATCCCGTACATCTGCGAAGAACTTCCCGACAAACAAAAAGAAGCGCTGGCGTCCGCGCAGAAAGTCCCGCTGCTTTATACCAACGTCGCGCTGCGCAATTGGACGTCACTTCAAAAGGTCAAAGCAAGTTCGGTGTATGCGCCCGGCATGTATCACACGTACGTGAACGCCGATTTACCAGTCAGCATCGGCGGATACGAGTGCGCGCGCAAACCCGAAGAGCCCATCATCCTGCACATGATGAAAGCAGCGTGCAGTCCGGGACATCCCGCGCGGCAGCAGCACAGCATGGGCCGCATGGAACTTTACACCACAACTTTTGAGACGATGGAGCGCAAGATCCGCGACCAGCTGGCCCGCACGCTCGGCCCCGGCGGATTCGATCCCGCCCGCGACATCGCTGCTATCACCGTGAATCGCTGGCCGCACGGCTACGCCTACGAATACAACTCGCTATGGGATCCGTTCTGGCTCGAAGGCATCGAGACGCCGTGCGAAGTCGCCCGCAAGCCCCACGGCCGAATCGCCATCGCGAACTCCGACGCCGGAGCCTACGCCTACACGGACGAGGCCATCAATCAGGCGTGGCGAGCGGTAGGGGAAATCACGAAGGGGTAATGGAGAAAAAATGTGGGGACAGCCGCCCCTTCGACGTCGCTCAGGGCAGGCTCTCGGCTGCTCTCGCCGGACGTCAATCCGTGTTCTGGCCCTTTAACTGTATCGCCTTGTTCCGCGCCTCCTGCGCCTGCTGCGTCATTCCCTTGGCCTGGTAAGCCTCCGCCAGGCCAATCTCAACGTCCGGTTGATCGACGTTCCGTTTTTTCTCTTGGTTGTAGGCCGCAATCGCCTCGTCATACATTTTCAGCTTGGCGTAACAGTGGCCGATTTCGGAGTAGACCCCGGATAGGTGTGGCTTCAGGCGAGCCGCGCTCTTGTATTCCTCAATCGCGGCCTGATATTTCTCCTCATCGAACAGCACCAGACCCAGGCCGTAGTGGCCCTCTGCGCTGTTGGCATCCTGCGATACCATTTGTGTAAATGCGCCGCTCGCATCCTCTCGGCGCTTCTCGTTCAACAACGTGATGCCCAGGTTAAAACGCGCCCCTGCATTTTCCGGTTGCAGTTCGAGCACCCTTTTGAATTCGCCCTCCGCCTCAGGGTATTGTCCCCGGTCGAAATACGCATCTCCGAGCGAGAAATGCGCCTGGACCAGGTTAGGCTGCTGTTTGACGATCGCCTGCAGTTCGGTTATACGTCGATTGGGATCGTTCTCAGAGATCGATGCCAGCGCTCGCGCAACACCCATAGAACCGCCGCGCCAATGTTGCACGCCCACGGCGCTGGCCATCACCGCGAGCGCGACGATCAGCACAACGCTCGCGCGCCGCAAAGGCGCATCATGTTCCGGAGCGACGCGGGCGATCAAAGCGCCGAGGATCAGTCCGCTAATCAGTCCACCAGCGTGGCAGGCATTGTCGATGCCGGGGAACAAGCTGCCGAACAAGACATTGAATCCGACAAAGAAAACCAGACTGCGGAGCGTCCCGCTGATCGCGACACGCGGCAGCGAAAATTCGCCAAGGTAAAACGACGCAATCAGCGCGCCTGCGAGTCCGAAGATTGCGCCCGATGCGCCTACGCTCCAAACGCCGGGATTCCAAGCCAGACTGCCCACGCCCCCGGCGACGCCGGTGATTAGATAAATGCCCGCGAATGACCAGCGGCCGTAAAGCGATTCGCAGAGCGCGCCAAGGTCCCACAGGCACCACATATTGAAGGCGATGTGCATCAGGCTGCCATGAAGAAACATGTATGTGACCAGCCGCCACCAATCGCCGGACAGCGTATAAAGGCCGTAGTTGGCGCCGAAATGCACACTCAGTCGAAGGGAGAACTCCTGGAATGGATTGGCAAAGGCGATCGGATTGGTGCTGGATGCCACCATCGCGGCGAAGATCATGACGTTAGCGCCGAGCAGGATTTGCGT
>Ga0210403_10002982_pt1 | contig 15016 bp, 16 predicted proteins | sample IncBWC19MmetaG_FD_150863 | JGI IMG/M metagenome (GOLD analysis project Ga0210403, IMG submission 150863) | Forest soil microbial communities from Barre Woods Harvard Forest LTER site, Petersham, Massachusetts, United States - Inc-BW-C-19-M | ecosystem: Environmental > Terrestrial > Soil >... | reverse complement strand
CGGCAATCCGATAAAAAATATCCGCTTTGCTGCCGGTACTACGCGTTTTTGTGGCTGGTTTTCTCCAACCAAAAGTGTTGCCTATTTCGGCAATAATGGCGGTGGAGTTATACCCTTTTTGTTCTCCGCGCTCAATCATGCGCGTTATAGTTCCAAGCACGCTGGATGGCGTCGAGGCATAAATATGGTCATCCGAGTCCACTAGCGCGCTTAGCATCTCTTCGTCGGATAATTCGCGAACCTGAATTGAAACTGAGTAGCTCGATCCATAAAAAAGAACGGCGGCGCGATGGCGATGGTGCTGACCCAATAATTCATACCATCCATCTGCGTTTTGTCGAACAACAAAAACACCATAAAACCCCGTTCTCTCGTAGCTTTGCGCCAGCGCTTGTAGTTTCGCGGAGCTATATTCAAAGTTTTCTACGTCGCGCCATGGGTTGGGGATAATATTTTTTAATTCGGTTTTCGTCTCAATTACGGCAGGCTCAACAAAATTGGAAAGCATAAATTCCTTTCATGACTAGTTAAACTTTTAGCTCGTGCTCAAGTTTATACTATCCGACTCCGTTCACTTTGAAACCTGCAGGCAGAGGCATGTAGTCTCCGGTTACTCGCTGAGATTTGTTTTTGCTTCTAACAAAACATCCATCAAGGCTTCACGAGCAGCGTCCATTTCCAGCATCGATGCTTCCGACTGATCATCGTTCACTTCTTGGATCGCGCCTTCGTAGCGTGTAAGAACTTTCAGCAATTCGTCGCGAGTCATTTGCACCTCTTGACCGGCAACAGACATCCCATAGATTTGATCCATGAGCTAACTTCAGGGTCATCCAGTAATTGTCGGAGCACTTGTCGATCCAATTCTCGACCGTCTTGAGAAATTAATTCGTCGGCATGAACAGCGATACTGCCCAGTTTAACCGCGACACTCAACGTCAAAATTTTTGTGTGAGACAGAGCATATGAAAGGGTCTCATGCGGTTTCGGCTTGCGCGCATTTTTTCTCATGATGTTAGAGTACGCTCCTAACGACGACACCGCCGATGAAGCTGGCTAGGGACGCCCAGATACCGCGCTTGCGGTCCTTGTCGACCTGCTTGTCGATTCTGTCTTGGCACGCTGAGTTGTCTGCTTTGATGGTGGCCACGAGTTCTATGCGATCTGCCGCGATGACTTTCTGTGCGTCGGAGGCTTCTACTTTTGCATCGGAAGTCAGAATCTGCTGCGCGGATAGCTGGGCTTGGAGATTGCTAACATCCGCCTGGGCCTGCGGCAGTTCATCCAGATCGGCGACTACTATTCGAGTGAGCGGCAACGTCATACTTACGGTATCGTTACTGACCGTTATGTCTGCCAAGCTAGACTTTGTCTGCTGAACTAGGCGCGCGGCTGCGCTCTTGGCATCGAGGGTGCCATCAGTCACAATCTGCTTGGCCGTTTGTGCTCGCTGCTGGGCCATCTGCTGCACAAGGGTCTGAATCAGTGCGGTCTGGGCGGCGTCTCGGGCTACATTGGCGGTATGGTCCTGAGCCAGTTGCGCAACGAGAGCGGCGGTCGTAGCGGTGTCCACGCCTTCCTTGGCTTGCTGCGCGGCGGCGACTCTGGCATCGTGGCGCTCGACCAGCGACTCGAACAAGGAAATGCCGCCGATGATGCTACCGGCGATCAGGGCGACGGCGAGTAGAACGACCAGAATATGGCTGCGAATCCAGACGATGTCGCGTTCGATTGATGCAAACGGAGTAGGTACAGGCGTTGTGCTCATACGCAAGAGGATATCAAATCGGGAGGGTTCTTGTCAAGTGTTTTCGAGACCCGTGAACGAAAATATTCGAGCACGGGGACCAAATTTTCAGGGCGGCGAGCGGCATTGAAGAAGCGTTCGATGTAGCCAAGACCCCTATTGCACTTGCGACAAAGTAGCCCGCGCACTGCCCGAGGGGCCATTGATTTTTTCATTGCCGTGACCGCCGCAACCTTAGTAGGATGACAAGCAGAAGAGATCGCAGATTGAATCGTCTCACAACATCCTGTTACCTGCCAGTTTTTTGGTCCGAGTTTGCGCGCGGTGATTTGGTAGTGAAAGTGGTCGGTACATGGTGGGTTCTCCGAGGTGAACTCTACTCGGCAGATTTTGCATCGATTATTTTGTTCGGCTCGGAGTTCGTTTTGTCGGGCGAGAGTGATCCCGTATTTGGACTGGAGTCGCTTGTCTTTAGCGCGATCTTTCGCTTCAGGAGTTGCGATCTTCTTCGTTTTTGCCATTTTTGCATGACTCCTACTTCTCAACCAAAAATAATCGTTCGGTTCGCGAAGCTTTTCCGCCTACACAGTGCATATCGGTTTTTGTTTCCGTGCGCCAAACCTCGCGAGCGAAAGACGGCGCGAAGTACTCAGAAACTAAAACGATGTTATTTTTACCCGCCCACTGTCTCATGATGTTCCAAAACAGCGAAGAATCAAAATGAGTTGAAGAATATCCTTGCGTTGTGTTGGCATAGGGCGGATCACAATACACCAAACTATTTTCTGGGGCGCACTCCGAATAATTTCGGTGCAGGAAAGACACTCCCTGTAAACTTTTTGCTTTCTTTATTATGGCGTTATGGGCGTTCATTGCATAATTTCTATTACCTGATCTTGCATATCCACCAAAAAACTTACCTCCGAAAGAGCAGCCAAAACCGACAAATCCTCGAAGCGCGGAAGGCGGAGAATTTTTAATCGATAAATATTCAGACTCAGATACATGTGTCGGAGGTTCCCAACCGTTCGCGACAGCGGACCATAAAAGCACAACATCTTCACACAAATCAGACGCCGTGCGTGTGCCGGACACCGCGGCAATAATGTTCGCGCCCCCACAAAAAGGTTCTATGAACGGTCGTCCATCACGAACAGACTCTAAATATGTTGCCAGCGCTTTTGCGATTCTGAATTTCCCGCCCACGTACTGCATCTATTTGCCATCTTTTACGCAAATGCTCGCGATGCGACCACGGACGGCAGTATCAGCAAATCGAATATGCATCCCCAAATCGCAGGCGGTCTGATAAATTTGGCGGGTCGTCTGTCCGCCAATCGCGCTGAGAAATTGTCGACCCCAAGCCGAGACAGGTTTGATTTTTCCGTCGGCAGTAAAGTCTAGGTCAAAGTTCAATGTTTTTGTCATGTCGATGGCCTCCAAGAAGCCAATATACCGCGATGACGAACATATGTCTAGTTATTTTTTAGCTGGCGATTTGATATCCGGTAGGTGCTTGTTTGGCTCAGACTTGGCGGTCTCGTTGGTGTCTGATTCTTGCTCGTCGTGGTGAATCAAAGCATAGCCAGACACTAGCCCCTGCAACCCTAGTACAGTGCGTTTGCTCTTCATTATTCCCCCTCAGGGTATGTATCTTGTGTGATGTGAAACACTTCAGACAAGCGATGTTGACCTTTAATTTTGTTGTATCCTACGATTCCATCATATCCGGCTGCGCGCAAAGCGTGCGCGACTATATTCTCCTGAATCGCGTAAGCCAAAGTGTTTCCAAATTTACTATGTTGAATGATGTAGTCGGCATTGTCGGGGTCCGCTCCGTATTTTTTCAATATATCGGTAACATTTTCTAGAAATTCTCCCGTTGACGACAGATGTTCTCTTGCCGACCCAAAAGAGATATGTTGTAAGACATCGTTGCGCATCGCATCATAAGCGCCTTTTCCTTGTATTGCATCGTACGCTCGTTGCGGAACCTTGCCGCCGGAGGCACCCTTCGCAACGATGGGATTTTTGAAAGTGATATCACCTTCGATCCGTTGCGTACCGCCGTACCCCATTTTGCCTGACTTGTAGTATTTGGAGTAGGGGGACTTCGGCTCGGGCGAATAAAACACTCCAGTACGTACAGACGGTGATCCCGCTTGTTCGGGTTTTTGATATCGCTCTGCGCGAACAGTTAATTCTTTGCCATTAATTTTTGCGCCAGCAGTGTTCTGTACGGCGGCTGCGAATTCCTCAGAGTTTCCGTGAACAACTTTGGGAGTCTCTGCTTTGAATGGTGAAGTAATTGTTTTTGGGCTGAAAGCGACGTAACTTAGCCCGCCTTCGACCTCGTTTTTATATGATGCCCCGTCATATCCTGCATCTGTCAACAGATGTCGAGCCTGGGTGGCTAATTCGGCGGCCCCATCATGCAGTAATTCATCTTCTCCTTCTTCGGGGCGATAGGTTTCAAACAACCAGCGATTCTGTTGCTGTCGAAAACTCAGGTCAGAGTTGTATTGTTTTAGCCATTTTTCGGCGGCGGGGCCGTTATCTTGAATCTCTTCGTCATCGATATCATCCGCACGCATCGCGGCGTTCAGGAGTTCTTCTCCAGCATATCCTGCATCAGTCAGATTACCGGAATAGAGTATACCCCGCATATTGCTTTCGGGACCAAAATTCATTATCTTTTTGAATTTCAAATCGACAGGAATTACTCTAGGGCCTGCCGCGCCTTCTTCGCCCTCTCCGGCTTCATATCTCGATTTCATCCAAGATGTCTGGCGAGTAGCAAACTTATTGGCGGTTTCTGGTTCGGCGCTGAAGTGCGCACCCAAATAAGATGTGGGATCAGGGCCACTGCCTGATGTGGTCGGTTCACCTGTTTTTTCATCTGTTGTGCGGCCTTCAGTAGAGAATTCATTGAAGTTTGTGCTAGCGGTAGTGCCATGATACGCGCGAAATGGCTGTCCGTTTTGCGGTAATTGCGCGGCTTCGACCTCCTCTTCCGCGCGCTCAGCTTTCTCGTCTTCGGACAAGTTCTCGATATCGGGATGGCGATAATCGACCACCCACGCGGGGGCATATTGTTGATCTTGTTCTCCCCAAACTTGAGCGCGATGGTTACCATCTAATATTTCCATTTTTCCGTCGGGATGCACGGACACTTTAATAGGAACTGGCGAGCGAGGATGAGAATAATCGGGACGGTCAAAGTTTTCTCCTTCTTCATCCTCAGGAGTATCTCCCTGCGGGAAAGCCGGACTTGGCAAGTCTTCCATAGGGATATAGGATTGATAGATTGAAACATCTTTTCTGTTGTTCGCGTAGTCTCGACGAATCGTTCTTTCGTCAACTTTTTTATCTGCGTCTTGTAGGTCCTGCGCGTTCCAGCGAACGTCTTGATACTTGGCACGGGACGGCAGATCGTCAGGATGTAGTCCTACAGCATCTGGCGGGGTTTTGTTATCTTTCTCTTCGGAGACGACATCATCTGAGGGTCTTCCGGCGATTGCGTTCAAGGTTTTTTGACCGCCCTCTACAAACCAGCTAGAGAGATCGCTACGTTGATGGACGATGTTTAGAATATGGTCAATTGCCTGAAGTTTTTCTTCCGGGGTTTTGGCACGCATTAGCGTGATCGCCCCATCGGCTAGTTTGTTGGCAGCAAAATCCGTAAGTCGCCAGTTACCTTTTTCATCGTCGAAAAATGACGGACTCAGTTCGGAATAGTAGTCCGCGTCATGTTTTTCTCCCAAAATACGATCAGTAAAATCTTCTATGGATTCTTCGGAGTGCCCTGTTAGCACGTTATTGACTTGAATTTTATGGATGTTTTCTAAAACGGTGTCGGCGATGTTATCAATTCCTTTTTCATCTCGCACAAAACCGAGTTTAGCGTAATCGTTCCAGATTTTCGTTAGCCTTCCTGCAGGAACTAAACTCCACCGCTGGCGGTAACCATCTTTGCCGATAGATTTGCCGTACTCTTCTATAATATTGTTTGCGACTTGGTCCTGTCGTTCTCTATAGTCTTCAACTGCGCGCTGGAAGTCTTTTTCGGAGGGTTTGATTTTATCTTCGTCGACTATCCCTTCTTTAGTTTCGGCAGACTTGCCCATAGGGCCTTGCGAACTTCCGCCTTCTCCTCGGGCGACATCTGTTGGACCGACTTCAGAACCTCGTCCCCCAGTTGTTCCGTTGTCAAGCTTTCCGGTACCTGCTGATTGCTCTTTGGCATTTGCGATTCTCCTTTGTATTTCTTGATGCATAGCTTGCAGTCTTTCGGGACTGGCATGATACTGTCGAGAGAGTCCGAGTTCACGAACTCCCGCATTCTCCTGCAAAACGCTCGATACTTCGGGGCGCAGCAAATACTCTTTCCCGTAGTCTATGGCTTTATGCATAAATTCCATCGCGGCGGTATGATCCATGTCTGCTGCACGTAGAATTTGATATGCACGAGCGCCGTCGCCGCCAGCGCGAATAAGTAAATTATTGTTGGCCGCGCGCGGAAGATCATTAAATGCTTCGTCCGCCGCAATACCCCCCATCAAACTTCGCACCACCGGGGCCACTTGAGTTGGAATAACTTGACGAGTGCCTGGAGTAAATATCTCTCGTGATGGCCACAACACGCCCGCGCGAGCATCTTTAGGCATTCGAGGATGACTTGAACTTAATATTCCCTCCTGCGCCAAACCTTCCGCTTGCCCAACTAATGCATGGCCTAATTCATGGATGATGGTGTGAACCTCTGGACGACCTGCAGAATATTTCATCTTTTGAATCTTGCCTGTCGGCACGGAATATTCGGCGGAATGCGCGACGTTTTCGGGCATCGTGTCGAGACGCCACTCTGATGCGGACGGAAACTGCTTTTGAATAGCCGCCAAAGCCTGTTTAGGGGAGTGCGCATCAACGTCTACTTTGTGGCTCATGCCGTCTTGATTAGTGACCTCCATCCTGTATGTTTCTTTGTGTGGGGTCTGAAGTTCGGGAGAGACGATGTCAGAGTCTTCGATGTCTGGTTCATTATGCCAAATATCGACTTTTTGACGCGGTTCAGAAACACTTTCAAAATGATGTGCTCGATGCCAGTCTGTTAGGTTGCCGAAATTTTTGCCTGACTTTTTTGCTTCAGCAGGAGACACCACAGAACTTCCGACCGGTTCGAATCCTTTAACCTTCATTGCTGCTTCAATTTTCGGCTGATCGTAGTTATCCACAGCGAGGTCCAAATCATGTGTGGATGCCCCTGTTTCCGCTACCGACCCCACTACCTGCGCGCCGATATGGTCTGCTAACTTTTGCGCGCCTTCTTTGGAATATAGCGGCACTGCTGTGGGCGCTTTGCTTACAAGCTTCCCGCCAGCTTCTGCAAATTTTTTATCTCTGGGTTCTGGTTCAACCAAATTTCTGGGGATTTGTCGATCCACCCAATCAATCGCTTCTTCTGGTCCATCAAATTCTTTTTCTCTTTTTACCCCGTATCCAAGAACTACTGGGTCTTCTTGTGGTGCAACGGATAGAACATCTAATAGGCGGGTTTTATTGGCATCGGTAATTTCAAATACCTCTAAAGTCGTGGTCGGCGTATGCTTTCGGCTATTATCAATTGTAATGCGCACCGCCCCTCGTTTTAGTGCTTCCTCTGTTCCGCTAAAGCCCAATTTACGAGCAGTATCTGAATGGTCTAACTTATCTTCTGTATGAACATAATTCTGCCCATTTGGTAAAAGCCAGCCTCCCCCCGCGAGAACTTCGGAATCAGAACCTTGATTTTTTTTAGGGATCGCTTTATTTGATACGTCTTTTGGAATGACGCCCTTTACTTTCTTGCCGCCGATCTTGTCGGACATGATAAGAGATTCGATGGGGTCCGTTTCAGGTTCTTCGGGAGACAAATCCATTTTCTCCCCGCGCACGTTAGCGATGGTGTCTGAATATCCCGACCAAAGTTTGGCCGGGATGTGAGTTTCTCCCCGCTGATGGGCTTCGACGACGCGGTGCATGCCATCTTCAACAAGATACTGACCATTATCTGGATTGTAGAAAATTTGAACAGGCTCTGATGTTTTGCTGCCACGTCCTTTGGCGATATCTGAAGACGCCCTCGAATATGCCTGCGGACTCACGGAAATATTCTGAATGGGAATCTGTGTATCGACCGCCGCATCTTTTGAGATACCTTTGGCGAGATTGGCTGGAGGTTGCCACTCAGCGGCAGGGGCGGTTTTCGCCTTGATAGCGGCCTGCATCTTCGCTTGCGCGTCGATCTGCTGCGCAGCATATTCTTGGACCTGTGCTTCGGGGATGCGCTGCGGCACGGAGACACGGATACCGTCTGCGTTCTCCGCCCACTTAACGCCGTTGGTGTCGGTCGAAATTTTTATTGGGGCTGCTTCGGGTGTTACCTTCGGGCCTAATTCATGTTGTAGAACAACAATGCCGCGTTGTCCCTCGATTTCCTCAGGAGTACCGATAGGTTTAAGATAATAGTCTCCGCCCTGAACATGCACAACGCGCATATTTTGAACTGGTTTTTTTGCATCGAAACCCGAATAAACGGGGCTTTGATTGACGGTGACTACGTCTCCAGGTTTAATACCTGCGGGTTCAGTCGATGTGGTGGTTTCGGATTTAGGTGCCGTCTCTTTCGGAGTCGGGACTACCAGTTTGCCACCAGCTTCGGCGAATGCGTCAGGATCGGGGGCTGCTGGGAGTTGCTTGGTCGCTTCGGGGAGCGCTTTCTGGGGTTCTATGGTGATGACCTTGCCTGAACGCGCATCGGCGAGGTTGGCTTCTTTGCGCACGGCCATGTTCTCGCGGGCTTTCGCGCCCGCTTCATGAACTGCCCCGCCCGCTTCGTTAAATGCATGGAGCCCTGATTGAAATGTCATCGCAGCGGTCGGAATCATTTCGCTACCGATTTCAACAGCTTTGTCCCAGTCTTGCTGTTTCACTGCTCGCACAAATTCGGGCGACTGATTCACCAGTTGATGCGCCATCTGCGCGCCGAAAACAGCACTCATACCTGCACGCGCGACTTGTGGAATGCCCTCAAAGACCCCCCCGCCAGTCAGGAGCAATAGAGATTCGGGCCGAATCATGCCTGTCGCAAATTTGGATAATCCTCTTGATGTTGCATCTTCGGCTCCGGTTGCGGTTCCGACATCAAAAAGGCCGCGTTCATGCAGGAGCCGCGCCGCCTTAACCCCAGGCAAATCTTTTTCCGTAGCGAGTTCGCTGCGGGATGCGCCTGTGTCCGAACTTGCTGGGTCCAGCAGCATCCCCGGAGCAGTCAGGGCATCCAGCATCCTGCCTGCCGCGCTCTTCTTCGGTTTGGATGCGTTGGGTCCGCCCACCGCAGGAGGTAGACCTGTAGGTTTCGTGGTGGTCGCTGGCTGCTCAGGTTCGTACTGATTAGTGAAAGGGTTTAGCGGAACCTTCGTCATGTCCTGCATGCCATAGGCAGGATTCGTCGGGGCGGGGGGGTGCATTGCGCCAGGGCCCTCGGTCAGACTAATAGTCTGCTGAGTTGGCGTCATACCCGCTATCGAAGGCGCGGCGGAAATGGGCTTTTCGTCCGCCACGATTATGGCTCCACGTGGAGGACAGTCAGGTTGGGGTCTATTTCTTTGGCTTTGTCGAGGCGATCCACCGGAACGTGGTAATGGGCCCCGTTACTGGCATGGATAAGAGCGTGCTGAGATGGCGTTGCTGGCACGTCTGTAGGCACCTGGGGCGCTTCTTCGGCTTCGGGTGTCTTCTTACCCTTCGGAGCGACTGCAGGCTCGCTAGGGGCGGCTACAGGCTCTTTCTCGGGGGTCACAGCGGCAGTCGTAAAGGCCTTCATCACCTGGGGGTGGCTTTCTGCCTTTTCCAAAACATCGGGCGGAAGGGCGGCCATCTTATTCAGGGCTGCGGTAACCTTGTCCACAGGTTCAATTTTGGCGGGGGGCGAGGCCAGTTGTTTTGCTTGGAACAGCTTGTGCTTGGTATCGTCAGGGATCGCGAGAGGGGTCAGGTGCTGGACCAACTCGTCGGAATTTTTGGAGTGGAAAGCATCCCACAAATCGCTGCGTTGCTGATCGTTCAGGGTCGGATCGGCATTGAGTACTGGCGCGGCATGATCCATGAAAGGTGATGTTGGTGTTGCCATATTAGCTCACTTTCTCTGCGTTTTGTATGCAAAGAGGGCAGTTCGAATTCGTCAGATTGCGCGCGATATGCCAGCGACGATGTTGCCCGACTACTGCGCCCTGTTTCCCAAACACGCTGCGTTCGTCGTGCGTTAGAGCGAAAAGTCCTATTTTGTTCGCCTGATTTTCGGCGGCTTTTCTTTTTCTGGCCGCCGTGGCCTGCGGTAATTTTCGGATTCGGTCCAATTGTCCGCTGGCGACATGCGCTAACCCGACTCGGCGCTGCGCTTCTTTCGCTTGCGGTAATTGACTGATGCGATAAATATGCCCGGTTTCTACTGCCCTGATACCATTTGCCTCTCCGCTTATTTTACCCGCCGCCCGTCCGACTTCTTGGCGTTGTTCTTGGGTAAAAGCGTGAATCCCCGTACCAGCCTCTTTGGCTTTAAGCCCGTTTATTTTACCGGCACGACTGCAGTTTTTTCTCTGTTCTTCTCGTTTTTGACTGCCGTCCTGCCACGATTTCTTATGACCCACGCTCATCTTCTGTTTCGATTCTTCAGAAAATTCGCCGGTAAATCCTTCGCCGCCTCGGCAGATATTATATCCCACATCGGGGTGCTGCGTTTTCAAAACTTTAATGTAATGCTTCTCCCAATCATCGCACTCGGCCCTTGTTTGCAACTCGGCCTGCAACGGATGAATGCTCCACGATTCCCGAGGGTGCTTGCGCATCGATGCGTAGAGACGAGATCGGTGACTCAAATATTTATGCGCCTCATACCATTTCTGCTGCAAATACTGTCGCAGGTTCAAACCCTTGTGCTGCCCGATATAAATCTTCAGGGTTTCCGAGTTGACGATCACATAAACAAACATGATTTATTCTCCCACTTATGGAGAGAAAAGTCAACTTTTAAGTCGTCACGAAATCCCTGGCTCCATGTCTATCTGTCCCAATTTCACTTCGAAACTCATCTCGCCTTTTTCGTCAAGATATACCGCCACCACCCCGCCTGGTGAACAGGCTTCTTTGATGTCGGTGATGCCCATCAAACATTTTATCACAGAATTATGAAGGAACAGCGCGGTCGGCAAGCAATTGTACGGAGTAGCGAGATACTGATATGCCACTTGCACGCGGTCTCTAAACTGGTCTCCCGATTCGCCGTCGGGGATCACAAGGGTCGGGTCGTCCGCGTACTTTTTATATTCGGCGACGCGCTCGGGAGTTTTGGTTTTGCCCTCGAAGTGCCCAACTTTGCGGGCACGCAAGTTCGGGTCGGTGCCCATGAACGGGCAAGAGACGCAGCCCGAGTCCATTAGGTACTGCGCGGTTTGAATCGTGCGAGGGAGATCGGAGGCGATGACTCGGCCAACCCGTTCATAGGATATCCACCGTGCGGCGGATTCGGCCTGCTTTATTCCTTCTTCCGACAAGCCGTACGGGCCCCAGGAATCCCAAATATCCATTCTGGGAAGTTCACCGTGGCGAATAAGCCAACCAACGAGTTCGCGACTTGGGTCCATGGTGAACATTTTGCTCGTTTCTTTTAATACTACAGCGCATATTAAAATTTAGCGCCGTTTTCTTTAATTCGGCGGATGCCTGTAGCAGCTGGACGAGAGTAAAAACTCGCAACTAGAGTGCCATCCGTCACGCAGGCATCCACTAACAGCATACCACGAGGATCGGGAAGCCGTCAAGCGAAATCCAGCTTTTACCAGTTGACGCCGCTAGCAATCTCTCCCGCTTGAGTCAATGATTGATCTCGGCGCACAGTTGCCGAGGGAATAGGGAGTTCCGCCGCTGCCGGTGGCCCCATTTCTGCCAACGGACTAGATTTTTGGACCGCCGCCATAGGAAATCCAGGCGTTATTAAGGGCGATCCGAGCGATGCTGTTCCGACGCCGACATTCGGTGTAATTGCAGCCATGATGTTGCCTCCTAGGAAAGTTGCTCGACGACGTAATATAAATCGTAGGTCACTACTGCCGCCCCACTCGACGCCGAGAATTGAATTGCACTCGTGGCGGACTGCAGCAACAGGCTTAAAATCGTGTATGGAGTATCGGTGGGTGCGTTACTGCCACCAGATTGATTGGCGGATGCGATATGTCCTGAGTTTGAATCTGTCCAAGTCAGTTGTAAAATTTCAGTCGGCGATCCTGCAGGATAGGAGCTATGAGGTTCTGGGCTAAGATATAGCGAAACTCGATAGGTCCCTGCGACCGATGGAGTAAAAATAGTTGTCGATGCATGAGACGCTCCCGTCCACTGAATGGTGCCGCTTGCAACGATTGTTGGTACGTTTCCAATACAAGGCATGGTGTTTCCTCCTATGAAATTAGTGCGAGAGCCCATGTGCAGAATGACCTGCACTGATTACTTTTTCAACCATTTTTAGAATGTTCGCGGGAGTGCCGCTGGTGCCGTTCGCAGTCACGACAGTCCCTTTTGTATTATCGACGCCGCTGCCGACGTTCGGTGCGAATTTATCGTGCGCTGTTACTATTAGTCCTGACATAATTCCTCCTGAAATAGAAACGCCCGTCGTTTACAAGGCGACGGGCGGTTGTTGGGCTTGCGCCCGAATTTGTATCGAGCCGATTTTTAGACGTAGTTCAAAGAGAACTCGTCGAGAGTCACAATGTTGCCGGTTTCAGCAACGCCCTGAGTCGCGGTTGCGAAGAAGTTCAGGTCCTGTTCGCCGACGAGTCCAGTCACAACGGTTGTGGCGGTCTTCGCGCCGGTCGTGGAGTTGAACGTTTGTGATTGAAACCAGCCTTCTAGATTGCCCTGCGCGTCCAATTGGACATACGCGTCGAGAGAAAAGCTGCCAGCGGTCGCGCCAGAGCCGAGAGTTCCTGTTGCGCCGGTAGCGATTTTGTTCGACCCGGTAATAACCTGGGCTGAAGTGTCGGTAGATGGCACGGGCAAGAAAGAGGCAGGCACTTGGTACAGCGTGATGATCAAGGTGGCGACATTGGCCGAAGTGGCGGTCATCTGCCCTGCGATGTGAATCCACAGAACTTGGCCTGTGCCCTGATACAAGCCGGTGACGCCAGCAGACAGAGGAATGTAGCCCCCGCCGGTCAGAGTCAAAGCGTTGTTATTCAGTTGGAAGACAGTCTCGGTCGTGGTGACCACTGTTCCCGAGATCGGGGCCAGAGTTAGTTGCTGAGTTCCGGCTACCTGTCTGCGAATCGTTGAGGCGTTGGACATTGTCGTTTTCCTTTTCCTTCTTGAAAGATTTCAAGTACAAAATCGCTGATTCAAGTTCGGCAATCGAATCGTGAAACTGACCGAGGCCGACATTGTGTTCCCTGCAGAGAACCATGCGATTTTCATTCGTCTCATGGTTATGGTCTTGGCATGGCGAGTTTCGTCCCTTGCCACGCGGCCCGAACGGATGATTTCCGATAGGGCACATACCACCTTGCTTAACGATCTGCGCTTCGAACTCCGCGAGAGTGATGTTATGCACGCACTGATAATACCTGTCGTGCTTAGCTTCTCGCGTCTGACTGGGCCAGGACGCCACTTTGTCAGGATGTTCTTCGCGATACTTCTTTTGTCTCCGACTTGCACTCGCTTTGGCTGCTTCGCTATTTGGGTCTTTGAATGGCATGATCGCCTCCTAGACCCATTTTGCTATAACACCTAATCGAAAGTCAAGCGAAAACTTTAATTCTTTGCAAAACGCCGTAACTTACTGATTATACGGCGCTTACCTCTCCGCGGATTCTTCGGAACCCAGGGGTGTTATTTGTATTAGGCCTTGCTACAACACCGAGGAACCAGTCATAAGAAACAATCGCGCGAGTCTGGAGCATCGGGTTCGAGAGATCGATGTCGTTATCGCCGAAAGTCTTGACGTTCACTTTGAAGCTGGGATTTCGTGGAACCTTGTTGCCCAGCAACTCGGAGGCCAGCATGGCTTCGCGGCCAACGATATAGGTCGCGTAACCGGTCTTGCCGACCGAAGGATAGTTGGAGTACGTCGGAACCGTCTGGGTGCGGATGATGCGAACACCCGCCCATTCGAGAACCGAGTAGCCGCGCGTCATGTCCGTCTTGAGAACGGCAGCGCCAGCTTCAGATCGCTTGAGTGTGTCGACAGCCGAGCCCGCAGAGTTGTCCGACATGAAGTCGTACACAACGTAAGGGTGCATGGCCGAGGTATACATTCCGCCGTCACGTCCTGGGACCGCGTTGCCCATCAACTGGGACTCGGACTTGCGGATCGTGTTGGACAGCATGAACTCGTTGTCGAGCAGATCAATGCGGGCCGTTGGCTGCGCAACTGCGGCAGCTTCGAAGCCGTTGACCGCGATCAGGTTCGCCGTTAGCGCGCCGCGATAGGACAGGTTGCGGCTAGCATCCAGCGTGATGTCCGCGAGGAACATTTGCTGGGCGACGTTCGAGATGCCGATCCAATCGCCGAATTCGTCGGCGAAAGCATCGCTGAACACTTGGTTCAGTTGGAGCGACGGACCCGGAATGCCTTCGGACAGGTCATAGGTCGCGGCAGCAAACGGAGTTTGTCCGTAGAACTGGAGCGTCCGGCCCGAACGTCGGGGCAGAGGGCGGAAGTCGCACAATTCCTCTAAAAACGGAGTATTAAATTGCCACTCCATGATCGCGGTTCGATCATAAGCAATTTGGGGAAAACCTGCTAGTGTGGTGCTCATTACGCCGGGCGGCAGAATCGTATAGTTACCCTCTTAATCCCAGGTTGGGATTTTGGAAGGCATCTTGCTCAAGGAGGCTCTTCTACTTATGGAAAGATCAGTCAAAAACCTTTGCGATGCCGCAAGATATATGCGATTGCTGCCAACAAAATCGCAGTATCTTCTCGGGCAAAACCGAGGAGAGAATTGCAGTGTTGGTGAATGAGTTCACGAGGTTCTCCAGTTTCATGATTGTGGTCTACTCGAAGCACTTCACCAAGAAGAGGTGGCTTACCACATAAAGCACACAATCCATGTTGCTTGGCTAGTTCTGCTTCATATGTTTCTAGCGTCCATCCATATGCCCGTTTTAAATGTCGACGACGATGAAGTTCTGAATTTCCTCGCTGTCTTGCGCTCGTTCGAGCGCTCACGCAAGACTTAC
>Ga0210403_10002981_pt1 | contig 15020 bp, 20 predicted proteins | sample IncBWC19MmetaG_FD_150863 | JGI IMG/M metagenome (GOLD analysis project Ga0210403, IMG submission 150863) | Forest soil microbial communities from Barre Woods Harvard Forest LTER site, Petersham, Massachusetts, United States - Inc-BW-C-19-M | ecosystem: Environmental > Terrestrial > Soil >... | reverse complement strand
CCATGCCGCCCGCAATGCATACCGTACTCACCACAATCGCCGCCGCGAGGCCAGACACGGTTCCAAGCAGGGTGACCCCGCCATCGGTTCCGGCGGGTACTGCTTTCCACGAAGTAATAAGCCGCGCTTTCTCGCTGCTGAGTTGACCAATCTCGCTTGAGACGGTGTCAGCGGCGGCTTCCGAAAGCGAAGCTGCAACAGCGATCAAAAAGATCGCATTGTCCTCAAACGCATATAAGATCGCGCAACCTGTCGCGACACCCAAGTTTGCCAATATTTGAAGTGCATCGCGTCCTCCAATCTTTTCGGCGGCGCCAATCCGCTCTTTGCTCTGGTATCCAATTTTCGTAGTGAGCCACGCCAAGACAAACACGGCGATTAGCGCCGCCAAAGCCGCGAAACCACCCCCTGCGCAAAGCAAGAAGGAAACTATCGCTCCCGCAACCGCACCAGAGCGGTTTACGGCTCCCATTGAAAACGCCAGGGCCGCAAACCCGACGCTTATGACAACGCAGAGTAATAAGGATGAGCCGTGAATCCCCATCCAACTACCGGCTAATTCAGTAGCGACTACCATATGTAGCGTCCAGCTCCAAGACAGTCCATTACTCTGCGGCTAACACCACGATTACCTCTCTACTCACTGTGCATCAAATAAGCGGTTGTAGTTTAAACTCAACGCCTTGGCGTTTTTTCAGAGCGTTTGCATTCAGGGGTCGAACCTATGGCAGCCTCCGTTTGGTCTGGATATCTTACCTTCGGCTTGATTTCCATGCCGGTCCGCCTTTTTTCGGGCGCCCGCAGTTCCAGCATCTCCTTCAACATGTTGCATCGTGATGACCTGCAGCGGGTGAAGCAACAACTCTACTGCCCCGCCGACAATCGCGTCGTGGACCGCAGCGAGATCGTGAAGGGCTACGAATATCGCAAAGATGAATACGTTGTAGTCGAACCCGAAGAGATCAAAAAGATCGAACCGAAGACCGCCAAGACCATGGAGATTTTGGAATTCGTGAAGGCTGACGAAGTTGATCCAGTATTCTTCGAATCCTCTTACTACCTGATGCCTGAAGAAGCCGGACGCCGTCCGTATGCATTGCTGTCGAAAGCTCTAGAAGAAAGCCAGTACGTTGCCATCGCTAAGCTGACCATGCACAATCGCGAATACACAGTGTTCTTGCGTCCGCGCGACGGCGGAATGATGTTGCACACCATGTATTACGCCGAAGAGGTTAAAGAAGTCGAAGGATTTGGCGCTCCCGATGTCGAACTGAAGGATGCAGAAGTCAAAGTAGCCCATCAGTTGATAGAAGCCCTGGCCGACAAATGGGACCCGGAAAAATATCACGACACCTTCCAGGAAAATCTCAAAAAACTGATTCAGGCAAAACTCGAAGGCGGAACGATCGCGGAAGTAGAAAAACCGAAAAAACTGGCTCCGGTTGTAGATCTGATGTCCGCGCTGAAACAAAGCCTTGCAGAAATGGAAGGCAAGAAAAAGCCAGCCGCCACAGCCACTCCCGCTGCGGCCAAGAAGTCTCGAAGCCGGGGGTAAGTGGGAGCCTCTCTGGGTTGCGACGCCTTGGTTGACGACGCGCGTTTCCATTGTTATATTTGTAAAGCTCACGACATATTTTGATCGTAGCCGTTTTGTGCCTGAGTATGACCGAAACGGTTCTGATATAATTGTCCAGCATACGAAGCAATAACGTCGGCAATTAGGTTTGCGCTGACGCCCTCGCTGAAAACGTTCTGCGAATATCTTCCAACATTGGAAGGCTATGTAGGACGCTGTTGACGAAACGGAACGCCTCCGGGCTCCTGAACTGAGAAGCTGGCTTGGCGTCACCGTCGTTAGCGTCAGTTAACGGGAAAATCCTTAAATTTCTCGCCCTTTGAATTGTGCGGGAAAGTATGGTTGGCGAATCGCCATCCAGCCCTTATTGGGAACGAGCAGATGCGCGTCCACATTTGTGCGGCCTTCAAATGTGGAGAGGGAAAGGCGTGGCCGCGAGGAGCAGTGATAGTGCCTACTTTTAACCAACTGGTTCGCGATGGCCGCAAGCGCCCGCGCTACAAGACGGCGAGTCCTGCGTTGCAAGGATGTCCGCAGAAGCGCGGCGTCTGCACCCGTGTGTACACCCAGACGCCGAAGAAGCCGAACTCCGCGCTGCGAAAAGTTGCCCGCGTACGCCTGACCAACGGGATCGAAGTCACGACATATATTCCAGGCGTCGGTCATAACTTGCAAGAGCACTCGATCGTCCTCATTCGTGGAGGCCGCGTAAAAGATCTCCCAGGAGTCAGATATCACGTGGTACGCGGAACGTTAGATGCGGTAGGCGTAGCCAATCGCAAGCAAAGCCGCTCCAAGTACGGAGCAAAACGCCCGAAAGCGTAAAAGCGGTCGTTGGTCGTCCGTCGTTGGTCGTTGGCTGAAAGCTGACGGCTGAAAGCTGAGAGCAGTAATTAGGAGCTAGAAGCTGAATGCCTCGAAAAGGATATATAGCGAAGCGCACGGTGGAAGCTGATCCGGTATACGGATCCGACCTCGTGACAAAGTTCATCAATTCAATGATGTGGCAAGGCAAGAAGAGCACCGCGGAAGGCATCTTCTATGAAGCGCTGACCCGAGTAGGTGCCAAGGGCGGCGATGAACCGCTAAAGCTGTTCAAGAAGGCCGTCGAAAACGCCAAGCCACTGCTGGAAGTCAAGACCCGGCGCGTAGGCGGCGCGAACTATCAAGTTCCGGTAGAAGTGAATGCCGACCGGCGTACCTCGCTGGCGATTCGCTGGCTGATCGCGTATTCCCGCAGTCGCGGCGAAAAAGGCATGATCGACAAATTAAGCAATGAATTGCTCGACGCCTCCAACGGAAAAGGCGCAGCAATCAAGAAGAAGGAAGACGTACACAGAATGGCGGAAGCCAACAAAGCCTTCGCGCATTACAGATGGTAGGCAATTTAGCCAACGACCAAGGACGAACGACCAACGACAAGTTTTCAGAGCCCTAGAAAGCAGCAGAGATAAAGTGCCCAGACAAGTCCCATTAGAACGTTGCAGGAACATCGGCATCATGGCCCACATCGATGCCGGTAAGACCACTACCACGGAGCGCATCCTGTTCTATACAGGCAAAACGCACCGCATCGGAGAGGTCCACGAAGGCACTGCGACCATGGATTGGATGGAACAGGAGCAGGAGCGCGGCATCACCATCACCTCTGCCGCGACTACGTGTTCCTGGCGCGACATTCGCATCAATATTATTGACACGCCCGGCCACGTCGACTTCACCGCCGAGGTTGAGCGTTCGCTGCGCGTGCTCGACGGAGCTGTAGCGGTATTCGATGCTGTTCATGGTGTGCAGCCGCAATCCGAAAAAGTTTGGCGTCAGGCTGATAAATACGGCGTTCCCCGAATTTGCTTCATCAACAAAATCGACAAGATGGGCGCTGATTTCGAGCATGCCGTCGACACCATCCGCAAGCGCCTCAACGCCAAGCCAATCGCGATTCAGATTCCCATCGGACAGGAAGATAAATTTAAAGGCGTCATCGATCTCATCGAGATGAAGTCGATCACGTGGGCCGACGACACAATCGGCGCTGAATACATTACCGGCGCGATTCCTCCAGAGCTGCAAAAGAAAGCCGAAGCCTTCCATACGCAGCTTGTCGAGACGGTCGCGGAAAATGACGACGAAATTCTGCACAAGTTCCTCGAAGGCGAGAGCATATCCGCCGAGGAGCTTCGGGCATCGTTGCGCCGATCAACAATCGAATTGAAGCTATTCCCAGTAGTTGTGGGCACAGCGTTCAAGAACAAAGGCATTCAACCCCTACTCGATGCAGTGGTGGATTATCTTCCGTCCCCGCTTGATGCCGGCGAAGTCACCGGAACAAACCCAGACAATGGCGAAACGATAGTTCGGAAGCCCGCCGACAACGAACCCTTCTCGGCTCTCGCATTCAAAATTATGGCCGACCCATTCGTCGGTCAGCTGACTTTTATTCGAGTGTATTCCGGACAATTAAAATCCGGTGAAGCCGTCCTCAACGCCGGTCGCGGCCGCACCGAACGCATTGGCCGTCTGCTGAAAATGCACGCCAACAAGCGTGAAGACATCAACGAAATTCTCGCAGGCGACATCTGCGCCGCCGTCGGCCTCAAGAACGTCAGCACCGGCGACACGATTTGCGATGAGAAGCATCCCATCGCGCTTGAAAATATTGTGTTCGCTGTCCCGGTAATTTCCGTCGCAGTTGAACCCAAGACCAAAGCCGACCAGGAAAAAATGGGTATGGCGCTGGGACGCCTCGCGCAGGAAGATCCCACCTTCAAGGTTCACACCGATCCCGATAGCGGACAAACCATCATCAGCGGTATGGGCGAGCTGCATCTCGAGATCATCGTCGACCGCATGATGCGCGAGTACAAAGTCGAAGCCAACGTTGGCAAGCCACAGGTCGCGTATCGCGAGACCATCCGGAAAAAGTCTGAAGCTGAAGGCAAATACATTCGCCAGACCGGCGGACGCGGCCAATACGGTCACGCCAAGATTCGACTCGAGCCACAGGCGCCAGGCATGGGCTACGAGTTCGTCAACGACATCGTCGGCGGCTCGGTTCCGAAAGAATTTATCAAGCCAATCGATCAGGGAATTAAAGAAGCGATGGAAGGCGGAGTTCTCGCGGGATACGAAATGGTTGACGTCAAAGCCATCCTCTACGACGGCAGCTATCACGACGTTGATTCCAACGAAATGGCATTCAAGATTGCCGGCTCGATGGCTTTCAAAGAGGCCGCGCGCAAGGCTTCTCCAGTATTGCTCGAACCAGTGATGGCGGTTGAAGTCGTCACGCCAGAAGATTACGCAGGCGTAATCATGGGCGACCTAAGCTCCCGCCGCGGACGCATCGAAGGCATGGAGCATCGCGCCGGGTCGCAGGTAATTAAAGCTATCGTGCCTCTGGCCGAAATGTTCGGATACGCCACTCACATGCGCTCCAGTACCCAGGGCCGTGCCGAGTACTCAATGCACTTCGCGAGGTACGAAGAAGCGCCAAGGTCGGTGTCGGAAGAAATTATTGCGAAGGTTCAAGGCAGCGCCGCGCCGAGGTGACAGGAAGCGCCGCGGTTCGTCGTCGACCGCAGGTTCTGGGTCGTCGATGGCAGGCAGTTGGAGTTTGAAAGGATTTTTGGAGCAGGTGGAATCTGGACAAGGTTGTTGTCGCAGGCGGACGGGTACTTGGAAACCGAAGTCAGGTGCGAATCTTCGGAATCGCGTCAGTATCGAGTGAAAGATTTTTGGAACTGGCATAGAGACTTTGAGATTTTTCGGTCTCGGTTCCAGCGAGAGTTCGAGCGATTCGAAGCATCGATCGTCTCTGAAGGTTTGATAGAGAAACAGCAGTTCCTGGGCGCGTACTACGAGCGCAGAGATACAGGTGAGGGTGGGGACGAAGACGAATTAATCCCCAGCTGAAAGCTAGCCCCGAAGGGGCGACCGATAATAGCCCAGGGCTTCAGCCCCGGGTAGGCGGGAAAAAAAGAAACACGCGGGCGAGATCGCCCGCAAGGATTTGAGCTAGAAGCTAAGAGCTAGGAGCTAGAAGCCAAATGGCGAAAGAGAAATTTGATCGCAATAAGCCGCACGTGAACGTCGGAACCATCGGTCACATCGACCATGGCAAGACCACATTGACGGCGGCCATCACCAAGGTGTTGTCAAAACATAATCCGAAGATTTTGTTCCGGTCGTTTGATTCGATCGACAACGCTCCGGAAGAAAAGGCGCGCGGCATAACCATTGCCACGGCGCACGTGGAGTACGAGACGGCGAACCGTCACTACGCCCACGTGGACTGCCCAGGCCACGCCGACTACATCAAGAACATGATCACTGGCGCGGCGCAAATGGATGGCGGCATTCTGGTGGTTGCTGCGACCGATGGTCCGATGCCGCAAACTCGCGAACACGTTCTGCTGGCGCGGCAAGTCGGCGTTCCATACATCGTTGTCGCGCTTAACAAGTGCGATGCGGTCGACGATCCTGAACTGCTCGATCTGGTTGAGCTCGAAGTGCGCGAACTGTTGAAGGCGTATCAATTCCCGGGCGACGATCTTCCGGTAGTGCGACTCTCCGCGCTGGGCGCGCTGAATGGCGAACCCAAATGGGAGAAAGCTCTCGACGATTTGATGGAAGCGGTCGACAAAAACATTCCGCAGCCAGTCCGTGAACTCGACAAGCCGTTCCTGATGCCGATCGAAGATATTTTCTCGATCTCCGGTCGCGGCACGGTGGTTACAGGAAGAATCGAACGCGGCAAAGTAAAAGTTGGAGAAGAAGTAGAAATCGTCGGCTTCCGCGAGACCCGCAAGACGGTTGTCACCGGCGTCGAAATGTTCAAAAAGCAACTCGACGAAGGTCTGGCGGGAGACAACGCAGGACTGCTTCTCCGTGGCATTGCGAAAGAAGATGTCGAGCGTGGCATGGTGTTGGCAAAGGGTGGATCGATCACTCCGCACACCAAGTTCAAGGCCGAAGTCTACATCCTGACCAAAGAAGAAGGGGGGCGGCACACGCCATTCTTCAAAGGCTATCGTCCGCAATTCTATCTGCGGACCACTGACGTAACCGGAGTAGCAGAGCTACCAGCCGGCACCGAAATGGTGATGCCAGGAGACAACGTAAGCCTGGTGATCGAACTGATCACGCCGGTGGCCATGGAAAAAGGATTGCGATTCGCAATCCGCGAAGGCGGACACACGGTAGGAGCAGGAACGATCAGCGAGATCGTGCAGTAGCTGGAGCGGCAGCATGCCGACGAGTGCAGACTGGGATGCGGTCAAGTTAGTTCTCGTAGTTGTGCCTATGATTATTGTTGGTTTCTGGGAATCGGGATTTTTAGGCAAACTGTGGCGTACTTGGAAAGGTAAGCGAGACTGACGGTCCGATAGGACCGCAGCTCGAAACAAAAGCGGCTCGCATCACGCCGCAAGTTCTTTCCTCCGGACAGCCGGAAGGGGATCGAGAGAGAAATGATAGGAAACGAGAGAATTCGCATCCGGCTTAAAGCCTACGACTATCGCATCCTGGATCAATCCACGGGCGAGATCGTCGACACTGCCAAACGCACAGGCGCGCAAATCGCCGGCCCGATTCCACTGCCGACGATGAAAAACAAATACTGCGTCCTGCGCTCACCGCACGTCGACAAAAAGTCGAGAGAACAATTCGAAATCCGCACCCATAAACGGTTGCTGGACATACTAGATCCAACTCCGCAAACGGTGGACGCCCTGATGAAGCTAGATCTACCAGCAGGAGTAGACGTAGAAATAAAAGCTTTCGGCAAAGAGCCGCACAAATAAGCTTGTGTGGGACGGGCACTCTTGCCCGTCGAAGCGGAGCGAAGCTCCGCAGGATTTTAGAAGTAAGCGAGAGAAATTATGGCAAGAGTAACCGGAATCCTCGGCAAAAAAGTCGGCATGACGCAGCTGTTCGACGATCGCGGAGACGTCCATCCCGCAACTGTCCTGCAAGCCGGTCCATGCGTGGTCACGCAGCACAAAACGCAGACCCGCGACGGATATGTTGCCGCGCAAATCGGCCTCGTCGAATTCGTAAAAGAATCGCGCCTGACCAAGCCGATGAAGGGACATCTGGGAAAGCACAATCTGCCGCCCGTAAAGTTCATGCGCGAAGTTCCCATTGAAGTCGATCCCAAAGAAGATCCCGCGGAAGCGAACGGGCTGAAGGCTGGCGACCGCGTCCTGGTCGATATCTTCGACGGCGAGAAGTTCGTTGACATTGTCGGTATCAGCAAAGGGCGCGGATTTTCAGGTGTAGTTCGTCGCCATCATTTTCGAGGCGGACCAAAGTCGCACGGCTCGATGTTCCAGATCACGGGCTCCATCGGCTCATCGGCATTTCCATCGCGCGTATTCAAGGGCATGCGGATGTCAGGACACATGGGCGTCGATCGCGTGACCGTTCAGAACCTTCGCGTCTTAGGCGTAGATAAAGAAGATAACTTGCTGGTGGTTGAAGGGGCAGTACCAGGTCCGAACGGCGGATATTTGGTAATTACAAAGGCGAAGAAGCCGCCAAGAGAGCGTCGCGGATTCGCTGGTTCGGCTACGGTCGATCCGTTGAAGGCAGCCAAGCGCGCAGCAAAAAAAGGATAAGTGAAGGGCGCGGACAAGAGTGTCCGCGCCAAACAAGCAAAGAGCAAAAGCATATGGCAACTATCGACATTCACGATTTAACCGGAGCCAAAGTCGGCACGCTCGACCTCGCTGACGAAATCTTCGGCGCGGTCAACGAAGACTTGCTCTGGGAAGCAGTCAAGCATTACCGCGCCGGGCAGCGCTCCGGCACGCACGCGACCAAGAATAAAAAGTTGGTCTCGGGCGCAGGCAAAAAACTTTGGAAGCAAAAGGGTACAGGACGCGCTCGCGTAGGTTCGATCCGCTCGCCACTGTGGCGGCATGGCGGAACAGTGCATGGTCCGCAACCGCATTCGCACGCGTACACGTTCCCACGCAAGAAGTTGCTCGGGGCGCTGCGCTCCGCTCTGGCGTCGAAATTCGCCGACGGCAAGCTGATCGTCGTAAACACGTTCAAAATGGACGAGCCAAAGTCGAAGGCCTTCCGCGAAGCACTCGATGCGTTGAAGGTCGATGGCACGGCTCTCGTTGTCGAAGTTCCGCAGCACGAGAATCGGAATCTGGAATTGAGCTCGCGCAACCTAAAGGGCGTCGAGCTCGTCGGCGGAAACGAAGTTCATCCTTATCACTTGCTTCGTTACGACCGCGCAATCTTTTCGAAGCCAGCAATCGAAAAGCTGCAACTGTCACTGAAGAACACGCTGTCAAAGCGCCAAAAAGAGGCCTCAGAAGGCGACGGCGAAAAGCAGGAAACAAAGAAAGCCACGCGTTCTCCGCGCAAGCGCGTTAAGCATGAAAAAGCGGCGGAGGTAGCCTGATGAAATCGGCATACCAGATTCTTCGACGTCCGGTGATCACGGAAAAAGGTCTCGCGATTAAAGAGAACCAAAATACCCTGGTTTTCCAGGTGGCGCCAAAAGCGACAAAGACCGAAATCAAAGAAGCAGTGCAGGGAATTTTCAAAGTGAAAGTACACTCGGTGCGCACCGCGAATTTCCCCGGCAAAGAACGACGCCGCGGAAAGTTCGCCGGCTACCGCCCGGACTGGAAAAAGGCATACGTGAGATTGCGCGCCGGAGAAAAAATGCCGGAGTACGCGCAGAATTTGTAAAGGGAGCTATCAGCTATCAGCCGTCAGCTTTCAGCAAAGACGACGGTGCAATGGAATTAAGCTGAGAGCTAAGAGCTAAGAGCAGATTTATGGCAATCAAGACTTACAGACCGACAACACAGACGCTGCGTTACCGGACGACCATCGTCAATGACGACATTACGTCCACCACGCCGCACAAAGCGCTGCTCGAACCCAAGCGCCGCACCGGCGGACGCCGTAACAGCGGCGACACCACCATGTGGCATCACGGTGGCGGTCACAAGCGCCAGCTGCGCATCATCGATTTCAAGCGCGACAAAATCGGAATTCCGGCCACGGTTGCAACGATCGAATACGATCCGAATCGCTCCGCCCGTATCGCGCTGTTGAATTATGCCGACGGCGACAAGCGTTACATCCTTCAGCCAGAAGGATTGAAAGTCGGACAGAAAATCGTTAGCGGTCCCGAAGCCGACATACTGGTCGGCAACGCACTGCCGCTGAAAAATATTCCGCCCGGCACGACGATTCATAACGTCGAATTGAAGCCGGGAAAAGGCGCGCAAATGGTGCGCTCCGCCGGCGGATCAGCACAGCTCGTCGCCAAAGAAGGCGAGTACGCGCTGGTAAAGTTGCCGTCCGGCGAGACCCGCAAAGTGGCGCAGGATTGCATGGCCACAATCGGACAAGTCGGCAACCTCGATCACGAAAATATCACCATTGGCAAAGCAGGGCGCAACCGCTGGCTGGGATGGCGTCCAGTCAATCGCGGCGTGTCGATGAATCCGGTCGATCACCCGCACGGTGGTGGCGAAGGCAAAACTTCAGGCGGACGTCATCCGGTAACGCCCTGGGGGCAGCCAACGCGCGGCTACAAGACTCGGAACAACAAGCGCACGGACGCATTCATCGTGAGCCGCCGGGCGAAAAAGTAGTAAGCAGATTCCTCACCGCTGAAGCGGTTCGGAATGACAAGAATTTTGAGATTTGAGCTAGCAGCCAGCAGCCAGTGGCGACTTACAAAAGCTGATAGCCGAAAGCTGAGAGCGATTTTATGGCACGTTCAACAAAAAAAGGTCCGTTCATCGACGCCTACCTGCAAACCCGGGTAGAGGGCATGAACGCGCGCAACGAAAAGAAGGTGCTGCGCACATGGTCGCGGCGCTCGACAATCATCCCGGAAATGGTGGGACACACCATCGCGGTGCACAACGGCAAGAAATTTATCCCGGTGTACATCACCGAGAATCTGGTCGGCCACAAACTCGGCGAATTCAGCTTTACCCGCCAGTTCAAGGGCCACTCCATGAGGGCGGCAACTGAAACTGCGGCAAGGCCGGCGGGAATTCCTGGCGGCCCAGGAGCGCCCGCACCGGCAGCGCCCGCGGCTCCGAAGGCTTAAAGGATAATCATGGAATTTCGAGCTCAAGCCCGTTACATGCGCGTCACGCCGCAAAAGGCGCGCCTGGTGCTGAATCTGATTAAAGGACGCCGCGTTGAAGATGCGCTGAACACGCTCGTCTTCACCAAGAAGCGAGTTGCAGCAACGGTTGAGAAACTTCTGCGCTCGGCGCTGGAGAATGCCAACTACCTCAGCGCGGAAAAAGGAATCGACGTTGACGTGGATACGCTCTACGTGAAGAGTGCAATCGCCAACGATGGGCCGCGCATGAAACGAATCCGGCCTGCTCCCATGGGGCGCGCCTTCCGCTATGTACGCCGGATCTCGCACATCGAACTGGTTCTCGCAGAGCGTGGGCACAAAGATGGCGAAGGCCTCGCGACAGTAGTGGGGGAAGAATCAACGCATCCAACATCGCCGGCGCGAAAGAAAAGTGCGGCCACGAAACAAAGTCACAGCAAGCCGAAGGGCAAAGCTGCGGCAGGCAAAAGCAAAAATAAAACAGCCAAGAAGAAGACAGCAGCAAAGTAGCAGGAGAAAAAATGGGACAGAAGGTTCATCCATATGGTTTCCGCCTCGGCTACACCAAGCCTTGGAAGTCGCGCTGGTTTGTTGAGCGGGATTACGACAAACTGTTGCTCGAAGACATCAAGCTGAAGAACGAGCTCAAAGAGAAGCTCAAGTCAGCTGGAGTCAGTTCGATCGAAATCGAACGTCCCGGGAACAAACTTCGCGTCATTATTAAGACCGCGCGTCCCGGCATCATCATTGGACGCAAAGGCGCCGAAATTGACAAGCTGAAGGTGGATGTCCAGAAGCGCACCGGACGCGAGGTTTACATGGATATCCAGGAAGTGCACAAGCCGGAACTCGATGCGCAACTGGTCTCCGAAGCTATCGCTTTGCAACTCGAGAAGCGTGTCGGATTCCGCCGTGCCATGCGCAAGTCGGTAGACTCAGCGCTGCGCTTCGGATGCAAAGGCATTAAAGTCCGAGTCAGCGGCCGCCTGAATGGAAACGAAATCGCCCGCTCTGAATGGTATTTGCAGGGACGGTTGCCGCTGCACACGCTGCGCGCCGACATTGATTATGGCTTCACCGAAGCGAGGACGACGTACGGCGTAATCGGCGTAAAAGTCTGGGTCTACAAAGGCGAAATTTTGCCGGCAGCAAAGAAACGCGACACCTTGCAGCCAGTAGGGGCATTTTAGGTGTGAACGAAAGATATGTAGAGACGCGGCTTGCCGTGTCGAGGTTTAAAAGGTTTAGCCAGAAGCTAAAAGCTAGAAGCCAAGAGCCGATTTATGTTAATGCCAAAAAAAGTTAAGTACCGCAAGCAGCAGCGCGGACGCATGTGCGGCAAAGCCTGGCGCGGCAGCGAACTGTCCTTCGGCGACTATGGACTCAAAGTCCTCGAGCCGGGATGGATCACCGACCGTCAAATCGAGGCCAGCCGCGTTGCCATGACCCGGTTCGTCAAGCGCGGCGGCAAAATCTGGATCCGTTTATTTCCGGACAAGCCAGTAACCAAAAAGCCCGCTGAAACCCGTATGGGAAAAGGCAAAGGCGCACCTGATCACTGGGTCGCAGTCGTCAAGCCGGGCAAGATTTTGTTCGAAATGGAAGGCGTCACTCTGGCGGATGCGACTGAGGCCATGCGCTTGGCCTCGCATAAACTGCCGCTTAGAACAAGTTTCGTAAAGCGCCAAACGCTGGTTCATTAGCAATAAGTTGTCATTCCGAACCGCTAGCGGTGAGGAATCTGCTTCAACGGGAACGAAATATGAAAACGGATAAAGTACGAAATTTCACCGACGAGGAACTTCGCCATCAGGAGCACGAGCTGAACGACCAGCTCTTTAAGCTGAAGTTCCAACTCAACATGGGACAAACCGAAAGCCTGAAAAAAATTCGTGGCCTGCGTAAAGACATCGCCCGTGTGAAAACAATTAGCCGGGAGCGCGAACTGGCGACAGGGACAGCAGGCGGAGTGACAACAGCAGTGGCACCTAAGGCCGTCGCGACCAAAGCGAAGCGCAAAACGGAGAAGAAGTAATGGCAGAAACAAATCCCAACACGCCGGTAGCAGCCGCTGGAAGGCGCAAGGAAATTGTCGGTGAAGTAGTCTCAAACCGCATGCACAAGACCATCGTCGTCGAAGTCGTGCGCAAAAAGTCGCACGCTTTTTATGGCCGCGTGGTCTCGAAGGCGAAAAAGTTCTACGCGCACGACGAAAAGAACGAAGCCCACATTGGCGATGTAGTCCGTCTTGAAGAGACGCGGCCATTGTCGAAGTTGAAACGATGGCGGTTGAAACAGATTGTGCGGAAAACGGCGCTGGCGCCAGATATCGCGTCTACGGAAGTTGCTTCCTAAGTTCGCGTTATTGCTCTAAGGGGGATCGATTATGGCCGTAATGATGAGAACCATGCTCGAAGTCGCCGATAACTCCGGCGCACGCAAGCTGCAGGTCATTCTGCCGCTCGGCGGTTCCACGGGATTGCGCGCTGGTTTGGGCGACGTGGTCACGGCGAGCGTGAAAGAAGCGTCCCCGGATGGCCAGGCCAAAAAAGGCACCGTTGTGAAAGCCGTGATTGTCCGCACAAGAAAAGAATACCGCCGTCGTGATGGCACGTACATTCGTTTCGACCAGAACGCTGGCGTCCTGATCAACGAAACTGGTGAGCCGGTTGGAACCCGCGTCTTCGGTCCTGTCGCCCGCGAGTTGCGCGAGAAGAAGTTTTTGAAGATCGTATCGCTGGCTCCAGAAGTGATTTGAGCAAGATTGAAATTGGAATAATTATGAAGACTGTAGTCAGAAAACATATTCGAGTCGATATCCGGCATAACGACACTGTAAGAGTCATTACCGGGCGGGATAAAGGCAAAGAAGGCCGCGTATTGCGCGTCTTTCCCGACGATGCCAAAGTGCTCGTCGAACACGTCATGCTGGTCAAGAAGCACGTGCGTCCTAACCCTCAGCGCAACATCAAGGGTGGCATCGCCGAACAGGAGAGCCGCATATCGCTTTCCAACGTGCAATTGGTTTGTGCCACATGTGGACCGGTGCGCGTAGGCCGTGAAATTCGCGGAGACCAAAAAGTGCGGGTCTGCAAGAAATGCGGAACCACGCTGGACAAGAAATAAGAGAGACCCATGGCTAAAGAAAAAAAAGAGCGGCAGGACGACAAGAAGCAGGAGCCGAAAGCGCCCGTGGTTGCGCACCACAGCGCCAAAGAGACGCCGCGCCTGAAAGAGCGATTTGACAAGGAAGTTGCGCCCACGCTCATGAAAGAACTGGAGCGCAAGAATCCTATGGCAGTACCGCATCTGCATAAGATCGTGGTCAATATGGGCGTAGGCGAGGCCACGCAAAATGCGAAGATCCTCGACCCCGCGATGAATGAACTGACTCAGATCACTGGCCAACGACCGGTGCTGACCCGCGCCAAAAAATCCATCGCGGCATTCAAGGTCCGCGAAGGCCAGGCTATCGGGGCGATGGTGACTCTGCGTGGCGATCGCATGTACGAATTCTTTGATCGTTTGGTGAGCATGGTGCTGCCTCGAGTCCGCGATTTTCGCGGCGTTTCGACGAAGTCGTTTGACGGACGCGGAAACTATACTCTCGGGCTCCGCGACCAATTAATTTTTCCGGAAATCGACTACGCGAAAGTAGATAAGCAAAAAGGCATGAACGTAACCATCGTGACCACCGCTCGCAATGATGACGAGGCCAGATCGTTACTTCGCCATTTGGGAATGCCTTTCCGCGCGTAGTCAGAACTGAGAACCAAGAACTAGAAACTGAGAACTAGGAACACGAACCAAGAAGTTGTAAACCAGAAACACAGGAGCACAATTGGCAACGACAGCAAAAAGAGTAAAGGACGCAAGAAAGCCCAAATTCTCATCTCGCAAGCACAACCGCTGCAAACTTTGCGGACGGCCGCGAGCGTATCTCCGCAAGTTTGGCCTGTGCCGCTTGTGTTTTCGTGGCTTGGCATTGCGTGGTGAGATTCCAGGGGTTTCGAAGTCCTCTTGGTAAATAGTTAGAGACGCGGGCGAGAGCGCCCGCGCCACATAAGCAACCGCTGGACACCGGCGGCTGAGGAGAAGCAAAGCGATGAGGTTGACCGATCCGGTCTCAGACATGTTGACGCGCATTCGCAATGCGATTAGCGCCCGGCACCAGAAAGTGGATATTCCTGCTTCCAAGCTGAAGCTGGAGATTGCCCGTATCCTGAAGGAAGAGGGTTACGTCTCCAATTTCAAAGCCACGGAAGAAGATGGCCACAAGGTGTTGCGCGTTTACTTGAAGTACGGAAACAACAATGAAGCGGCAATTTC
>Ga0210403_10002979_pt1 | contig 15031 bp, 12 predicted proteins | sample IncBWC19MmetaG_FD_150863 | JGI IMG/M metagenome (GOLD analysis project Ga0210403, IMG submission 150863) | Forest soil microbial communities from Barre Woods Harvard Forest LTER site, Petersham, Massachusetts, United States - Inc-BW-C-19-M | ecosystem: Environmental > Terrestrial > Soil >... | reverse complement strand
ACAAATATTATAGCGTGAGGGCCGGCTCGGAGAAATTGCGCGGCAGGGACACGGATGACCGAACTGAATTTCAGGCAGATGCGGGTGGCGTTTCAGGGCGAGCCGGGGGCGTTCAGCGAGGCCGCGGCGGTGCAACTTCTGGGCGACGGGATTCGCACGGTGCCGCGAACGACGTTTGACGCGGCGTTCGACGCGATTGCGGATGGCGCCGCGGATGCGCTGCTGGTTCCGGTGGAAAACACGCTGGCTGGTTCGGTGGTGCGCGTGTACGACCTGCTGCTGGAAAGCAACCTGGAGATGTGCGGCGAGACGATTCTGCCGATCGAACACCAGCTGATGGGGATGCCGGGCGCAAAGCGAGAGGAATTGAAAGCCGTGGCTTCGCATCCGATGGCACTGGCGCAATGCGAGCGATTTTTCGCCGGGAATCCGAAACTGAAGCGCGTTCCGGCGGAAGACACTGCAGGCAGCGTCCGGGAAATGATGGAGCGGGGCGATAAGCACTTCGCGTCCATCGCAGGCAGGCGAGCGGCGGGGCAATACAGCGCGGTGATCCTGCAGGAGAATATCCAGGACAACGCGGAGAATTTCACGCGGTTCGTTCTGCTGCTGCCTAGGGAGCATGCGCAGCTTTACAGAGGCGCGGACGCCAAGAAAATTTCGTTGGCGCTGCGGCTGGCGCACAAGCCGGGCGCGCTGCTGGCTTCGCTGGAGCCATTTGCGAAGCACGGAGTGAATTTATTGAAGATCGAGAGCCGGCCGATTCACGGGCGGCCGTGGGAGTACCAGTTTTATCTGGATGTGGAGGCCGACGAGCCAGAGCACCTGGAGTTAGCGTTGAAAGAGGCCCGGGAAGCGACAAGCGAACTGCGGGTGCTTGGCAAATACGCGGCGGCGAGGCGCTAAGCCAGAAAATGAAAACGGGGCACGGACAATCCGCGCCCCGTTATGTGCTGAGGGGGATTAGCAGTAGCTGCAGGCTTCTTCGCCTACGGTGGCGCCGGACATGCCGTCCTTCATGCGGCGGAGGCGGCGGCCGAGGCGCTCGGCAAGTTGATGGCGAGCGCGCCACAGGCGGGCCTTCAGCGTGTTTTCGGTGACGCCCAGTTTCTTGGCGGCTTCGCCGGTCGAGTAGCCTTCCACTTCGCGCAGCAGGAACGCGGTCCGCAACAGCGGCGAAAGTTCGTCGAGATTCTCGTTGATGATCTCGCGAATTTCCGTTCCAGCGTAGACCTGTTCGGGCGTCGGGCCATCGTCGGCGAAACGCTCGGCGGCCGGGAGTTCATCCTCGTGATGCGTTTCGTCGAGCGAAACCGCGGGACGCGCCTTGGCGCTGCGGCGCTTCATCAACGCGGCATTGATGACAATGCGCGTGAGCCAGGTGGAAAACTGGGAGCGGCCCTCAAAGCGTTTCAGGTTGCGATAGGCGGAAAGCAGCCCATCCTGCAGGGCGTCTTCGGCGTCTTCCGCATTGCCGAGCACGCGGAACGCGGTCTGGAACAACTGGCGGTGGTAACGGCCAAACAGCGCTTCAATTGCTTGAGCGTCGCCACGCTGACCTGCACGAATCAACTTCTGTTCCGTAAGTTGCGTTGCATTGATCACTTGCGTTGCCATATCTTCCCCCAAGTAGCTTCATATGAGTCACTACGCGCGAAAAGGTTACAAAGTATCCTTAGTGCACCGGAACACTGCCCCCACCCATCTTTGGACGTTTCAAAAGCATAAAAATTGGAATGATGGCGAAAAAAATGACGCCCAAAAGTTTGTAGTTGTCGAGGAAGGCCAGCATGGCCGCCTGGCGCTCGATCATTCGAAACAGCATGCCGTGCGCTTGCGCGGCCGCGCCCGGGCCTGACGATCCGCCGGAAATTGAAGTTGCGGCAAATCCAGTCAGTGTGGTCTTCAGCGCAGGATTCATGTCATTTACATGATCCATTAGACGTGCCTCGTGCAGTTGTGTTCGCCGCTCGAGCAATGTTGTGACCGTGGCGATGCCGACGCTGGCGCCGATATTCCGCGCCAGATTAATGATGCCGGTGCCCATATTGGTTTTTTCGCGCGGGACGTAGGCAAACGCGGTGACGTTGATTGGAATAAAAAGAAACGCCAGGCCGAGAGACTGCAGCACACGCCCAAGGACGGCGTGTTTGAAGTCCAGCGAAAGATTCCATCCCGCCATCACCAGCAGCGCGGAAGCGGAGATGGTGCAGCCAAACGTGATCAGGTAGCGCGTATCCACGCGGGAAACTAGGAAGCCGACGAGCGGCATGCACAACATGATGGTGGCGCCGCCGGGAGAAAGCGCCAGGCCGGCTTTCTCCGCGGAATAACCCAAAAGCTGCTGGAGCATTTGTGGGATGAGCACGGTGCTGGAGTACAGCACGAAGCCCAAGAAAAACATGGCCAGGGTGGAGATGGCAAAATTGCGATCCTTCAGCATCCGGAAATCCACGACCGGCTCTTTGGCTTTGAGCTCACGAATGATGCCACCGATTAAACCAACCACCATCAGCACGGCGAACAGGCGGATGAAACCGGAGTCGAACCAATCTTCACGCTGGCCCTTGTCGAGAATAATTTGCAGGCTGCCGAGGCCGAGGCTGATCAGGCCCAAACCGATGTAATCAATTCGGAAACCGTCGCTGATCTTGATGCGCTTCATGTATGGCGGATCGGAGACCAGAACATACGTCAGACCGAGCGAAATGATTCCGACGGGAACGTTGATGTAGAAAATCCAGCGCCAGGAGAAGTTGTCGGTGATCCAGCCACCGAGCCACGGGCCAAGCGTAGGAGCAACCACGACGGCGATCCCATAAACGGCAAAGGCCATACCGCGCTTTGAGAGCGGGAACGTGTCGTTCAAGATGGCCTGTTCGCTGGGCTGCAAGCCTCCGCCGCCGACGCCCTGAAGAATGCGGAAGAAGACCAACATGCCGAGGCTTGCCGCAAACCCGCACAAAAACGAGCTGAGCGTGAAGATGGCCACGCAGCCCATGTAGAAACGCTTACGGCCAAGCAGAGAGGAGAGCCAGCCGGAGAGCGGCAAAATCACCGCGTTCGAAACGAGATACGAAGTGAGCACCCAGGTGGATTCATCCGCGCTGGCCGAGAGATTCCCCGCGATGTGCGGCAACGCGACGTTGGCGATGGAAGTGTCGAGCACTTCCATGAACGTCGCAAGCGTCACCGTTACGGCGATCACCCAGGGGTTGATCGAGCCGTCCGGCATGCGCAACTTGGAGAGGAATCTTTCCATAACGTTCGCTCAATAAAATCGTGCTACTTCGTAATCACCGTTGTGTCCACATTCATGCCCGGGCGCAGCACCGCCACGTCCGGAGAAATGGGATCGAGAACAATCTTTACCGGGATGCGCTGCACCACCTTGACGAAATTGCCGGTGGCGTTTTCGGGCGGCAGCAGGCTGACGACCGCGCCGGTGGCTCCGGCGATGGAATCCACATGGCCGGGGAAGGTTTTGCCGTAGGTGTCGACTTCAACGTACGCCTTCTGGCCCGGGCGCATTTTGCGCAATTGCGTTTCTTTGAAGTTGGCGGTGACCCAGACGTCTTGCAGTGGAACGATCACCATCAGCCCCTGACCTTGCTGGACGATTTGGCCGTCCTCCACTTGTTTGTGCGTCACCACGCCATCGATGGGCGCGACGACGTTGCAGTAGCTGAGGTTCAATTGCGCGGCTTCGACTTGTGCGCGGGCCTGTTCAACCTTGGCGTACTTGGCCTGCGCATCGGCGGAGCGCATGGCAACGCGCTTGATGTCGGCGTGCGCGGTGGCTACGCCCGCATCGGCCTGCAGAACGCGAGCCTTGGAGGCGTCGAGCTGTGCGCGGCTGATTTCGACGTTGCGCTGGGCTTGCACAAGTTTTTGCTGATCGGCGTTCAATGCGCTGGCGGTAGCATCGGCATTGGCCTTGGCGGCGTCGTATTGCTGCTTGGAGATTTCGCCTTTTTCCATCAGCGGCAAATACCGGGCGAGGTCTGCTTGCGCCAGTTGCGCGTTGGCGCGGCTCTTTTCGATGTTGGCCTGGGCGTAGGCAAGATCAGCGGTTTGTGATTGTTCGTACGTGGCCTGTGCACGCATCAGGTCTGCTTGCGCGCCGGCGAGTTGAGCCTGGGCGCTCGAGGTGCCGCTGGCGGTGTCTTCGCTGGTGCGCGGAACATCAACGCCGGCGGAGCGGGCTTCGCCTTCGGCGAGGGCGAGGGCGCCTTTGGCCTCGTCAAGAGCGGCCTGATAATCCGCGGGATCGAGTTGAACGAGAACCTGACCGGCCTTCACCTGCTGGTTGTCCCGCACCTGAACTTTGCCGACGCGGCCGTAAATTTTTGCGGCGATCGGTGTGATGTGGCCGTCCACCTGGCCGTCGTCGGTGCTTTCGCGATTGTGAAAATAAAGGAACAGGCCAAGCGCGGCGGCCAGCAGCGCGACTCCGCCAACGGTCAGGCGGAAGCGCAGCTTAGAGCTGATTAAGGTGTCCGGTCCGAGGTCAAGCTTCTGGGTCTCCGGGTGGGGTACCTTTACGTTTACCGCGTTTTCCAGTCCTACGTCGATCTCAACACTCATGGGTCCTCACTTCGCGTAAGTTTTTTCCATCTGGCCAACGGCGCGCGCGAAGTCGGCACGGGCCTGGTTGAAACGGTAGAGCGCCGCGATCTGGTTATCGTTGGCGCGGGAAAGCGAGTCCTGGGCGGAGATCACTTCAATGTTGTTGGCGACGCCGGCTTTGAAGCGGTCGCGGGCCTGGTCGACTTCTTCCTTGGCGAGTTGCACGCCGAGGTTGGCGACCTGCACTTCATTGCGCGCGGATTGCAGGTTCAACAGCGCGGTCTTCACGTCGAGAGCGATCTGGTTGCGCAGATCGGCTTTCTGCTGATCGATTTTTTGCAGCTCCAGATCGGCCTTGACGACTTCCGCGCGGATGCGTCCGCCGGTAAAGAGCGGCATGTTGACGGAAGCCTGATATTGATACGTCGGAATACCGGTGCTGGAGGAATTCCCGAAATATGCCCAGTTGCCGTCGAACCGCAATGAAGGCAGTCGCTGGTATTGCGAGGCCTGTTTCTCAAGCTTCGCAGACTTTTGCTGGGACTCGATGGCTTTCCATTCCTGACGCGCGGAAAGCGCTTCGTCGATGCTGGCTTCCACATCGGGCTGCGGCGTGTCGAAAAAGCTGAGCGAGTCCGCCAGTTCGATTTTCTGGCGGGGATCGAGATTCAGCAGCTTGCTGAGGCCAAAGAGCGAGGCTTCGCGGTCGTTTTCCGCTTCGATAAGGCGCTGTTTTTCGTTTTGCAATTCGACGTTGGCGCGCAAAGTGTCGATGCCCGTGCCCACGCCTTCTTTTTGCAGGTCGGCCGCTTGATCGTAAAGGGCCTGCGCGAGTTCGACGCGGGACCGAGAGGCTTCGACGTTGGCGACGGCGCGCAGCGTGCCGATGTATTGCGAGACGACGAGAAGAATCACTTGCTCGCGCGTGGTGAGGCTGTCGGCCTTGCTGGCGTTCACGTTTCTTTGGGCCGCCTGGTAGCGCTTCCACAGCGAGAAATCGAAAATGCTGCTGCCGAATGTCGGTCCCGCGGAAAACAGCTGATAAGGACCGATGTGGCCGGGGATGCCGGGGAACAAGGGAAGCCCACCAAACTGCGCGCGTACGTTCCCTCGGTTCGCGGAGTCAGCAACCTGCAAGTTAGCCTGCGGCAGAAGTTCGGAGCGGGTAATGTTTTTATCCTGAATGCTTTCGGCGGCGTTAAGCACGGCGATTTGCTGCGTCGGGTTTTGCTTGATCGCCAATGCGACGGATTGTTCCAGGGACAACTTGAGAGTGTCTGTCGGAGCGTTGGCCGGCAATGCCGAGCTTTTGGTCTGCGCCCCGGCGAAGGAGGGGATCAGGAGCAGGCTGAAAAAAATTATGTAAAAAAAGAATGGCGAACCCTTGGAGGGATCGTTGTCCTTCGGATCTTTGGGGCCGCGCGCTTCCGACTTGCGGCCGGGCCCGACGATTTCTGTAACGACAGCTTGATTGAGGCAGCCTTCGGCGAGGAGCTCCGCACCCAGGCGGTACATCTCTTTAAGCAGGACTTTTCCGGCGTTGTCGATGAAGCTGACGCCGCAGAGGTTGATGCAGAATTTTGGCCGGGGAGTAGCGGCGGAAAGTTCGCGCCAGCACTGTTCCAGGGTGGCCACTCGGGGCCCGGAAAGGGAGCCTTCGACGCTGAGGAAGACTTTTCCCCGCTTGTTCTCGGTAGTGATTCTTAACATGTGGATGGGTCTCGAATGTAGAAGGAGTGCACGGAGGGTACCAATCAACGTTTAATTGTATTCACAATTAAACTCTTATTTTACTGCAGCTTAATGATTTGGCGAGCCTGCAGACTGGGGGCCGATTGGCATATATTCGCCACATGACCATATATCATCATGTGATATTAGACCACATATGGTCATTCTTGTAAATGGGGGTCTTGGCAAGGGAAGGTCTAATCCCCTTTTAGCTTCGTGACGGTGACCTATTTCTGCAAATGCTGACTAGTGGCGAACGGCGATTGCTTGCATTTCAAAATGGCCGCCGCGCAGGATTGAGCCGGCGCCGATGAAGGCGCGAGCCGGAAAATCCTTGGAGAATTGGGTGCGGTAGGCGGCGTTGAATTTGTCGTAGAGCGAGAGATCGGTGCAGAACACCTGCACGAACACCAGGTCGTCCATGCTCATGCCGGCGGCGCTGAGGGTGGCTTTGTAGTTGTCGAACAGATTCTTGATCTCGTCCTCAATTTTTTCGGGCGCTTTTCCGGTCTTGGGGTCGAGGCCGATGCTTCCGGCAAGGTACAGGGTGTCTCCTGCAAGGATGGCGTTGCTGAAGGGAGCCTGGACCGGCTTGTCCGGCAAATTGATGACGCGGCGTTTGGATTGCGCCTCCCCCTGCGAAAACGCGCCGCGAACGGTGAACACGGTGGAGATGCCGAGGACAACGAATAGAATCCACACACGACGATTCATGGAAAGCTCCTGAAGAAAAAGATTTGCAGCTGGCGGCGAGTGTAAATCGCGGCCTGCGTAACGGCAAGGAAAAAGCGGCGGCGAAGGAAATCATCCGGGCCATCCGCTGGTATTTGGTAGAATGCCCCGCATCGGGAGACTTTCATGAAAACTCGGCTTACGTGTTGGGTGGCAGTTGCGGCAATCCTGCTGGCGACGGGAGTGGCCGCAATCTCCCAGGACGATCTGGATCAAAGGATCGACAAGAACATCAACGACTGGGTGGGAACCTACAAGCATTTGCACGAGCATCCGGAATTATCGACAGAGGAGAAAGAAACTTCCGCGCTGGTTGCGGGCCAATTGAAGAAGATGGGCTTTGAGGTGACCGACCATTTTGGAAAATACGAGTCGGGGAACGCAGCGTACGGCGTGGTCGCCGTCCTGAAAAATGGAACGGGCCCGACGGTTTATGTACGGACGGACATGGATGCGCTGCCGGTGACGGAAAACACGGGATTGGCGTACGCCAGCAAGGTGCGGGAGAAGCGGCCGAACGGCGAAGTGGGCGTTATGCATGCGTGCGGGCACGATCTGCATATGACCGTGTTCCTGGGCACCGCGAAGATGATGGCGGAAACAAAGGATAAATGGAGCGGAACGCTGGTGATGATCGGGCAGCCTGCAGAGGAGACAGTCGGGGGCGCGGCGGCGATGCTGCATGCGGGTTTGTTCACCAAATTTCCCAAGCCGGATTACGTGATCGCGCTGCACGATTCATCCAGTCTGCCGGCAGGAAAGGTGGCGTGGCACTCGGGGACGATGCTGGCTGGGGCAGACTCCGTGGACATTACAATTCGGGGATTTGGCGGGCACGGAGCCGCTCCCTACGCGACGAAAGATCCCATCATGATCGCGTCGGAGCTTGTGGTGGCGTTGCAGACGATCGTGAGCCGGGAATCGGATCCGCTGGTGCCAACCGTTGTTACCGTGGGATCCTTCCACGCCGGAACCAAGCACAACATTATTCCGGACGAGGCGCACCTGCAGTTGACGGTGCGGACGATGACGCCGGCGCAGCGCGAAAAAGTGTTGGCGGCGATCAAGCGGATCACGAACGGGATTGCGGAGGCTGCAGGGATTCCGGCAGAACGCGCGCCGATCATCGAAATCGCGAACGACAATGTGCCGGCGACGATCAATGATCCAGCCCTGACGCAGCGGGTGGCGGTTGCGCTGGAAAAATCGGTGGGCAAGGAGAATGTCTGGCCGGGCCAGCCGATTATGGCCAGCGAGGATTTCAGCTTGTATGCGCTGGAAGATCCGAAACCGCCGACCACGATGTTCTGGCTGGGAGCGACGGATCCGGCCAAGTGGAAAGAGGCGCAGGAAAAGGGGACGCGGCTGCCGGGGCCGCACTCGAGCGAGTTTGCGCCGTTGCCTGAGCCGGCGATCCGCACCGGAGTAAAGGCTATGACCGGGGCGGCGACGGAATTGCTGCACAAGTGATTCAAGAAAGAAGGCAGAAAAACGGATTTAACACAGAGTTCACAGGAGGAAGAGCGCAGAGGACACAGAGAAGAAAATCCACAGAACCTGCTTAAGGCTTCGGTGACTCCACGGACACAGGCGCTGTCGCAGGCGCAGCCAGTTTTTCAGAATCAGCGGCTTGGTTGGTTCCCTGCTTCACGACTTCTTTAATTATTTCCGTGGTGCGCTTTTGGCTGATCTGGCATGCGGCGTCATAGATGCGGCACTGGGCCAATGTGAATTTGCAACCGCAGGTGCAGGCCTCGGCGTTGAACTTGTGCAAGGCGACGTCGCGCTGCACGGGAGAAAGTTTGGACATGTCTACGCCAGGCAGGATTTTGGCGCGGTCGGCGTGCTTCAGAAAAATGTCACCTTCGTCTTGAAATGTTTCAACCTTCGCGGCGACGGGAAGCCCGACTAACGCGCGCACTTCAGTTTCATACAATGCTGGATCGAAGAGGCCGACGTGTTTCTGGACGACACGGCCGTCGGCATTGATTACGAACACGGTCGGGAGAGCGGCGATGCCGCCATAGGCGAAGCGGGTTTCCGAGTCCGCAAGCGCGACCGGGTAATTGATTCCCTCGGATGAAATCACTTTGCGGATTTCGTCTTCATCGTCATCGTCCACCACCAGGCCGATGATCTGCAGGCGGTCCTTGTAACGGTTCTGCAGGGCGATCAATTCTGGGATTTCCGCCCGGCAGGGACCGCACCACGTGGCCCAGAAATTCAGAAGGATAACTTTTCCCCGGGAGGATTCCAGGGTCACTTCCTTCCCGGAGAGTTCCTTAAGTTTAAATTCCGGAGCCGGGTCTGGGTCGCGAACAAACCGGATGACCGGTAGTTGAGCAAGCGAGGAACCGGCGAACGGAAGCAATAGGAGCGCGCCGAAAAGGCCCGCGAGTGCCAGTGAGAGACAACGATTGCGATTGGGCAGCAGCTTCATCATCTACCTTTTCAGAAGAGCACAGTCTCGCGGTTAATCCAAGCGGACGTTTCGCATCAGACAGGGCGTTTGATACCCAGCTTGCGGATGCGAGCCTGCAGGGTGGTGCGCTTCATGCCTAATAAGCTTGCGGCGCCCTGCGGACCGGCGATCCTCCACCTGGTTTGACGCAGCGCGCGCAGAATGTGCTGGCGATCGGCGTCTTCGAGTGTGGCGATGGGCGTCGCGGAAGCGTCGGATGCCGCCGCGAGCGTTACCGACGAGGACGACTGGTCGGAAACGCCGGCGGCTGCGGAGAAGGCGGCGGAAGCTGCCTTCAATTCGCCGATCGGGACGCGTAATTCTTTGCCTGCCGAAAGCAAGACCGCTCGCTCGATCAGGTTTTCGAGCTCGCGAATATTGCCCGGCCAGTTGTAATTGACCAGCGCATCCATGACGTCAGCGGGAATGTATTCAACCGTTTTGTTCTGGCGACGGCTGAAGGTCTGAACGAAATAGCGGACCAGCAGCGGCACGTCTTCGCGGCGTTCGCGGAGTGGCGGTACAACAATCGGGAATACGTTGAGGCGGTAATAGAGATCACTGCGGAACTTGCGTTCGGCAACAAGTTGGGCGAGATCACCGTTGGTTGCCGCGACCACGCGCACGTCCACGTGCAGCGTGCGGTTGCCGCCGAGGCGTTCGAATTCCTGCTCCTGCAAAACGCGTAGCAGTTTGGGCTGTAGCTCCAGGGGCAGGTCGGCGATTTCGTCGAGGAAGAGCGTGCCGCGGTCGGCAAACTCGAAGCGGCCGATTTTCTGGGTGAGCGCGCCGGTAAAGGCGCCGCGTTCGTGGCCGAAGAGTTCGGATTCGAGCAAGCCTGCAGGAATGGCGGCGCAATTTACTTTGACGAAGGTGCGTTCTCTGCGCGGGCTGAGGTTGTGAATCGCGCGAGCGATGATCTCCTTGCCGGTGCCAGTTTCTCCCTGAATGAGCACGGTGGTTCCGGCGGGCGCGGCAAGTTCCACCTGCGCCAGGGTGCGGCGCAGCACCGCGCTTTCACCGATGATTTCCTCAAAATTGAACTCAGAGCGAATCTCTTCTTCGAGATAAAGTTTTTCAACGGCCAGCTTGTCTTTGAGCGCATCAATTTCTTTGAAGGCCAGAGCGTTTTCGAGGGCGATGGCCACTTGCACGCCGACCTGCTGCATCAATTCAACGTCAGCAGGCGTAAACGCATCGGGATTGCGGCTGGCGAGATTAATGGTGCCAAATGTGCGGCCGTGCGTCGTCAACGGCACGCAACAGATGGCCTGCACCGATTGTTCGCGCAAAAAACGCAATACGTCTTTCTGAAATTTATCGAGATCCTTGCCGCGCGTTATGAGTATCTGATTGGTGGAAAAGCATTGCCCGGCGGGCGAGCCTTCGAGCGGCACGGTGATTTCCGGTTTGGAAATTGTAGAATTCCCCGGCAGATCAAGATAGTGAATTTTCAGCAGGCCGGAAGCGGTGTCCAGCAGCGCCAGGCTGGTGTAGTCATGCTGCAGAACGGGTTTGATCGAAGAGACGATGCCTTTGAAAACGGTGCTGGGATCGCGCGTGCTGACGAGGAGATTATTGATTTCCAGAAGAACCTGCAAGCGATCACGTTCGCGCGCCAACTGTTTCTGATAGGCTTCTGCGGCTTCAAAATTCAGGGCGTTGTCCACCGCCACGGCCACCTGGGCGGCCACGCGGCGCATAAACTGGATTTCCGTTTCACTGATGCCTTGAGGGACGAAACGCCCAAAAACCATCGTGCCCAGGCGGTGATGAGCGGTGGTGAGCGGAAGAATCGCCGTGGAGTGCACGCCGACGGCTTGCAGTCTTTTCATGAAGTGCGGGTAGCGCTCGTCTTTGGACGTGTCCTGGGTGAGGAAGAGTTCCTGGCTTTCGAAAACCCAACCTGAAGGAGAGTTGGCGACGGGCATCTCTTCGGGGCCTTCCTTCGGAAGGGGATCTTTCGTTTCCAGAATGTGCAGGCGCATTGTGCCGCGAGCGGGATCGTGAAGAATCAAACCGAGAAAATCGAATTGCAGCACGGCGTGGAGACGGTTGGAAAGTTCGTGGAAGAGGAGCTTAAGGTCGCGCTGCTGGGCGATCGTTTCGCTGACTTCGAGCAAGGCCTCGAACTGGCGCACAGGTTGCGCCAGGGGCGAAGAAGAGGCGAGTTCGGGAGTCGTGTCGGAGAGCTTCGCCATGCAGACGAGAATAGCATCGCGTTCGGCGGGCTCACAACCGAAGGCGGGTGTGCGGGAACGGGGCGGTTTTCGTATACTCACGAGGCTACTAGTGAAGGAATATCTCCATTGGGCGGCAAAGAGTGCCGGTTTTGTGATGGGAAATAGGCCGAAGCTCAGATTTGTTTTTCTGATTTGTTTGCTCGGGGGACTGTTTGCGGTTTCCGGATGCGGTTCCGGGCGCTCGCCGGAAGATAGGCAGGAAGACCCGCGGCCCAGGGTCAGAGTCGAGTTCCCTACGTCGTCGGTTGGGTATGATCTGGGGCGCGATGAGCAGCGCGGCGGTCATACACTGGCGCGGCATGTGGGGCGCACCGACGATGAGTTACGAGAAAGGCTGGCGCGCGAAAGGAATATCTCTGCTGCTTCCACGTGGACTGACCGCGCAACGGCAGAAGCTGCAGTTGGGCAGGGTCTCGAGGCGGAACGTAACCGCGTGGACAGCTGGATTCGGCGTGGATATCCACGCGCCAATTTGGCACTGCATTATAATGCCGGGCGCGTGATCGGCCGCAGCCTGCGGCGCGGCGATTCGCGCACAGTGGATTGTTCCAACACAGTGATTGTGTTGCGCGCGGATGGGCCAGAGAGTTTCTACGTGTTGACCACCTACCCGGAGGCGCGTGAATGACGGCGGACGCAAATAAGTCAAATCAATTTGACCCTGAAAATTATCCGGCACTGATGGAATTTCTGCCGGCATATTTACATGAGGATTTTGGGGTCGAGTATGGCTCGGCGGCGCGGGCATTTGCCGCGATGGTTTCCGACGCGAGCGGCGACCAGATTCGCAACGTGAAGGAAGAGTGGCTGGAGTTGCGGCAGGCGTTTTCCGGGCGGCCGTTGCCCGACCTGCAAGGCGGGCTGGCAGAGTTGGGATCTGCGTGGCAACCGCAATCCGACGAGGAATTGCAGACGGTGGACGAAATTCTCAGGCACGCCGAGGCGTGATATCCTTAAAAGGTTGCAGGCCCGTAGCTCAGTTGGTTAGAGCGCCTCCCTGACACGGAGGAGGTCGATGGTTCGAGTCCATTCGGGCCTACCATATCTTTCACTGACATAGTGTTAGCGTTGCCGATGGATGGCCGGCTCCGGCAAAGCCCATGTTGCGTGCTGGAAAGTTTTCTTTCGTTTGAAGAATTGTGGATCGGAGGTTTTGCTTGTTGAAGGCAGCCGTTTTATTCACGCTCTTTTGCACCCTTTTGACTCTCGCGGTTTTCTCCGCCTGCAATTCATCCTTCGCCGCAGAGGCCACTTCGACCGAGGAACATCATCTCCGCCTTTATCACACTCATACAGGCGAACACATTGACGTTGTGTACCGTCGCGGAGATGTCTACCTTCCAGAAGCTGAAGAAAAGCTGGACCATTTCCTGCGCGATCATCGTACCGGCGACGTCAAGCACTATGACCCTCGAGTGTTCGACATTCTTTCCGATGTGGCCGCGGCAGTTGGGCATCCAGGCGCAGAGATCGAGATCATTTGCGGGTATCGAACCGCGTGGAGCAACGAATTTCTTCGCGCCCGTTCTGCGGGGGTGGCCAAGAACAGCCAGCACACGCAGGCTCACGCCATTGATATTCGCATTCCGAGTGTCGATACGCTTACGCTGCGCAATGCGGCACTGGCATTGGGTCGCGGAGGCGTAGGTTACTACCCCCGCTCGGCATTCGTTCATGTGGACACTGGGCGCGTCCGTACTTGGTGTTACGGTTGCTCCTCTTCGCGCACTAACCCAGAATAATTCAGACAAGCAGAGCAACTAAAGTTGCCTGTGGCCGAAGTGCTGCGCAACGACTCAGTTTCTTGACGCGTAGGCTTGGGCGAACAGTTTTGCCAGGGCCTTGTCATACCCGTAGATGTCTTCGAAGAAGAAAACCTGGCCGTCTTCGTTGGCAATCGCTGTGCCGTACAGGATCAACACGGGAATTTCGTGCGTCAGATTTACCTGCTGCTGCTTCTCCGCTTGAAACGCCACATCCACCCGCTCTCGCGTCCAGCCGGGATTATTTCGGAGCACCCACGCGGCTAGCGCCCGGGGATCCTCAACTCGAATGCAGCCGTGGCTGAAATCGCGCCGGCTCTCGCCGAAAAGCGCTTGGGACGGCGTCGAGTGCAAGTAGATGTTGTTGGCATTGGGAAAAGCAAACTTAATCAGGCCGAGCGCGTTCTTCGGTCCCGGTTTCTGCCGGACCATGAGCTTGCCGCCTCGCAATTGAGCGAGCACTTCCTCGCTCACGACTCCGTCGGTGACCACCTCTCCGGAGAATGTGGTCACTTCAAAGTTATTTTTCTGCAGATACCCCGGATCCTTTGTAATTTTCGGAACGATCTCGGAGCGCAAAATGCTCGGCGGCACGTTCCAGTAGGGCCAGATGATCAGGTATTTCATTTCTTCTTCGAGTACCGGCGTCTGCGTTCGCAGAGCGCGTCCCACGACCACAGGCATGATCAGCTCCGGGTGCAACGAGGAGTCGTATGCGCGCAAAACAAATTCCGGGATATTCACGATAATTGGTGGCTGCGTAAATTTGTGCGGCATCCAGCGGAAGCGCTCCAGCATCAGCCGCAACTGTGCCACCCGGTCACTGATCGGCTGGTTTAGTTCCGCAACGGTCTGGGGGCCGAGCTTGCCTGAGGCGTCCAATCCGTGTCGGACCTGGAAGTGTTTCACGCCTTCCACCACCGCGCCGGAATAATCCAATGAATTTTGGGGCACCGACACCGACGGAGACACGTCGCCCAGGAATTGCAACCTGCGAACCAGCTTACCTATGGCTTCGTACTGTTGGCCTGTTGCGATCGGTTTCTTCACCTGCGGCAGAGGATCGGGCACTTCTTCCTTCTCCAACTGCATATACTTCTGCAGCGCCGCCAGCGTCCATTGGTAACGGGGATACGAAGGCTCGATCGGCGCCAGGGCTTCCTTCACGCTTTGCGCCCCCACTACGTTTTTCCAGAGGTAGGCTCCGGGATCGTGCGCGTGGACATCCGGATCGAAATCTTTGTGAAGAACCTTGGGATCCACCTTTCCCAGGTGCAGGTCAAGCCCATATCGGATCGCGGAAACGGTGAGGGCCACATCAAATTTTATCAATGCTGATTCCACCGCTGCAGATGGGCTCTGTAGCGCCTTTAAACGCTCCGGCCACCGCGCACCATCGTAGTCCTTGCTATCGAGTCCCTTTTGATCCGCGCCTTCCAGGATGCCAATCAATTCGGTGGCCTGGGCCGTGGGCTTCCCAGCTTGGCTCCATGCCAGTCTGTAGCTGGCTTGGGCGTAGAATTCTCTTACGG
>Ga0210403_10002978_pt1 | contig 15036 bp, 15 predicted proteins | sample IncBWC19MmetaG_FD_150863 | JGI IMG/M metagenome (GOLD analysis project Ga0210403, IMG submission 150863) | Forest soil microbial communities from Barre Woods Harvard Forest LTER site, Petersham, Massachusetts, United States - Inc-BW-C-19-M | ecosystem: Environmental > Terrestrial > Soil >... | reverse complement strand
CTGGAATTAGAGAAAATTAAATGAGCATTTGGCAGTCCAATTGCTCAGCGTTATTTGCAAATATGTAAAATTTGCTGTTTGACGGATAGAAGCCCCCGCCGCGCTCCATCCTTTTCCCTGAAACGTCCGTTTCATCCGCCTCCCTAGCCCTTCCTTCCCCAACTCTCAAACTCCTCTCTGTGTGCTGTAGAATGCCCTCGTGATTCTACTAGCTCTGGATACTTGCGACGCTCGCGGCAGCGTAGCCCTTCTGCGCGATGATCACGTATTGCACGCTGCCGCCCATGAAGGAACTTCTGACTATTCCGGGTGGGTGCTCCCTACCGCGGAAGCCGCTCTGCGTACCTCTGGCTTGGTAATGCGCGATGTGGAGGTTTGCGCAGTCGCCTCGGGTCCGGGCTCGTTTACCGGGGTTCGCATCGCCCTCACGACCGTGAAAGCATGGAGCGAAGCCTACGGGAACGCAATCGTCAGCGTCTCCCGCTTGGAAGCGCTCGCAGCGGAATCCGCGAACGGAACGAATCTCATTGCCGCGTCCTTCAACGCTAATCGAAACCAGGTTTACGGTGGATTATTCCGGACGCACGACGCTGGTCTTCAGCTTGTGGAAGAAGAAATGGTAGCCGCGCCGGCGGATTTCATCAGTTGGGTCGCGCAGCGCGCCGGCGAGGAAATGGTCAGCTGGATTTCCATGGATCCGGAGCTACTGACTTCACAGCAAGCATGGCAAGCCCGCCTCGAAGCGGGCGAGACACTGGTCAGAAGCACAAACGTTCTCGCGCCTGCAATTGGAAGAATCGGGCGTCAGCGGGCGCTTCAAGGCCGCTACACGGATGTGCTCGCGCTGGACGCCGAGTATATAAGACGACCGGATGCTGAAGTTTACTGGAAGGGCGGGCCGGGCCGTGGCAGTTGAACGCGGCCGCGAACGCGGAACTGCCATGGTGCGGCAGGTTCGCCCGGAAGACGCCGACGCAGTGATGGCCATTGCCGCCCAAACTCCTGAAGCTGCAAATTGGTCGAAAGAAAGCTATCTGAAGTTTGCCAGCGAGGCCGGCTCGCTAGCGTTAGTCCTCGAAACAGGCGGCCAGATAGGTGCATTCCTGCTAGGCAGGCTAGCGGCGGACCAAGCCGAGCTCATCAATTTGGCCGTCGCTGCCTCGGAAAGACGTCAAGGCGCAGGAACGGCGCTGCTCGCAAAAGCCATACAAGAGTGGCGTCTCCGTGGTGCGAAAAGCATCTATCTCGAAGTCCGTGAATCAAATACGGGCGCCATCGCCTTCTACGAAAAGCATGGTTTTGCCAAATCAGGCCTCCGAAGAGGGTATTACCGCGCACCCGATGAGGCTGCCGTGACCATGGTCAATAAACTCACAGCCTCGATGGGCTAGAACCAATTTCCTAATAGTTCCCACTTGACGCCGCCATCCCCAGTGCTATCGTTGCGTTCATGTAGTGTTCACAATTCAATTCGCGCAGTCGTGAGGAGGACGCATGGCAACCGCTCAGCGGGCACCTCGGGACATACTCCTCGATTCAGACGCCGACTATCAGCGTCTGGCCGAGCAGCACTCGAAATACGAAGCAGAATTGCACCGAATCTCCACCGCAAGTTTCCTCAGTTCAGAAGATCTCCTCGAAGAAATCAAACTCAAGAAGATGAAGCTCCACTGCAAAGATGAGATGGAGCGGATTGCCCTGCGTATCCAACGTGCGCGGGCGCAGTACACGCAATAGCCCGCTATCCCTAAATTCTGTCGTAGAATGGCCCTGCTCCCTCGCCGCGTTTACACATCGCGCGAGGCGGATGAGGTATATTCTCTCTAGCATGGTCAAAGAGGGCTATTACTTCGGGTTGCCGCTTCTGGTTCTGGGAGCCGCGGCCTATTTTGCGCAATGGACTATCGTCGCCGTTGTGCTGGTGTGCCTCGCTCTTTTCGTCTTTTCCTTTTTCCGCGACCCCGAACGCGCGATTCCCTCGGAGCCTGGTGCGATTGTCTCTCCGGGAGACGGGCGCGTGGTGGTCGTTACCGATGAGGACTATGCCGGGCTGCCCGGAAAACGGATCAGTATTTTTCTGGCAGTATGGAACGTGCACGTCAATCGAGCACCGGCGGCCGGCGTGATCACCAAAATGGAATATCGCCCTGGAAAGTTTCTCGCGGCCATGCGCGAACGTGCCTCGATGGAAAACGAGCAGAATGTATTCACGCTTTCGACCGATGCCGGAGAAATGGTGTTTAAGCAGATCGCCGGTTTGATTGCTCGGCGCGTCGTCAGTTGGAAAAAATCCGGCGAGAGAGTCGCACGGGGCGAGCGTATCGGCCTCGTAAGATTTGGTTCCCGCGTCGATGTTTGGGTCCCTAGAGATGCGGAAATCCTCGTTCGAGTCGGTGAGAATGTGAAGGGCGGCTCCAGCGTGCTCGCGCACTGGCTTCCGAAGACCTCCACTCTGAGTCTGGGCCAGGAACAGACTTCCGATGCGGAATCGAACGTGTCGGTAGCTGGAAAGCAAAACTAATCTATGGGTCCGATTGAACAACAAGAGATTCCCTTTGAAGGCAAACGTCTGCGGAATCTGAAGCGCCGGCGCGGTATTTTTCTTTTGCCGGCCATGATGACCTCAGCGAATCTCCTGTGCGGCTACTACGCCGTCGTGGCCTCGCTCATCGGAGCGCCCGAAGACCTGGATCGTGCCGCAAAAGCAATCGGATTAGCGATTCTCTTCGACTCCTTGGACGGGCGCATCGCCCGTATGACCGGAACGACTACCGAGTTTGGCATGCAGTTTGATTCGCTCGCCGACGTTGTGAGTTTTGGCATCGCACCGGCGATTCTTGCGTACGCTTGGGGATTTCGGAGTGTCACCAGCATGGCCGGCGAGGGGCTCCACCAGCTCGGCGAATTTGCCTGGGTAGGCTGCCTGGCGTTCCTTATCTGTTGCGCATGGAGGCTTGCTCGTTTCAACGTCCAGGGAATGGCGCCCGGAAGTTCCAAATACTTTGTTGGGATGCCGACTCCTGCCGCGGCTGCGGTGATTGCCTCGATTGTGCATGCCTTTCGGGTTGGCGGCCCGATGCCTATTGGCCCGCTGCAAAACGGCTGGTGGTCTGTGGGCTGGTTTATCCTGGCCGCGGCTCTGGGCGCTCTGATGACCAGCACCATCCGCTACTACAGCTTCAAGGATATTCCGTGGGCGCGAAAGCAGCCCTCGCTCGCTATTGTTCTCGTCTGCCTCCTTGTCGCAGTGATGTGGCGGTATTCGGAATACGCGCTGATGACCATCTCCTGCACCTACGCGATCGTTGGCGTCACTCTGCACCTCATTCGCTTTTTCCGCCTCCGCCTGGTCTCCCGGACCGTGTGATTCATGCCATCGCTTGAACGGGGCTCCAACCGAATTGTGATTGCCGGCGCTTCCTCGCTGCTTGGTGCGGAGCTGCGATCCTTACTGGAAGAGAGCCGCTTTGCCGGCGCGGATTTCCGTCTTGTGGATGAAGAAATTGCAGCGGGCACTTTAACTGAAGCTGGCGGCGAGGCGGCCGTGATTCAGCCCGTCGAAGAGGGTACCTTCGACCGTGCCGGAAAAGTTTTTTTCACGGGCTCGATGGCGTTCACGCACGCAAATCTGGCCGCGGCTCGCGCTTCCAAAGCCAAAATCATCGATTTATCCGGAGCCACTTCGGCTGACGAAGGCACAGCGAGCTGGTTTCCGAAGTTGGATGCCTTGCAGGCGCGAAAATTTCCAACCGACGCCGCCGTTTACGCGATTCCTTCCGCGGCCGCGACCGCTGCCGCTTCCTTGGCGCTTGGCCTCTTCCGGATTGGCGTCTCGCGGCTGGTGGTACTTTGTTTCCAATCCGTTTCCGAAGCCGGGCGCCAGGGCGTCGAAGAATTGGAGAGCCAGACGGGACAATTGCTATCCTTTCAAGGAATGGGACAGCCCGTGTTCGACACGCAGGTTGCGTTCAATCTCCTCGATCGCTTTGGCCCAGCAAGCAAACATAAGCTGAGCGCTGTGCGGGAGCGATTACGCGCGGAGACGAAATCCTGTATCGGCAAGAAATCCGTGATGCCTGCGCTCCAATTGATTCATGTGCCGGTGTTCTACGGAACCGCCTTTTCCGCCTGCGCCGAGCTTGTAACGGGAACGAAAGTGGAGCAGATCGTCGCCGCTTGCGAGGACGCCGGTTTCGTGCTCCCCGCCGATGGCGATGCTGGTCCGAGCAATGTCAGTGTTGCGGGAGAAAAAGTCGCTCACTTGGCGAAGCCGGAAGAAGATCCGGCTCGGCCGGGTGCCTGGTGGTTTTGGGGCGCAGCGGATAACATTCGATGGCCCGCGGCAAATGCCGTTAAGCTGGCGGAGATGCTCCCATGAGCGGCACGCGCTTCTTAGTCCTTGCTGTATCGGTCACGGGGTTGCTCTCCGGCTGTGGATATCGTGTAGCTGGTCACAATTCGTCGTTGCCGAAAAGTATTCACACCATTGCTGTGCCGGCGCTCGAAAACAAAACCACAAGCTACCGCCTGGAACAGAAGTTGACGGCGGCGACCGTGCACGAGTTCCTGGCGAAGACTTCGTACCGCGTAGTTTCCAATCCGGAGGAAGGCGACGCGGTTCTGCGGGGCAAGGTCCTGAGCCTGGAAGCCGTGCCGCTGCTCTTTGATACGGCCACGGGCCGCGCGACGACCATGCTCGTTACCGTGAAATGCGAGGTAACCTTCACGGAGAGCACTACCCAAAAGGTTCTCTATCACACGGACAATTTTATATTTCGCAACCAGTATGAAATTTCAACGGACTTGAAAAGTTTTTTTGAAGAGCAGGACCCGGCCCTCGACCGCCTGGCCCAGGATTTTGCGGCGCATTTGGTGGCCGCCGTGATCGAGAATTATTAACGTATCGGGAGTACGAGGAATGCCTCAGATTTCCACACAAGAGTTGCTGGCACGGCTGGAACGCGGGACGGCGATTCCAGCTTTGCTGCTGCATGGAGAAGAGCCGTACCTGCGGGACGAGTGCCGTAAACAATTGATAGAGAAATTCGTGCCGGAAGCGGCCCGGGCCTGGGCGGTTTCGCGTTACTCGGCGGCCCGCGGAGAAGTACAGCAGGCGCTGGAACAGGCCCAGACCATGGCCATGCTCTCCCCTCAACAATTGGTTTTCTTGGAAGACGCGGAGGCCATCGAAAAACTCGGCGAGAAAAACCGCGACGCTGCCGTCGAGCAGCTGGAAGCGTATTTGAAGAATCCTGCGCCCTTCACTGTCTTTGTCGTGGAAGCCACCAAGCTTGACCAGCGCATGAAATGGGGAAAAGTCCTGTTCGAGAAAACGCTTGTCGTAGCCTGCGGACTCGGAGAAAAGCAGGGAGAACGCGAAGCGGCTGCCGTGCCGTTTACGAAGATGATCGCGAAAGAAGAAGGCGTCGAGTTTGAAAAGGGCGCGGCCGAGGATCTCGTGGAGTACGTTGCTGCCGATTTGATGCGCCTGAAAACCGAAATCGCAAAACTGGCAACGTATGTGGGTGCCAGGAAGCTGATCACCAGGAACGACGTGAGCGTGATGGTGATCTCGGACAAGAAAACGACAGTGTGGGAACTGGCTGATATCTTGGCCACAAGAAAATCCGCTAAGGCGCTCGAGTTTCTCGACCGGCTTCTGCGCGACGGAGAGGAGCCGTTGTCCATGGTCGGAGCATTGGCCTGGATGTTTCGAAAGCTCGTCGAAGCCAGCGAAATAAAGGGGATGAACAACGGCTACCAAGCCGCACGCGTGCTAGGCATGAATCCGCAACAAGCCGAACTCGCGCTGCAAGCGTCCCGCAAAATCCCCAAGGCGCAATTGCTAGCTGGCCTGCGCGCCCTGCAAAAAGCCGATGACCGCCTCAAAGGCGGAGCGCAGGACGTGCGCGCCGTCATGGAATTCCTCGTTTCCGAGTTATCTACCGGCGCAGTAAAAGCCGCCGCAAACTAGTCTTCTCCGTGTCCTCTGTGCCCTCCGTGTCCTCTGTGTAAAATCTTTACTCTTTGGTTTTTGAAAGCAAAAGGGCGGCCGTATAACCGGCCGCCCTTTTTTTAGCTACGACGAAAAGTTTAGTTTCCGCCGTCGTGATCGAAGTCAAACAGATCGAACAGATCCCCGAGTGCCGGGCTGTTCTTCGGCACGTAGGGATTGTCCGAATCGCTCTTCGGGTTGGGGAAGTTGTCGCGGCTGCGGGCCGTTAGTGGTTTCAGGTCCCAATTGCGCTCGATGAACTTCAGGATCGAGACGTGGTCCGCATAGGTGTGGCTGACATGGCCGCCGCGCGTGAACGGTGAAACGGCGATGAGCGGAATGCGCGGGCCATCGCCGAAGAAGTCGAGCGGCTGGATGTAGCCGGAGTCATAGAAACCGCCGCCTTCATCCATGGTGATGAACAAAACGGTGGAGGCAAACAGTTCCTTGTTGGCAGTGAGGTGGTCCACGATTTTCTTGACCATGCCCTCAAAGAGATCTTCTTTGGAAGAAGCTGGGTGGCCGTCGAGCAAGCCGTCTGGCTTGACGAAAGACACTGCTGGCAGACTGCCATCGTCAACAGCGGTGAAGAAGTCCGTCGCGTCCTTGATGTGCGCGGCACGCTGCGCCGGGTTACCCATGATGGCGTTGGTATAGGATTCGAAGTTGCAAATGTTGCAGTAAGCTTTGCCAATTTCTACAGTCGGATCGGCGCTGCTACCGCCCGCCGCTTCGAGTTTCACGGCGGCGTTGTACGCCCCACCATAATAGGCCCAGGAGATGCCTTTTTCATTCAGCGCATCGCCGATCATCCGGGTATTGACGGGCGGAATGGAGCCGCCGCCAGCAATTCCCTTGGAGTCCACGGTGCCGTCCGGCAAAAAGCCCGGGCTGTTGTTATTGACCATGTAGAAGTGATTTTTCTCGCAGTTCGGATTTGGATGATAGGGGAGCGTGGCGAGATAGTCGCGAATCGCATCGACACCGGGCTGAGCGGAATCCGCACACTCCGTGAAGTTGCCATTGAAACCGATGTCCACCGTGTACTGGTTGTTTGAGCCTGGGAGGGGATTCGGATTGGCGAGTACTCCCGCCGGCGGCGCTGTCGGGTTGCCGTTGCCATCGGACCAGAAGATGGAGTCGCCGCTGCCCAGCATGATGTGGTTGTGGCCTGTTCCGCCCATAGTCGCTTGATGATAGTTATCGCTCATGGCGTATTGATCGGCGAGGCTCTTCAAGACAGGAACGTCTCCAGCCTGCATGTTATAGAAAGCCATGGAATTGCCGCCGCCATTGTCATCGACCTGATTGGGAAGGGGAATGCTGCCGGGGTCAGGTTCGCTTGTATAGCTGGTAATGACGAAGGGATACAGGTCGCTCAAGCAACCCGAGGGGTTCTCCCGGGTGGCGTTGCGGATATTGCAATCCGACTGTTGCCACATCTCGTAGAGCCGGTGCGTGGTGTCGCCCGTGTACGAATCGTAGGGGAGATTGGCTCCCTTCAGCGGGAACGGCCCGTTGGGCAGACTATTGAAATTTTGAATGCGCGTATCGAAATCGGGAGTGCACGTCGGCGACGGGGTGCAGAATTCAGCTGTTTGTGCGGCCCCAGACGCTCCGGTGGTTAGCAAAACAAGATCAGCGGTTTCCAGCGACGGCTCGATGGCTCCGAGTTCAGGAAGGAAGGCAGCGGGAAATGGAGGCGGCTCGCCTGTAGCGGGGCTCGGCGAGAAATTCAGGCTTGGCTCGGGAAGGACGGAATAGGGAGCCTTTTCATGGCTATCGAGGCTGGAGTAATACGACGTCTTGAACGGTGCGACGGCTTGGAATTGAGCTGCTTTTGAGAAATGCGGGCCGGGCGTCCCGTCGGCATTGATGATTCCCTCGGATAGCAAATTCTTGACGGATTCACCGTTCTTGGGGACGTACGTCGCAAACAAATGATCGAAGGTGCGGTTTTCGCCGATGAGCACGATGACGTGCTTAATGGGGCTGTCTGTGTGTACTCCGTCGTGATCATGATCGTGGGCCTGGAGCGAGCCGGCAAGCGGTCCCCCCAAGCTGAACTGAACCACAGTTACCGCAAACAATGTCGCTCGAAACGCATGGAAGCATTTCGAGACCGTGTTCTTCAATGTCATGCATTCTCCTCTTTCGATTCGTTGTGGTGAGCGCCCGAATGGGCTTGGAAAGCCTGAACTCCGGGTATTACAACGAGGTTGCATCGCGGTGACATGACAGTGAATTGAAGGACAATACTGGGCGTTCCGGGACTTGCATCAAGATGGAAAACAAGAAGGGCGGGCCGAGGCCCGCCCCTACAGCGAATTCATGCGATCGCGATTAAATTAGGCCTTGGCGGCTTTTGCGGTGAGGCCGTTGTAGGCCACGGTGAGGCGCGACTTGTAGCGGTTGCCAGTGTTTTCGTGCAGCACGCCTTTGGTGATGGCCTGATCGATCGCGGACATCGTGGGGTGCAAAAGATTGCCCGCGGCGGTAGCGTCAGCGGCGGTGATTGCGGTGCGCAGGCGGCGCATCATTGTGCGGACCCGCGTGCGGTTAGCGCGATTGACTTCGGCGCGTTGACGAGATTGCGCGGCGCGCTTTAAAACCGACTTTTTCTTCTTCTTGATCTTGGTAGCCTGTCCTTGGGCCATCTACTGCTCCTTTTAGGTGTCGCTCAAACATTTAACGTTAAACGAGGCACGAAGCTTTGTCAAACGGGTGGGGAAGTGTGTGGGCTCGCGGAGAGCGCACCAGCGCAATTCGCACAATTTTTGTGCAACCCGTAAATGCCTTTAGAATGAACACTTACAGATGTGTATCAAAACAAATGACTTCAAGTCTCTTTAGAATGAACACTTACACAAAACCGGTGGGGGGGGCCAGCAGCGAGGGAGCGATGGACAAGGCGGGCAAACACGAGGAATTGCTCCCGCGCGTGAAGAGCGTTCTTGCGAAAGTCAGATGGATTTATCTTCCGCTATCCTCACGACGGTATTTCGTGACCACGCAAAAAGAAGAACCCCGCACTCCGGGGGGAGAGTGCGGGGCGGGGGTGGAGCGTGCGCTTCCTTGGAGCGCGTTTTGCCTAGTTGCGGGGAGGGAAGGAAAGCGGGAATTCGAAAATTTGGTCGTCGATGAAGATGCGCAGGTTGAGTTGCTGGGAATTTTTGTCGCGCTCGAACCAGACGACGCCGGAGACTTTTTCTTTCGCGGCGACGGTCTGGGCCTGGAGAACATTGGATTGAACTTGTTGGGTCATTTCGCCCAGATAGTTCGGGGTGACCGGAACCGTAGCCGAAGTTTTGTAGACGGCGTTCATGTACACGGCCGAAGCGGGGGCAGTGGCGCTGGAGTTGGTCCAATAGACTTGATGAGTTAGCGCTTTGGCGAGCTCGCGGGGATTCTGATAGGCGAGGGCGCGCAGGCGGGGCTTCAGCTCGTCGAGCGTAAAGCCGGCGGGGTTGAAGTGGACAGGCGCAGAGCCGTCGTTGGCGATGGCTACGCTGGCGCGGAGCTTCCAACCGGTGTCTTGGAGAGAGACCTGGACGGTGATGCCGTTGGCGGTGAGAGATTCCACGACGGCGCCGCCGCTGAAGAATTGATCACTGCCAGGAGCGCCGGACTGCCAGCGGGCGATGCCGTTATCAACGACAGCTTCGTCGCGGCGATCTTTGGCCGGGTTGGCGGCGTGTTCCAAGAGGTACAAGCGCGCGATATAGCCGTCTTTGCCGTCGGCGGTGCGGATATTGACGGTGTAGCCTTCGGAGTCGGACAGAACGGCCACTTCATCGCCGCAATTCAGGCGGGCAACCAGCTGCATTGGGAGAGATTGTTCAGCGTCGGCGGTGACAGGGACGTTTTGAACGCCGCGGCAGATGACCGTGCCGCGGAGAGTGCCGGGTGCGGCGGCGACACTGGAGCCGGAGTTTTCTGCGGCGCAAACGGGCAGGGCAACTGCCAAGCTTGCGAAGGTTCCCAAGACCAAGAGTTTGTTTCTCATGTTTGTTCTACTCACCCCTCAGTGACTAGATTCTCTGCGAGCTAACTCCATCCGCTTCGATTGCTATCTTCGCGTGACCGTTGGTACTGGGCCATAGCGCGTTCGTACCAGAGGACAGGTTACGAGCGGGGTAAAGGGAGGCGCGGCAGAGAAGCGGAAATACTAATGATTAGATGCCGAAACTTGCTGTGGAGGAGGTCTGCGATGGGACGTATTGTAACAAGCGCGTAACTTGACCCTAGAGCGGGTGTAAGCTAGGGTGTAAGAAGTTTCTTCCTGAGTTGACTGCAACGCGGTCACCGATAGCGAGGAGGAATCCCATCGGCCACTCGGCTCCCGTAACAGGCAGACCTTCCACTTGGATGAGACGTACCGTTCACATATCCGGAAAAATTGAACCGTTCTTCGGCACGCTCGACGAGAATGTGCGTTTGCTGGAGGATTCGCTGCATGTGCGGACGCACCTGCACGATACCCGGCTGACGATTGAGGGCGACCAGGAAAGCGTCGATCAAGCGGTGAAAATCGTCGAGGAATATAACCACTTGACGCGGCACGGGCGGTCGCTTTCGAGCACGGAAGTGAAGTCGCTGATGCGCGTGGCGACGGAAGAGCCACACGAATCGCCGCGGGGGATGTTTGAGCCGGCGCGGACGAGGTCTTTTGGAAAGAAGCAAGTCACGCCGAAAAACGCCAGCCAGAAGCGGTACATGGAAGAGATCGAGAAGCACGACATGATGTTTGGCATCGGGCCAGGAGGGACGGGGAAGACGTATATTGCGGTGGCGATGGCGGTGAGCGCGCTGCTGACGAAGCAGGTGAACCGGATTATTCTGGCGCGGCCGGCGGTGGAAGCGGGCGAGCGGCTGGGATTCCTGCCAGGCACTTTGCAGCAGAAGATTGATCCTTATATGCGGCCGCTGTATGACGCGCTATACGACATGTTGGACGCAGATAAATTGGAGAGATTTTTGGAGAAGGGAATTATCGAGGTGGCGCCGCTGGCGTTCATGCGCGGGCGGACGTTGAATGATTCCTTTGTGATTTTGGATGAGGCGCAGAATACGACCAGCGAGCAAATGAAGATGTTTTTGACGCGGCTGGGATTTAATTCGAAAGCGGTGATCACTGGAGATACGACGCAGATCGATTTGCCGCAGGGGAAAAAGTCCGGCTTGATCGAGGCGCTGGAAGTGTGCGGGAAGATTGAAGGAATTGGCGTGGTGCAGTTCGGCGAGAAGGATGTGGTGCGGCACAATTTGGTGCAGCAGATTATTCGCGCTTACGAGGAATATGACGTGGCACATCCGCCGCGCGGCGTGAATGCGGGTGGAGGAGCGGGGAGCAGCGCGGCGAACGGCAAGGCGGGGGCGGGAACTGCGACAGTCGAGCCTGGAAAAGATCCACATAGAGAAAATCAGCGAGCATGATTTTGAACCGCCAGCGTGCGGTCCGCGTCGCGCGGGGGCCTCTCGAAGAGTTCTTTCGCCGGGTTTTGCGTGAGATGAAGCTTCGGAATTCGGATATTACGATTTGCTTTGTGAGCGATGCGGAGATTGCGCGGATGAATTTGGCCTTTCGGGGGAAGAAAGGGCCGACCGACGTGTTGTCGTTTCCGGCGGGGACGAAAAGAAGGAAAAGGATTTACACAGAGGACGCAGAGCGCACAGAGGCCACGGAGAAGAGTTATTTGGGGGATATTGCAATTGCGCCGGAGACGGCACGGCGCTATGCAAAGAAAAATGGGCGAAGTTTGAACAATGAATTGCGAGTGTTGATTCTGCACGGTGTGCTGCATTTGCTGGGCTATGACCACGAAACCGACCTGGGGGAGATGGACCGCATCGAACGGAAATTGCGGCGGAGATTCGGGCTGGCATGAACACATATAGATGGGTGTATGCATTAGGCGTGGTACTGCTCGCCTTTGGCTTGCCCATTTTTTCCTACCTGACGTTGATTTATCGCGAACTTGGACGCATGAATACGGGGCGCGTCCACGAACATCTGGAAATTTTCGAAGCGGAGGTTGAGCCGAAGCTCCGGATCAAGCGGAAGAGCGGCGGGCGGACGTTTCGCATTTTGGGACATTTCTGGCTGGCGTTTTTGGTGCTCGAGACGACGCGCGGCGTGGTGTATTTCGTTTCGGGAACCTGGGAATCCCTGATCGAGTTTTGCGTATTCCTTACGCTTGAGGTCGTCATCGCGATGCATTTTATCCCGGACATGCTGCTGTATCGCACGACGGGACGCTGGCTGCTGCCGCTTTTGCCGCTGATTCGTGCGGCGATGTGGCTGGTGTGGCCCGTGCGAGTTTTCCTGGAAGGGGCCGAGTCTCTGGCGCGAATCTCGGAACAAGAGCCGGAGATGACGCAGGAGCAACGGACGGAAGAGAGAATTGAGGCGCTGGTCGATGCGGCGGAAGAAGAAGGCATCATCGCCGCGGACCAAGCGGACCTCATCGAACAAGTGGTGGAATTCAGCGACAAGCGCGTGCGCGAAGTGATGACGCCGCGGCCGGATATTGTTGCTATCGCTGCGGAAGCCACCCTCGAGGAATTGCACGCCAAATTTGTGGAGAAAAAATTCTCGAAGATGCCAGTCTACGAAAAAACTCTGGACGATATTTTTGGCGTCGTCCATGCCCAAGATTTGTTGCATATCGCCGATCAGGATTTGCCGAAACGGAAAGTGCGCGAGCTGGTGCGGCCGGTGCTGTTTATGCCGGAGACCAAAGCTGGGTCGGAGTTGCTGCGCGAAATGCGGCAGAAAGGGCAGCCGTTGGCGGTCATTATCGATGAGCACGGCTCTGTGGCCGGAATCGCGACTGTAGAAGATTTGGTGGAAGAGATTGTGGGCGAGCGATGGAACGGTGGAAAAGCGCCCGCGCCCGATGTAGTGCGAGAAGCAGAAGGGGGGCTGGTGATGAGAGGCAGCATGGCCATTCGCGACGTCGAGGAACTTTTGGGAGTTAGCTTCGGCGAAGACGCAGGCGAAACGGTGACTACGATCGCGGGAATGCTGAGCCACGTTTCGGGTAAAGTTCCGGCACCGGGGGACAAAGTCGAATTGCAAGGCTACCGCTTTGAAGTGTTGGAAGCGAACCAGAGAAAAGTGCTGCGGCTGAGAATTCGAAAGCGAGTGGCGGCGGCCCCTGCAAAAGCGCCGTCCTAAGTCTCAGGTCTCACTGCGCAGAAACATTTGTTTCTCCTGGTAGGAATTCCTTCCGTGACGCGATACCATCCGTGTGCTCGCAGGTAAGTTACGTAATGGAACGGCCGGTGCTCCGGCGGAGGCATTCGGATGAGACGAAAAAAGATTTTGCATCGAATGATTCTTCTCGCGGCGCTAGCCCGGATTTCTCACCGGGAATGAACAAAGAGGATTAATTCGAAGTAGAAAAAGGCCGTCATCTCAGGCATAACTGCGTTGTCTAGTCGAAGTAAATGCCAAGAGAAGGGCGGCCTTTCTAATGACAGAGTGTAACCAGTCGCAGTTCGAGTTTGAAGTGCATTTTTCGCGGCGGGTGGTGGCGGAATTTTCCGGCGAACGGCTGACCACCGAGGGCGGAGGATTATTGTTGCGCGCGACGGATCGCAAGATCGGGTTGCTACGGCGCGTGGCGAGTTGCTTCACTGATGCACGCGATCCGCAGCGCATCGAGCATGCGCTTTCCGAGATGCTGGCGCAGCGCATCTACGGGTTAGCGCTGGGCTACGAAGACCTGAACGATCACGAAGAACTGCGCAACGATCCGCTGCTGGGGATGCTGGCCGGGCGCCGCGATCTGAACGTGCCGCTGGCCGGGAAGAGCACGCTGAATCGCTTGGAACTGACACCCGTTGGTTCCCCCGCCACGGAACGCTACAGCAAGATCAGCTACTCTGCCGAAGCGCTGGACGAACTGCTGGTCAAACTTTTTCTGGAAGCGCATCCGCGTGCGCCGCAGGAAATCGTGCTGGACCTGGACGCCACGGACACGCCGCTGCACGGGCGGCAGGAAGCGCGTTTTTTCCACGGCTACTACGGGCACTACTGTTATCTGCCACTGTACGTGTTTTGCGGAGATCATCTGCTGTGCGCGCGGCTGCGGCCCTCGAACATCGACGCCAGTGCTGGAAGTCTCGAAGAAGTACAGCGCATCGTGCGGCAGATCCGCGCGCGGTGGCCGAAGACACGCATCATCCTGCGAGCGGATTCCGGCTTCTGCCGTGAGGAATTGCTGGCTTGGTGTGAAAACAACGAGGTGGACTATGTCTTCGGCTTTGCGCGCAACCAGCGCTTGCGACGGATCATCGGCCGCGCGATGCAGGAAGCCAAGCAACAACACCGGCGCACGGGAAAACCGGCGCGAGTGTTCACCGAGTTTGCTTATCGCACGAAGAAAAGCTGGTCACGGGCGCGGCGCGTGATCGCCAAAGCGGAACAGATCGAGGGCAAGGAAAATCCCCGCTACCTGGTGACCTCGCTCGGCAAAGAAGCCTGGCCGCCGCAGAACCTCTACGAGCAACTCTACTGCGCGAGAGGGGAGATGGAAAATCGCATCAAGGAGCAGTTGAGCCTGTTCAGCGACCGGCTGAGCACGGAGACGCTGCGGGCCAATCAATTGCGGCTGTACTTTTCCTCGCTCGCTTACGTGCTGCTGGAAGCGCTGCGGCGGCTGGGTCTGACGGGTACGGAATGGGCCGAAGCCCAGGTCGACACCATCCGGTTGAAGCTGCTGAAAATCGCCGCGCAGGTGCGGATCTCGGCACGCCGTATCTGGATCCACTACAGCAGCGCGTATCCCTGGCAGAACGTCTTCGCCGCAGCTTACACGGCTCTGCGCTGCTGAAAAACCCACCGCTCACCAAACAGATCGATCGTCCCGCGCTCCCGACGAAGTGCGCGCAAAAACCGCTTCAGCGTCAATCGAGCCTCGATCAACACCGCACAAAATCAAAAACCGCCCGCCGCCCCTGCCCCACGCACCAAAATCAGACCTCCACCGCCCACTTCACAACCTCAATTCACAACTGGTGAGAAATCCGGGCTA
>Ga0210403_10002975_pt1 | contig 15043 bp, 16 predicted proteins | sample IncBWC19MmetaG_FD_150863 | JGI IMG/M metagenome (GOLD analysis project Ga0210403, IMG submission 150863) | Forest soil microbial communities from Barre Woods Harvard Forest LTER site, Petersham, Massachusetts, United States - Inc-BW-C-19-M | ecosystem: Environmental > Terrestrial > Soil >... | reverse complement strand
CGTTACGCCAAGCTCATTTTCTTTTTGCGCTTCCCGGTTGGCGGCTTGCACCATTTTCTCGATGGCAAGCTGGAGGGCGCCGGTTTGGTTCACCTCGATAATCGCTTTCCACGAGGGTGTGGGAAGAACCGGGCCGTCGAGAGCAATCGTCACTTCTCCGCCCAGGGCGCTCGCGAGGTCATCGCGAATGTTAAGGCCGAGATCCGCGTTCGCCTGAGCGAGGCCTTTGTTGATGTCGGGGTCTCCGGAGCCGACAATGCTGAACACATCATCGAACATGAGCGCCGGCTGTTTCGTTACGAAAGAGAAGGCCGCGCCTGCGTTTGCGGAAACATAGTCGAGCGAGCCCATGGGAGCGGGAGCGGCCAGCCAGGAAGAGACTCCGCGCCTCGGGCCGCTGAACTCCACGGTGATCCGGTTGTCTCCATGATTGGTGGTCTCGCCCCGGGTGGCGATCAGATACTTAACGTCGTTCAAGCCGCTATTGGAAAGCGCATTCGATTCTTGCGGCTGCGTGTGAGTGGCATTCAGAATCTGGCCGAGATTCGCGGCGACCACAATTTCCGTGCCCTGGCTGTAAACGTTCACGATTCTTTGGCCAAAGTCCGTTGACGCAAACTGAGTGGCTCCGGCGTCGAGTTGCGCGCTCATTTGCTGCACGGAAGCGACGTCGCCACCGACAACCAGCATGTCCTGCCGGACGAGCATGATCATTCCTCGTTCACCGGTCACAAGCGAAGAGAGCGACTGCTGATCCACTACATGTAGACCGGATTTGGCCTGCGGGCTCGACAAGGTCGCAGTCAGATGATTCTGCAAGTATTCCTTCAGACCGGCCTGCTTGATCTCGGCGAGCAGCAGGGGGCCGTGGTCGTTGGAGCCGGGGCTGGCTCGGAATGTAATCACCACTTCTTCGCCCAAAAATTGGCTGATGGCTTGAATTTGTCCAATCAACTCCTCGGGAGTCGGATGCTGGTTCGCGTTGCCGCTCTTGTTCCACCAGTCTTGCAAAACTTTGCTCTGCGAAAGCTGCTGCTGGAAAATTTGATTGGCCTGCTGGAGCGCGTTTCCAAGATTGGGGATGCCGACGTAGAGAACCGTATCCGGTGCAAGCAAGGGAAGAATCTTGCTTTCATAACGCGGGCCGGGCGTCTGAATGGTTTCGAGCTGCTGGCGAAGCTTCGAGAATTCCGCGAGCAATGCGAGTTCGTGGTTAAGGTCGCTGCTCCAACTGATCTCTTGGCTGACGGGCACGGTGCCAAGGCTCTGGGTCGTAGCGACTTGATCGCCCGAGTGCAGGATGGATTCCATGCCAGCGTGCTTCACGTGGACTTCGCCCTCGATGACGGAGACGCGCGAGCCCTTTGTGCCCGAGTTGACGGAAAAAACAGTGCCGGTGACGGCTACGTTGCAATCAGGCGCGCTTACATACAAGTGACCCGTCTTGCGATGCGCGGCCTGCACGATGATGCTGCCCTGATTCAGATGGATAGTGGTGTTGCGGCGGTCGGCGCTGACGCCCAACTGCGCGCGCTGATTCATTTCCACTTTGGAGCCGTCGAAGAGTCTCACAACAGCATGAGCGTCTGCAGCCGTGCGGATGAATTCGCCCTGGGAGATTTCGTCGCCCACCTTTAATGCGCGCTCGCCAGCCCAGCCGATGCTATAGATCTGACCGGCAACGGAGTCAATGCGCGCGCGGCTGCCAGGAGGGCCAGCGTTGTACCAACTGTAGCCAGTCCAAGCCACGGCAATCAGAACGGCCAATGCCGCGGCCGCGAAAGACAGCTTGGCGAAATTCCATTGGAAACCGCGCGAGACTGGCTCCATACGCCAGCCGGCGCTGGTCTTGCCATCGACCGCACGGCCGTGAGCGTAAGAACGGCACGAAACACATTCCCTGAGATGATCTTCGACGATGAGCGCGCGAGCCGGAGCCAGTTCTTGCTGGTGGAAAGCCGGCAGTAGTGCGCGAATGTCGGCGCAGCCCCGGATTGGCTGCAGCGCGCTGGCCGTGGCTTCGTCACCTAGGCCTACTTGTACCTTTTGCCACACGCGTTCGGCGGAAGCGGAGAGTGCTTTTGCGTCAGGCTGTTCCGCGCGGAGTTCGGAGATCGCTTGATCCAATCGAGCATCTTGCTTTGACCAAAAGAATTTCATGATGCACCTTTTCTAAGACCACGAAGACTTTTCTTTAGCCGCGCGCGAGTGCGATGCAGCGTGACCGCAACAACCGCCTGCGATGTGTTCATCATTCGAGCAATCTCGGGATTATCCAGACCTTCGATATAGCGCAGGGTGAACATTTCGGCAGTGCGGGGATTGAGCTTGGCGAGTTCTTGGCGAAGCCAGTTTTTGATTTCCATCGAGGAATGCGCCCGTTCCGGAGACAAGCTGGGATTGGATTGCACATCGTCGGCCGCCTCGACCGGGACGACCTCGCGGTGGCCTCTCGAGCGAATCAAGTCGAGGGCCGCGTTGACGGCTGACCGGTGTAAGTAGCTCTGAAGATTGGAGATACGGCCGTGGTCGATGGTCCCGCGGGCCAATCGAAGGAAGACGGATTGGGCGACATCCTCGGCGTCGGCCATGCTGCCCGTCACGCGGTAAGCGGCTTTGAGGACACAGGCTTGGTGCGCCCGAAAGACTCCCTCAAGCTCTGCCGCTGCTTGTGTCACCATAATCATTTCTATCGCGGCCGCCAAGTATCCTCCTCGGCTCTTCTACAACCTAAGACGCGATAGCTAGAAACTTCTTAACACACAAATAGGAGGGAGGGGCAATTTGCTTGCCCCGGGAAACGGGAGTTGCACCCTCTTTTAGTAGGAGCTTTCGAGGAAAATCCGGAATCGCCGCGAACGCGTGTGGTGCCGCAGCTTACGCAGCGCCTTGGCTTCGATTTGGCGGATGCGTTCGCGCGTCACGGCAAAGGACTGCCCGACCTGCTCGAGTGTCAGTTCGTTGCCGTCTTCCAGGCCGAAGCGCATCTTGATAATTCTTTCCTCGCGCGGCGTGAGCGTCTTCAACACGGAAGCCAGATGTTCTTTCAAGTTGAGATGGATGGCGGCGTCCGATGGCGACACTACGCCTTTATCTTCGACGAAGTCGCCCAGGTGGGATTCTTCGTCTTCACCGATGGGCGTCTCGAAGGACATCGGTTGCTGAGCAATCTTTTTTGTTTTGCAAACCGCATCCAGCGAAAGATCCATGCGCCTTGCGAGTTCCTCGGAAGTTGGTTCGCGTCCGAGTTCCTGCACGAGCTGCCTGCTCGTGCGAGCTTGCTTGTTGATCGTCTCGATCATGTGCACCGGAATGCGGATGGTGCGCGCCTGATCGGCGATCGCGCGAGTGATACCCTGGCGAATCCACCATGTCGCGTAAGTGGAGAACTTGTATCCGCGGCGCCACTCGAACTTGTCGGCGCCCTTCATCAGGCCGATGTTGCCCTCTTGAATCAGGTCGAGGAATTGCAGCCCGCGGTTGGTATATTTTTTGGCGATGGAGACCACCAGGCGGAGGTTCGCCTCAGTCAGTTCTGTCTTCGCCAGTTCGGTTTCCGCCTCGCCTTGCCGGATGGCCGTGAGCGCCCGCTTTAGCGAATCGAAGCCAACTTCACCCGATTCCTCGATGTTTCTCCGTTCCGCACGGCGCGCCCGCAATTCCTCCCGCGCTCCGGTTGCGTTATCGGACCGCGCGGAGTTGACGCGGCGCTCCAGACGGCCGATCTCACGCTCAAGCGTGTGTAGCCGTTCGACGGTCAGCCGCAGAACATCGATCAGCCGCCTCTTTTCCGCATCGCTGAACTCGATGGAGCGCACCAGGTGCGAAATCTCAATGCGCGTCCGCGCCAGGCGGCGCCGCGCCCGCAGATGAGCCGGCTTATCCGACTTTGCCGTATTCTGAAGCTTCAGGCTTTGCTTCCGGCCTAGCTGGAAGATCTTTTCGATGTGCTTGATGGTCCGCAGCGTCTGCCGCAAATGTTCTTCGACCTTGTCATCCGTAAGTTCCTCTTCCTGGATGTGCAGAACTCTTTTGATCGAGAGTGTTCCTTTACGAAGTTCCTCGCCCACGGCAATCAACTCTTTGGCTACGAGCGGCGAGCGCGAGACGGTTTTCAGCACGCGCAGCTTGCCCCTCTCCATGCGCTTGGCAAGAACGATCTCCGTCTCTCGGTTCAAAAGGGGCACGACACCCATTTCGCGCAAATACGTGCTGACCGGATCGGTGCTTTTCTGAACGGAGTGCACCGGCCGCTCGATCTCGGCCTCTTCTTCGTGGATCGCGTCGTTTCTGGGGCCAAGTTCGATGCGTTGTGTAACTTCGAGCGTGGTGTGCGCGGCTCTCGCCGCGGAAATATCCTCGAAGATTTCGGTGCCGTCACGCTCTAAGGACGAAAAAAGATTGTCGATCTCCTCGGTAGTGTGTTCCTCGGCTGAAAGAACATCGTTCACTTCTTCATTCAGCACATAGCCGCGGCTCTTCCCGAGGCTAAGTAGATTTCCCATCAGATCGTGCTTTTCCTGAGTTAGCAAAGCCAAGCGTTTTCTCCCCCAACGGTATTCCCAAAACTGCCAATGCTCCCTGCACACCACAGCTGACCCAAGAAGAGGATCGCGAGCTTTTGTGGCAAACGGGAAGGCAGGATACGAATTTCAAATCTGGCGATAGATTCGCCGCGGCCACCGTCATGACAACCAGCTTCATCCCGACGCGCTCGGGTGACGGTGCCTTTGTTCTGGAATTTGGTCTCTTACAGTATACATTAGTTGCGACGTTTTTTTCGGCGAGATCGGCAACAATTTTAGGGGTGAAAATTGGCTCGGAGGCCGCCCGGCCTCACCCCACCATCCACTTGGGAGGGGAACAAAAGTCTATAGCCAAAGCCGATGGGGAAATTAAATTCCTCTTAACTTTTTCACCACAATTCCATGGAACTTCCCGCCGAGGGATTACACAAGTATTACAGTCGCCCACCGCCCCGCATGCTACTTTCAAAATCATGAGCACCATTACTCGCGACAAAACTTTTTCTCAACCAATGAATTGGACTACTTTCTTATTCATGCTGGCCTTTCATATCGGCGCGGTTGCCGCTTTGTTCTTTTTCACCTGGAAAGCTTTAGCGCTGGCTGCTTTTCTCTGGTGGGTCTCCGGAAGTTGGGGCATTGGCATGGGCTACCACCGTTTGCTCACCCACCGTGGCTACAAGACGCCCAAGTGGGTCGAGTATTTCCTGACCATCTGTGGAACACTCGCCCTCGAAGGCGGACCACTCGCCTGGGTGGGTACGCACCGGGTTCACCACCAGAACACGGACAAAGAAGGTGATCCCCATTCCCCCCGCGATGGCGGCTTGTGGGCGCACATGGGTTGGATTATGACGGGCAAGGCCATGCACAACAGCACCAAGGAACTCCTGCCCTACGTCCCGGATCTGCGGAAAGACAAATTTCAGGTATGGATCAGCGAGTACCACTGGGTTCCCATTGTGGCGTCGGGCATCATTGTGTTCGCGATTGGCGGCTGGCCTTTCCTTTTGTGGGGCGTCTTCTTTCGGACAGCTGTAGGCCTCCACGCCACCTGGCTCGTGAACTCCGCGACGCACATGTGGGGCTCGCGCCGCTTCCTGACAGAGGACACATCCAAGAATAGCCTCTGGGTTGCCATACTTACCTTCGGCGAAGGATGGCACAACAATCACCATGCGGTGCCGCAATCGGCGCGCCATGGCCTGACGTGGTATGAAATCGACATGAACTGGTACGGGATTTGCGTGTTGCAAGCGCTCGGCCTTGCCAAAGACGTTAAGCGCCACAAGCTGGCGCCATCTGCTGATGAAGCCGGAGCCCGGCCGCCAGCGGTTGCCCTTCCGCCTCACCAAGCCGCTGCTCCAGTTCCGATATCCAGTGGCGACTGAGCCATCCGATGTGGCGCTGGCACCGCCCTGGCGTAAACTAAAACGTCATGCGCATCACGCGCCGAACCAAGGCCATCGTCTTCTTCATTGTGCTCGGGGTATGTCTCGTCGCCCTGACGATCGTGCTCAACGTCAGTTGGATCATTTTCCACTGGCGTCAAGTTGTTCCGCTCGTTCTCGGCATCATTTTTTTCGGATTGCTGATCGCCGGTTTGGTGGTCAACACCATCTTCCTTGTCCGCGAAATCCGGCGCAATGAGCAGCAAGACAGTTTTCTCAACGCTGTCACCCACGAACTAAAAACTCCGATCGCTTCTATCCGCCTGTATCTGGAAACGCTGGCAAGCCGCAACCTGGACGAAGCCAAGCGCCGTGAATTTTATCGCATCATGCTGGATGATACGGACCGATTGCTTGGAACCTCGAACAAGTCCTGAAAGCCGGCGAAGTTCGCCATGCCAGCGAACGGAAGAATTGGCAGGAAGTGCAGTTCTCCTCGATTGTGCGCGAAGTTCTGGACCTCGCGCGCCTTCGTCAGAATCTCTCGCCGGAGATTTTGTCTCTCGGCATGACCCCGCCGCAGGAAATCCTGGTCTTGGGCAATCCCGAGGAACTTCGCACCGCGGTATTCAATCTGCTGGACAATGCCATCAAATACTCGGGCGACAAGAAATCCATCGTTGTGGACCTGCTCACTCCCAATATCGACACCGTCCTTCTGCGTGTCCAGGATCGGGGCATCGGCATTCCCCGCAACGAAGTGAAGCGAATCTTCAAACGCTTCTACCGCGCGTCGAATTCCAAAGGGGAGAAGGTGAAGGGCACTGGTCTCGGCCTTTTCATCGTGCGATCAATAGCCCGCCGCTATGGCGGCGATGCCTTCGCCGAAAGTGAAGGGGAGGGACGCGGCAGCACGTTTACGATTCGCCTTCCCAGGGTCTACCACGCATGAGCCGGCTGCTCATTGTGGAAGACGAAGCGCACCTGGCGGAGGGACTTCGCTTCAACCTCGAAGTGGAAGGCCATACCGTACAGATCAGCGACACGGGTGAGGATGCCCTAAAACGGCTGCTGAAGGACCGCGAGACCTATGATGCTCTTGTTCTGGATGTCATGCTGCCGGGCAAAGATGGGTTCTCCGTTGCGCGCGAGTTGCGCCTAAGGCAGAACTACACTCCCTTGCTCATGCTCACCGCTCGCGGCCGCCCGGAAGATGTTCTCAAGGGATTTGAATCCGGTGCCGACGACTATCTGCCCAAACCCTTCAATCTCGCCATTCTTATCGCGCGAATCGACAGTCTACTTCGCCGCAAGAATTGGATCAGCTCCGCCAATGCCGCGTCCTCGCAGGCCGTTGTTTCGCCAAGCGCCGATTCGACGTCCGGCGAATCTTTTCGTTTCGACGACAAAGTCGTCGACTTTCAGAACTTGCAACTGCGCGTCGGCGACCAAGTCATTCCCCTCACCATGATGGAGTCTGATCTCCTTCGCTGCCTGGTCCGTAACAGCGGTCACCCCGTCTCTCGCAAACAACTGTTGCAGGAGGTCTGGAACCTGCACGAAGACACAGATACGCGGGCCATCGACAATTTCATAGTGCGATTGCGCAGGTATATTGAGCCGGAGCCTGCGAAACCGCGCTATCTGTTGACCGTTCGAGGCCTGGGCTACCGATTTGTGCCGAATCCCCGCGCCCGGAAGACGAAGAAATGAGGAAAAGGAAACAACCAAGCGCGCAACGCTCATGTCCCGTATCGAACATCTTTTGCCATCGCTTGACCGCATACTCGGGCCCGGCTGAGAAAACGAACTGCGAATTCTCAAGCTGAGGAGGACTGCAAAATGAAGGCCGCATACAGATACCTGGGTTTTATTTTCCTAAGCGCCGCGCTTACCGCGCCTATGACGATTCCAACCAGTGCCGCAACCCAAGATGATCACCGAGACGAGAAGAAACAAGCTCGCGTCTATGATCGTTCGCACAAGGACTACCACAACTGGGACGACAACGAAGACCGCTCCTACCGTCAGTATCTTGGCGAGCAGCACCAAGATTATCGTGAGTATTCCAAGCTGAACCGGAACCAGCAAGCTGGCTATTGGAATTGGCGCCATAGCCATCCAGACAGCCATTAATTAATAAGATCGAAGCAAAAGCACCAAGCGCACGTCGCCTGCGAATCTACTCGAAGAACCCGCTAGATCTAAAAGTCTTGAAGGTTAGTTTCATCGAGTTCGCGCGCGAGTGTGTGTCTTGGGGCTCCGGGCCTTGTCAGAACTCGGGCGCGTTTTCTTAGGCGAAGCTGTTCCTGCTAGTTCAGTGGCGTCGCTCGCCGGGGTGCTTGAGGATTGGAGGAGAGGGCCCAACGGTAAAAACGGGCGTCACATTTCTCACAACGAAACGGTCTGACAAAAATCGTCACGAGAATTGTTCTCTCTACGATTCCTTTCCGCCTTGATGCATGCATCCGTGAACTTCCGCACTCCGGGCAACACTTCATTGCTTCTCTCCCGATGCCGTTTCGGCACCCAGCTAAACGATTCATTTTGTATCACAGGGAAAGCTATCCTCTGTTCCATTTTGAACATGGCGCGTATTTCTACAGTCGTTAGCATTCGCAGCACTAGTCCACCGTGCTGACCTCTAGGGTGTACCACCTTGATCGGGTATGTTCAAAACGGTACAGACTCGACTTGCTTGGCGGCATATCCTCAAGAAGAAGGGGTCGATCTCCTAGCTGCTCATGCTGATCTAAGTGAGCGGTTGGTGCCGGCCAAGTGTGCCTCCATGTCAAACCTGACTCAGAACGGTTTGCAGCCTGATTTGGCAAGGTTCCACGCGGAGAGCAAGGGCTCTCACCGACGGCGCCCGCTCCGCGTTCTTTTCGCCCACCGCGATGCGGAGGTGGTTGACAACTGCGTAGAAGAGCTTAAAAAAGCGCAATTTACGGTCAGCGCTGATTTCGTTTTAAACCTGGCGCAGTGCGCGGAACGTTTGCGCTCGCAATCCTACGACGTCGTGGTTGCCGAATACCCTTGCCCGAGTGTGAAAGGACCCCAGGCCTTGCAATTCCTTTATCGGGAATTGCAGGACACTCCTCTACTCTTCGTGGCCAATGCCACAGGAATTGAGTCTCTTGCTCAACTGGCGGCTGATGGGGCATTCGATTTCGTGGACCGAGACCGCGTCGCTCAATTGCCCATGGCAGTTCGTCAAGCCCTGAACGAAAGGAAACTTCGCAAGGAATTGGAGGATGCCCGAAAAGCCTTGCGGCATTCGCAGTCTCTCTATCGAGCGCTGGTGGATAATCCCTCGTACGGAGTATTTCAATGCAACGCGCAAGGCGAAACCATTGCTGTTAATCAAGCTCTTGCAAACATGCTCGGTTACGAAAGCAAAGAGGAACTCCTCGCGGCCAATCATTCGACGGACCTTCTTTCGAGTTTTGGAAACGGAGCATCGTTGCTGGGGCACTCCGCCGAGGCAAACCGAATCGAGCCGATCGAAATCGAATGGCATCGCAAGGATGGAACGATTCTGAAAACCCGATTAAGCGGTCGGGCCGTCTATGACGACAACGGGATTTTTGCCGGCTACGAAATCATCGCCGTTGACGTCACAGAACAGCGAACCCTTGAAGAACATCTGCGGCACCAGGCATCTAGCGATTCACTCACCGGTTTGGCCAATCACCGCCATCTTTTCGAAGTGTTGCACGCGGAGATCTCTCGGTCCGGCCGGACCTACAGGGAATTCGCACTTATTCTGCTGGACCTCGATGGATTGAAAGAAATTAACGATCGATTTGGGCATCCCGCGGGTGACCGGGCTCTCTACCGGCTCGGACAAATCCTGAAAGACTGCTGCCGCTCCATAGACACCGCCGCGCGCCACGGGGGGGATGAGTTTGCGGTGGTCCTGCCGGAAACAGGGATGGCTGCAGCAACGCTGGTGGCGCGCCGGATTTGCGATCTTCTCGCAAAAGACGCCGAAGCGCCCTCACTTTCCGTGAGCGTCGGAATTGCCAGCCACCCTAAGGACGCCGAAACAGTCGGAACCCTTCTGTACGCAGCTGATCGAGCCCTTTATGCGATGAAAGACAGGCGCCGGTCAGGCGCCCGGGTGGAGCGAAGCACAATCGAAAATGGAAATGTGTTACAGCGGGGGAAGTGCAATGGATGAGCAGCGTTTCCGCCAGGGCGTAAGGCGGCTGCTTCCGTGGCAGCCCCAGCATTTTGAGGGCAAGGTTCAATACGTGCTGGAAGCGGAAGAGCAAATACTTCGGTCGATTGCCGTCCGAGCGCCCGTTCCCAGGATTCTCAACGAAATCTGTACCGCTCTCGATTGCCAGATCGGAAACATGGTTTCTCTCATTTCTCTGCGGGAAGACGACGTCGTGGATACCGGAGAAATTGCTCGGAACGCCGCACTTTTTGGGCTGTACATATTCTTTTCCGGCGGCATCTTTGGTGCTAGTGGGGGAGAGATCGGCTCCCTGGAGATGTACTGTTGCACTGCGCGCGACCCTTTTTTTCATGAGCTTCAGTGGATTGAGCGGGCCGGCTGTCTGGCAGCAATCGCGATAGAATGCGATTCGAAAGCGGGCCGTTCGATTAATCCTCGTTCGACGCGAAATGCGCATGCGCGTGGAAGTGTGCTTAGATGGCCGGTTTCGTTGAACTAATCTTCGGCCAGCCAGTACCTTGATTCACTCAGAAATCCAGTCGGTTGATTTTGCGCCACGGCATTTGGAAAACAGCGGCCCGCCTCAATCGTGAAGGACAACGCTCAACAGTGAAGTATTGATCTCAATAACTCCGTTGTACTTGATGAACCCCAGCTTCCTGAATTTGTTCATGAAAAAGTTCACCCGAGAGCGCGTTGTGCCGACCATCTCGGCCAGCGTTTCTTGCGAAACTGTGGGCAGTACGGCGTGTGGCGAATCCTCTTTGCCGTAACGGGCGAGTAACAGCAGCGTCCGGGCCAGCCGCTTTTCACTCGAGTTGAAAAGCTGATCGATCAGGTCCTCTTCGATCCTTATGTTCCGGGCCAGCATGAACGAGATGAATCTGTCCGAAAGGCCATGCTGCTCATGCAGCGCCTTGAACATCTCCTTCTTCTCAATGACCAGCGTGGTGCTCGGGATAACAGCTCGCGCCGTCCCCATTCGAACGGACTGACCGGCCAGGCTGCCTTCCCCAAAGAAGTCGCCCGGTCCCAAAATGGCAACGACCGCCTCTTTCCCGCTTTCATTGACGACGGAAAGCCTTATATTGCCTGCCTGCAAATAGATTACGCTCGTGGCCGGATCGCCCTGCGCGTAAACCACGTCCCCTTTTTGGAACTCTTTGACTTTTCTTGCAACACCAGCGGAGTCCAAAAAGGCTTGCGCGTTGAACCCTCCCTTCTCCACGGAGATTGCCTTGGGCATCTTGTTTCTTACACTCATAATTAGTTTAGTGACTCCTTCTGAGACGGCGTCTGCGGCTCGGCGATGAATCCTCCTGCCGCTTCCTGGACACCCTCGCTCAGCGTTTCATCATCAAGCGGTTCATTTGCTCCCTTCGTGGCTTCCTCCTGCATTTGTTCTTCCACAATCTTTTGGACAACTTCTAACGGTACTTGCGCAAAGTGTGTTCTCGAATTGAACATGGAATCTTTCCTCGCATCTAAAAGCTAGCAGGAGTGAAGTCATACGGGTCAGATCTTTTGGAATCTTTTGGGAGCCGAACTGCAGCTTTATGCGGAGGTCCTGCGGCTTGCTTGGCCGAGGCGAGGATTCGCCTCCCGCCTCAATGAATGGCTCTTCGATGCTTCGTTTAGCGATGCGTATCTTTTACTTGCAGGCTTCGTTACGATGGAATACGATAGCGATACTTCTATTTAAGGTTTTACCGTAAGGAAGGGCTTTATGGGGAGCGCTCAGTTGAAAACCGGACCCACCCACTTTAAAACGATGGTCCAATTGGATGTGCCGCAGGGACGCAGCGGTAAGCATAAACTGATCGTCACAACAATCCTCAAAGACCTCGATCGCCTAAAAGCTGGCGCGGCAATTAAGATCCCTTTGGCTGATTTGGTGGGATCAAAAGAAAAAGTTCGTTCCGCTCTGAATCGCGCCACCCGGAAAGTCGGCCGCAAAGTCGCAACCGCCAGCGACGCGTCTTTCTTGTATGTCTGGAACGTAACCGAATAAAGCGAAGTTCCAGCAGTTTCCCGCGTGTCATTCGCACAACTCCTTTCCGTTCCATGCGTAAGCCTTCTTCAGAACTGTATACAAGAGAACAGACGCGCGCCTTTCCGAAGTCCAATATTGTGTTGCGGCAAAAGGTGTGGTGTTGGCCAATCCTTCTTCTTCAGCTTAATCTCCACGGCCCCCATCATTACTGAGGAACTCGAAGAACACGTGAACGGCACGGCCCGTCCGCATCGAAGCCGAGCGCTTCGCTGAAGGATAGTGATTTAACAAGGCTCTCCGTGCCGGCCAGAGCATCCAGCCGTTCTTGGGACTTGTGTAGAAGTGTCTCGCAACACGGACAGAAAGGTAAAAAGTATGCCTCTCATTCAAATTCTATTGGCCCTGATCGTCGTGGGCGTGCTGCTTTGGCTGGTGAATCGCTTCATCCCCATGGCCTCTAGCATCAAATCAATCTTGAACGCGGTGGTGGTGATCTGCGTGGTCTTGTGGCTCCTCAACGTCTTTGGATTGTTCCACTCTCTCTCAAATATCCATGTCGGCTAGCAAAGCCCACCACGGAACGCCAGGCGGAACGCTCGTCGTCCGCGAGTGGGAAAATAAGTAGCGGAAACAACAGGCGCAGCATTTTGGAAGAGTGACAAGCGCACAAGTAGATGTACTCGAGGCAACATCATGAACTCCATTCGAATCATTGGCATTACCGCATTCTCGTTACTAGGTTTGCTCGCTTCAGCTAGTGCCCGCCAGGAAAAACAACAAGAAGAGAAAAGCAAGCCCGCGCAACAGCGTGAACAGGCTAAGCCCGAGAAGCAGCAAGCTCAAGCTCCGAAACAGCAGCCGCAACATCAGCAGCAAGCTCAAGCTCCGAAACAACAACCACAACATCAGCAGCAAGCTCAAGCTCCGAAACAGCAGCCGCAACATCAGCAGCAAGCCCAAGCTCCGAAGCAGCAACCACAACATCAGCAGCAACAGCAAGCTCAAGCCCCAAAACAACAGCAGAACAGCTCTCCAAAACAACAGCAGCATTCCAACGGGCAGCAACAGCAAGCTCACCAACAGCAATCTGGCCGTTCGCACCCTCCCCAGCGCACACAGCAAGCCATGGAGTCTCAACGCTCTCAGCCGGCTCTTCGCCTGAGCGCCAGAGGCAGCGGCCGGATTCCTGACGACCGGTTCCGCTCCAATTTTGGCCGCGGGCACAACTTCCGCATGGGCAACCCTGTCTTGGTCGGCGGGTATTCGCGCTTTCAGTATGGCGGTTTTTGGTTTGGATTCGTTCAACCCTGGCCGGCGGGCTGGTATTACACCGATGACGTCTACATCGATTACGTCGACGGCGGATATTACATGTACGACCCGTACTATCCCGGCGCGCGCTTCGCTATCAGCGTCGTGATCTAACGTCCGCAAGTTTGTGTTTTTGAATTATCAGCCGACCCGGCGCGGAAATCTTTGCAGCATCCAGTTTCCGCCGGGGAGGCCAATCTCAATGTCGCAGCGATGTTTCACTTTGGAAGGAGAAAACAATGCTCGGAACCATCTTAATCGTCTTCTTGATTTTGGCGCTCTTCGGCGCGCTGCCACGATGGAATCACAGTAGAGACTGGGGCTATATGCCGACAGGCGGCCTGGGGCTCGTTCTCGTCGTCATCGTCATTCTCGTACTTCTCGGCCGCATCTAGACGTTTCTGATCCCGGCAAGCTGGAGGTGAGCCATGGATGAATCCAGGCGGCATGCAATCGCCTTTCTCGAAAAAGAGATCAAGACCTACTTGGCGCTCTCTTTATTCCTCTCCAAGCGAGGCATCAAGACGGACCTCCGGCTGGGAGAGAAAAAACTCCTGATCAGTCCGGCTTTCTACAAAGAGCGAATGAAGGAAGCGAAGAAACTCGTATATGAACTCAGAAGAACAAAGTAAGACACCATCTCCAAAAATATCGACGGCCACGAACTGGCGTCCCTGGGCCATCCGCGCATTTGTCGCGTTCTTGATTCTCCTGCTATGCACCAGCGTTTCGCGCGCATACTCCGTGCTCACGCACGAAGAAATCGTGGACCTGGTGTGGACCACGGAGATCAGCCCTCTTCTTCTCAAGCGGTTTCCCACGCTCACCGAGGCGCAACTCAAAGAAGCTCACGGCTATGCATACGGCGGCGCCGTCATTCAGGACCTTGGCTACTATCCCTTTGGCAGCGTGGAATTCAGTAATTTAGTTCACTACGTTCGCAGCGGTGACTTTGTTCGCGAATTGCTAGCGCAAAGCCAGGACGCTAACGAGTACGCCTTCGCGCTCGGCGCGCTCGCCCACTACGCTTCCGATATCGCAGGTCATCCTGCGGTCAACGCATCGGTGGCCATCCAATATCCCAAGCTGCGCGCGAAGTTCGGCAATTCCGTCAGGTACGCGGAAGACCACACCGCGCATCTCAAGACGGAATTTGGATTCGACATGATACAGGTCGCGAAAAATCGCTATGCCTCGCAGCAATATCACGACTTCATCGGCTTCCAGGTCTCCAAGCCGTTGCTCGAACGCACCTTCCCCATCGTCTACGGCGTCGAGCTGAAAGACGTCCTCGCCCACGAGGATCTCGCCATTGGTTCCTATCGTTTCGCTGTAAGCCGCATGATCCCCCAGATGACGCAGATCGCCCTTCGCACCCACGGAAAAGACATGATGAAAGAGACGCCGGATTTTGCGAAGAAGAAATTTCTCTACCGGCTTTCGCGCTCCGATTACGAAAAAGAGTGGGGCAAGGACTACACAAAACCCGATTTCGGCACGCGCTTCTGGGCCGCAATCCTGCGATTCATGCCGAAGATTGGCCCCTTCAAAGCTCTGGCGTTCAACAATCCCACCGCGCAGACCGAGGACCTGTATTTCAAGAGCATCAACACGACCGTCGACCAATACCGCATCT
>Ga0210403_10002972_pt1 | contig 15050 bp, 15 predicted proteins | sample IncBWC19MmetaG_FD_150863 | JGI IMG/M metagenome (GOLD analysis project Ga0210403, IMG submission 150863) | Forest soil microbial communities from Barre Woods Harvard Forest LTER site, Petersham, Massachusetts, United States - Inc-BW-C-19-M | ecosystem: Environmental > Terrestrial > Soil >... | reverse complement strand
AGCGCCTCGCGGAGTTTTCCGGGTTCGGTCGAGCCGGCCTTGTTGATCGCCGCCGACAGGATGGTCACGGCGTCGTAGGGCCACGCGCTCTGGTTATCGGGCGCGGTCTTGTAGGCGTCGCGATAGGCCTTGCCGAAGGCCTTCGAAGCTTCGCTGGAATCCTCGGCGTAGTCGGCAACGCCGTAGGTGCCGAACAGCGCCGGGCCGGCCAGCTTGGTCGAGGACACCGCCACCACCGACGGCGAGCCCACCCAGGGAATATTGACGCCGAGCTGGCGCAGCTGGCGAGCGAAGATGCCGAGGTCGTTCTCGAAGGTGAAATAGGTGCCGAGCACGTCTGCGCCGGATTGCTTCACGGCCAGCACGACCGGGGTGAAGTCCTGGCTCTGGTTGGCATAGCCCTGATCGAGTACCGCAGGCGTCCCGAGTTTTTCAAGCGCCGAGGCCAGAGCCTTGCCGCCTGCCGTACCGAACGCATCGGTCGAGTGAACGATCGCCCATTTTTTCTTGCCGAGGGTGTTGACGCCGTAGTCGGCGATGACGCGGCCGGAATAGCTGTCGTTGGGGCGGAAGCGGAACAGCCATTGATTGCCCATGTGGGTGAGGGTCGGATCGGTGCCGCCGATCATCACGGGCTTGCCCAGCTTGAGCACATCGGGCGCCATCGCATGCACCTGGGTCGAGCGGATTGAGCCCAGGAATCCGACGATGTCCGATTGCGCGGCCAATTTCGAAAACGCCAGCACGATGCCGGGATTGGTGGTCTGATCGTCCTCGATGACCAGCTCGACCTGCTTGCCGAGCACGCCGCCGGCCTTGTTGACCGCGGCAAGCGCGAGCTTCGCACCGTTCTGCGCCCAAAGCCCCTGCTCGGCCGCCGGACCCGTCACCGGCACGCACATGCCGATTTTGATGGTCGCGCCTTGAGCTCGCGCGCTGCTGATGACGTAAGGTGCGGTAATACCAACGGCCAAGCCGGCCGCGAAATCGCGTCTCGTGAGCTTCATTCGTTCCTCCGTGAGGCCGGGCTTCTTTGTCGGCCTTTCTTGATGTTTGCAGTCCCAGAGGACGCGACACCTAACGCGTATCTACGGGCTCTCTGGCCGGGAGTAAATTGATATCGCGACGATTTCTACTAAGGATGCAGGCGCGCCACGCGGCAGATCCGCCGCATTAGGTTAACGCCGGACGGCAAGGCTTATTCCCGCCCTTCGCGGCGGCTTGCCAATGCCCAAACAATATGCTGCGGCGGAGCTATGCGTCTTCTAGGGATAATCATGCAAATTTGCGTTCACTCGGATTCGCCAGGCTCGGCATTTCCTGCGTTCGGCAACTCCAACAACCTGCCCTCCAGTTCATGCAGCATTTCCTGCAATTCCCTGAGTTTGCGCGCGCCGTAGCGACGGGTGATGGCGGCGTAGATGGCTTCCGATGATGGCGCGACGGTCTCGATCAGCTTCACGCCCTTGGCGGAGATCGACACCAGGCCGCGGCGCTGGTCGGCTTTTGCCACCCGTCGTTCGATCAGATGACGCGCTTCGAGGTCGCGCAGAATCCGGGAAAGGCTGGGGCCGAGCAGAAAAGCCACGCGGGCGAGTTCCGTGACCTCGATGGTGTCGACTGAGGCGAGCGCGCGCAAGATCCGCCATTGCTGTTCGGTCAGGCCGTGATCCCTGAGCGAGGGGCGGAATTGCCGCATCACGGCCTCGCGGGCGCGCAACAGCGACATCGGCAGCGAGCGGGAGAATTCGCGCATCGGCACCCGCCGGACGGCCGCTTTGTCGGGGGATTTCTTCCGCGCCACGATCTTTTTAACCGCTCAAGTGAATTCCGAACCACGGCCCGTTTGCACCGCAGCAAAGCCAATTCGGTTTGCCGCGAACCATTTAACATGTTAATCATATTTTCGCATCCCGCCTTTTCGCTCCAGCTTTTCGCTTTCCCGGCCGACCCCAGCATGGCTCTGACCAAAGACGATATCCGTCTTGCCGCCGAGCGGCTTCATCAGGCGGAAAAGACCCGCAAGCAGATCCGGCAGCTGTCGCAGGATTATCCGGCCATCACCATTGAGGATGCCTATGCGATCCAGAAGGCGTGGGTCGAGATCAAGGTCGCCGAGGGCCGTGTCGTCAAGGGCCACAAGATCGGGCTGACCTCGAAGGCGATGCAGAGCGCGCTTCTGATCGACGAGCCGGATTCCGGCGTGCTGCTCGACGACATGTTCTTCGCCGACGGCGGGCTGGTGCCGTCGGACCGCTTCATCGGCACGCGGGTCGAGGCCGAGCTTGCCTTCATCATGAAGACGCGGCTGGCCGGCCCGGACTGCACGATGTTCGACGTGCTCAACGCGACCGACTTCGTCGTCCCCGCCCTGGAAATCCTGGACACCAGGATCGAGCGGGTCGATCCCGCGAGCAAAGCGACGCGAAAGATCTTCGATACCATCGCCGACAACGCCGCGAACGCCGGCATCGTGCTCGGCGGCCGCCCGTTGCGCCCACTCGATGCCGACCTGCGTTGGATCGGCGCGCTGTGCTATCGTAACGGCCAATTGGAAGAGACCGGGCTTGCCGCCGGCGTGCTCAATCATCCCGCCACCTCCGTGGCCTGGCTCGCCAACAAGATCGCCCCGCTGGGCCTTGCGCTCGAGCCCGGTCAGGTCGTGCTGGCCGGATCGTTCATTCGCCCGATCGAGACCCGCAAAGGCGACACGATTCAAGCCGACTATGGGCCCTATGGATCGGTCAGCTGCCACTTCGCCTGACGCCGCTCTGACAAATTATTGGGAGGCCGGACATGCCGCATTTCACGATCGAATATTCCGCCAATCTCGATGGCCGCGTCGACATGGGCAAGGTGGTCGAAATCGTGCGCAAGGCCGCGGTGGAAACCGGAATATTTCCGATCGGCGGCATTCGCGTCCGCGCCATCCGCTGCGAACATTACGCCATCGCCGACGGGTCGGCGCAGTCGGGCTTTCTCGCCATGGTGCTGCGGCTCGGCGAGGGCCGCGATCTCGCGGCCCGCCAGAAGGCCGGCGAACATGTCTTCAAGGCGCTCTCCAGTCATCTCGATCCGGTCTTCGCGGCAAGCCGGTTCGCGCTGTCGTTCGACATGCAGATCAACGACAAGGAAACCAGCTGGAAGCGCAACAACATTCACGAGGCCCTGAAGGCGGAGGTTGCGCATGGATAAGATCACGCCGAAGTCGGATGTGTTCAAGGCCAATCTCGACCGCGCCGCACCGCTGCTTAGGGCATTGAGAGCCGACGGCATCGGGCACATGATCGACGGCAAGGTGGTGCCGTCGATCTCGGGCGACACGTTCGAGACGAAGTCGCCGATCGATGGCGCCGTGCTGGCAAGCGTGGCGCGCGGTGGGCCCGAGGATATCGACCGCGCGGCGACGGCGGCCGCATTGGCCTTCAAGACCTGGCGCGACATGCCGGCGTCGACGCGCAAGAAGCTGCTGCACCGGGTGGCCGACGCCATCGAGGAGCGCGCCGACGACATCGCCGTGCTCGAATGCATCGATACCGGCCAGGCCCATCGCTTCATGGCCAAGGCCGCGATCCGGGCGGCGGAGAATTTCCGCTTCTTCGCCGACAAATGCGCCGATGCGCGCGACGGGCTGAACATGCCGAGCGAAGAGCACTGGAACGTGTCCACGCGCGTGCCGATCGGCCCGGTCGGCGTGATCACGCCTTGGAATACGCCGTTCATGCTGTCAACCTGGAAGATCGCCCCTGCGCTGGCGGCCGGCTGCACGGTCGTGCACAAGCCGGCGGAATGGTCGCCGGTCACCGCCGACCTGTTGGCGAAACTTGTAAAACAGGCCGGCGTGCCCGACGGCGTTCTCAACACCGTGCACGGCATTGGCGAAGAGGCCGGCAAGGCGCTGACTGAACATCCCGCGATCAAGGCGATCGGCTTTGTCGGCGAGAGCGCGACGGGATCGGCGATCATGGCGCAGGGCGCGCCGACCCTGAAGCGGGTGCATTTCGAGCTCGGCGGCAAGAATCCCGTGATCGTGTTCGACGACGCCGATCTCGACCGCGCGCTCGACGCGGTCGTGTTCATGATCTACTCGCTCAACGGCGAGCGCTGCACCTCGTCAAGCCGGCTTTTGATCCAGCAAGGCATCGCCGAAAAGTTCGTCGAAAAGCTCACCGCGCGGGTGAAGGCGCTCAAGGTAGGCCATCCCCTCGATCCCCAAACCGAAATCGGGCCGCTGATCCACGAGCGTCATCTGGCAAAGGTCTGCTCCTATTTCGACGTCGCGCGGCAGGACGGCGCCGTGATCGCGGTCGGCGGCAGGACGCATGACGGCCCCGGCGGCGGGCATTACGTGCAGCCGACGCTGGTCACCGGCGCGAACGCGAACATGCGGGTCGCGCAGGAGGAAGTGTTCGGGCCCTTCCTGACGGTAATTCCGTTCCGCGACGAGAACGACGCCATCGAGATCGCCAACGACGTGAGATACGGACTCACCGGCTACGTCTGGACCAACGACACGGGCCGCGCGCTGCGCGTGGCGGACGCGCTGGAAGCCGGCATGATCTGGCTGAATTCGGAAAACGTCCGCCATCTGCCGACGCCGTTCGGCGGCATGAAATCGTCAGGGGTCGGCCGCGACGGCGGCGATTATTCGTTCGACTTCTACATGGAAACCAAGCACGTCTCGCTGGCGCGGGGCACCCACAAGATTCAGAGGCTGGGAGTGTAAGCACCCAGCCGTCATTCCGGGGCGCGACAATGTCGCGAGCCTCAGATGTGCAATTGCACATCGGGGAATCTCGAGATTTCCGAGTCTGGTCCTTCGGACCATCCCGGAATGACGAACTAAATTAGGAAAACCGCATGCCCGTTCCGCGACCCGTCTTCGATCCGCCCTTCAACATCATCCGGTCCAGCCACGTCGTGCTCGACGTGGTGGACCTCGATGCCAGCCGCGCGTTCTACGAGACCACCATCGGACTCCACGTCGAGGATCGCGACGACAAGGCAGTGTACCTGCGCGGCGCCGAGGAGCATCAGCATCACTCGCTGGTACTGCGCAAGGCAAAGGCCGCCGCCTGCAACCGGCTCGGTTTCAAGGTCGGCAACGATCGCGATCTCGACAAGGCAGCCGCGTTCTTTTCCGAAAACGGCATCGCTCATGCGTTCGGCGAACGGCCGTTCCAGGGCCGCACGCTGCAGTTCACCGACCCCTTCGGATTCCAGATCGAGCTCTGCGCAACCATGGAGAAGCGCCCGCATCTGCTGCGGCGCTACGATCTCTACAAGGGCTGCCACCCGCAGCGGCTCGACCATTTCAACGTATTCGCGGCCGAGGTCCAGGACACCGTCGACTTCTACGCGCGGCTGGGTTTCCGCCTCACCGAATATGGCGAGGAAGACGGGCCGAACGGGCGGATCGCGGCTGCCTGGATGCATCGCAAGGGCAACGTGCACGATTTTGCGATTACCAACGGCCGTGGCCCTCGACTGCATCATTTTGCGTATTGGGTGCCGACCGCGATGAACGTTCTGCACCTCTGCGACGTGATGGCGTCCAGCGGTTATCTGAAGAACCTCGAACGCGGCCCCGGCCGCCACGGCATTTCCAACGCCTTCTTCCTCTATGTCCGCGATCCCGACGGCCACCGGCTGGAGCTTTACACCAGCGACTATTTTACCGGGGATCACGATCACGAGCCGTTGCGCTGGTCATTGAAGGATCCGCGGCGGCAAACACTGTGGGGCGCGCCCGCGCCGCGCTCGTGGTTCGAGCAGGGATCGTCGTTCACGGGGCAGCCGGTGCGCGAGCCGCTGTTTGTCGCCGACGTCACCATCGCGGACTAGGATGCGAATACCATCCAGGGCGATCGAATGGAGGTCTGATGAAATGGCTTTCGATGGCCACGGCCTCGGTGCTGGGCCTTGCGTCGGTGATGCCGGCCATGACTGACCTTCGGGCCGCCGAACTCAAGGTCCTGGCCGGCGGTTCCACGACCGGCTGGATGAACGAACTCGCCGTTCCATTCGAGCGCACCAGCGGCCATAAGCTCGTCATCGACTTCGACTCCACTCCCAATCTGATCAAGCAGGCCACCTCCGGCTCGCCGTTCGATCTCGCCGTCGTGCCGGTCGATGTGTTCAAGGACGCCGCCGCGAGGGCCCGCTTTACCGCCGGCCCGACCATCGATATCGCCCGCGTCGGCTACGGCGTAATCGTCCGGTCCGGTGCGCCGAAGCCCGACATCAGCACGCCGGACGCGCTGAAAAAGACCCTGCTCGACGCGCCGTCGATCGCCTTCGTGCCGGAGAGCGCGGCCGGGGCCTATGTCCTGAAGACGTTCGACCGCCTCGGCATCGGCGAGGCGATGAAAGCCAAAACGAAACCACTGGCCTCGCCGGCGCAGATCGCCCCCAGCGTCGCCAAGGGCGAAGCCGAACTCGGGGTGTTTCTGATCAACGTGTTGATCGCCCCCGGCGTCGAACTCGCAGGCGCCTTTCCGGCCGAGCTGCAACAAGAGCTGATTTTCACCGCCGCCGTTGCGGCGGACTCAAAGGAAGCGGAGGCCGCCAAGGCCTTTATCGATTTTCTGACCACGCCCGCCGCCAAGGCCGTCATCAAGGCCAAGGGCATGAATCCTGGCTAAGCGGCTCGCGCCGCATTATTGGACATCGCATGACCTCTCCCCGTCTCGCCACTTTCTCCGTCGATGGCTCGGCCAAATACGGCTTCGTGACCGAAGACGGAATCGTCGATCTCTCCGCGCGCTTCGGCAAGGACTATCCGACCCTGCGCGAAGTCATCGCCGCCGGCGCCCTCGCAAGATTGGCCGAGGATGCCGGGCAATATCAGCCGGATTACGCGCTGGACGCCATCACCTGGCTGCCGCCGATCCCCGCGCCGGAAAAGATCATCTGCATCGGCGTCAATTACCCCGACCGCAACGCCGAATATAAAGACGGCCAGGACGCGCCGAAATATCCGAGCATGTTCATGCGCACGCCGCGCTCCTTCGTCGGCCATCTGACGCCGTTGGTTCGCCCGCGCGCCTCGTCGCAGCTCGATTACGAGGGCGAACTGGTTCTGGTGATCGGCAAGGCCGGCCGGCATATCACGGAGAGCGCGGCGCTGGACCACATCGCCGCGGTCACACTGTGCAACGAGGGCACCATCCGCGACTGGGTCAGGCACGCGAAATTCAACGTGACGCAGGGCAAGAACTTCGACTCCACCGGCAGCCTCGGCCCCTGGCTCGTTCCCTACACCGGCGAGGCCGAGATCGCCGATATCAGGCTGACGACGAGGGTCAATGGCGAGACGCGGCAGGACGACCGCACCTCGCGGCTGATCTTCGGCTTTCGCTATCTCATCAACTACATCTCGACCTTCACGACGCTGGTCCCCGGCGACCTCATCGTCACGGGAACGCCGACCGGCGCCGGCGCGCGGTTCGATCCACCGCGTTATCTGAAACCCGGCGACATCGTCGAGGTCGAGGCCGAGAATATCGGCGTGCTGCGCAACGGCGTGGTCGACGAAGCCATCATGAATCTGCCCGCAAGCGAAGAGAAATAGCAATGACAGTGAGTTCCGGCGGCGAAGCCATCGTCTCGGGCCTGGTCGCACACGGCGTCGATACCGTGTTCGGCCTGCCCGGCGCGCAGGTCTACGGCCTGTTCGACGCCTTCCAGCGGGCGCAGTTGAAGGTGATCGGCGCGCGCCACGAGCAGGCCTGCGGCTACATGGCCTTTGGTTATGCGCGCTCCAGCGGCCGGCCCGGCGTGTTCAGCGTGGTGCCCGGTCCGGGCGTGCTGAATGCGGGCGCTGCCTTGCTCACCGCGTTGGGGTGTAACGAGCCGGTGCTGTGCCTGACCGGCCAGGTGCCGACGGCCTTTCTCGGCAAGGGCCGTGGCCATCTGCACGAGATGCCGGATCAGCTCGCGACGCTACGCACCTTCGTCAAATGGGCCGAGCGCATCGAATATCCCGATGCCGCACCGGCGCTGGTGTCGCGCGCGTTCCAGGAGATGCTGTCGGGCCGGCGCGGGCCGGTCGCGCTGGAAATGCCGTGGGACGTGTTCACGCAGCGCGCGGAGGTCGGCGCGGCCACGCCGTTCGACCCGTTTCCGGCAGCCCTGCCCGATCCCGACCGGATCAAGGCCGCCGCCGCCCTGATCGCGGCGAGCAGGACGCCGATGATCTTCGTCGGCAGTGGCGCCATTCACGCCCGCGACGAGATCCTCGAACTTGCGGAACTGATCGACGCGCCTGTCGTGGCGTTCCGCAGCGGCCGCGGCATCGTCTCCAACGCGCATGAGCTCGGGCTGACCATGGCGGCGGCCTACCGGCTGTGGCCGAAGACTGATCTGATGATCGGGATCGGCAGCCGCATGGAATTGCCGGCCTCCTCGTTTCGCTGGCCGTTCCAGCCGGCTGGCCTGAAATCGATCCGGATCGATATCGATCCGTCGGAAATGCGCCGCCTTACGCCCGACGCCGCCGTGGTCGCCGATGCCCGCGCCGGCACGCGCGAGCTGCTCGCGGCGGTCAGCAAGGCCAGCTACAAGAAGACCAGCGGCCGCCGCGCCGCGATCCGCGAGGCTTCAGCTGCGGCGCAGCAGGAGATCCAGAAAGTCCAGCCGCAGATGGCCTATCTCAACCTTCTGCGCGAGGTGCTGCCGGCCAATGCCATCGTCACCGACGAGCTGTCGCAGGTCGGTTTTGCCTCCTGGTACGGCTTTCCGGTCTATGAGCCGCGCACCTTCATCACCTCGGGTTATCAGGGCACGCTCGGCTCGGGCTTCCCTACCGCGCTCGGCGCCAAGGTCGCCAATCCCGACCGGCCCGTGGTCGCGATCACAGGCGATGGCGGCTTCATGTTCGGCGTACAGGAATTGGCCACCGCCGTGCAGTTCAACATCGGCGTCGTAACACTGGTGTTCAACAACAACTCATATGGAAATGTGCGGCGCGATCAGCGCGAGCGTTTCGAGGGCCGCGTGGTGGCGTCCGATCTGGTCAATCCGGATTTTGTAAAACTTGCGGAATCCTTCGGAGTCGGTGCTGCTCGGGTAACCTCGCCGCAGGGTTTTCGCGCCACGCTGGAAAAAGCACTGGCGCATGGCGGGCCCTATCTGATCGACGTGGAAGTGCCCAGGGATTCAGAGACCACGCCGTGGACGTTCATTCACCCGGCGAAGCCTTGAGATCCAGCGTCTCCCCCAATACGCGAATTCTGAACACGGGCTTTCGGGACTCGTCCAAAAGCTCCATCCGCCATTCCGATTGTGGCTGCAGTTTACGGGCAATACCGCCGACCAGATCGCCGCAAACCCTGGCCATCTCCGTCCAGGCGGCATCCTTGTCGGCGAGGTTGAATCCCTCGCCGGAGGTACCCGAATAATCCCCGTTGCAGATTCGAAAGTAAAACAGCGGCACGTGCCGTTCCAAATGTTCTTCGGGCCACCGGCCCAGCCCCGATCCAAAAATATCAGATACCTAACATAGCCCCGGCCGCTCGCTCTTCAAATCCGCGCCCGCGCCGAACGGGCGGCAGTTTATGAATGAGTCGCCAACAAGTCCACATCCCGCCAAGGGAGGAGAAGGAATGCGATGGGCGGGCGCCGCGCCCGCCTGCATCCCGGATGATTTCATAGGGCTGGATTTATCCAGCGGGACTGCAGGCCGCCGCCCATCTCCGGCCCCGATTTGCGTGGGCTTTTGCCCATGTCCGCCGGCAGCGCGAAGCACTGCCTGACATGAGATAGATCAAAAAGTCCGGGGGCCGAGGCGGGCATAATCCCGATCGATTTAAGGTCCCCAACCAGAAAGCGGTCGAACATGTTGAACGATATCTCTGTCCTTCTTCCCGTTGACCGGCCTGCCGGCGCCCTGATCGATTGCGCCGCTTCGGTCGCAACCCTGTTTGAAGCCCATCTCGATGGCATCGCCTGCGTCTATCAGGCGATGAATCCGATGATCGCCTCGGAAGCTGCCGCCGTCGTCATGGCCGCCGAGTACGAAACGGGTGTCGAGCAGGCCGCCATCGTGCTCGATCAATTCGAAATCGTTACCAGGCGGCTCGGCATCCCGCACGGTGCCAAAAGCACCTTCGACGTTTCCTATGCGGCAACCCGCACCTTGACGCAGATGTCGCGGCTTTACGATTTGAATATCGTTGCCCAGCAGGACCGGTCAAATCCGAGCCAGTCCGATCTGCTGTCCGAGGCGGTTCTGTTCGGTTCCGGACGGCCGATGCTGATGGTCCCCTACATCACCCGCGCTCCGATCAAGAGCGATCGCGTGCTGATCTGCTGGGACGGCGGCATCCCGGCGACGCGGGCCGTCCATGATGCCGTGCCGTTCCTTCGCAAGGCCAAGACGATCGACATCGTTGCCGTCAACGAGAAGGAAGACGCCGGCGAAGCATCCTCGGCGGCTTTGCTGGCCCACCTCGCCCGGCGCGACCTGGCCGCGACGCCTTACCGAATCACGGCGGACGGCCCCAACATCCACAACGCCATTCTGTCTCTTGCGGCCGACAACAACACCGACCTGATCGTGATGGGCGGCTATGGCCATTCCAGACTTCGGGAATTCATCCTGGGAGGCACGACGCGCGGCATGTTCGAATCCCTTACCGTCCCGGCGCTGATCTCGCACTGAATCGGAGACGGCGTGACCTATCGATCCCTGATATGGCGGCATGTGTTGTTTGAGCCCGGCGCTGCCTGAATGCCTCTGGAATAAGCGGAGCAGCCGGATAGCGCGCCAGCGCCGCTACCGCTTCAGCATTGCGCAATTCAGGAACCGACCAGGCCCGACTCACGAATGATTCTTGACGTCGCCGCGCAGGCGCCGCGCGTTATCCTGGAGTTGCCTGCCTGCCCGCTTGAACGCATCGTTGACGGCGAACGCCAATTCTGAATGCCGTTCGTCCGCCTTCGGCGTCCGTCCGATATTGACTTCGTAGCCATCCGGCAGCGCCATTCGAATTTTGATCTCATACAGACCGCCGGTCTGGTGATGCTGGCCGGGACCTTTGACGACGATCCTGCATGCCGTGATGCGACCGTAGAGTTGCTCGAGCTTCTTTACGTGATCGGCGACCTGCTGCTCGACCGCGGGGCTGGCAGTCATATCCTGGAATTCCAGTTCAACCGGCGTCTGCATAATTTCCTCCTCATCGAACGGCGGGTGGCGAAGGGTTGCGCGCGCTCGTCAGCCCGGGCGTTGATGCAGGTCAAAGCCAGCCCCCCTAGGCGGGAGGGTGGTTCAGCCAGTGCACGATCCGAGGCCAGTATTCTTCAAGCGTCTGTTTGCCCATGAAGAGGCCGAGATGATTGCAGGGCGCCACCTCGTGACGGAGATGCTCCGGCGGCGTCCCGACCAGCCGCGCCACCGCGAGCAATTGCTCGGGAGCCACCACGTCATCGGCGCTCGCGGCCAGCAGATACATCGGAAGCCGCAGGCGCGAGAGTTCGATCTTTTGTCCCAGGGCCACGAAACTTCCGGCAGCCAGTTCGTTGTACCTGTAAATCTTCTCGATAATTTCGAGGTAATAGGTGCCGGGCACATCGATGGTCCAGGCGTTCCATTTCCTGAAGATCGCTTCGAGCCGCGCGAATTCCGGCGAGCCCAGCGGCTCAAACGTCTGCATCGTTTCCCGGATATGGTCGGCGCTGGCAGCCTCGTTTCCCCAGAACTTCGCGACATCGCGACCGAGCACGCGGCCGTCGCCCGATGAGACGAGGCTCCGGAACATCGCAAGCGGCGTTGCCGCCGCAATCGCCGACAATCCGGATGGCTGTGCCGCGATATCGACCGGTGCACCGGCCATCACCAGCTTGCGTACCTTGACCGGGAAGCGGCCGGCATAGACCAGCGACAGCCAGCCGCCCTGGCAGAGCCCGATGAGATCGACCAGGCCGCCGAGATGATCGACGAGGATGTTGAGAGCGGCGAGATAGTCATCGATGGCGAGAAATCGCATGTCCGCGCTCGCCGAGCGCCAGTCGGTCATGAACAGCCGTTCGATTCCGGCATCACGGAGTGCGGCAACAAGGCTGTGGCCCACGGCAAGATCGGCGACGACCGCGCCATGCAGCGCCTGCGGCGTGCACATGAGCGTCGGAACGCCGCTGTCGACCAGGGCAAAATCGCGCAACCGGACCGCGTTCAGCTCGAGCGCAATCCTGCTGGCCGTGGCGCCTTCCGGCTCTTGTGCCGGGCGGTCCTCATCGGCATCGTCAGAGACCCCCAGAAGATACGCCGCGATCGATGAGGCCGTTTCAACCGCGGATGCAGCGGCGAGCGCCGGCCAGAAGAACGCCGCGTATGGGAATTGACCTCCGGGACGCTGAACCATTTGTTATAAGGGTGCCCGCTTTGCCGCAGCCGAGTTGAGCCAGATCAATCTATCCCGTCATTCCCGCATCCGGACCCACCGCATGCCAACCATGAGCGCCGGCATCCTGATGTACCATCGTGGCGAGGCCGGCCTCGTTGTGCTTCTCGTCCATCCAGGCGGACCTTTTTGGCGAAACCGCGATCTCGGCGCCTGGTCCATCCCGAAGGGGGAAATGGACGACGGCGAAGAGCCGGAAGCAGCGGCGCGCCGGGAATTCGCCGAAGAACTCGGTGTCGCAGCGAGCGGTCCGCTGCGGCCGCTCGGCCAGGTGCGCCAGCGCGGCGGCAAGGTCGTTCTGGCGTACGCGCTGGAAGGTAAGCTCGATGCCGGCGCCGCGCGCAGCAACCAGATCCCTATTGAATGGCCGCCGCGCAGCGGCCGCATTATCCATATCCCCGAGATCGATCGCGCCGAATGGTTCAACCTGCCGCTGGCACGCGAGAAGATTCTCGCAAGCCAGCAGCCGTTTCTCGACTGCCTCGCGGAGTTCGGCGCCGCAACACCGCCGCTTTAGTTCAACGTCACACGAGCAGTCGCTTGAAAGTGAACGCCGACGGCCGACTGGATTTGACGGAAGTCAAAGAAGCTCCATCGACGCTTCCTACATTTTTGCGCCGTTGAACAACCTCTGACAAGGAGTATTTGTCATGGCGGAAGCTGCAACAAAATTACCCATCAAGACCGAAAACAACCAGGGGACGCTGGCCACCAAGGCCGCGGACTGGCAGCCCTTCGATATCCTGCGCGGTCAGGTCGACCGGTTGTTCCACGATTTCCAGGCCGGATTCCTGCAGGCCCCGTTCTTTCGTCCCTTCCCCGACATCGAGTCGTTCTGGCGCCGTGAACTCGGATTCAACGTCACGCCCGCGATGGATATCGTCGAGAAGGATGGAGCGTTCGAAGTCACGGCCGAGCTGCCCGGTCTGGATGCCAAGGACATCGACGTTCAGCTCGCCGACGGCATGCTGACGATCAAGGGTGAGAAACAGGAAGAAAAGGAAGAGAGAACCAGGGGCCGCTACGTCTCCGAGCGTCGCTATGGCTCGTTCCGTCGCACATTGCAGGTACCTGGCACCGTCGATGCCGGGAAGATCGAAGCAAGCTACAAGAGCGGCGTCCTGACGGTCACGCTGCCGAAGTCGCCAGAGGCGCAGAAGAAGGAGAAGTCGATTCCCGTCGTGGTGAAATAGGACGGGCTGCCGGCCTCGCGGCGCAAGACCCTGGCGCGCGAGGCCGCGCTCCCCCAGTAGGGTTTAACGAAGCCCAGGTGTTCCGCCGGCAGGGCAAAACCGGTCCAGCCTCAGCCCGCCTTGCGAAATGTCAGGTTGATGCGGTGGCGGCCGAGCAAGGGGTGCTCGCCATCGGTGAGCGGGGCTACGCCGTGAAAGGCGAGCCGCGCCGGTCCGCCCCACACCACGACATCGCCGTGCTGCAGGCGGAACCGGCGTGGCTTGTCGCTGCGCTTCAAGCCGCCGAACAGGAAAATCGCAGGCAAGCCCAATGAGACCGAGACGATCGGCGCGCCAAAATCGTCCTCATCCCTGTCCTGATGCAGGGACATGCGCGCACCCGGCTCATAGCGGTTGATCAGACAGGCATCGGGCGAGAATTCGAGAAATCCCGCCTGTGCGGCAGCCTGCCCGGCGAGCCGGCAAAACGCCGCCGGCATCGCCGGCCACGGCCTTCCCGTTTCGGGATCGTTGCCATCGTAACGATAGCCTGTGCGATCGGTGACCCAGCCGAGCGCGCCGCAATTGGTCATTGCCACCGACATTTCGTGGCCGCCTGGCGTTACCATGTGGCGAAACGGCGCCTGGCCCGAGATATCGAGCAAGGCCGCGATCAGCTCGCTTTGGAACGGTCTTGCAATACCGCGTAGCAAAACGGCGCCCTCCGCCATCGCCTCGCGCGACGGCAGGATAACGGCGGCGCTTTCAAAGAGATCGGCCGTCAAGGAAACTCGCCCTCACTTCGCATCGTGAAAGATCACGCCGACAGTATGGCGATGACCGGAGCGGATCCGGCTCACGCCATGGCGCAGATTAACCCGATAGGTTCCGCGCGTCCCCTGCACCGGCCTGACATGCACAGCAAAAGCCACCGCGTCGCCCTGGCCGAGCGGCACCACTTCCGGCCGCGACTGCATGCGGGGCCGCTGCTCGGTCAGCACGAATTCTCCGCCGGTGAAGTCGCGGCCCGGTTCCGACAGCAGGATCGCGACCTGCAGCGGGAATACGTGCTCGCCGTAGAGATCCTGATGCAGGCAATTGTAGTCACCGGCTTCATATTGCAGCAGCAGCGGCGTCGGCCGGCTCTGGCCGGCGGCATGGCATCGCTTCAGGAACGCGTCGTGATTTTCGGGGTAGCGTATCTCAATGCCCATGGCCTCGTTCCAGCGATTGGCCACGTCGCGAAGCCGCGCATAGAGCGCCGGCCGCAACTCGTTGATCAGATCCGGCAGGGGATAAGAAAAATACTTGTATTCGCCGCGACCGAAACCGTGGCGACCCATTACCACCTTGCTGCGGAAATGGGCATCGTCCGGATAAAGCGCCGCCAGCGCGCGGCATTCGTCCGGCGAGAGCAGCCCCTTGAGGACAGCGCAACCCTGCGCGTCAAGTTCGCGTGTCGTCTGCGCCCAGT
>Ga0210403_10002971_pt1 | contig 15053 bp, 15 predicted proteins | sample IncBWC19MmetaG_FD_150863 | JGI IMG/M metagenome (GOLD analysis project Ga0210403, IMG submission 150863) | Forest soil microbial communities from Barre Woods Harvard Forest LTER site, Petersham, Massachusetts, United States - Inc-BW-C-19-M | ecosystem: Environmental > Terrestrial > Soil >... | reverse complement strand
TGGGATGCTCCTCACTTCAGGCTGGCGGCGACGTGTTCGGCGTGCTGCTCGTGGCCCTGGAAGATCTTCAGGCCGGTCTGCAGCAGGCTCTTGAGTTCCGCGTTGCTGGCGTTGGGGATCAGCGTGTTCTCGAGCGCACCGTCGACCGCCTTGTGATAGGCGACCTCGTTGGCGACATAGGCCCTGTCGAACGCAGGCCCGCTCAGCTTGCCAAGTTCGGCGAGCTTGTCGGCGGCATTTTTCGACAGTGTCCGGCTGGTGTCGTTGTCTTCCGGCGTGACGTTCAGTTTCTTGACCAGCGCCAGCGCCTGCTTGTTCACGGCTTCATGGTCGCGCACCATGTCTTCCGCGAACGCCTTGACTTCCTTGTTGCCGGATTTCGTCAGTGCCTGTTTCGCGGCCGCGACATCGATCACGCCGGCGGTATAGGCGATATGCGCGATCTGCGGATCGGTCGGCTTTGCGCCTTGCGCCAGCGCCGCACTGCCGAGCAGGCTCACCGCGGCGATTGCCGCGCTCAATCGAACGAACATGGTTTGACACTCCTGTGGCGCCGCGAGCGAAAGCCGCGGCGCATGGTTGGTTGCACAGGGGTTGGATGGCGCGCGAACGCAAAGGTTCCCGGAATTATGCGGCGAAACCCAGCCGCTTCAGCACCGCTTCCGTCAGTCTTTCGCAGCGCTTGCCGGCGAACGGAAACGCTTCCAGCACCACGGGGCCGATCTTCTTCTCGACATTGTCGCGCAGCAAGGCGCGAGCGCGGTGCAGCCGGGTCTTCACGGTCTCCGGCTTCAGCCCGAGAATCTCGGCGGTTTCCTCGACATTCATCCCCTCGATCACGCGGGTAATGAAGACGCTGCGGAAGGCTTCGGGGAGTTCGTCGATCGCGTGTTCGACCACATGCCGGATTTGACGTTGTGCCATGGATTTTTCCGGATCCTCGGACGAGGCCGAATGGGGAAACTGGATGATCTGCGCCTCGAGGGTGCCCGGCGGCAGCGAGGTCCACTCGACCCCGGGCCGCTGCCGGCGCAACCGGCCGAGCGCCTCGTTCATGGCGATCCGCGCCAGCCATGTCGCGAGGCTGGAGTCGCCGCGGAATTCCCCAAGATGCGTAAACGCCCGGACATAGGTCTCCTGCACCACATCCTCGGCCTCGGCGTCGTTGCGCAGGATGCCGCGGGCCAGCCGGTAAAGCCTGCGATTATTCGCCTGCATGATCGAGCGAATGGCCGCCTCGTCGCGCTCGCGCGCGCGGGCGACCAGTTCGGCTTCGGCGGTCCCGAGGGCGGCAATTTGCGGGGCTTGTGCGGGGCGCATGATGGGGCTCGATCCAGTGATACGGTAACGCTGAGGGTTGGATGCGGCAAAGCCAAATAGGTTCCCGCCGCCCGGGGCCGATCGATCATTTCCCGGATAAACCCCTCAAATCACGGAAACTTCCGCAAAAGATGCCGGTTGATTTCGGCGCCGCCGGCAAGCGGATGGACCGTCCCGGGGTCCGCCCTATTGTCCGAACGCGTCGTAAACCAGCTTCTTGAAGGCGGGCGTGATGCGTGCGCGTTCGGGCTGGCTCTGCTCCATCATGATGTAGAGCATGTCCAGTTTCGGATCGACCCCGAAATAAGTGCCGCTGCCGCTGTCCCATTTCAATTCGCCGATCGAGCCGGGCGCCGGCGGTTTTGCGTTCCCCGGATCGGTCCGGACCGCAATGCCATAGCCATAGCCGAAGCCGTCGCCGGGAAAATAGAAATAATCCCGCCCGACGCCGGAGCCAGGCCCGATATGATCCGATGTCATCAGCTTGAACGCGCTCGGGCTAAGATATTGCTTGCCGTCGAGCGTGCCGCCATTGAGCAGCATCTGCGCAAACCGCCCGTAATCCCCAATGGTCGAGACCAGCCCGCCGCCGCCCGATTCCCATTCCGGGTGATCGCGCCGCTCCTTCTCCGCCAGACGCAGGATGGAATCGTTCGGCAGCGGTTCCGCCATGCGCTTCCATTCGGCGGGACTGAGCACGAACTTGGTGCTGGTCATGCCGAGCGGATCGAAGATACGTTCCTTCATGAACTGATAGAGCGATTTGCCGGAGATGATTTCGATCACGCGTCCGACCACGTCGGTGGAGTGGCCGTAGCGCCAGAGCGTACCGGGCTGTCGTGCCAAAGGCAGCCGCGCAATGCGTTCGGCAAATTCCCTGTTGTCGAAATGCCCATCGAAGATATGGGCGTCATGATAGGCTTTCTCGATCAGCTGGCCGCCGATGTAGTCGTAGGTAATGCCGGAGGTCTGCCGCAGCAGATCCTCGACGGTCACCGGGCGGTCCGGCGGCACGAGTGTGAGGACGGGGGCGCCGTCCGGCGCCTTCGAAGCGATGCCGACCTTCACGCCGGCGAAGGCGGGAATGTATTTGGACACGGGATCTGACGGCGAAAGCTTGCCTTCGTCGACCAGCATCATGGCGGCGAGGCAGGTGATCGGCTTCGTCATCGAATGCAGCGCAAAGATCGTGTCCGCCGTCATCGGCGCCCTGGTGGTGACGTCCTGAAATCCGAAGCTCCTGAGATAGAGCGGCGATCCGTGCTGCTGGACCAAGAGGACCGCGCCGGGGATTCGCCCCGAGGTTGCTTCATTGTCGAAAAATGCCGAAAGGCGCTCCAGCCCAACGGCCGACGGCGAAGGGGACTCGGCTTGCACGCGCGCGGGCATGCCGATGGCAACCGCCAGCGTGGCGAGGAAAAGCAGAATTCGCATGTTCGGCATACCACAGATAAACTCTTTGCGAATTTATCCGGTGCGAGACGCCAGGGCGTTCAAAAAAGCACGTTCGCCGGATGCAGAGGAACGCAAAAACGCACACGGCGACAGGGTGGTCACGTCGGTCTTTATCCCACAGCCTTCGCCGCCGCGCGGCCGGCGTTGCGGCCGGAGAACAGGCAGCCGCCGAGAAAGGTGCCTTCCAGCGAACGATAGCCGTGCATGCCGCCGCCGCCAAAACCGGCCGCTTCGCCGGCGGCGTAAAGGCCCGGCATGATCTTGCCGTTTTGGCCGAACACGCGGGAGTCGAGGTCGGTTTCGAAGCCGCCCAGCGTCTTGCGGGTCAGGATGTTGAGCTTGACTGCGATCAGCGGGCCGTGGGCGGGATCGAGAATACGGTGCGGCCTGGCGGTGCGGATCAGGCGGTCGCCGACATAGCGGCGCGCATTGTGGATGTTCATCACCTGCGCATCCTTGACGTAGGGATTTTCGATCTCGCGATCGCGCGCCTCGATCTGGGCCTTGAGGTGATCGAGCTTCAGGCGATTGTCGCCGGCCAGCGCATTCATCGCGCTGACGAGATCCGCGATGTTATCGCGCACGATGAAATCGACGCCCTTGCTCTTGAATGCTTCCACCGATGCGGGCGCGCCCTTGTTGGTGGCGCGGCGCGCGGTCATCAGCCAGCTCTTGCCGGTGAGGTCGGGATTCTGTTCGGAGCCGGAAAGCGCAAACTCCTTCTTGATGATGCTCTGGGTCAGCACGAACCACGAATAATCGTAGCCGGTCGACATGATGTAGTGCAGCTGCCCGAGCGTATCGGAGCCGGGAAACAGCGGCGAGGGCAGCCGTTTGCCGGTCGCATCGAACCACATCGATGACGGTCCGGGCAGGATGCGGATGCCGTGGCGTGGCCAGATCGGCGACCAGTTCTTGATGCCCTCGACGTAATGCCACATCCGGTCGCGGTTGATGAGTCGCGCGCCGGCGGCCTCGGTGATGCCGATCATGCGGCCGTCGACATGTTCGGGCACGCCGGAGATCATGTTTTTCGGTGCGTCGCCGAGCCGCTTCGGCCAGTTCTTCCGGACCAGATCATGATTGCCGCCGATGCCGCCCGAGGCGACGATCACGGCCTGCGCGCGCAGCGCGAAGTCGTCGATGACCTTGCGCGAGCTGCTTTGACCGCGCTCGACCTGGTCAGCCTCCAGGATCGCGCCGCTCACGCCATCGACGGCGCCGCCTGTCATGGTCAGTGCATCGACGCGATGGCGGAATTTGAACGTCAGGGCGCCGCTCTTCCGTGCTTCGCGCGCGCGCTGCGCGAACGGTTCGACGACACCGGGACCGGTGCCCCAGGTGACGTGGAAGCGCGGCACCGAATTGCCGTGGCCCATCGCGTCATAGCCGCCGCGCTCGGCCCAGCCGACCACGGGGAAGAACCGATGCCCCATCGCGCGCAGCCAGCCGCGCTTCTCGCCGGCGGCAAACGCCACGTAGGCTTCCGCCCAACGTCTAGGCCAGAGATCCTCGTCGCGATCGAAACCCGCCGACCCCATCCAGTCCTGCAGGGCGAGGTCAAAACTGTCCTTGATGCCGAGCCGGCGTTGTTCGGGGCTGTCGACCAGAAACAGTCCGCCGAACGACCAGAAAGCCTGGCCGCCAAGGCCTTGCTCGCCTTCCTGGTCGACCACGATGACGCGTTTGCCGGCATCTGCGATTTCGCAAGCGGCGACGAGGCCCGCGAGGCCACCGCCGACCACAATTACGTCCGCATCTTCAGCCATAGCGTTTTCCTCAATCCCGGAAATGATAGAAGCCAGCGGCGTTTGCCGCGGTCAACGGTAAACGCGCGCCCGCTCTGGTCCCTGTGCCGAGGGAGAATGTTAACTTGTTCCGATTCGGGACCTTTCGCGTCTAGGGTGCATCCCGCCTGCAACACTTGATTTGAATTTGATTTGGACGGCCTTCGCTATCTGGACAAAAATCCGATCCCGCAACACGCTGACTTTCATCTTGCATCACACAAGATCATCAGATTCGGGTTCGACAGTTTGCACTGGGGCTGGGATATGAAGTTCGTGACGGGACTGCTCGCGGTGGTTCTCCTGTTGGCAGGGATGGGCGCGAGCCATGCGGTGGTTCGGATCGCCGACGATCGCGGCGGCCGGATTGGGACCTATGTCGACAGATATCAGGACCTGCGTACCTCGGGCGAGCAGGTCATCATCGACGGCCTGTGCGCCTCGGCCTGCACCATCGTGCTCGGCGCGGTTCCGCATGACCGGATTTGCGTAACCTCGAACGCCACTCTCGGTTTCCACGCGGCGTGGGATTTTGGCTCCAACGGCCGCGCGATCACCAATCCCGAAGCAACCCAGATGCTGTATTCGATGTATCCCTCGGCGATACGGCGCTGGATCGCCGCGCGCGGCGGGCTGACCCCGCACATGATCTTCCTGCACGGCAGGCAGCTGACGAGCATGTACAAGCCCTGCTATCTCGACGCCGAGGCGGCGGCGCCGCGGCCGTCGGCTGCCCGCCGGGATCGCGATTTGCGTCCGCATGTTGTGATCAGGCCCTCGCCGGCCGTGCTTGCCCGGCAGCCCGACTAGGCCTATCTGAACCCTGCAGGCGGCGACCGGCGGCCAACGCTGGTCGGGACGCGGCGCTAACAGGTTCTCGGCTGACAGGTTCTCGGCTGATAGGGTTCCCGGATGGCTCAGCCAGTTTTCACCCAGCCTGTTTCCCCGGCCGGCAGCCCGCCCAGGGCTTTTCTGGCGGTAGCGGGTGCGGGTCTCGGCGCCGCGCTGCTGCTCGCCACGCTGGCGTTGTGGTTCCATTACGGGACCACGGTCTTCTTCGAGACCATTGCCGCCGGCATCGCCGGCTGTTTCTGATCCGCTCTCCAGGGAAGTTTAAGGGAATTTCACGATGGTTCGGTCCACCCGCCCGCTGGTCATCATTGGGGCATTCTCGGCCAGCCTGGTGGTCGGGCTGTTGCTGATGATGTGGGCGACGGGAGGCCTGAAAAATGTGGCAGCCCCTGCCGCAATTGGCGGGCCGTTTCAACTGACCGACCAGAGCGGCCAGACCGTGACCGAAAAGAGCCTGCAGGGTCATCCGACCCTGATCTTCTTCGGCTTCACCCATTGCCCCGACGTCTGTCCGACCTCGCTGTTCGAGATTTCCGAGGTGCTCAAGGCGATGGGCAAGGACGCCGATGGGATCAACGCCTATTTCATCTCGGTCGATCCCGAGCGCGACACGACGGCAGCGATGAAGGACTACCTTTCCAGCTTCGATCCGCATCTGGTCGGCCTGACCGGCACGCCGGACCAGGTGGCCAAAGTGATTTCCGACTACCGGGTCTACGCCAAGAAGGTCCCGCTCAAGGACGGCGACTACACCATGGACCACACCGCGCTGGTCTATCTGATGGACCGCGATGGCAAGTTCGTCTCGCCGTTCAACCTCCAGCGCACGCCCGAACAGGCCGCGGCCGATCTCAAACATTACCTCTGATCGCCGCGGGCCTCGATATCCCGCGAGGCTGGCGAAATTCGCCTTATCGGCCGGATGGTCTATAAGGCCGTCGAATTCCCAAGAAACCCCTCGGCAATGCCAACCCAGACAGCCTCAGTTCTCCGCGTAACATTGTTTCAAGCGCTCCGCGCGGTCTCAGCGACTGCAGGCTTGGCGATTACAGGCCTGTCGCTTGGCGTTTGGCTGGCGCTGTCCGGCGCCCCGGCGCAGGCGCAAGGCGCGGCAAAACCGGGCACCCAGGCCGCGCCGCAGGCCGTGCCGGGTTTCTGGGATCCGAGGCGGCGGCCGGACCGGCCTGATCTGTCCCGCCTGAGCGTAATCCGGTTCCTGACCGAAACCGATTATCCGCCCTTCAACTTCACCGGCCCCGACGGCAATCCGGCCGGTTTCAACGTCGATCTGGCGCGGCAGCTGTGCGAGGAGATCAAGGTCACCTGCACCATCCAGATGCGGCGGTTCGAAACCTTGCTCGATGCGCTGTCCAGCAACCGCGGCGATGCCATCATCGCCTCGCTGGCGGTGACGCCTCAGATGCGCGCGCGAGTGGATTTTACCGATCCCTATTACCGCGCGCCGGCGCGGTTCGCGTCGCGGCGCGACGCGGTGATCCCGGAAATCCGTCCCGAATATCTGGAAGGCAAGAAAGTCGGCGTCATCGCCGGCACCTCGCACGAGGCCTATCTGAAGGCGATGTTCACCGACGCCGAACTGCACGCCTATCCCAATGATGACGCGTTGCGGCTGGCCTTGCGGCGCGGCGAGGTTGATTTCATTTTCGGCGACGCGATCTCGCTGGCGTTCTGGATCAACGGCACTGACTCCGACAATTGCTGCGCGTTCTCGGGCGGCCCGTTCGTCGAGAGCCGCTATTTCGGCGAAGGCATCGGCATCGGCGTGCGCAAGGGCAACGATTTGCTGCGGCAGGCGCTGAACTGGGCGCTGTTCCGGGTCTGGGAAAAAGGCCGCTACACCGATCTGTGGCTGCGCTATTTTTCGGTGAGCCCGTTTTAGGAGAAGATCACAATTCGCCCCAGCCGGGCGCCATTGACACCGGTGGTTATGGGTCCCGGCTCGCGCTTCGCCTGGCCGGGACGACGCAGATTTTGTTGCCGTTTTGCATTTACAAGCGGAAGAGCTAGGTTCCGCGTCTCCGGAGACCTCTTGGATATGTCCACCATCGATCTTGCCGCCAGCCCGAGCGATCTGCGCGCGCTCGCCGAACAATCCAATGCCTGGCCGTTCGAACAGGCAAAGGCGATCGTCGCGCGGCTGAAGAAGAAACCGAAGGACGAGGTGCTGTTCGAGACCGGCTACGGACCGTCGGGGCTGCCGCATATCGGCACCTTCGGCGAGGTCGCGCGCACCACCATGGTGCGGCATGCCTTTCGCGTACTGACGGAAGACAAGATCAAGACTCGCCTGCTGGCGTTCTCGGACGACATGGACGGCCTGCGCAAGGTGCCGGACAATGTGCCCAACAAGGAGATGCTGGAAAAGCATCTCGGCAGGCCGCTGACCACGGTGCCGGATCCGTTCGGCACCCATGCGAGCTTCGGCGCGCACAACAATGCGCGGCTGCGCGCCTTTCTCGATACGTTCGAATTCGATTACGAGTTCGCGAGCTCGACCGACTATTACAAGTCGGGACGTTTCGACGCGACGCTGCTCAAGATGCTGGCGCGCATCGACAAGGTGATGGCGATCATGCTGCCCAGCTTGCGCGAGGAGCGCGCGGCGACTTATTCGCCGTTTTTGCCGATCTGCCCGCGCACCGGCGCGGTGCTTTACGTGCCGATCGTGGAGCATGACGCGAAGGCCGGCACGATCTCCTATGACGATCCCGAGACCAAGGAGCGCGTCACGCTTCCGGTCACCGGCGGACACTGCAAGCTGCAATGGAAGCCGGACTGGGCGATGCGCTGGGCGGCGCTTGGCGTCGACTATGAAATGGCCGGCAAGGACCTGATCGACTCCGTTAAACTGTCTGGCAAGATCTGCGCGGCGCTCGACGGCCTGCCGCCGGAAGGCTTCAACTACGAGCTCTTCCTCGACGAAAAGGGCCAGAAGATATCGAAGTCGAAGGGCAACGGGCTGACCATCGACGAATGGTTGCGCTATGCGTCGCCGGAATCGCTGTCGCTGTTCATGTATCGCGAGCCGAAGTCGGCCAAGCGGCTGTATTTCGACGTGATCCCGCGCAACGTCGACGACTACCAGCAATTCCTCGAAGGTTTTGTCCGGCAGGACGCCCGGCAGCAACTCGCCAATCCGGTCTGGCACATCCACGCCGGCCATCCGCCCAGGGCCGATATGCCGGTCACCTTCCAGCTGTTGCTGACGCTGGTGTCGTCGTCGAACGCGGAGAACGCTGCAACGCTGTGGGGCTTCATCGGGCGTTATCGTCCGGGCGTCACGCCGCAGACCCATCCGAAGCTCGATGCGATGGTCGGCTACGCCATCAATTACTATCGCGACTTCGTGGCGCCGACCAAGCAGTTCCGCGAGCCGACCGATACCGAGCGCGCGGCGCTGCAGGATCTGCGCGATGCGCTGTCGCAGATGCCGGCGGACGCCTCCGCCGAAGACATCCAGAACGTGGTCTACGAGATCGGCCGGCGCGAGCCGTTCCTCGACGCGGTCAAGAAGGGCAAGGACGGCCGGCCGGGCGTCTCGCTCGACTGGTTCAACATGCTCTACCAGGTGCTGCTCGGCCAGGAAAAGGGCCCGCGCTTCGGTTCCTTCGTCGCGGTCTATGGCCTCGCGAACGCGGTCGCGATGATCGACGGCGCGCTGGCGCGGTCGGCGTAACTCTCCACATCGTCGTGCCTGCTTTCGCATGCTTTCTCAGGATGACACCGGACAGGGTTAGCGCCGCGTTTTTTCGCGGTGCGTCATCCCCCCTCGAGCAAATGAAGATGGCTGGCCCCCCGCAATTTCAGCCGGGCAACCTTCCAAAATGCGCTACACTTCCCGCTGCGGCAACGGTCCAAGCCTCCGCCGAGGGGCAGACAACACGGGGAGATGCTCATGCAGTTCAGGGTTTCGCCGAAAACGCTTGGCGAGTACAGCGCCGAGGAATGGCGGGCGCGCGTCGATCTCGCGGCCGCGCACCGGCTGGCCTTCATGCACGGCTTCAACGAAGGCATCTTCAACCATCTGGCCTTCGTCGTCTCGGGCCGCGGTGACCGCTACTACCAGATTCCGTTCGGGATGCATTGGTCGGAAGTCACGGCCTCTTCGTTCATGGAAGTCGGTATCGACGACGGCGAGGTCAAGCGCGGCGAGGGCGAGGTGGAACGCTCCTGCTATTGCATTCATGCGCCGATCCACAAGGCGCTGCCGCAGGCCAAGGCGGTGTTTCATACCCACATGCCCTATGCCAGCGCGCTCACGCGTCTGGAAGATCCGCGCATCAAGGAAATCGGCCAGACCGAAGTCGGGATGTCCGGCGAGATTGCGTATGACGACGAATATACCGGCCCGGCGCTCGATCCGGCCGAAGGCGCCCGTCTAGCCAGGGTGATCGGCGACAAAACGGTGTTGTTCATGGCCAATCACGGCATCGTCGCCGACGCTTATGACCGGCTCTATTACATCGAGCGCGCGGCGCAGGTTCAGATCTACGCGATGTGGACCGGGCAGCAGCTGAAGAAGCTTCCCGAAGCCGTGGTCGAGAAGACCAAACGCGATATCGGCGGGGCCAGTCTCTACAAGGGGCCCACGCCTGCGCAGCGGCATTTCGATGCGCTGAAGCGCATCCTCGACCGGAAGGAGCCCGACTACACGTCGTAGGCGGGATATAAGAATGCGCGCCTTTTTCCTTCTCCCCTTGTGGGAGAAGGTGCCCACGATACGAAGTATCGTGGGCGGATGAGGGGTTTGCATCCGCGGAGAGAAACCCCTCACCCGTCACGAACGCGCCTCGCGCGTCCGTGCCACCCTCTCCCACAAGCGGAGAGGGGAAGAAGCGCTACTGGCTCGCCCACACGATCCGCGCGATCCACGCGACATCGCCGGCCGAAAGCGTGCGGTCGGCATGACTGGAATTGAGCGCTTGCAGTTCCAGTGTCCTGGCGGTGCGGCGCTTCATTTCCCGGACCATCAATTCGCCGGCCTTGGTCTTCACCACCACGCGGTCGCCGCGCCGGATCGGCGTGCCCGGCGACACCACGATGACGTCGCCGTCGCGGTAGGCTGGCCTCATCAGGTCGCCTGAAATCTCCAGCGCATAGGCGTGCTCGTCATGGATTGCAGGCAGCGCCACCTCGTCCCACCCTTTGCCGGCCGGGAACCCGCCATCGTCGAAATGGCCGCTGACTGCGGCTTGCGCGAAGCCGAGCAGCGGCACCGACTGCACGCTCCGCGCGCTGTCGCCAATCAACTGCACGAAACTGTCGATGGAGCTGTTGGTGGCGGCCAGCGCCTTGGAGAGCGATTCGGTTGAAGGCCAGCGTTCGCGCCCGTCAGGCGTGATGCGCTTGGACTTGTTGAAGGTGGTGGGATCGAGGCCGGAACGCTTGGCGAGCCCGGAGGGCGACAATCCGGCGCGCTCGGCCAGTCGGTCCAGCGCGGACCAGATCTGCTCGTGGGTCAGCGTTTTCGACGCTTTCGGCTGTTTGGCCATGATGCGGTGCTTTCCCGATCTAGGAATTATTACCTCCAAAGGCCGCTTTTCGCAATCCAGCGCTATGCCCTTGAAGTGGGCAGTCCCCGCCGATACGGTCGGCGCCCGGGTCCGGAAAACTCCGGGAAATCCCAAGAGACTCAACGATAAGCCAGGACTCCCGGCCGTGCGCACGATCTACAAAATCTGTTCCGCTTCAGCCTGGCGCGAGGCCGAGCGGCAAGGCGTGTACCGGGGTAGCGCTGACGACGCGCGCGACGGCTTCATTCACTTTTCCACGGCCTCGCAGGTGGCGGGGACCGCCCGGAAGCATTTCTTCGGCCAGACCGGGCTGTTCCTGGTCGAGGTCGATGCCGACGCGCTCGGCGGGGCGCTGCGCTGGGAAAGCTCGCGCAACGATGAGCTGTTTCCGCACCTCTATGGTGACCTCGATCTCGGCGCCGTCATCGGCGTGCGCGACATGCAGGCGCGCGCTGACGGCACCCACGACATCCCGGAGCTCGCGCCGTGATCCGCGCCTTCGACGCCTTCTCGCTGCCACTCTTGCGCTGGCTCGATCCGGAGGACGCGCACCGGCTGGCGATCCAGGGTTTGAAATTGCTGCCACCGACGCGGCCGCGGCCGGATGACGCGAAACTTGCGGTGCGCGCGTTCGGCCTGAATTTCTCCAACCCGATCGGCATGGCCGCGGGTTTCGACAAGAGCGCCGAGGTGCCCGACGCGTTGCTGCGGCTGGGTTTCGGCTTTGTCGAAATCGGAACCGTGACGCCGAAGCCTCAGAGCGGCAATCCGCGGCCGCGGCTGTTCCGGCTGGAGCGCGACGAAGCCGTGATCAACCGCATGGGATTCAACAATGACGGCGCCGAAGCGGTGCTGCGGCGACTGGCGGCGCGCGCGCATCTCGGCGGCATCGTCGGCGTCAATGTCGGCGCCAACAAGGATGCCGCCGACCGCGTCGCCGATTATGTCAAGCTGATCGAGACCTTCGCGCCGGTGGCGAGCTATTTCACCGTCAACGTGTCGTCGCCGAACACGCCGGGCCTGCGCAACCTGCAGCAGGCCGCCGCGCTCGATGATCTCCTGGCAAAAGTGATCGACGCGCGCGAGCGGGTGCGGCAGAACGCCGGCGATTCACCGGTGCTCTTGAAAATCGCGCCCGATCTCAGCCTCGCCGAGCTCGACGATGTCGTGCACATCGCGCGCTCGCGGCGCGTCGACGGCATGATCGTGGCCAATACCACGCTGGCGCGGCCCTCGATCTTGCGCGAGCAGGTCCGCTCGAAAGAGCAGGGCGGCCTGTCGGGGCGGCCGCTGTTCCGGCTGTCGACGCGGATGGTGGCCGAGACCTACGTGCGCGCCGAGGGCGCGTTTCCGCTCGTTGGCGTCGGCGGCATCGACAGCGGCGGCGCCGCCCTGACAAAGATCCGTGCCGGCGCCAGCCTGATCCAGCTTTATTCGTCGCTGATCTACAAGGGCCTCGGTCTCGTCGACGATATCAAGAACGACCTCGCCGCGACGCTGTTGCGAACGGGGCGCGACTCGCTGTCCGAAATCGTCGGCGCGGATGCCGCGACGATCACAGCCGAGGACTGGCCGCTCAGCTAGAGACGATGATCGTGCATCATGGCCTCATGGTTCGAGACGCGCTTCGCGCTCCTCACCATGAGGGGCTAGCGGACCTCATCCTGAAGAGGCGCCAACGGGTCGCGCGAATGCGCGCCCGATGACAGGCTCCGCGCCGTCTCGAAGGATGAAACGACCGCACCAGCAGATATCAGAACTCCACGATCATACCGTCGCTCGCCGCGGTGTGGCCGAGCGTATCCAGCCGTCCGAGCATGTCGTCGCTCATATGGGTGAGCACCAGCCGCTTCGGCCTGATCTCGGCAAGATGCGCCTCCAGCGTCGTCAGGCTGAGGTGGTTCTTCACGACCTTGTCGTAAGTATAAGCCTCGGCGATGAACAAATCGGCCTCGCGCGCCGCCGGAACGAGCGTCGCCGTCCATTCGGTGTCTGCGCTGTAGGCGATGACGCGGCCTTCGGCCTCGACCCGGTAGGCCAGGAACGGGCCGCCGGAGTCGCCATGCACCACCGGAAACGGCGTGACACTTACCGCGCCGAAGGTTTGCGGCCGTTCGGGTTCGAGCGCGACCACCGAAAGGTCAAACCGCTGTTTTGTTTTCGATGAATTCTCGAACAGGGCTTCCATCACCTGCGTCAGCCGGATCTCGATCCCCTCCGGTCCCGCGATCACCAGCGGCCGGGTGCGGCGGGTGAACTGCGCGTCGAGCAGCAGGAACGGCAATCCGGCAAAATGATCGCCGTGGAAATGCGTGATCAGGATGAGATCGATCTTGTCGCGGACGACATCCAGCCGCTTCAGCGCCGGCAGCGAAGACGCGCCGCAGTCGATCAGGAAATTGGCGCTTTCCCCGGTGACATGAAAGCAGGTGTTTGACCTTCCGCCCGAACCGAACGCGTCGCCGCAGCCGACAAATCGCACTTCCATGGCTTGGTTTTCCCGCACTTAGCCCGGCGGCTTCGACTGCCGGAATGAGGCGCGCAGCATTGCCGGATAGCGCAGCCCCTGCAACCCGCCGCGCGCGGCGTAATGCGTCAATAGCGCGCCCCAGAGACCGGCATTGCCGAACGACCGCAGGGATAGCCAGGCGGCGAGGAAGATCAGCAGCGACAGCATCATCAAATTGCGCATCTCGCGCGCCCAGGTCGCGCCGATATAGACCCCGTCAAAACCGAAGGCGAACACGGCGAGCAGCGGCGACACCACCACGAACGGCAAATAGTCGCGCGCGCCGCGCCGGACGTCGGCGCTCGCGGTCATGAGATCGATGAGCGAGGGGCCGAACAGCGCGAAAATGACCGTCACCCCGAGCGCAAAGGCAAAACCCCATGATATCACCAGCCGGACCGCGCCGGAGAATGCCGCCTGGTCGCGGGCGCCATAGGCGCGGCCGCAAAGCTGCTCGGCGGCATTGGCAAGGCCGTCGAGGAAGAACGCGCTGATCAGCAGGAAATTGTTGAGCACCGCGTTGGCGGCCAGTGTGACGTCGCCGGCGCGCGCGCCCTGCGCGGTGAAAAACAGGAACACGGCGATCAGCGAAGCAGTACGAATCATGATGTCGCGGTTGACGCCGAGCATGCGGATAAGTTTGTCCCGCTGCAGCAGCGTCGCGCGCGGGATGGCCTGATGCCCGTTTGTGAGCCGCCGTGCGATGCGGAGGCCGAGCAGCAGCCCGGCCGCTTCCGCGATCACCGCGGCGATCGCGGCGCCTGATATGCCGGCGCCCGCGACCAGCACCAGCAGCACGGTGGCCGCCATATTGATGAGATTGATCGCGATCTGCAGGGCAAGTGCTAATTTGGCGCGCGCCTGTCCGATCAGCCAGCCGAGCACGACGTAGTTGGCGAGCGCCAGCGGCGCCGACCAGATCCGGATGACGAAATAGGTCTTCGCCGCGCGCGTGACGCTTTCGCTGCCGCCCATGGCGCCGAGCAGGATTGCTGCCAGCGGGATTTGCAGGACAATGAGCCCCGCGCCGACCAGCGCCGCGACGACAAGGCCGCGCACGAATACGGCACGCAGTTCCAGCGTTTCCCCGGCGCCGAGCGCCTGCGCCGTGAAGGCGACCGTGCCCATGCGCAGGAACGCGAACAGCCAGAACAGGCAGTCGAAGATCACCGACGCTATCGCGACGCCACCGAGCTGGGTCGCATCTCCGAGCCGTCCGATCGCGATCGTCGAGACGATGCCGATCAGCGGCGTGGTCAGGTTCGCCACCATCGCCGGACCCGCGATGGCAAAGACCTGCGCGGTCGTAACTTTCGAAACGGGAATCAACGAACCTGGCCTGTGCGACCTCTATCGCCCGCGCGGCGCGCCGAACAGCCGCGACAATAGCCAGATCGGGATGACAATCACGGCGCCGAGCAGAAAGTAGCGCCACATCCAGTTGATGGCGTCGAAGCCGAGATTCCACAGCCGCTGGAACAACAACCGGATGCTCTGGATGATGTTCCAGGGATCGAAGCCGACCGCCGCGAGCACCACGCCGACCAAAATCGACAGCAGGACCAGCCGGAACGCTACCGCCAGCGGCGAGCCGCC
>Ga0210403_10002970_pt1 | contig 15055 bp, 10 predicted proteins | sample IncBWC19MmetaG_FD_150863 | JGI IMG/M metagenome (GOLD analysis project Ga0210403, IMG submission 150863) | Forest soil microbial communities from Barre Woods Harvard Forest LTER site, Petersham, Massachusetts, United States - Inc-BW-C-19-M | ecosystem: Environmental > Terrestrial > Soil >... | reverse complement strand
AGCACTGTAGGCGCATTGATGAAATTCGAATAGAACTGATGGTTGCCCCTGGCATTTAAATACGTGACGGAGAGGTTTGCAAATTTGGAAAGCTGCCGTTCCAGCGTCACGCCCGTCTGCATCGTGTAGGGAGTCCGCAGGTTGGGATTCTGTATATAAATGGCTTGCGTAGATTGGGCGGTGGTCGGAAAAAGCGGACTCGTGGGCGTCACTGTCACGTTTGGGTCGAAGAAAGTTGGGCTCTGAATCAGATATTGTTGCTGGATCAAACCGTTCTGCAACTGCTGCTGCAAAACCAGATTTTCCGTGAACCGGTCGTAAAAAATGCCGTACCCCAGTCGCAGTATGGTCTTTGCCGACTTATTCTTGCCGTTCCCATCGATGCCCCACGCGATTCCGATGCGTGGCGCAAAGTCGCCGTGGTCCCCCAGGTTGTTTTGCGTTTCGTAACGGAGTCCATAGCTCACGGTTATGTTTGGCCGGAACCTGTAGTCGTCTTGTGCAAAAAGAGAGCCATCAAAATAGTTGACGCGCGCGGCCGCTGTTCCCACTGTATTGTAGTTCAACGAATAGAAGCTGGCTCCGCCGCCTTGCAACTGGATCGCAGGGATGGTAAGGCCCTGTGAGAGTCCCATCAATGTAATTTGATACGCATCGATGCCGGAAATAGTGGGACAAGTCGCAGGAGGATTCGGCACATTGCACCCAAGGACCGTTGGATTGACACGCGAGCCAAACGAATATGCGCCATTGAAGCTGGAATTCGATGCAGTGTTGTCTATGGTATCCCGCACGCGGCCGCCGATTTTCAATGCGTGCTTGCCTTTTGTTATGTACGTGATGTTTTGCAGTTCGTACCGGTTCTGAGTATCAGTGTTTATTCCGCTCGTGTTGCCCCCAGAGACGAACGCTCCTGGCACACTTATCTCAGGCGTGGTGGTCAACGGATTTCCATTATTGCTTTCGTGAATATACTGAAACCGCGTCTCGTTGATTATTGTGGGGCTCACGGTCTGCGTATCGGTCACTTGCAGTGTATTTTCGACGTTTGTGGAATTGGTCGCCAACGAAGCAAGATTGAACGTACCGACGCCATCGCCGGTTTCCACATTGCGCCAATACTGGTAACGGACGCTCAAGGTATTCGTCGGCGTCAGCTGATAGTCGAGTCGTGGGCTCAAATTGAGCCGGGTCTTCGGATTGGGCACGGCATCGCTAAACGGTTCAATCGCAAATGTCGTGGGATTCACGATTTGCGCGCTGACCACGGACAAATCGGTGATGTCCCGCCGCTCAATGTTGAAGAAAAACGAGGCTTTCTTGCTCAGCGGTCCGCCCACATTGGCGCTGAACTGCGTAGTGTAGTAGCCAGGCGGCTGTGTTCCCGCTGGCAAATCCTCGAAAGGGTTCCGCGAGTTAAATCCAGCCGTATTCCCGGTGAGAAAAAATTGCCCGTGGTACTGGTCCGTGCCCGGCTTCGTCAGAATCTCGATCCGTCCGTAGCCCAGTTTGTCGTATTCCGCCGAGAAGGGATTTTGATTGATGCGAATCTCTCGAATCGAGGCTTTCGGCGGAAGCTGCCCCGCTGTGAATCCATCGATATAAATTTGACCGCCATTCGGACCAGCAGATGGCCCAGCAAGCGCCTGTAGTTCGGACTGCAGTTCATCAGGATCATCGGAGAGCGCTTCGAGATCCTTCCCCTGCATCACAATCGCGCCCGCGTTGTTCGCGGGATTTACGTCCACCTTTGTCGTCGTGTCCGTGACTTCGACCTTCTCCTCTTGCACTTCAATGCTCATCGATACATTTAACTTTTGCGCCTGCCCTGCAGCGATATCAACCCCTGGGTTCTCATAAGTCGTAAATCCCGGCGCAATCACTTTCACTCCGTATTTCCCCGGGGCCAATCCTGTTACTTCAAATACGCCATCTCGGTTCGTAGTCGCCGTAGTGGCCGCGCCGCTCGGTGTAGTCACAAGCACTGTCGCGCTCGTTACCGCCGCGCCCGACGGATCCGTCACCTGCCCGCGCAATGTTCCCGTAGCCGTCTGGGCTTGCCCTGCGTTCCCCACGGCGACCGCCAACAATAAAGCAGCGATGAAAACAACGAACCGACGAATAAACCCAAATCTCATTCCTTCTCCTGACTTAAGATCATTTTCGCAGCTTGCTCCCTTCAAGGCGCCGCATCTCCGCCCGGCGCTCCACTCATCGTCCACGGTGTCAGAATGCTGGATGCACCTGAAGCCTGGAGGAGAGGTTCAACACCTGCAAGCAGAGTGATCGCCGTCGCGCCACCCTCCTGCGTACCTTCCGTCGTCACGATCATGACTGCATCGCCCTTTTGCAAATCCGCAAGAGTCGCTGCGGGCATTCGGCTGAGCATTTGTCCTAGGTCGCCGCTACGCGCGCCTCCCGCCGATGCACCGGGCCGTCCTGCTCCTCCGGCACCACCAGCTTGGCCTCCTTGGCCACCAGATTGGCTACCCGCCGGCTTATCCGTGGGTTTTGCTGGCGCACTTCCCGATGCGGTCCCTGCGGTTCCGGCGGGTGCGTCAGCGGCGCCGCCCTTTAGCCTCAGTGCAATTCCTTGCGCAATCGGGAGACTCAGTTTGCGAAGCTGCGTATCTGCCGTAACTTTGACCGTGACGGGTTTCTTAGCCACAAGATCCATCACAGTAATCGTTCCCGCCGAGGCATCTATCGAGTTAACGGTGCCGGCTATATTGCGAAACGTTCCAGAGACGACTTCGTCCGCCGTCAGTTGGGTGCCATCTGTGTTGCGGGTTCCCCGCGCACGCAGTTGGTCTCCCACCTTGATTTGATCGATCGGCGCTGGCTTTGCATCATCGAATTTAACGGAGTTTGAAGCGTATCGGCGAAGGACAGTCTGCTTCGAAGTTTGAACCGCCACGTCCTTGGCGACCCCGAGGGCATTTGTCGATATCGTGATCACACCGGCTGCAGTGTCGACCGACTTAACCAGCCCCCCAACACCATGCCTCTGCCATTCATCGCGCTCGTGGGCCTGCTTCGCTGCAATATCGGCAGATTTTATCGCAATGACTGACGCCCCCAGCACGGTCTTGCCGTCGTCCGCCATCTTTCCGCGAACCAGTATCCGGTCGCCCGCTTGTAGATCTTGCAGCTGTAGTGGAGCGGCATTCTTCAGGTCCTTCTCTCCCGGCTCGACCCGGACCAGCCGTGCATCATCCTGCACCTGAACCGTAACCTCTGGACCTGCATCCGTTGTCAGCACGATCGTTTTTCCCGAAATGGTCTTGATCGTCCCGACAGGCCGCGTTGCTGGGTTCGGTGCTGGCTGCTGCGCCGCTTGCGCTTGGGCCGTCCCCGCGCAAACGCCGCAGGCCGCAGCCATCCCGATGCAAACAAATACAACAATCGCTCTCAAGCGCCCCGGGCGCCCCATTTCCCACGTTTCCATCGATGACTCCTGCAATCTAACGCGAGATGCAAACCCTGATCGCGTTCGCCTGGGAGGGTAATGCGGCAGACGCGCCATACCCTTTGCGTCACAGGTTAGACGTGCTGGACACCCCCAAATGTTTCAAGATTCTTAGCGCCCGGGCGGACCCGTAAATGGAGGAATCACAGCCCCGAAGCTGAGCTAGTTTGACCCGTCGATGGAGGTCTGGTGAGCAAGAAGGCTTTTAGGGGCGGTGTGGAGCAGCTGAGTACGGAATCACCCGAAGGAAGAGACCTTCATTCGGTACGGGGAGCTCCAAGTCCGGACGCAGGTGCAAAACTTGCAAGAATCCGCTGCAAGGACCTACGGCCTCACCAATCAATGGCAGGTGCCGGTGCCGGAGTCTGTAAAGCTCTTCCCTGCCTCGGGAATAAACTGCCAATCGTAGCCGTTCGGTTTGAGCGTAAGTTTTAAGACGCCGTAGGCGGTCATATCTCGCACTTCGCTGTTTGGCTTAATAGTGCCGAACGGACGGTGACTTTTTCCTCCGGTGCCAACGACGAATTCACGAATGCCACGCGCAGCGTCGGGCGCAGCGTCGGGAGTTTGGGGCGCGAATCGTTCATAGTCGTGGTCGTGGCCGTTTACAACCACATCGGCATTTGCTTCGTATAGCGCCTGCCAAAGCGGCTGGATCTCGGGATCGTTCCCGTGGGCCCCGCCTGAACTAAACAGCGGCTTATGCCAATAGGCAAGCGTGCAGGCGACGGGATGCGCCGCCAGATCGGCGCGCAACCATTTTTCTTGCGACGAGCCCGAATGGCAGCCGCCGACATCCGTGCACTCGCTGTTCAGCACGATGATGTGCCACGTTCCGAGTTCATAGCTGTAATAGCCGGTCTTCGGATTGCCCGCAGCGGCGCCAAAGTACTCAAAGTACGGAGTGGCGCCAGAGGCGTGGAATTCGTGATTGCCCGGGGAGGGGCGAGTGCGGGATTTTACGCGGCCCCAAGTCTTCTCATAGCACTCGAAATTTTCTTTCGAGCCATCGGGATAAGCGAGATCGCCGGGAACCATCACAGTGCCGGGGATTAGCTCGACGAGTTTGGCCGTGGCTTCCGCTCCGGAAAGATCCTTGCAATCCGCGATGTCGCCAGCGCCAACGAGGATGGCAGCCTGGTCCTTTTCCGGAGTCGACGGTTTGGCTTGCGACCGTACCGTCACAGAGGTTGCAAGAACCGCCGTTATAAACAAAAGACTTACACCAGCGAAGTCAATCTTCATTCCACGCCTTCCTTCATCTCATTCGCTCGAGGGAGACTGCTAGCGGGCTTCTTCGCTCAGATCCTCCTAGACAGTTCATAATCCTAAACTCAATCAGAAAACAAGGACAGGGGATCGAGAGCACTCAGGCTCGAACCCCGGCCTTTGTTGAGGTGTCAAAACTTGACGCGCAGCATGAATTGCAGTTGCCGGGGCAAGCCTGTGCCGGTGTTCGGTGACGCCACATTGTCGTTGTTGTTGTTGAAATTCACGGTCGACGTGATGACGCCGAAATTGGGCCTCGGGGATAACAGGCCAGTTCCTGAATCATAGTTGAGTGTCAGTTGGTTTGGATCGCCAAGCTGGGTGTGATTAAAAATGTTGAAGGCTTGTACACCAAACTCGACAGAAAAACGCTCGTTTATCTTTGTGTTTTTCATCAGCGCCAGATCCATTTGCCAAGTGGGCAAAGCGCGGATGATGCCGTTTCCCTCGTCCCCGTACCGGGTGAAGAAGCCCTCAGCGTTCGTTGGGGGAGCCTTGAAGGCAGCGGGGTTGATCAGGGGCACTCCATTGTGACCGCCGCCAGGGAGGGTTAGAGGCACACCCGGCACGATGTCGGGCCGTTGCGTCGTCTGGTCGTTGCCATCGGGGAGAAGATAGGTGTCGGCAAACGGGCCGTTAGGAAGGTTAAAGAAAGGGTTGGCCGGATTACTTACGGCCCCGCTCAAGTCCATAAAAACCGTCAGCGGATGGCCGGTATGCCAGATGCCGACGCTGCTGAGACTCCAGCCTCCGACGAGCCTGCCGACCACGCCGCTAGAATTGTTAAGGTAAGTCTTGCCTGGACCGAAGGGGAGCTCGTACACCGCGTTGGCCGTGAAGTTGTGGCGAATGTCGAAGATGCTTGGGCCTTTGTCGCAGGGCAGGCAGTTGACGTTCTCCGGTCCATTGGATTCGCCGCCTCCGACGGAACCATCATTTATCGAGTGTGAATATGTGTAGCGAGATTGGAAAATGAAACCATTGCTGAAAGTTCGCTCAAGCAAGATTCCAAGAGCGTTATAGGTACTGGATCCGATGTCTCTCTTGATGTCGACCGAGCCGTACGGATCAGTAGTGACCGGATTACCCGGGAAGTATTGATCCAGAGGCCGGGCACAGTCCGTGACTTGGGTCGGGTCCGTACTATTGGGTATTAAAGGCGAGTCGCACAGATTGACGCCACCTCGCGAGAAGAGGCGAACCCCATGGCTGCCCAGGTAAGACGCGGAAAGCTGAAAGCGGGCTGGGAGCTGGTCTTCGATCGTTAATCCCCATTCCTCGGCATAAAGGTCGCGCCGGTCCTGCCGCTGGAGGGCGCGAGGATGGTTGGCCTGTTTCTGGGTGCCGAGGCCCGATAGATCGGGGATTTCCTGTGTCAAGGCTGGAGTAACCGTTGGTCCTTGCACTGTTGCGCGGAAGGTGTCGCTTTCCAGTCCTGCGTTCAGATCGTCATTCTGCGCGGCGCCATGATAGATGCCAAAGCCAGCGCGAACAACGGTCTTTCCGTGAAGCGCAGCGGGAGCCCAAGCCAGGCTCACACGAGGGTCGAAGTTCTTGTAATCAGGATTATACAAAGCCGGGTTTATCGGGCATGGCGGGGTGTTTATCGGAGCGATAAAGGGAGTATTGAAAGAACCGCTTCCCAGGCAGGCGCCATGAAATTGATTCAAATCGAAGACCGTAGTTCGGTTAGTAGCTTCAGTAGCTACGCCATAGTATTCCCAGCGCAGCCCGGCGGTGACCGTGAAAGTTGGAGTGACCTTCCATTCATCCTGAAAGTAAGGCATGTAGAAGCCCCGGCGAAGACGGTGGCAGCACCAGGGCGCGATAAAATTGAGGTTCGAAAGCGTGCCGGCGATCAGGCTTAGATTGTCCGCGAAGTTGAGCGTGTTATTCGCTGTTTGACCCTGGTTGAGGCGGACGCGGCGAACTTCCATACCCATTTTGAAAGCATGGCGATTGTGAGTCCAGGTCAGGTTGTTGACGACACCGTAGGTAGTGCCGACTTCAATGTCCGCCGATTCGTTCGGAATGCCGGTGAAATTGTTCGAGTTCACAGCATAGGTAAGCGTACTCGCCTCAGGATTGTGAAAAGGAGAACGGTTAATGTAAACCTTGACCTCGTGGAAGAGGTTGGGCGTGAAGATATGTTGCAAGGCAAGGAGATAGTTGGCGGGGTGGTTTATGGTCTGCGCCTTGTCCAAACCGACGGTGACACCAATCTGCGCATCGACAAGACTGATATCGCGCTGGGCACGGCCGTAAAGAGTGGTTTTGTCGCTGAATTTGTGGTCGACACGCACCAGCCAAGTGTCTTCGTGAACCGTTGTCTGTATAGGGTGGGTGAAGGCCTCAATGTCAGTGGGCAGATCGTTGGCGTCGAAACTTTCGTTTCCGAGTTCAGCCGGCGTCAAGGCCCTGAAGTCGTTATCAGGATAAACCACTAATGGAGCACATCCAGCTATGGTGCCAGTTGAGGCACGCCAGGGAAAACCCTGAAGAATTGCGCACATGTTTGGCGAAGGACCAAAATGTACCGGGGGAGTTTGTGTGACATCGTTTCTGCCATTAATGAGAACGTCTTCCACAAAGCTCTTGCTCGGTACAAAGATCGTTCCCAACGAGGTGGACTCCTGCAATTGGCGGAGTCCCTCGTAGCTAAGGAAGAAGAAGGTTTTGTCTTTCTTGACAGGCCCGCCCACCGTCATTCCGTACTGGCCCATTCGAAAGGGCAGGATCTCCGGTATGATCGGGTTGCCGGTAGCGTCTGGCGCGAAATCGTCAAAATTTCGAGCATCGAACACGGAATTTCTCAAGTAGCCAAAGGCTGTTCCGTGGAAATCGTTGGTCCCGGATTTGGTGACGACATTGATCTGACCACCGGCCTGCGTTCCGTATTCCACGTCGTAGAGCGCGCTGTTGACGCGATACTCTTCCACTGCATCTTCGGATATTTGCAGTCGAGTCTGTGATTTCTGCGCCTGCTCCTGGATTCCGCCCGCGTCAACTCCGTCGAAATTGAAATTGTTATCATCGCGAGCGCGGCCCGCAAAACGGATGGTGCGTTGATCGCCGCCGCCGTCGTCCTGGGCGAAGGGGGCTAGCAGGGTCAGGCTGGACCAATCGCGGCCGTTCACCGGCAGGTTCGCGATCTGTTCGGTATTAATTACGGTGGCGGCCGCAGCAGAGGTTCGTTCCGAAGGACCTGCCTCTGCGGTGATAAGAACTTTGTCTTCGATCTCACCGACGGTCAGGGAGACATCGAGCGTATGAGTTTCGCCCACTTGCAGAATCACTTGTTCGATCACCTTGGTCTTGAAACTGGGATTCGAGACCGTGACGGTGAACTGCCCAACGGGGAGCCCTGGAAAGCGATAATAACCGCTCGAGTTTGTCTTGCGCTCCTGGCTAATCCCGGTGTCAACAGCCGTAACTTTGACAGCCGCTCCGCTAATGGCTCCGGCACTTGGATCCGTTACCGTGCCTTCCAGAGTGGCGCGCTCGGTCTGAGCAAAAGAAGGCGCGCCAGTGGCCAATAGCGCGAAACCTGCAAAAACAGAAAAAATTGCGAAAAGTCGGTAATACTTGGACTTCATGGATCCCCCCAATTTTTGTATCCGGCAAGAAACTCCACCTGCGGTGATTCCTGGTGCGTCAGTTTTGACACTTGAACTCTTAAAACTTTCCTCGATTTAACCGAGGAAATGGAAACCGCCCATGACGCGACTTGAAACGTTGGTTAAATTGACGCTGAAGTTTTTTCAGGTAAGCCCGAACGTGTGGCTAAGTCATTCCATTACCGAGAGTTCTAAACCGCGCCAGCGGGGAGCTTGATTTGAAATTCGGAACCGGCGCCGGGCGTGCTCTCGGCAGCGATTGTTCCGCCATGCATTTCCGCGATCCAACGGGCGATCGCAAGCCCCAGTCCCGCACCGCCATTGCTCTTGGACCGAACGCGATCGACGCGGTAAAACCTGTCAAAAATATTCTTTAGCTCCGATTCGGGGATGCCCTCGCCAGAATCTCGAACCGTAATCTGCGCGTGAGTCTCCGATTGAGACAAAGCAATCTCGCATCGCCCGCCGCTTGGACTATATTTCACCGCGTTGTCCAAAAGGATGAGCAGCAGGCGGTCGATCGCGATGGCGTCTGCTTTGACCCAAACGGGCTCGCGCGGAGTCGTGGCGGTGATATCCAGCGCTTTCTCGAGGCCAAGCAAGGCGGCTCGCTCCCGAGCTTTTTGCACATGCGCGGAAAGGTCGAGAGGGCGCATATCCATGCCGGCTGCACCGGCGTCGGCTCGGGCAAGGGTCAGCAGATTTTCGAGCAATTCCGACGTGTCCACGGAAGTTTCGAGAATGGTGGATAAGGCCCGGCGATACTCTTCTTGGGCGCGCGGCTTCCGCAAAGTAATTTCGGCGGTGGCGCGAATCACAGCTACCGGCGTCCGCAAATCGTGCGAGGCATCGGCCGTGAACTGCGTAATGCTTTTGAAGGAGGCTTCTATGCGCGCAAGCATGGCATTGAGCGTTTCTGTGAGGTGTCGTAGCTCGTCACGAGCTCTCGGCACTTCCAGCCGGCTGGACAGATTCTGTGCGCCGATTAGCCGGACCGTCTCAATGATCCGGTTGACGGGGGCAAGCGACCTTCCGCTTAACCAGTAGCCCAAGAGCGAAGCTAGCAGGACCAATACGGGAAGGAACTCCTTTTCAATGAGCCTGAAATGGTCAAGAGCTTGATCGAAGGGCTCGGTCGGCACCGCGGCACGAATCTCATAAACGTTCCCGCCTGTCGTGATGCGCTGAAGCGCGATTCGATACTGCAAAGCATCGAGGTTCGTGGTGGCAAAGGAAACCTGTGCGTCCCGAATCCGTGGCAGCGGAGGATTTATTCGCAAAAACTGCTGAGGCCGGAAGATCCAATTGCCATCCGAGTCCGCAACTTCAAAAAGCGCTCCATTCGCCCAAAGCAGCGCAAGCTGGGTGAGTTCTTCTCGGACCTTGGCTTCTCCCTGCCAGGAAGTGCGGTCTAGAACACGTCGAACAGTCTCCAGGTTCGAGCGTGAGGCGTTGTCGACGGTCGTCTCAATGCTGCGGCGGAAGCCAAGGTCACTCACCCAAACGAAGGCCACAAACGACGAAGCCAGAACGACGAAGTAGAGAGCAGTGAGGCGCGCTCGAATCGGCAAATTCATCAAGCCGGATGGCCTCCGACCGAGTACCCGAACCCGCGGTGGGTCTGAATCAATTTCTTGGTAGCACCGTCATCCAACTTCTTTCTTAGAAGCCGAACGAAAGCCTCAACGGTGTTTTCTGCGACGTCAGGGCGATTGCTCCACACCGCGTCCAATATTGCCCATCGCGACAACACACGGCCGGGATTCTTCACCAGCAGCTCGAGCAGACGGAATTCGGTGACAGTCAAGTAAATCTCGCGTCCGTGGCGGAAGGCGCGATAAGAATTTACGTCGAGAACCAGATCTTCAAATTCCAAAACACTTTTCGGCCTCGCGGATGCTCGCCGTTCCAGGGCGCGAATCCGTGCGAGTAATTCCACGAAGGAAAATGGTTTCGTAAGATAGTCGTCGGCCCCAGCGTCGAGACCCTTGACGATATCCGACAGAGCGTCGCGCGCCGTGAGCATCAGCACCGGAACGGAATTGCCCCGAAAGCGCAACTGCCGCGCCACTTCCAATCCATTCATGCCGGGAAGCATGACATCGAGAAGAATCAGGTCAAAAGCGGTGTCTCCAGTAAGTTGAAGGGCCGCGCGACCGTCCGCGGCCCGATCAACTTCGTAGGACTCGTCCCGTAGTCCATGGACCAAGACTTCGGCCAAGACTTCATCGTCTTCCACGACCAGGATGTTCATGCGAAGAGCTCGCCGAGAGTCTAAGCTCCATTCCATGAACGTTTGGTGAATCCCGCGTTACAGAAAGATTTCCAGTCGACGACATCTTCGGCCCCTTGAACTGAATGCGGACACACGACCTGCGTCGGTGGAACCGACCCATGGGCCAGCGATTCAGCCCCTCGCAAAATGGCCAACCGGGTGTACAATGCCGCCCGTTGGGGTTCCTAGGTAGCCACAGCATGAGGAATGGCAGCCGTGAGCCTCCCCAATCAAAAGACGCAAACGAAGCCAAATATAGGGATAGCTTCTATCAACGCATTCAAGTCATCTCCGGGGGTAACGTATCGATTCCACAGCACCGGGCGAAGCAGACAACTGCTCCACCCGGTCGTTCTTTGAATGGACCCAATAGGAAACTCGGCGATTGAGGATTATGAGGATGGCTCTGCCCACAGACAAACACTTTACTGCTCGGATCATCGAGCGGAAAGATTTGTCTGAAGATTTGTGGTTGATCCGGGTTGATCCCGGCGGCCCATTTTCATTTAAAGCCGGACAATACGCCACTCTCGGCGTGGATCACGAAGACAAGCGCATCGAGCGAGCCTACTCCATTGTCTCTTCCCCGTACGAAGAAGGCCTCGAGTTTTTCATAGAGTTGGTTCCGCAAGGCGCCCTCACGCCGCATCTCTACAAACTCAAAGTCGGCGACACCATGCTTTGCCGCAAAATCTCGAAGGGGCGCTTTACGCTCGATCTGAAGAGCGGCCGCATCAATCATCTTCTTCTCGCTACCGTCACTGGTGTCGCCCCGTTTGTCAGTTATGTGCGAACTCTTTACAAGGATTGGAAAGCCGGCAACAGTCCTATGCCCGGCGAGCACAAGTTCTTTTGTCTGCAGGGCGGAAGCCGTTCGTGGGAGTTCGGTTATCGCGAAGAGCTCGAGCGGGTCGCCGCGGAAGTCCCCTGGTTTAAATATGTCGCAACCATTAGCCGTCCCTGGGAGGACGCCTCATGGAAAGGACAAACTGGCCGCGTCGATGATCTCGTGCGCATGTATGTCGACAAGTGGAGTCTGCGCCCGGAAAGCACCACTGGCTATCTCTGCGGCCACCCCAGCATGTGCGAAAACGGCCAAGGCATTCTCTCTCGTGCCGGCTGGCAAAAGGGTTCTTTGTTCGAAGAAGTCTATTTCATCCCTGGCAAAGAGGTCGGAGCCGGATAACCAACTCTCATTCGAGCGCTAATTTGTTTGCGAGCCTGGCGGTTCGAATTCGTTGTAGAATGCCGCGCGGGCGGGCCAAAACTGGATTCGTGGGCGAGTTCTGAAGTAGCGGAGAGAATACCGGAGGAAGCTTCATGATTGTCGGAGTGCCACGAGAAACCTTTCCTGGAGAGCGCCGTGTAGCGATGGTGCCCGCCGTAATTCCGAGCCTCACGAAAGCAGGCCTCGAAGTTGTTGTGGAAGCTGGCGCGGGAAAAGAAGCCGGATATCTGGACACTGAATACTCTGCCAAAGGAGCGAAGATTCTCCCTACGCGCGCCGATGTTTTCGGTGCGGCCGATATCGTCGTTCAAGTGCTCTGCTACGGCTCGAATGACAAGACCGGCAAGGCCGATGTTCCGCTCTATCGCCCCAATCAAGTGCTGATCGGCTTTCTGCGTCCCCTTGGCTCTCTCGAAACCATTCAAGAGATCGCGTCCAAGGGCGTCTCCGCTTTTTCGATTGAATTGATGCCGCGCACAACGCGGGCGCAAAGCATGGACGCGCTTTCGTCAATGGCCACCATCAGCGGCTACAAGGCCGTGTTGATCGCTGCGGACGCTCTCCCCAAGCTTTTTCCGATGATGACGACCGCGGCGGGAACGATCACGCCCGCCCGCGTTTTCATCATTGGATGCGGCGTAGCCGGACTGCAAGCCATCGCCACCGCGCGAAGACTCGGCGCGGTTGTTTCGGCATACGACCTCCGTCCGGCGGTAAAAGAGCAGGTCCAGAGCCTCGGCGGACGCTTCGTGGAGATCGCGGTTGAAGCTAAGGACGCACAGGATGCGCGCGGGTACGCGACGGCGCAGGGCGAAGAGTTCTACAAAAAGCAACGCGAACTGCTCGGAAAAGTAGTCGCGGAAAGCGACGTCGTTGTTACCGCCGCGGTAATCCCCGGCAAAAAGTCCCCCATTCTCGTAACCAAAGAAATGGTCGACGGAATGGCGCCGGGCTCAGTGCTAGTGGATCTGGCCGCCGAGCGCGGCGGCAACTGCGAGCTAACTCGCGCAGGCGAAAAAGTGGAAGAGCACGGAGTGACCATCATCGGCTCGATCAATTTAGCCAGCACCGTTCCCTATCACGCCAGCCAAATGTACGCCAAAAACGTGGCCACGTTTCTTCTGTATGTGGTGAAAGATGGCAAGCTCCAAATTAATCCGCAGGATGAAATTGTCCGAGAAACATTGTTGACCCAGGGTGGGGAAATTGTGAGCGCCAGGCTGCGTGAAATTTACAAACTCCCGGCGCTGGCTGCGAAATCATAAGGAGGCATGGATGCCCGCGGATTTTATTTCGAGTCTGTTTGTGTTCATTCTATCGGCGTTTTTAGGCATCGAGCTGATTAAACGGGTTTCTCCGCTGCTGCACACTCCGCTGATGTCCCTGACCAACGCTCTCGACGCGATCGTGGTGGTCGCGGCCATCATTATTGCCGGCCGTCACGAGACGCGCCTGTCGACCATTCTCGGCCTCGTTGCGGTCGCCGCCTCCTTCAGCAACATGGTCGGCGGTTTCGTCATCACCGACCGCATGCTCAGCATGTTCAAGACCGGCAAGGCGGCGAAAAAGCCATGAGCCCAGCCGACCTCCAGCAACTCATCGATTTCACATACATCGCGGCGGCGATTGGGTTCATCCTCGCGATCAAGTGGCTGGGCTCACCTGTCACGGCCAAGCGCGGCGTCGTCATCGGCGAACTCGCTTCGGCCATAGCCGTCATCGCCACGCTGTGCGATCCTCAGGTTGACCAGTACAAGTGGATCATCATCACGCTGATCATTGGCGCCGCCGTCGGCGTACCCCTTGGTATGGTGAAGATGACCGCGGTTCCCCAGCGAACCGCGTTGAGCCACGCTTTCGGCGCGCTTTCTGCCGCCCTCATCGGCATCGCCGAATATTACGTCTCTGCTCCCCACGTGCCCAAGTTCCAGATGGCGGAAATCGGCCTCGAAGTCATCATCGGCTCGCTCACCTTTACCGGCAGCTTGATCGCTGCCGGCAAACTGCAGGAAATCCTCCCGCAACGCCCTATCACCTATAAAGGACAGAACTACGTCAGCTTGACGGTTCTAGCTGCCGCGCTTGGTCTCGTGGTGGCTCTCGTCATTCATCCCGAAATGACCTTTCTGTTCCCCATCATGATCGGCGTAGCCCTGATCTTCGGAATCATGCTCGTCACTCCCATCGGCGGCGCCGACATGCCTACGGTGATCTCGCTCTTGAATTCGTATGCCGGCTTCTCCGCTTCACTCCTCGGGTTCGTGCTCAATAACAAAGTCCTGATCGTTGCGGGCGCCCTTGACGGTGCTTCTGGCTTCATCCTCTCGGTCATCATGTGCAAAGCTATGAACCGCTCCTTCACCAACGTTCTCTTCGGAGCCTTTGGCCAAGTGCAGGCCTCCGCCGCAGGCGCTAAAGAAGAACGCGCGGTCAAGAGCGCCTCCCCGGAAGATGCCGCGGGGATTCTTGCGGCCGCCAATACGGTGGTGATTGTTCCTGGGTATGGAATGGCCGTCGCGCAAGCACAGCACAAAGTCCGCGAACTCTATGACATTCTCACCAAGAAAGGTATTGACGTTAAATTCGGCATTCATCCCGTCGCCGGACGCATGCCTGGTCACATGAACGTCCTGCTCGCCGAAGCCGACATCCCTTACGACCGCTTGAAGGAGATGGACGAGATTAACGGTGACCTACCGCAAACCGACGTTGCCCTGATCATCGGCGCGAACGACGTCACCAACCCTGCGGCCCGCACCGACCAAAGCAGCCCCATCTTCGGCATGCCCATCATCGACGTGGACAAAGCCCGCACCGTCATGGTCATCAAACGCAGCATGGCCGCGGGCTTCGCCGGAATCGACAATCCGCTCTACTATCTCGACAACACCATGATGCTCTTCGGCGACGCAAAAAAATTCGTGAGCGACATCGTCCGCGAACTAAGCGGCGGCGGCCATTAGTCGCCCAACGTCCCACAAGAGTTCTATTTGTGCGGGGTTTTCCTCGCCGACTGTCTCACCGCTGACCGTTCGTCTCCCGCACGCATCGCTACGCTGCAACTGACGGGAGGGACAGACCTTTCTGGTGTTCTCGAACAAACCGACAAAATGAAACCGGGCCGCAAGCAGCGCGCAAATTGGCGTGCGTCCCTCCAGCCCGGCTGAACTGAATCGCTACATCACCAACGATCGGAC
>Ga0210403_10002967_pt1 | contig 15062 bp, 19 predicted proteins | sample IncBWC19MmetaG_FD_150863 | JGI IMG/M metagenome (GOLD analysis project Ga0210403, IMG submission 150863) | Forest soil microbial communities from Barre Woods Harvard Forest LTER site, Petersham, Massachusetts, United States - Inc-BW-C-19-M | ecosystem: Environmental > Terrestrial > Soil >... | reverse complement strand
TTCCCTCCCCCATCCCGATATCCGCAACAAATCCGCCTTCCCTGGCAGCAATTTGAAACGCATCCACATTCATCATGGCCACTTCCTTCGGTGCCATTTGCACCGGAACAAATGGACCTCGCCGGGAAGGATACCTCTAGAGAGGATAAGTTTCTGTTTCTTTTTAGACATCAAGTGCATACGTGGCGATACTGTTAATAAGCGATTCCTTAGGAATGGGGAGACAGCTTGGCGGGGATGATGTGCCATTGCGGCACAGCGTGCCTAAAGTGGACCAACCTCGACAACGTGGCCGGCCTGAATAGAGACGGGAATTTGTGCGCACGCCGGCATGAGGGGCAATAGATCCTTCATACGATTCGATTTTGCACAAAGAATCACAATAGAAACATTCCGCCCCGTCATGTTTTGTTGGTACTTGATATTTCGATCGCTGGGTAGCAGCACGTCCCATCGGCCTTCGGCAATCCGGAGGAGTTCGCCGTTCTTCATGGCCCCAAATCCAGCTTTCCTCACTGCTTCACACTCATGACCCAGCGCAGTAAGGGTTTCTTTCAGAGCAACTGGAAGGCACTCATCAACCAGGATTCTCATTTCCCAAAGCGCGCCAGGACAAGCGCTTTCGCTTCTTCCAGTGCGGCGATGGCCTGCTCCCGGCTTACCCCAGGATATTGTTCCAGGAATTCGTCCAATGTTTCTCCACCTTCCAAATAATCTACTAACGTTTGAAAGGGGACGCGCGTACCTCGGAAAACGGGTTCGCCACTGTGGATATCCGGATCTTGGACAATGACACTTTCAGAGCGCATCGCCATCGTGAGCCTCCTGCACGTATGCCAATTATCGCATCCCTACGCAAGTACTGCTGCAAAAGTGTTGGCCCATTAGCCCTCTAGCGACTTTAAGCCCGCCCCATTCGCTAAATTTCCCCGGCAGACTCTTTCGCAAATTTGCGAACCGCGTGTAAGGCTGATTCTGGCAGAGTCGAAAATGAAATCGCCATTCCGTACAACAAGGCGTCAACGGACTCACGAGTCGAGGTCTTCAGGAGCACAGTATGCCCTGAGTTTACAAAAAAGAAGCCATCAATTTCCCTTACCTGAAGATTCCATCCGAGTTCCTTTAATAACCTGATGCCTGCTTCAAGGGATTGTTCGGGTAATACCTCAAGCCACTTGAGTTCTTGCACGTGAAATTCCCTCCTGCGTCTATTGTTTAGCGGACGCGGTCGAAATAATTGTCAAAAAGCGGTAACCGAACTCGACGCCGTCGTAGAAATCCTGCACGCCGACGCGCTCGTCTTTGCCGTGTGAGCGGTGGTCTTCCATATCGAAAAACATGCAGGCGATCCCATATGTGGGGATGCCGGCGATGCGCAGATATTTTCCATCAGTCGCGCCGGTGGACATCGTCGGGACGATGGGTACGCCGGGCCACATCGTGGCGAGCGTGCGATCGAGCGCGCCAGTCACTTCCGGGAGCAGCGGCGAGGGTGGAACCGTGACGATGGGGATGAGTTGCCCGTCCGCCGTTTTTTGCGCGACGGCAGTGATGCTTACTTTTGCATCCACGACGACGCGCTCAAGCGATTTGCGGACATGCTCCGGGTCTTCGCCGGGGAAAATGCGGCAGTTGACGTTGGCCCGCGCCATTTGTGGAAGTGCATTTGGCGCGTGGCCGCCGGACAGCATGGTGGCAACGCAGGTGGTGTGCAGCAGCGAGTTGTAATAAGGATTGTTCGAGAGTCGCTTGATGGAATCCGGATCGGGAGTCTCTTTTGCCGCGCCGCGCAGGTCCGCGGAAAGCTGGCCGCTGGTGAGCGTCGCCGCGTGCGCAAAATAGTTGCGCGTGATTTCGTTGATCTCAACGGGAAAAGAATAAGACTGCACCTTCAGCAGCGCAGCCGATAGCTCGTAAATGGCATTTTCCGCGCCGGGTACCGAACTGTGGCCCCCGGGATTTCTGGTCTCAAATTGAAAGTCCGCGTAAACCTTTTCGCTGGCCTGCATTCCCGCAAGAACCCGCTTCCCTTTCAACTTCTCGAATTCGCCGCCGTCCAGATTGATGCAGAACTCCGCGTCGATCCAGTCGCGGTGCACTTTCACCAGCCAGTCGACGCCGTTGTAATCGCCGCCTTCCTCATCTGCGGTAAGCGCAAGGATCAGATCGCGGTCGGGCACGAATCCTTCGCGCTTCAGGCGAACAAAAGTCTCGACCAGGATCGCGTCGCCTTCCTTCATGTCTTGCGTGCCGCGGCCGTAGAAAAATCCATCCTTTTCGATGAACTGAAAGGGATCCACGGACCAGTCTTCACGCCGGGCTTCGACGACGTCCAAATGGCCGATGAAAAGGATGGGCTTTTTCTGGCCGGAACCGTGATACCGGACCACAAGATTCTTTTTCCGCTCGTTCGGGCCGGCAACGATGACATCTTTTTCAGCGAAGCCGGCGGCGAGCAGCCGACGAGCCATGGCTTCGGAGGCTTTCGTGACGCTGCCGACGGAATCGCTGGTGTTGGTCTCGATCAGTTGCTGAAAGATGGCGCGGGCTTCCGCGTTGATTGCCGGGTCGTTCTGCGCGCGCAGCGTTACTGGTAAAACCGCAAGACCACACAAAGCCACCACCACGCCGAAGCCTCGGATCATTCGTTTCTCCTTGTATAAGCCGTGTGAAGAGAGGATTCAGCCTAACGGCAACTCCTGCGCCGCGTCAAATTGAAGGCAAGTTGCCGGCCGAACGCAGAGTCGCTTAGACTGGCAGAGTTCGCCAAATGGGGAGGAATTTTATGGATTCACGCAAACGCCGCTGGCTCCAAATCGGAATGGGAATCGGACTGTTTCTGGCCGGAAGCGCCGCCGGAAGCGCGCTGACGCAAAAGGTTGCGGCGGTGAATCGCTTTGGCCAGCCGAAAACCGTGGTTCACGTGGTCGCCTACAAATTCCGCGACGCCACCTCCCAGAACGATCAGGAGCAGGCCATCAACGGCATCCGCGACATGGCGGGGAAAATTCCCGGCATCAAAAATATCTGGCTGAAGACCGAGCGGAACCAGATCCGCGATTGGAGCGGCGTCTACGTGATCGAATTTACCAGCCCGGAAGCCGCGGCCGATTACGCCGAAAGCCCGCTGCACGAAACCTGGCGCAAGAAGTGGGAAGCCCTGCGCGAAACCAGCGTCTCGTTCCAAATTTCCAATTAAATCTGTAGCTCACCCCTTCAGGGGTGAGGGTTTCCACAACGTTGGCAAAATAGTGCTGTTGGAAGGAACCCCCTCAGGCCTGAAGGCCTGAGCTACAGGTCCACGTAGCTTCAGTCTTCTTCCTCCCGCACAATCCCGAATTTGCGGCGCAGGAACGAATCCATCAACGTATCGGGAAGCACGCGCCGGCCGAACGCCGCCCATTTCGCCAGCGGCGTCACCGTGTAGCGCGCTTTCGGGTGCCCGGACTCGATGGCATTGAGAATTACCCGAGCGCAATCCTCCGGCGTGGTTTTCGATTCGCGGCGGCTGTTCGTGGCGCCGGCAATCGCGCCTTCGTAAATCCTCGCGTAGGGGCTGGCGGTGGATCCCGCAATGTAGGATTCCGCCGCATCTTTGGCCGTCTGCTGAAAACTCGTCATGATGTAGCCCGGCTCAATCAGAATCACATCGATATTGAAGGGGTACAGCTCCAGGCGCAGCGCGTTCGAGAGTGCTTCAACGGCATGCTTACTGCTGCTGTACGCGCCGTAGGTAGGAGGCGTGAGAATCCCCGCTACACTGCTGAGCATCAGGACGCGGCCGGATTTGCGCGCGCGCATGTGCGGTAACACGGCCTGCGTGACCCGCAGCAGTCCAAAAATATTCGTTTCGTACAAGCGGCGGAGGTCGTCGAGCTTGAGCTCTTCAGCAACGGCCATCAACCCAACGCCGGCATTGTTAATGAGTACGTCGATATTGCCGGCCATTTGCAGGACCTGCTGAACGGCGCGGTTGACGGAGCCGTCGTCGCAGACATCCAGTTCCAGCGATTCCAGGGGAAGCTTCTTACTCGCCGCAAGCCGGTCCAGCTCCGCGCGCTTTTCCGCGGAGCGCCCCGCCGCAAACACCCGATACCCTTTCTCCGCCAGTAGCAGGGCCGCCGCGCGGCCGAGCCCATCCGTTGCGCCGGTAATCAATACCGTCTGTTGCGCGTTGCCCATAATTCTCCCCTGTCGAGAGGCCCATTTTACGCACCGGGGTGCCGGGAAGCCAGCCGGATTGAGAAAAATGTCAGTCCTTGTGCCGCTTCTTGCGCACGGGCGGAAGTTTAACAGGCGCTTGCGTCGCTTCGCGTAATCCAGCCACCAACTCCTTTGCGCTTTTTGATAACGGCCGGCGCCGCGGAAGGATCACGTCCAGGCTGCGCCGCAGCGGTTCCGAGCCGGATATTTCCAGCGGGCAAAGTTTGCCGCGCCGGAGTTCTTCGACCACCGCGATTTGCGGAAGAAACGCCAGACCCAGTTTGCGCAACACCATCCGCTTGCACGCCTCGATGGTTTCGACTTCCAGCACGATGTTGGGCAGCAGGCCGTCGCGCCGGAAAAGGCCGTTCATCAGCGTCCAGTCGCTGGAGCCGCGGTCGTAGGAAATAATGGGCACGGACTCCAGCTCTTCGAGGCGCAGTTTGCGCCGGGCCAGTGCGGGATGCCCGGGATGGCCGACGAGAATCAGCGGGTCATCGCGCAGCTGAATCGTCTCCACTTCCGGGTGATTTAAAGAGCGCGCGAGACCCAGATCCACTTCGCCGTCGAGAACCATTTTCAATACCTGCGCGGAATTTCCGCTGCGCACACTGACCACAACGTTCGGATGGCCCTCCTGATATTTCTTCAGCACATCGGGCAGCAAATAAGTGCAGATGGATAGAGAGGCAGCGATGGGGAGAGCTCCTCCTGCAATGGGATGCATCTCGTGAACGGCCTGGCGAGCGATGGCCACCTGCCGCAAAACCTGCTCCGCATGCGGACGCAGCGCTTTGCCCGCCAGCGAAAGAGAAAACTTACCGTGTTCGCGCTCGAACAGCCGAGTACCAAGCGCTTCCTCCAAAGTACTAATCCGGGCGCTTACCGCCGGTTGGCTGATGCGCAGGGCCTCGGCGGCGCGGTGGAACCCGCCATAGGTCGCAACCGCCAGAAACGTTTCGAGTTGCAGTATTTCCATGCTCGCCGGGCCTCCCTTACTTTCATCCTAGACGTACCGATAGAAATTGTCTATCGCCGTGATAATTACAATCCGTTTGACTGACCACCTCCCTTTCCGCAGAATGGCACCACCTTGAACCTGAACTGCGCGGGGCCGGGTTCCCGGCCTTCGCGTTTTAAGAAAGCGAGACCTTCCAATGTCCACCAACCAGGCCAACCAGATTGCGGCTCTTGAGAATCAGTGGCGATCGAATCCCCGTTGGCAGGGGATCACGCGGCCCTATAAACCCGAAGATGTAGTCCGGTTGCGCGGCACCGTGCAGGTGGAGCACACCCTGGCCCGTCTGGGCGCGGAGAGATTGTGGGATTTGCTGCACACGGAACCGTATGTGGCAGCGCTCGGCGCCATGACCGGCAATCAGGCCATCCAGCAGGTGGAGGCGGGTCTGCAAGCAATTTATGTCAGCGGCTGGCAGGTGGCCGCGGACGCCAATAATTCCGGCCAGATGTACCCGGACCAGAGTTTATATCCCGCGGACAGCGTGCCGAACCTGGTTCGCCGTATCAATCAGGCGCTGACGCGCGCGGACCAGATCCATCACGCGGAAGGCAAGAACGGGAAATACTGGTTTGCGCCGATGGTGGCCGATGCCGAAGCGGGTTTTGGCGGAAACCTGAACGCGTTTGAATTGATGAAGGGTATGATCGAAGCCGGCGCGGCTTGCGTGCACTTTGAGGATCAGCTTTCCTCGGCGAAAAAGTGCGGGCATCTGGGCGGCAAGGTTCTGGTGTCTACAACCGAAGCGATCCAGAAACTGGTAGCGGCGCGCCTCGCGGCCGACGTGATGGGCGTGCCAACGCTGATCATGGCCCGCACCGATGCGGATAGCGCCGGGTTGCTCACCACGGATATCGATCCGCGCGACCGCGAATTCTGCACCGGGAAGCGCACGCCGGAAGGATTTTTCGAAGTCCGCAGCGGCGTTGACGCTGCGATTGCTCGCGGCCTCGCGTATGCGCCTTACGTAGACATGCTCTGGTGCGAAACATCGAAGCCGAATCTGGAAGAGGCGCGCGAATTCGCGCAAGGAATTCACGCCGTCTATCCGAACAAGATGCTGTCCTACAACTGTTCGCCTTCGTTCAACTGGAGAAAGCACCTCAGCAACGAGGACATTGCGCGGTTCCAGCGGGAACTCGGGGCAATGGGCTACAAGTTCCAGTTCATCACCCTTGCGGGATTCCACGCCCTGAACCACACCATGTTTGAACTGGCGCGCGAGTACAAAGCGATCGGCATGACCGCGTATTCGGAACTGCAGGAAGCGGAATTCGCTAGCGAGCGGGAGCACCAGTATTCCGCCGTTAAGCACCAGCGCTTCGTCGGCACGGGCTATTTCGATGCCGTACAAAACGTCATCAGCAGCGGCACCGCTTCAACCACGGCACTTGCCGGCTCAACCGAGGCAGATCAATTTCACGAGATGCCGCCACCGCCGCCGGCTCCTCAGCCGCAACATGCTTCGGCCGCGGGCAACGACTGAAAACTGAAAAGATTTAGAGACCCAGAGGTGTGAGGTCCGGTTCCACCCAACCGGACCGCGCCTCTGGTGTTTCCAGCCGACCGGGAGAGTAGTAGTTCGCGAGCAGGTTGCGATCCAGCAGTTCCGGGCGCGATTCAATCCATTCTGAAAAATTAGTCGCGGTTGGGCTGGCCTCCTCAGCAGTAGCGACTAGCCTCGTCCACGCAATCGTGGTCGTGTGCATGAATTTCTGTGGTACGCCGGCACGCTGCGCAAACCGGCGAAGCCCGTCCAATAATTTTGTTTCCGCTTCCTGCGCGCCGTAGCGCTGAACGCAGAGCCACGCCAGGCGGATGTGGTCGTCATGATGAAATTTGGCGGGGTCCAACCGGCACGCTTCAAACGCTTCCAAGACCGCATCGTCACTCATGGGCGCAGTTCCAAGCTTGAGTTCCATAAGGACCTCTCTCCGTCAAAAAATGTGAAGTGGAAAAGAAAAAGGCCCCAATCCGAAGATCGGGGCCACTTCCAAAAGTATATCACGGCGGTCGCCCGTACGGCAGGCGTTTCCTAAAGCTGCTTGCCGATTTCCCAGTGGTGGCCGAACGGGTCAGCCACGCGCCCGACGCGCCAACCGTATTGCTCCGCGACGGGCTGAACAACTTTCGCGCCCGCGCCAACGGCTCGATCAAACGAGGCATCCGGATCTTCCACCACCATAACGATGCGCACGGTGCCGCCGCTCAGCGTTTCCGGGCTGAAATTTTGGTGCTCGGGAGACTCATCGGCCACCCAGAACTTGGCTCCCCCAACGGAAAGCTGCGCGACGACCGCACCGTCCGGCGCATCAATTCGGTAGAGCACACTGGCGCCGAATGCGGATCGGTAGAACTCAACGGCTTGTGCGCCGCGGCGAACCGAAAGCATCGGCTCGATGCTGGTTTTTGCCGCGGCGTGCGGAGAAGCAGTGCTCATTGCGGTTGTCCAGTTCAGGAAGTTGACACTCAACAGCCTACAGTTTACAGCTCGAAGCGAAAGGTAGGCCACCGGCAATTTTTGGATTAGGATGCTGGTGAAGAGGGGCAGTACGGGAGGCGGAGCATGAAAAATCTTTTTGAGCCGGTGACGGCCAACGAAATCAGGGAGCGCATCGGGCGGCTGTGTCCCACCAGCCAGCGGCAATGGGGCAAGATGACCGCTCCGCAGGCGATGGCGCATTGCTCAGTCGGGATGGAATGGGCGGTGGGGGACCGCGTCGAGCCGAGAATGTTTATGGGGCGGATCCTTGGGCCGCTGGTGAAGTCGCAACTCCTGAAAGACGAGAAACCGATGGGCCGGAATGCGCCGACGGCGAAAAGCCTGGTGATCAAGGATGATCGCGACCTCGGAAAAGAATGCGCGCGGCTGTCCGCGCTGGTCGAGCGGTTTTCCGCGGGCGGGCCGCAGGGCTGCACAAAGAATCCGCACACCTTCTTCGGTCAAATGACGCCCGAGGAATGGTCGCGATTAATGTACAAGCATGTGGATCATCATCTGCGCCAGTTTGGGGTTTGAGGAAAGTCGACAGCCGACAGCTCAGAGCGTAGATAAGACAGGAATGCAACGGTGACTGCGCGACCACGGAAGGTTCGGACCCAGGAAGCTGACGCACCGCTGGGGCTCGCCGCCGCACGCATCTTCGCCGCAAACGAGCGCATGAACCAGATGATCCTCGAGCAACTGGACCCCGCCGCGTGGCACGCCAAGCCGCCGGGCAAGGCCCGCTCCATCGCGGCAATCTTCACGCACATGCACAACGTCCGCACCAAGTGGATCCGGCTGACAGCATCGCATCTGAAAGTTCCACGTCAACTGCAACGCACCGACTGCACACCGAAGCAAGCCCGGGCCGGATTAGCGGAAAGCGCCGCCCGCTGCCAGCAGATGCTCGCGGAAGCGCTAGACAATCGCCGCGGCCGCGGGAGTCGCATCAAGAAATTCGTCAGAGACGGCTGGGCCCGCCCGTGGCCCGCAGGCCCGGAAATGTTGTGCTACATGCTCGCTCACGAAGCCCATCATCGCGGCCAGGTCCTGATGCTCGCCCACCAACTCGGCTACCCGCTGCCGAAACCAGTAATGTACGGGCTCTGGAATTGGGAAAAGCTCTGGAAAGAGTGCGGCGCGCCCCACGGCCCCGGCGGCGGTTCCCAATAACCCATGGACAGGCCAGAACCCTCCCCATTTGCTCCTCATATTCCAATAAATTGACTTTACACTGGCATGTCGGGGTGTAATGATGCCCGCATACGCCCGCCATAGAGTTACCTGTTCTACCTTGTGTCTGATCCGATGGAATCCATTCCGAGCACGACTCTCTCTCTCAAGCGTTCCGTAGTGACACGCCTGTTCCGGTATTCCGTGACCCTCGACAGGCTCAACTGGACCGCGCGGTGGGCCGAAAGCGTTCAATCGGGCGAGTGGTGCCCGGTTTTCGAGACCAGGGAGCAGATGTATGTTCATATCAACAACTCCCTGGAGAGCGGCTCGCCAATTGATTACCTTGAGTTTGGTGTTGCCGCCGGCGACAGCCTGAAATCCTGGTGCGGAATTCACTCCAATCCGAAGTCTCGCTTCTATGGATTCGATTCGTTTCACGGACTCCCAACCGACTGGAAAAAGGGACGCCCGAAGGGCTGTTTCTCAACCGACGGAAAGCCGCCCGAAATTGACGATCCCAGGGTCGTTTTTGTACCCGGACTGTTTCAGAAGTCGCTTCCTGAATTTCTTGCCGGGTATCGGCAGTCCTCGCCGATCGTCATTCACAACGACAGCGACCTCTACTCTTCCACTCTGTTCTGCCTGACTACGCTGGATAAGTTGATCGTCAAGAACACCATTATCATTTTCGACGAGTTCTACGATGCGCTGCACGAGTATCGCGCGCTGAGCGACTACTGCGAGGCTTTTCAGCGTAGCTACAAAATCGTGGCGGCTACCCTGCGATTCAATCAGGTCGCTATCCAGGTCTCCTGATAAACAAAAAAGATGAATGCGCTGGCAGCTGCGTTTCTAGATCGGACGAAAGTTCTTTCGTCTCGATTGAATATAAGTTATCTCAATAAATGGGTCTTTAGGAGGTCGGGGCTTCAGCCCCGACGTAGAAGGGACAGAGAATGTGGGCTTTAGCCCCTGAAGATTTCTTCGCATGGACCCGGTGAAGGGGGTCGGAGCTTTAGCTCCGACATCAAAAGGGCTAGAAACACTGGGCTTTAGCCCCTGAGGAAATGCCTCCTCAACCCTGCGACCATTTATGAGATAAGCTCCAGTCAGGGTACGGGAAAACTTTCCCGTCCGCCCTGATCCAGGATTGTCCCGTTGTCCTCGCGTTCTATTTGGCGGCAAGCCTCTGCTTTGCCAATTCCGTGCGAAATTCCTTCTCTTTTTCAGCCACGAATTTTCTGTAGCCATCGGGATCGACAAACGGGTTCGCCGCGCCGTCTTTCCTGTGCGCATATTTTTCTTCCAACCCGAAATAACCCCCATGCGCTCCCAGGAAAATATCGCACCGCAAAACCTTCAAGGTGTCAAACATCCGCAGGTAATCCGACGCAATCTGCGGATAAGCATCATTGTGGACCAGCTTGTAGCCCGGGTTGACATTCGGACTCCCCACAATCACCACGTCGTAGGTTTTACCGCCCTCGCTCACCTTCATGGTCCACGTCGTGCACCCTTTCGTATGCCCGGGAGTCAGGTGCGCCACCAGCACCGCTCCGCCCAGCTTCACTTCGTCGCCATCGTGCAACACGCGATCCACCTTGGCCGGTGGATAAAGAAATTCCGCGCGGTTGCCATACTGAAAATCGGCCTTGCCCCCGGATTCCACCACGGGTACGTCGGCATCCATCACCATGTAGCTCGCCCCGGTCAGCTCCTTGATCTTCGCGCTGCCCGCATCGTGATCAAAGTGCGCGTGGCTGATCAACAGAATCTTCGTGTCCGCAAATTTGAATCCCAGCCCCTCAATGCTCGCCCGAATCAGAGGCACATTCGCCTCCAGATCGCTATTAATGAGAATGTTCCCCGCCGGCGTCACAACCAGATAACTCGCCAACCCCTTGCTCCCCACATAATACAAATTCCCCGCAACCCGAAACGCCGGAAACGCCTCCGTCCACTCAGGATCGTTTTGCGCAAAAGCCCCACCAGCAGCAGCCAGCATAAGAATCAGTAAGTAGGAAAAAGCCAGAATGAATTTTCGCATTGGCGAAGTATAAGGGAAATTGTCGGCGTGAAGCAAAACCCGCCATACTTTTCAGATGTGTCCGGGACATAACTAATTTTGGTAATCTGGAATGGGAGTCATTACTTGACGTATTCCTAATCATTAGCCCAAAAGCAGCCTGTTAAGTCCGGGTGGCCGACATCTGCTCAAATCTCTCTAGGAGAGACCTGATCTCGGTCTCGGCAAAGCCTTGGCAGTCGGCGTAGAGTTTCGTCAACAACGCTGGAAGAGTGTCCGAAAGAGAGGGGAGAACCTTTTCAAATTCTAGAAATTCGTGACGAAAAGAGCGAATTCTTTCCAGGTTTGCATTCATTCGCAGCCCTCGGTTCGCGTCGTTTTCCCAGATCGTCCTCCAGTATTGACAAGTAGCGCAGGGCGTAGCGCAGCGGGCGCCGTCATGAGATAAGAACGATTCCCATCCGGACCGCGCAAGTGTAAGAGTTTTTGACGAATCGTCACGTCGTTTTTCACCGTTACATCTCCTACACGCCACTAACACGTTGCCTGGAACGTGGAGCCCAGCCCGATAACGATTCATCCCGTCGAGATGCTCAATCACGCATGCCGCCTCTGCCAGGTCGCGGGAGCAGTATGGACACCGGTTATTAAACATCCGTCGGACAAGTTCTTCATACTCTTCGCCGTCAACTTTAATTGTCCACTTTTGGCTGATCTTACGACTTAATTCGTGCAGAAACATGCTCACCAGTTTATTCGCAACGTCGGATTTGGCCCGCCGCGTTGCAGAGCGAAGTTGGGAGGTAGGGTCTTTCACTCCTCTTCGCCTCCAAGCAACCAATTGGCGTCGACTCCCAAGACTCTTGCAAGGGCCTTAAGTTCGAAGTCGAGCACATGACGATGATTGTTCTCTATTTTCGCGATCGCGGCCCGATCGAGCTGGATTCCCAGCCGTGCGAGTTTTCCTGAAAGAGCATCTTGCGTTAGGATCGGCTTGCATGCTTGACGCCTCTCGGCCACGCGCTTACCAACGATATTTTTCCGTAAAACCTTTTTGATCACAGGCAAGAGACTACCCTTTGCACGAGCTGAAAATGTTCTAAACTAGAACACTGCCCAGCGGGTGCTTCTGGGAGGAGTGCCAGGACCGTGATGAAAAAGCCGAGGCCAAATTTGTATCGGATAAGCGAGAAACCAGCGCACGAAAAGCTCACATGGCCGGGGCTGAATGCAAAAGACCACTTGAGCAGAGTCGTATCGCTGGCGGTGAAGGAGGCGAAAGAGACAAGGGAAAAGGAGGATTGGGCAGAGAATCAGATTGCACGGGTGTTGGATTTCGTTCCCCCGCACACCGCGATGAAACTAGTCTTCCTCGAGACTCGTCGTCGTGGGAGCCTGACTCCTGGTTCTAGGAAGCTCTTCTTAGAATTCTTGAGACGGTGGAGGGCATCGGTGGAAGGGCGAAGAGTGCGAGTGGGACGTGCGCCTCGCAAAGAACCAGGCTAATTAACCTGGAAGGAAAAGGTCGTCAGGCCACTGCTTATTTGCGCCGACCTACCCTTCAGGAGTAAGTTTCATTTCAGGAAACAGAAATGGAGCCTTCTTAAAGCGATTCTTCATTTGTCCATTCCTAAAGTCAAGAATATCAATAGAAGGGGCGAATTCCCCGGGAATATATCCGGCCCAGTGGAAAACCTCTGTAGCCAGCAGGCAAGTGGGGGGCCATAGAAGGAACCAGGGGGCAGGCTGATTGGATGCGGGTGTCGGCTCCCTCGACCGAGTAGACCTGGTTGCGTTAACGGCGTACGTGTCGCTGCACTTTCTAGGAACGGAGCAGTACGCAAGCAAATAGTGGCGGCTGACTCAAAAGGTCAGCGATACTCTTCGAAAGTAAGAGAAAAGAGGGCGGCTGAAAGCCGCCCTTACATATTCAGAAATACAGGGCTGCCGGTTAAGCCGCCGAGCCTTTGCTCTTCTCCGCCGCGCCAGGCGCTTGGCCGGCGGACTGGCGGAGCCAGGTTTCAAAGCGCGTCTCGCTGAGCCGCGCGCCATCGTCGGGAACCAGCGTCCTCTCGCTCACCTCGATACCGTAGTAGTGCGCCTTCGGGTCCGTGACCACCTCGCGCGGATCCTTGATCGCCGCCAGGTAATTCCGCACCAGTTCATCGAGGCGAAACTTTTCCGGCCCTCCCACCTCAACCATCCCATTCGCCGGCGCGCCCGTCGCCACCCGGGCCACCGCGGCGGCCACGTCGTCGGCCGCCATGGGCTGGATCAGCGCGGACGGCATGCGCACCTTGTTGCCCTCCGTCGAAAAATCCGCGATGCCCTTCACGAATTCGAAAAACTGCGTCGCTCGCACAATTGTGTAAGGATTCGAGGACGCCTTGATCAGCTTCTCCTGAGCCATCTTTGCGCGGAAGAATCCGCTGGCCAGCATACGTTCCGTTCCCACCACCGACAAAGCAACATGATGCTTCACGCCCGCGGCCGCTCCATAGGAGAGCAGGTTGCGGGTGGACGTCTCAAAAAACGCCAGCACCGCCGCATCGTCCCACGAAGGCGAGTTCGTCACATCCACGACCGCCGACGCGCCCTTCAGCGCCTCGGCCAGCCCCTCGCCAGTGATGGAGTTGACGCCCGTATTGGGTGACGCCGCCACGGCCTCGTGTCCCTGCGCGCGAAGCTGGGTGACGAGCCTCGATCCGATAAGTCCAGTTCCTCCGATGACTATGATTTTCATAATGACCTCCTTATATTTTCCTTTCCAACATTTCAAACCAGCTGGCTGCACCAGTTATAACCGGGAAGTGAATCGTTTCGTTGACACCATGGCCTGGAGGCGGAAACAGGGCGGGCTTAGAATTTACTCCAAAACCCCAGCCAAACGGAAGAGCCGCTAGCTCGGCAGGCTGACTCAAAAGATCAGCACTACATTTAGGAATGAGGAAGGAAGAGAAGCTGGCCGGGCGAGACCTAACTCCAGTGTTCGGGATGGGGATGGGAACGGGAGGCTGTTTTCAAGTTTCGTTAAAGCAGATCGCTGAACGTGTCCGCATCCATTTCGACATCGCGAAGAATCGCGCGCATTAAACCTGGGCCCAGCGTTTCACGAGCGTGGACCGGTACGGACGTAACTCTTCCATCCGGGTGCTTCAGAAAAGTATGGCTCCCGCGGATGCGTATCACTTCAAAACCTGCCCGCTCCAATGCCTTTACAACTTCCCGGCCGCTAACGCGGGGTAACCGGGTCATACGGTGATCTGCTGAATTCCAACCAGGTCCAGTTCCTGGGCGTCACCTTCCCGGTCTTCCAGGCAAAGCTCAATGACTTCTCGCACGCGCTTCATGAGCGTGTCGAGATTCTTTGCCTGTGTATGACAACCCTGCAGGGCGGGAACCGAGGCAACGTAATAGCCGGCCTCATCGCGCTCGATCAGCACGGTAAACTTTCTTTTGGTTTTCATGGCGGCCTCGGCAAAAGTTTACCACGACCGGAAGAGGCTGGCTCAAAAGACCCGGGTTACGTTCAAGGATGAAGAGCGGCACAAAAAAGGCCCCGAACCGAAGTTCGGGGCCTTTTCTAAATTATCCCGGCGGCGACCTACGTTCCCACACAGTTACCCGTGCAGTATCATCGGCCCGGCGAGGCTTAACTTCCGTGTTCGGGATGGGAACGGGTGTGACCCTCGCGGTATGACCACCGGAAAATCGTAAACCTAGATCGGGCCATGAATGGCACGACTAAGTTTTGACAACAAAAGGTTGGCGTTTTACAAGTTCGGCCCGCTGCCGAACAGAATACTGTGAATCACAAGGCTTGCTTGTGAACCCTACCCAACCTCGTCAGCGACGGAGCTAACGACGGCTTGAGTAAGTTTTATGATTAAGCCGAACGGGCGATTAGTACTGGTCAGCTTAACGCATTACTGCGCTTACACCCCCAGCCTATCAAAGTCGTAGTCTTCGACTGCCCTTCTTAGGCAATGATTGCCTTGGGAAACCTTATCTTGAGGCGAGCTTCTTGCTTAGATGCATTCAGCAATTATCTCTTCCAGACTTCGCTACCGAGCGGTGCCACTGGCGTGACAGCTCGTACACAAGAGGTCTGTTCATCCCGGTCCTCTCGTACTAGGGACAACTCCTCGCAAGTT